>Ga0137403_10002835_pt1 | contig 21008 bp, 14 predicted proteins | sample CZOMad2_1_16fung_FD_122057 | JGI IMG/M metagenome (GOLD analysis project Ga0137403, IMG submission 122057) | Vadose zone soil fungal communities from Angelo Coast Range Reserve, California, USA - CZOMad2_1_16fungal (Hybrid Assembly) | ecosystem: Environmental > Terrestrial > Soil > Vadose zone...
CCGGTTCCAGCTGACGGTAACGGACGCCCTGGGCGTAACAGCCACGGCCACTATGCAGGTGATAGTAAACGCGGCAGCTGTTGTGCCCGGTACTCCTGTAGTCAATGCGGGAGCGAACCAGGCGATCGTTCTACCGGTGAACAGCGTGACCTTTAGCGCCATTGGCTCGGAGGTCAACGGCACGATCATTTCTTATAAATGGGTACAGATCAGCGGTCCTTCTGTGACAACGGTCGTTACGCCAGGACTTTCACAGACTGTCGTTCAGAACTTATTACTGGGTACGTATACTTACCAGGTGACCGTAACCGATGCCTTGGGTGTCACGGCTACCGATCAGGTGAGTGTCACGGTGACTGCGGGGGCAAGCCCCAATCAGCAGCCTGTCGCCGATGCGGGTCCCGACCAGACGGTGCCTGCCACAACGGTTTCAGTTTCTTTCGATGGTTCCGGTTCCTATGACCCGGACGGCAGCATCGTGAAGTATAACTGGGTGCAGATATCCGGCCTTGGTGGTGTTACCGTTACCAATGCCAATACAGCCAAGCCAGCCATATACGGATTACAGCCAGGCGTATTTGCCTTTCAGCTGACGGTGACGGACAATAGCGGGGCCACGGCTTCTGCATCGGTCTCGGTCACGGTGGGCCCGGCAAACGGCGGGTCTTCCAGTCAGGCGCCGGTGGCGGTGGCTGGACAGGATACCACCATTTACTATCCGAATGGAAATACAGCTATGCTGAATGGCAGTGCGAGCTATGATCCGGCCGGCACGATCGCCAGCTTCAGCTGGCTGCAGGTATCAGGACCTGTCAGCGCGCAGATCGCCAACAGCGGTTCAGCCATTAGCACAGTGTCCGATCTGGCCATCGGTGATTATGTCTTCCAGCTGACCGTTACGAACAATAGCGGCGTAAGCAGCACGGCCAGTGTGAAAGTCCATGTTAAGGATGCCCAGCGTACCAGTGACTATATCAAACTATACCCTAACCCTGCAAGTGCAAACCAGCAGGTGACCATCGAAGGGTTGAACAGCTATTCAGGCAATGTGTTGTTCGTGATCTCAGATATCAGCGGAAGGCTGGTCAGAACGGTGGAAATGGATAAGCATGCTCCCGATTTCAAACAGGTCATTTACCTGAACGGTTTTGTCCGGGGCACTTATTTCATCCGGGTTCAATTCTATCTGGATCAGCCGACCATCGCCCTCAAGTTTGTAGTCGATTAAGAAGCTGAGAATATCATATCGAAATATAAACCCCCGGTTCTGCCGGGGGTTTTTTATTTAATTCTTTTCGAAAAGCAGGATGGGATATTCGCCTTTAAGCCCATATTTTTCGGGGTGCTTCTCCTCTTGCCTGTATAGCCAGCCGAGAATTTGACGGCCGAATAATGCTTTGTGAACATAGATCTTCATAAAGCGAACATCGACCGTGCGCCAGACCTTCAGCTGAAAGGGGAAAGGAAGGTTCTTTTTAAAATATTCATAAGGATGGGCATGGAAATAGAGCATTTTCTGCGGCGCGCCTTGCCGGGTGAACTTATTAAATAATCGTTTGATCCTGTTACGGAGAAAGCTCCACCCCCGTACAGGCAGAAGCCAGGTGTTCATCCAGGGGGAATGCTTGAACCATTCATAAACGATCACTCCTTTCCCTTTATATGCCAATACCCTATAGAGTTCTTTCATGGCAGTTACCTGTTCATCTTTAGGGATATGGTAGATCGTGTTGAGAGAGATGAAGCCGTCGATGGCATTATCCTTAAAAGGCATATTGGTCATATCGCAGAGGACGCAGATGGCTTTATCCCCTAGTTTCTTTTTTGCTTCGGAGAGAGCCTGGAAGGAAAAGTCCACGCAGATCCGGTATTTATAATTAGCGGAGTACTGCAGGTAGTCCGGGAACTGCAAGGCCCCTGAGGCGGCGTCCAGCATGTAAGTGCCCTTTGGATTCAGAAAGCGGTTGACCCTGTCATGGCATTTTTTTATATACTCTTTGGACACCTCGCGAAGGTCCTCGAAGATCACCGCGTCCTCATAATCCCCCTCGTCGTTGGCAAACCAGCCTTTTTCATCATAGAAATTCTTCACCAGTTGCTTGTCCGCGCTGATGGTGTCCTTGAGCACATTCTCCTTCGAATCCACCAGGGCCAGGTCTTTCAGTAATAAGATGATACCGCGGATGATGGGGAAAATATAATCGCCCTTTACGGAGATCAGGCCTTCAGTGAGAGTCGTGCCGATCGGTTTTCCGTCTGCCTGCCAGATGAGACCATTGGCTATTTTCTTGTTCAGGGCTTCGATCTCTCCCGCCTCTAAGGCCCGAAGGTCGCTTCCGGTAAAAGGACATCTGAGTATGTTGATCCATTCCATAAGCTACAGGGGTTTGCTAGATTTATACAGTTTTGAACGATGGTTTATATTTATCGGAATCGGCTACGGCTTTGTAAAACTCGGTCATGCAGTTCTCCCAGCTATGGGTCCTGGCAAACCGGATCCTTTCCTTTTCCATTGAGGGACCGTCTTCGGACAGGGCTTTTTTCACCAGGCTCTCGTATTCTCCGGGGCTATCTGCCAGGTAAGCATGCTTTTCGAATATTTTCATGGCCATGGTGCGGGTCGCGACCACGGGCTTTCCCATGGCCAGGTATTCATCGATCTTCAGGGGATAATTCCCTTTTGTGATCTGGTTCTTCAACTGGGGGTTGATACAGATATCGAAGGCTTTCATGTAAGAGGATAAAAGCTCGAAAGGCTTGGCGCCCAGAAAATGGATATTGGGAATCCGATGAAGCGGGCTTTGACGGAAAGCCTCATCTTCCGGGCCTACGAGCACAATATTCCAGGAAGGCTGTGCTTTGGCAAGGAAGGCGATGATATCATGATCCAGCCGTTCGGAATCCAGGGCCCCTACATATCCTATGATGGGATGACCGATACCGGCTATATCTTCCGGGGCCGGCAAGGTCCTTTCCGGATCGAAATGCCCGAAATCACAGCCCTGGCCCATATAATACGTGCGGGGATTCATTTCCGAGCTGTATTCGGCAAAATACACCGAGTTGGCGAGTACGATATCGGATTTCCGGATCAGTTCCGGCTCCAGCACCGAGGCATGTTTCTTCCAATAGGAAAATCCCTGAAGGAAATCCCTGAGATAATAGATGTATAAAGAAGGGGACAAGAGCTCTTTCAGGTAGAACCCGTTGTAAATATCATTGTCATTGAAAAGGATGATATCGGAAAAGCCCAGCTCGGCCATGGCCTTTTTGATATCTTTTGCAAAGCGGCGGTTATTGAAATAATTGACTAGTCTGAAGATCCCGGTGCTGGGGAGCCAATTGACGGATTCAATGAGCGAGCCAGGGTAGAATTCCCAGAGATTCGGGGAGATCTCCTTTAATTTTTCCTGCCGCTGCCTGATCACGCTGACATGGGGCTGGATCTTCGGATCCGGGTTCCTGGCATGATAGGCTTTCCGTTTGATGGGAACATTGACATAGAGGACACGGTTGTCCAGGGCGAGAAGATTGGCGATATTCTTTGCATTACAACCTGTCTTGAAATACCAGGGCTGGAGCCCAACCATGACAATATCCCTGCCGCTTAGGCCGGGTGTTGCGGCCCTGGACATCTCGTTTCGCTGAATGGTATCGTTTTTTTGCATGTTAAATCTCTCTCAATGGCGGCAATCCATGCTCTCAATTAAAAAATATGATATAATGCGCATTCCCTATTAAATATTGTCTTTTACGGGCCTTAATATAGGATTTACCAGGCGATAGAGGGCTTGTCCCAATAATACGAGGAACAGCGGCTCGATCTCATACCGGAAACGCATATTCTCATAGTGCTCCATAAGGGAGCTCGTCAGGAAAACAAAGCAGATCGTAAAAAAAATGAACCAGCTGGACAAAGAAAGCCGTTTCTGCCTGACAGCTTCCTTTAGCAGGATATAAAAGACTGCCAGGTATACCATTATCTTCGGGATCGCCGAAAGCGTCAGGGCTATCCTTCTTTGTTGCAGGCCATTTGCAAAATGAGTAAGGTTAAAGGAATAAGCCAGGTCGTAATATTTTATCTTAGGGGCTTCAATCTCGGAAAAAGGATATCTTGTCGCAGGGGCAAAGAATATAATGGAGGACTGGAGAACGTTCTTCAGGTAGTTCAACGGATGCGATTTCATATAGGCCTTACTCGCTGTCATATATTTTTGGGAAACCTCTATATAACCGATATAATTGAGGTTCCTCAGAGAATCGTTCTTTTTTTCCCGGAGGAGGTCCCGATCATCTAGCCCGGCATATTTCTTATCGGCATTGCCTTCTATAAATGGTCGATAGCTTTGCATATCCGAAAAAGGCTCGATCGCTTCGATGCGGGAGGAATCTTTGTTGGCACCATGGAAGACGGTACGCGCCAGGTTCATGCCGATCCAGGACGAAGTGGAGAACTGGCCGAAGATGATATAATTCTTGACATACCATCCTGTTACCAGCAAGAGGCTGAGGGAAAGACCTGTAGCGAGCTTCGGGAAAGCATGAGACTTCCTGACCCGGAAAAGAAGGATCGCGCTCAATGCCGCCAGCCAGAGAAGATGATACATGCTCCTGGTAAGACATACGAGGATAAGGGAAAGGCAGATCCCCGCTACATACTTCCATTGTCCGGCCGGCTGTCGATCCGCCGCGCTTTCTTCAAGACGAAGCAGGAAAACCGCACTGGTCAGCAGGAGCATCGAAACGAAGGTAGTATAGAACAACTCCGACTCGAAGATCATCAGGGCAGGGCTTAAAGTATAAAGCAGGGTCACCGCCAGGGGTATATACCGGTGGAGGACTGTGCGTTTTAAAAGAATGAATAAGAGCAGGCAGTTGACCAGGGAGACGACCATGAGCAATACGGTAAATGCCATGGGGGCATGGTCTCCGGAGATCTTCAGCACCAGTCCCAGAAGAAGGTTAAAAAAGGGGGGTTGGGCATGGTCGTACCACAGGCCTTGCAATAAATGATAGCGGAGGGTCCCGGTATCGAGATATTGCCAATAGGTAAAAAGGGCTTCGTATCTGAAGTGAGTGCCAAAAAAGGCTACCAGGATGCGGGAAATCAGGAATGCGCCGATTATTATGTAAAGCTCTCTCCGATAGGTCTTTTTCCCTCCTGAGGGAGTCATTCTCATATACTTCATGTTCGGCCAAAATAACTAAAAAAATGTAAGAACCGGAAACCTCTTTATCAATCTGGGAATTATTTTTTTTTGTTTATCCCAAAATCCCTATCTTTATTTAGTCCTCCCTTGCTAATATCCCGGCTAAACCACGCTAAATTCCATTTCATCCTTCCAAATGCTATCGAGGTTGTTGTCAATTTCTTAACCTTCTCAATTTTATTCCGATGAAAATGGTAAAAAAAATCTTCCTCTGCCTTTTGATTTCCTTTCCACTCCTCATGCCTGTAAAAACCAGGGCTGGCGGCTTAGTTGATTTCCTGGAGGGTCTCTTTGGCAAAAAAGAAAAAGAGTCCAAGCCCCCAACTCCTGCTCCTACCAGCAGCACCAGTGTTCCTATCAACGGCGGGATGTTCCTGCTGATGGCTGGTGGACTTGCGCTTGGAGCCAAGATGCTCTATGACAGGAAGGCGAAAACGGACGAAACCGGTGTCGCATAGTCGCCAGGCGCCTCGGATAATCTATGTTTTTTTTGCAAAGGCCGCCCTGCTATTTATAGTATGGAAGATGGCCTACTTGTTATGGCTTATGCCCCGGGGTATCCTGGATAGTCCATTGACGTATACAGTTGGCGTGTCGACCGTTGCAACCCTGAATCTATTTGCCGTCCACTCAAGATTCACTGCGGTCAGGGCATTTCAGGTTCTGGAGCTCGACGGGGGCACAGAATCGGGCAACGTAACGGATATCTATTACAACGGGCAAAATACACTCAGAATAGCCAACGCTTGTAATGGATTGGAGGTTATGGTATTGTATGCCGGATTTCTTTTTTGTTATCCTGGCTCAACTTCGAGGAGATTCTCCTTCCTTGCCGCCGGTATTCTACTCATTTTCATCCTGAATATCATTCGTTGTGCGCTACTGGTGTGGATCTACCTGCACTACCGTCAATACCTGGATTTTTCCCACCATTTTGCTTTCACGTTTGTCGTATATGCATTTATATTCCTGTTATGGTTCCGTTATACCAGGAACGCGATACCAGCAAGACCTCGCCCGGTCAGAATTTAGTGAATCCCTTGGTTACCCGATCGGCTTTGTCCGGAACCACTTCTAAGAAATATTGCCCGGCGGGCAGACCAGCGACTGGAACCTGGATCGTTACTGATGTCGAGGAAGTCGTATAGGATCCATGCCTGACCGGGACCCCCGATATGCTGAAGACCGTGATCCGGAAGGCCTGGGCAATGGGAAAGTCGATCTGCACCATTGGCGATGCGCCACCGGCAGGGGCATAGATATTGCCGATCCTGACACTCTTTACGCTGCTGTTCAGGCCTATCACTTGTGAGTAACCCCTGGCCTGTCCTTCCTGCCATTCCAGCCGGTAATAACTTTTACCATAGGTGGGATGCTCGTCTGTCCAGGAATAAGTTCCCGCGGGCCCTGCCTGCTGACCTTGGTACAGGTCTGAAAAAGAAGATCCGTCGAGGCTTTTCTGCACCTGGAAAACGACAGGATCGGGACCCCGGTCCGTATTCGCGAAATCCCACCGGAGCCGGACCGATTGCCCGGCCCATTCGCCCGAAAAACTGGTCAGGGTCAATGGAAGCGGGCCACCTCCCATTATATTGGCAGCCTTTGCTACCTGGAAGAAGGCTTTATGACCGGCATTGTTTACGTGAACTCCGGTACCTCCGTCATATTGTGGAAGAATGCCCAATGTGGCAGGGTCTACGATCGGATCATAGAAATTCAGCGTGAAGGGGAATTCGGCCAGAATGGAATCTCTTGCATCTTTAAGTATCTGCCTTAGGACCATGTTGAGATCACTGCGGGGCTGTGAAGTTTCAATATAATATCTTTTCCCTGCCTTCACGATGGAATCCCGGATCACGCGGAGATTGGACAGCCAGGTCGGGAGATCGTATCCCAGGCCGATATCGTTACTGGGATAAGCCACGATGACTACATCCGCACCCAGATTGAGCACAGTAGTAACATTGTGGGTAGAATCAATTTTGGGCCGGCCATCAGGAGGAGGATTGCTCCAGGGCAGGCCTGCATAGGAGCTGGCGCCAGACTGGGCCAGGTTATATAAAGTGGTCAGTTGTCCCAGGTTCCGGTACCAGGCCGCGGTAAGATTGACCCAGGAGCTGTCGGCGATGGGATTGGCGTCGAGGCCAAAAGCGGAGGAAGAACCGATAACTCCCAGGGTCTGGGCGCGGACAGCGGCAGATCCTCCCAGCAGGCAGGCAAGAATAAGGATTAAGGGTCGCATAACAAACAGGTTATTGCAGGTGAATAGATGATCATCTGAAATTGTGGGACGAGGAAGAATTCGAAATAGAGTAAAGATTAGCCGGTAAAAATGTGGATTGTAGTACTTCGGAGGAAATTCAGAAGGATGATGAAGTTGTAAAAATAATAGTTGTTTTATTATTTTCCTATTTAAACGAGGATTATTTTTATGTCAACAGAAGGCCGCCGGCCACCCTTACTTCATGGAAAATTTGCGCGCAAAAAAACTCTTTTTTTGGAGTGGGCTGTTCGTCATCGCCCTGTTGTATTGTCTATATTATATCTTCTTCCTGTACAGGATCGCGCTGGATATGCCAATACGTGGCCGGCATGTCATTAAATTTTGTTTCATTGCGCTTGTTTACGCCTCTGGCGCTGTTTGCCTGCGGGGGTATGCGGATAAGTGGATGCTGCGGGCGTGGCATCTCATTTATTTTCTCATCCTCGGCCTGCTGGTACTGCTGGGGATCTACGACTGGACGATCGCCAGGACACCATTGCCCGTCAGGGAAATTGCGGACACATTGCTGGAATTCCTCATCTCTCCCATTCTTTATGTGGCCATGGGGATATTCAGCAGGAGGGATGGGTAGGAACCGATCGCGGAAAGCGGCCCGGATATTCAGCGGAAAGGCTTGTAAAAGGCCGTATGGGCTAGTTGCAGCATTGGCCTGTCGCCTGGAGTATCGCCATAGGCGTAGATCTCCGTGTATGTGGGAAGTGAATAGCCCTTCCGGATCCTGGCGCATTTTTCTTCCCCATGGCAGTTACGGTCCAGGATCTTGCCTGTAAGGCGATCGTCCCTTGTCACCAGGCGCGTACCCATCGATTCGATAGAAAGGGAGCGGGACCAGGGCTGGATCCAGTTTTCCGGGGAAGCGGAAACGATGACAATAAGAGTGCCTTTTTCCTGCAGTAGGGCGATCTCTTTCAGAGCTTTTGGCCGTATGAGGCCAGGAATGATCAGAGTTGCAAAGCGGTCGCATTGTTCCTGGAAAATGGGTAGGGGACAGCCCCGGAAGAACCAGGTCAATATCCTTTCCTTGGCTGACTGGTTGGAGATGATCCCGAGTCGGTATGCGATCAGCCAGGGGCTGTTCAGAAGAAAGCCTGCATAAAAACGAAACCGGCCTTTACTGTATTTAATAAACTCCAGCAGCGTATCCTTCGTGGTGATGGTGCCGTCAAAATCGAAAAAAGCGATGCGTTGGCTCATGCCCGGTGATTTACAATTTCAACTTTTTGAACATGAATTCGGGTATGCATTTAATGACCAGCATGATCCAGCGCCAGAACCATTTTATGTATACCGTGTTTTTTTTCTTTATGACTGCTTTATAAATGGAACTCGCCACGTCATCGGGTGAAGCGGTCAATAATTTAGGCAAGGTCAGATTCTCGGTCATCCTGGTATATACAAAACCAGGCTGCACACTGAGGACATGCACTTTATGATGGAACAGCCGGTTGCGCATGCCCGAAAGATAAGCCGTGAAACCGGCTTTGGCGCTGCCATAGAAATAATTGCTTTGTCGCCCTCTTTCTCCCGCCACCGAACTGATGCCGACGATAAGGCCATTTTGTCGGGCTGCATAATGATTGGCGACTATGTTCAGGATGGAGACAGCCCCTGTATAGTTGACCCGGATGATCCTTTCGCATTCTTTCCAGTCTGTTTCGGCAAGGGTCTGATCGCCCAGGTAGCCGAATACACATATCGTAATGTCGGGCTTCGGATTCAAACCTTCAAAAAAGGAGGCATGCTGGTCGGGTCGCTCCGCATCGAATTCGTGCAGGGAACTTGTAATAGGAAAACGAATAGCCAGATCCGACTGCAGGGACTTCAGCCTTTCAGAATTCCGGGCGGCCAACTGAACGTTTGAACCTTCACCCGCAAATTTTTTGGCGATGGCGATGGCCATGTCCGAACTGGCGCCTAAGATTAATACCGTATTCATGGGCTGCTTTATGGCTTATGGGTTAAAAATAAACGATCGGATTGTACGGAATGGATCTTGCCTTCAGGATTGTACTTTCTTAGAATGGACTTGAATCTGGGCAGATGAGGATAGCCTGCTTCCAATATATCCGGTTTCATCCGGGCGTCTTTTGACATATATAACCGCCCACCATAGTGAAGGACGATCTTATCTAATTCGTCAAGGGTCTCGAACAGTCCCTTTCTCACCGGGATGTCCAGCGCCAGGGTATATCCCTCCATGGGAAAACTGATCAGGCTCTCCTGCTTGCCAAATACTTTCAGGACTGCGAGGAATGAACCCAGGCCTTTATCGCTGATCTTCCGCAGGATCTCGATCAGCCCTTGTTTGCTTTCCATGGGAACTACGAACTGGTATTGGATGAACCCCTTCTTTCCATAGCCCCGGTTCCAGTTCAGGATCGCATCCAGGGGGTAGAAAAAGGGCTCATAATTCACCACGTTATTGATCTCCTGTTTGAAATTCTTTCCATAATAAAGGAAATTGAAGGCTTTTACGCTAAAAGTGTTCAATACCCAGGAAGGTAGATTGAAAGGGAACGGGATCTGTTTCTTTTTGGGCAATTTCAACGGTTCTTTTTTTTGCTGATCGTTCAGGTCGGAAAGGGTGGCATGTTCACCGAGTATCAGGATGCTCCGGCCAAATCCTTTCCCTTTTTTGAGGCAGTCGATCCAGGCCACGGAATAGGTGTAGTCCTTGTATTTGTCGAAAAATTGAAGGATTTCTTCCAGATTGGTCGCTTTGACCTGCTTCTGGCGAATATAAGAGGTCCCGATCTTCTTCAGACCGAACCGGATCCGGGTGATCACGCCGGTAAGCCCCATGCCACCGCAGGTAGCCTCGAACAGATCTGGCTCCAGAACGGGACTGCAAGTGATCATACGGCCATCTGAAACGAGGATATCCATTTCCTGCACATGGTGGGAAAAGCAGCCATCCACATGGTGGTTCTTACCATGCACGTCACTGGCCACCGCGCCACCAACCGTAATGAATTTGGTACCAGGCGTCACCGGCAGGAACCATCCTTTTGGGACGATCACTTCCAGCACATGGTCGAGCGTAATGCCGCTTTCGCACTCGAAAATCCCTTTTTCTGTATCGAAGGAAAGAATTTTATCGAATTTGGTAGTACAGATCGTCCTGGGAGCCAATGACGCATCCCCATAACAGCGGCCGTTGCCCCTGGGAATAAATTCCCCTGTCTTTTTTACGTAGCGCTGAATGTCGTCCAGAAAGGCAAAGTTACTTTCTTCACTTTCCATGACCGGGTAATTTCCCCAGTTGGCAATTTCCTTTTTCATGCAGTTCTTATTTGAAAATGGTAATATCCTTTAAGTATAAGATCAGAACAAAACTGGCAATCCATAGTACTAATGTCAACTGGATAAAGCGGTCTTTATACAGGATCTTTGTGGGCGATCCAGAATCGGAGGATACATAAATAATTTGCAAATATCGCATAATTCCAGCCATTACAAAGAGGCAGGTATAATAAAGACGATAAGTGCCCAATCTTGCCTTGACCTCGGGGGTCATCGTATACATAAAATACGAGACGATGATCACTGCAGATACTAATGCCAGCAATACGTTCAGGAACTCGAGATTATAACCCTTTATGGACTTACGCATATCATTCCCTGAACTCAGTTTCAGCAATACGTCGTCCCTGCGCTTACCAATGGCCATGAAAATGGCCAAAAGGAAGACCATGATCACGATCCATTCCGAAAGAGGGACATAGGTGATCACCGAGCCCCCTTTGATACGCAGTACGAAGCCTGCCGCCAGCAGGATAATATCAAGGATCGGTATGGCCTTGAGGCCCAGGGAATAGCCGAGATTAATAAAAAAATAGATGCTCAGCACGAAGAGGAACTTATCCCTGATCCAGAAGGCAAGCCCGAAACCAACAATAATGAGCAGGCCGCAGATGACCAGGGCGGCTGCGGGAGAAACACTGCCTGATGCCAGGGGGCGCCTGCATTTTACGGGGTGTTTCCTGTCATCTTCCCGATCCCTGTAATCATTGATGATATAGATGCTGCTGGCTATACAGGAAAAAGCTATAAATCCATAGAGAAGACTGGTGAGTTTCGGTAAATCGAGCAATTCGCCGGCGAAGAACAAGGGAATGAAGAGAAATAAATTTTTTGCCCAATCTTTAGGTCTTAAGAGTTTAAGATAAGCCACAGCATTTTTAATTATCGGAACAAAGTACAAATAAAAGAACAAAATTTATAATATTGCCCTAAATAGTGCGATAAATTAACCCCGTTGTTACCTGATACGCTTTTGCAGCACCTAAATCTAATCATAAGATGGCAAGGAACTTATTTTCCAGGATAGAATTATTGATAATCATAGGATTGGCCTGTGTACCCCTTTTCATTTCTTTCCCCTACCGCGTCAATATTTTCCTATCTTGGGAAGGAGCCTACCGGATCAGCCAGGGGCAGCTGCCTTTCCGTGATTTCGGTACTCCTCTCGGAGGCATGTATTGGGCGATCCCGGCCTTTTTTTTTAAGTTGTTCGGCCCGAAGATGATCACCCTCATCAAGGCGCAGGTATTTATCAATATAATTGCAGGTCTTTCTTTCCGCTCGATCCTGGGCAGCTTGTCCGTGAATAAAGGTATCCGGCTAGCAGCCGTGGTGCTCTTCTGTATCTCTTATTCCTTTTTTAATTTCTGGCCCTGGTATAACCATACCGTCATTGTTTATGAACTGATAGCCCTGGCTTTTATTTTCCGGTATATCGCAAATTATGGATCGGCGTCCGTCGGTCGGCGGCCTGCCTGGTACTGGTTGATCCTGTCTGCTTTTTTCGTATGCTGTTCCTTTCTGACCAAACAGGACGGCGGAGGAATGACCTTTCTGATCGCTTGCGCGATACTTGCCTGTTATGGCCTCACTGAAAAAAAATGGATGCCCCTGGTGGTTTTTGCAGTGAGTTTTTTCGCTCTTCTTGGATTGATCATAATTCCATTCATCCATTTCGGGTTCGGATATTGGTTCAATCATGGGCAACCGCCCCATACTGCGAGAGTATCCGCTTACGAGATCGCCGGTGAATTTTTAGGATCTTCGCAATGGATCAAATTCTATTTTTTCCTGAGCCTGATGGCTGCTTTTGCCCGTTTTCGCACCCGGGCCGCCTTACTGGCGGATAAAAAGGGGCTGTTGCTGCTGGTGCTTACCTGGGGAATATTGGGTGAAGCCGCGATCTTTCAGGTTACCAGTTATACGCCCCCCGATAACAATATTTTTTTTCACAGTTTTGCCTTTGCCTGCATTTTCTCTTTACTGGCGCCCCTGACGCCGATCGATTTCGGAAAAGCAAGGGTCGCCCTGGTGCTGACTGCCGGGGTGCTGCTCTGGTGGAGCGGCTCCTGGTGGAAATATGGCCAGCGCATTGTCGACAAGGCCTTCCCGCATCATGAGGAAATAGTCTCCGCAACCGGTGAAAATGTCGTTAACCGGTCGACCTATCAGAACGGCGTTATCGCCAGGGACACTACTGAGGTTCCGCAGGAAGAATGGATCCAGACGGGCTTGCGTGTTTTCGATAAGATCTATATGCCTCCTTCCACCGTTGCAGGAATTCATCGTCTTCTGGATATGCCCCTGCTAAAACGGCACCGGCCGGGCCTGAGCGTACTCAATATGTCCGAACTTACTCCCCTGGCAGAGGAGATCCCCTATCCGCTGGAAAGAAATCCGAAGCTTCCTCTATGGCACCATCTTGGCGTCGGCATGTTCAATAGTCAGGCAGAGTTGTATGAGGGCAGGATCCGCGATCATTATTATGACCTGGTCCTGTTCGAATTCGTACCTGGTCTCAATAATTTTTATCCATTCCGGGTCAGGGATGTATTGAGGCAGAATTATCGCCAGGTGGATTCATTCCTCGCTCCCAGAAGAGGGGGCACACAGGGAACTATCGAGGTCTATGTCAGACCAGATAGATGATCATTTTAGTATGCATTCATTTAATTTTGATGAAATATTTCGCCGATCAGTACAACATTATCCATACTTACCAACCCCATTGAATACCTGAAAGGAGTAGGCCCGCTGAGGGCGGATCTGCTTAAAAAAGAGCTGGAGATCTTCACTTTCCAGGACTTGCTGGAACTCTTTCCTTACCGCCATGTCGACAGGACAAAGATCTCCCTGATCCGGGAGATCACGCCGCAGACCGAATGGGTCCAGGTGGCGGGCAAATTAACGAGCGTGGAGATCATGGGAGAGAAAAGGAGCAGGCGTCTTGTCGCCGAGCTGAAGGACGCTTCCGGTATCCTGGAGCTGGTATGGTTCCAGGGCATCAATGGCATGCACAAGCTCCTGCAGACAGGCAGCGAGTACCTTGTATTCGGGAGGACCGGCTTTTTCCAGGGAAACCCCCAGATCACGCACCCGGAAGTAGAATTGTTCGTTGGTGATAAGACGGAAGGGAAGAATTTCCTGGAGCCTGTATATCCCAGTACGGAGAAACTGAAGGCGAGGGGACTGGGTGGGCGACAGCTGGCGAGACTGACGCAGACCCTGCTGGGCCTTCTGAAAGAAAAAGATATACCGGAGAATCTGCCTGCCTTCGTCCTGCGATCTCAGGAATTCCCGGCCCGTTACCATGCTTACCGGCAGGTCCATTTTCCTTCCGATCCGGAAAGCTTCCAGCAGGCGTTGAACCGGCTGAAATTCGAGGAATTCTTCCTGGCGCAGATCCGCATGGGCTTGATCAAATCACAGAGACATCGTTCTTCCAGGGGCGTTGTATTCGGGCAGGTGGGCGAGCTCTTCAATGGCTTTTATTCCCGATACCTGCCCTTCGAGCTGACCGGTGCCCAGAAACGTGTTCTGAAGGATATCCGCCGGGATACGGGCAGCGGCAGGCAGATGAACCGCCTCTTGCAGGGGGATGTGGGCAGCGGGAAGACCATGGTGGCGCTCCTGGCCATGCTGCTGGCCGTAGACAATGGCTTTCAGGCCTGCCTGATGGCCCCTACCGAGATCCTGGCCAGGCAGCATTATGACAGCCTTTCGGAATTGCTGAAAGAGCTGCCCCTGACCGTCCGTTTGCTTACAGGCTCTTCCAAGTCCAGGCAGCGGAAAGAAGTCCTGGAAATGGCCGCGGATGGCTCCCTGAACATGCTTATCGGCACCCATGCGGTCATCGAGGATTCCGTACAGTTCCAGCGCCTGGGCCTGGCCATCGTGGATGAGCAGCACCGTTTTGGCGTGGCTCAGCGAGCCCGTCTCTGGAATAAGGCGGCCATACCCCCCCATGTCCTGGTCATGACCGCCACCCCCATCCCCAGGACCCTGGCCATGACGGCCTATGGCGACCTGGACTACAGTGTGATGGACGAAATGCCGCCTGGAAGGCAACCAATCACTACGGTACATCGTTACGAAGACAAGAGATCGCAGGTCATGGATTTCATACGCTATGAAATTGCCAAGGGGAGGCAGGCCTATATCATTTTTCCCCTGATCGAGGAGTCGGAAAAGATGGATTATGAGAACCTGATACAGGGGTATGAAAACGTAAAAGCTTGGTTTCCAGAGCCTAAATATTGGATTAGCCGGGTGGACGGGAGGCAGAAAACTACGGAACGGGAGACCAATATGCAACGTTTCGTGGCCAATGATACCCAGATCATGATGGGGACCACCGTCATCGAAGTGGGGGTGAACGTCCCGAATGCAACGGTGATGGTCGTCGAAAGCGCAGAAAAATTCGGACTTTCACAACTGCACCAGCTAAGGGGGCGGGTGGGCCGGGGGAGGGAAAAGAGCGTTTGCATATTGTTGACCAGCCACAAGCTGAATAAAGAGGCCAGTGAGCGAATAAATACCCTCTGCGCGACCAATGATGGCTTCAAAATTGCAGAAAAAGACCTCGAAATCCGGGGGCCCGGAGATATCGGGGGCACCCGCCAGAGTGGCATGCTGAATTTTAAGCTCGCTAATATCGTTCATGACCGCGAATGGCTGGAACTGGCAAGGGAAATGGCAGAAAAAATACTCGAAAAGGACCCGGATCTGAATACGGAAGAGAATAAGGTCCTGAAATCATTCCTGGTTGCCCAGAAAGGCAAAACGCAATGGAGTAAAATTTCGTAAATTTCTGAATGCTGTTTTTTTATCGTACGTACTGAAATTACAATAATTTGGGAAGGACCAGTCTTATTATCAGCTTACTGATGTTAGCCATCTTTCAACTCCAGGCTCAGACAACTGCTCCTTCCAATCTTGAATTTGTCGAGAACAAGGGACAATGGGATCCGGAGGTAAAATTCCGCGCGAAGATGGGTACGGGCACGATCTACCTTCAGAAGAAAGGATTCACCATATTGCTGGAAGATACCGCGGACCTGATCCGCATGCATGCCATGATGCACGGGGAAAGCCTCAATTATTTCCGGTCCTCCCCCAAAGGGCAGGGAAATAGCCCGGCCAGGGGCATATCGGGTGCAGGCATCCTGCATACTCATGTTTACCGCGTCAGTTTTGAAAATGCCAGCGACGACGTGCAGATCATACCCGATAAGCCGCTCCTTACTTACGACAACTATTTTATCGGCAACGATCAGTCGAAATGGGCCAGCAATTGTAAATTATACCAGGGCGTTATCTACAAGAATATTTATGCGGGCATCGATATTCACTACTACACGGAAGGGGGAATGCTGAAATACGACCTGGTAGTCCATCCCGGCGCGAACCCTGACCTGATCGCCATGAAATACGATGGGCAGCAGCAACTGAGTATAAAGAAGAACCAACTCCTCATCGGGACATCGGTAGGCCTGGTCAGAGAATGGATCCCCCGTGCCTACCAGTCGGACGAAAAAGGAAAGAGCGATATTGCCGTCAACTATACTATCACAGGCGGGAATATCGTGAAATTTAAGATAAAGAATTATTCTCCTGCTGCCACCCTGGTGATCGATCCGCAGGAGAAATTTTGCTCTTTCACGAAGAGCAGCTCGGACAACTGGGGATATACCGCTACGTATGATGCGCAGGGGGATTTCTATGCCGGGGGCATCGTGCTGGCGGATGGAGAAGGCGATCCCAGCGGTAACGGCTTCCCCGCCTCGGTGGGAGCCTTCCAGGGCAAGTATCAGGGGGGAGATAATAGTGAAGGCAGCAGCCTGCATTACGATGTAGCCATTATCAAGCTAAGCCCCGACGGGTTCAGGCGCATGTATGCCACCTACCTGGGGGCCGGTGGCGATGAGCAGCCGCATAGCATGATCGTGGATAATGCCGGGAACCTGGTGGTAGCCGGCAGAACGAGCTCCGCTACATTCCCCGCCCTGCCGGTAGAAGCGAATTCCTATGATGAACGGGGCTTCGACATCTTCCTGACGAAATTCAGCGCCGATGGGCAGCGGCTGATCGGTTCGCGGAGGATCGGGGGCACGGGATCCGACGGAGTCAATTTCAAACCCAAATATATATCGGCTGGTGCCGCCGATGACGGCACGAAGGAACTTCGCCTCAATTATGGGGATGACGGCCGCAGCGAAGTGATCCTGGACGCCGCTAATAATATCTACCTGGCTTCCTGCACGCAATCCAGCGACTTCCCGGTCGTAGGCGGCTTTCAGGCGGCATCGGGAGGCGGGCAGGACGGAGTGCTGATCAAGACAAACCCGGACCTCAGCACGATCCTCTTCAGCTCATACCTGGGCGGGAGCAAGAGCGATGCGGCCTTTGCCCTGTCCCTGAATCCCATGGATAATACTATTTATGTGGCGGGCGGCACCCTGAGCGCCGATCTGCTGGGGACGGGGAACGGCCCCGTATTACATAATAGCAGCCTGGGGGGCGTGGACGGCTTTATTTCCGTCGTGAGCAATGATGGCAGCAGCCTTATCCGGACCACATATTTCGGCACCGACGGAACGGATATGATCTATGGCATACAATTCGATAAGGCAGGATTTCCTTACATAACGGGCACGACCACTAAAGTGATCCCCATCGTCAATTCGCCGTTTAATCAGAGCCACTCCGACCAGGCCAATGGAAAGCAGTTTATCACCAAGCTCAAGCCCGATCTTTCAGATGTCGTCTATTCCGTCAATTTCGGGGCTAAGGGAGGATCGAAATTTCCTAATATCTCCCCGACCGCCTTCCTGGTAGATCGTTGCCAGAACGTATATGTGGCCGGCTGGGGAGGAGGGATCGACATCGGAGAAGGTTATGATAATTCCGGAACGACCGATATGCTGACGACAGCCGATGCCATCCGGGGAACGTCCGACGGGGGCGATTTTTATTTTTTCGTATTACAGCGGGATGCGGCGACACAATTATACGGCAGCTTTTTCGGACAGGTGAACGGACATCTCGGCGATCATGTGGATGGTGGCACGAGCCGCTTCGACAAACAAGGGATCATCTACGAAGCCATCTGCGCCAACTGCGGCGGCGGAGCTCGTTTCCCCACTACAGCAGGCGTCTGGGGCCAAAATAATCCCCTGGCCAATACCCAGGTGGGTTGTAATGAGGCCGCGGTAAAGATCGCGTTTAATTTTGCGGGGGTGGGGGCTGGCCTGAAATCCACGCTGCGGGGACGCGGCGATAGCCTGGGCTGTATTCCTCTGGAGGCGACCCTTGAGGATACCATCAGGAATGCCAAGACTTATGTCTGGGACTTCGGCGACGGAAGCCCGGTATTGACTACCCCGGATTATCTGCAGCCACATACTTATACCGCGGTGGGTACCTACCGGGTCATGCTGGTAGCCATCGACTCCAGCAGCTGTAATGTTGCGGATACCGCCTATTTGAACATCACGGCCCGCAATGACGCAGCCACCCTGGATTTCAGGTATGCCAAAGTGGGGGACTGTAAGTCCACCGATTACGATTTCTTCAACCTGTCGACACCGTCGCCGGGAAAATCTTTCACCGACAGCTCATTTGCCTGGTATTTCAGCGACCTGCCTCCGGGGACCCAGATCCCTGCCGGCCCGATCGCTAATACGACGAACCATGCATTTCCCGGTCCTGGCACGTATAACGTCACGCTGATGCTGATCGATACTAATTTTTGCAATTATCCCGGCGATACCACCAAGATCCTTTCCATTGCCCAGAATGTCAAGGCGCAACTGGCAACGCCTGCCAATGGGTGCGCGCCATATAATGCCGTATTCGATAATACTTCCCTGGGCGGGCAGCAATTCTACTGGGATTTCGGGGATAATTCCGGATCCACCGACCGGACCCCCGCTCCTCATCTGTATGCCAGTCCGGGCACCTATATCATCAGGCTGAAAGTGGTCGATTCTTCCACCTGCAATATTGCGGACTCCACCACCTTCACCCTTACGGTCAATGGCAAGCCCACGGCTGCATTTACGTTCTCTCCCATTCCGCCGGCCGTGAATACGAAGACAGTCTTTTACAATAATTCATCCGGGGGCGTACGTTATACATGGTTGTTCGGGGACGGTGAATCCACGGTGAAGACCACGCTGGACACGGTAGAACATCAGTACAATGTAACGGATACGTTCAATGCCTGCCTGATCGCTGTCAACCAGGTCGGTTGTGCCGATACGGTCTGTCACCCGGTGGCGGCACTCGTTCATCCGCTGCTGGACGTGCCGAATGCCTTCACGCCAGGACGATTTGGCGTGAACGGGGTCGTGAAAGTGGTAGGCTTCGGGATAACACATATGAGCTTCCGCATATACAACCGCTGGGGACAGCTGGTCTTCGAGAGTAATGACAGGAACCTCGGATGGGATGGCACGTACCGGGGTGTCGTTCAGCCCATGGATGTATATGGGTATACGCTGGAGGCGGAGTATTTCGATGGTACGCGCGCGACCAAAAAAGGCGATATTACCCTTATCAGATGAGGGTTTTTCTTTGTATATTGTAAAAAGGATAATTTGAAAAGGACAGGCTTCATACTCTTTGTTTCCCTGCTTGCTCTCGCATCGCGCAGCGCTGCACAGGATGCGTTGTCCAATATTGAATACGTACAGAACAAGGGCCAGTGGGATCCACAGGTCAATTTTAAAGGAGAGGTCAATGCCGGAGCGTATTTCTTACAGAAACATGGCTTTACCGTCATCCTGCATAACCCGGATGAATGGCTCAGACTGAATGAGAACCATGGGGGCCTGGTCAGCAAGAATTACTTTTCGGATCCTAAGCAGGCGAGCCCTGCCGGCTCCAAAGATGTAAGGCCGGTGCTGCATTCCCATGCTTACCGGGTCAGTTTCCTCGGCTCCAGCGACCAGGTAACGATCATTCCCGACAAGTCCCTTCCTACCTATAACAACTACTTCATCGGAAACGATCCCTCCAAATGGGCCAGTAACTGCCCCATCTACCAGGGCGTCACCTATAAGGATATTTATCCCAATATCGATATCCGCTATTATTCCGACAATGGTCAGATGAAGTATGATATCATCGTTCATCCGGGAGGGGATGTGCGGCAGGTCGCCATGAAGTACGAAGGGGTCGACAAGATGACGATAAAGAAGAACGAGCTGCTCATCAATACTTCCGTAGGCCAGGCGAAGGAACGCGTGCCCTACTCCTATATTTTCAATGCAGGAGGCAAATCGACCATAAGCTGTAGGTACACTATCCAGGACGGCAACATCGTTCGCTTCAACGTCGACAGCTATGCGCCGGGCTCCACCCTGATCATCGATCCCCAGGAGAAATTCTGCACGTTCACCGGCAGCCGCGCCAGTAACTGGGGCTTTACCGCCACTCCCGGTCCCGATGGAAGCTTCTTTGCGGGAGGCATCGTCTTTGGCGAAGGATTTCCACTGACGATCGGCGCCCTCGAGCCGAATTTCCGGGGCGGGGATTTCGACGTAGGCATCATGCGATTCACCCCTAATGGTGGAGGCAAGATGTACACCACCTATCTCGGTGGCGGCGACAGCGAAGCGCCGCATAGCATGATCTGCGATGCCCAGAGTAACCTGATCGTGCTGGGAAGAACCTATTCAACGGATTTTCCATGGAAGACCAAGGCAGGCAATCCTGCCGGAGGTTCCGAAATGTTCGTGGCCAGGTTGAATAGCAGCGGCACTGCCCTGCTCGGCTGCATGCTTATCGGGGGCATCGGTAATGACTGTCTGAATATGGAAGACCAGCTCAGGAGCCGTAATGACAGGGCGGACTCCCTTATCCGGAATTACGGCGATGATTCGCGTAGCGAGGTCATCCTGGACGGATCGAACAATATTTTAGTAGCCGCCTCTACGCAGTCCGCCGATTTTCCCGTCACCCCCTCGGCATTCCAGACCAGTTTCGGCGGCGGACGGCAGGACGGGGTCGTGCTGAAGATCAACCCGTCTTGCGATGCCCTGATATGGAGCAGCTTCCTCGGTGGCTCGGGCAGCGATGCCGCCTTTGTGCTGAAGCCCGATCGAGACCGCGTACTGCGGGAAGCCGTGGATGAAATTGGTGGTGCCGTCGAGCGGGTCGATGATCCAGGTGTACTCGGAATCGCCCGCGTTTCCGGCGGAGGCACC
>Ga0137403_10002836_pt1 | contig 20998 bp, 13 predicted proteins | sample CZOMad2_1_16fung_FD_122057 | JGI IMG/M metagenome (GOLD analysis project Ga0137403, IMG submission 122057) | Vadose zone soil fungal communities from Angelo Coast Range Reserve, California, USA - CZOMad2_1_16fungal (Hybrid Assembly) | ecosystem: Environmental > Terrestrial > Soil > Vadose zone...
AGGCACTGGCCAGATTAAGCCACTTGCCAAAAAAGATACGCCCGAGAATCAACTCGACAATAATAGCCACGACGATGGCCAGCGCAGTCTTTCTGTAGCTTTCCAGGATTCCATAGGAAAGATGGCCGATAAGCAGGATGCAGGTAATAAAGAGAGGAGCAACGTAACGATTGTCGAAACGGATTTTCCGCCGCGCTGGCGCCGCCAGACCTGGACTTGAAGGGACAGCGACTGGCTCGCTCGTGGACTGGCTCATGCCGGCTCCTTAATCTTGTTGACCTGACCTGCTAGTGGCCTCTCGATTGTTTGAACCTTGCCGGAGGGCCAGCGGATCACCGCCCTTTCGATTTCTGAATTCTTGCCCAAACCAAAATGCAGCCGCCTCTGGTTTTCCGCGCAGAAGCCACTGCCACCACTCACGGTCTGCACTTGCTGGCGACGGCTCCAGTAAAGTTTAACTTCGGCGCCGAGCGCGCTGCGATTACTGACCGTACCTTCCAACTCAAAGTCGACCCATTTGTTTTCTGGCGCGACTGTATTTTTATAGATAAGCAACGGTCCGCGCTGGTTGGTCACAATCACGTCGAGCACACCGCGATTCCACAGATCGGCGAGTACGACTGAGCGTCCATCGTACGTGTCTGTCGCGCCTACCGCCTGCGCCACGTCATTAAACTTGCCCGCACCATCATTCACCCAGACACGCTTTTGCTGATACCCGGACAAGCTGCGGCCCTCCATCGCCGGCCAGTTCTTGGCGTCGCCGATAATCGCGCTATTACCGCCGGCGACTTTTGAAAAGTCGTACCAGTAACTCTTGTTTCGATCCGCGGAGACGTACCCATTCGTCAAATAGAGATCGAGCGTTCCGTCATTGTTTAGATCGCCGAACTGCATGCCCCAACTCCAGCCGCCCATTTCAACGCCAAGCGCTCGCGCGAGATTCTCATAACGCAGGCCATCCCCCGACGTGCCTTCCTGCGGTACCCAGAGGTTGTTGCCTTGAATGAGCACGCCGTCTTCAGAAATGTTTGAGACATAGACTGCGTACTTGCCCTGATTAAGGACGTCGCCAAACGCGGCTGTCATGCCGCTCTTGGGCGCAAAGCCGACACCAGTCTGTTCTCCAACTTCGCGGAATTCTTTACCGTTGTTGAAGTACATCTCCGACACCCCGTAGTCGTTGGCGACGAAGAGATCCTGGTGACCCGATCCCCTCAAATCGGCGGCCGACGCAGCGAGCGCCCAACGCCGGCTGTTAATCCCGAGTTTCGCGCTGACCTCTTCAAACTTTCCGCCGCCGAGGTTGTGGAACAGATATTTGCGTCCGCCGTTTTTCGCGTATTCGAAACTTTCGGGCATCATTCGGGTCGTCTTCAAATGCCATAGGTCGACATCCTCGGAATAATAACCACCGACAAAAAGATCAAGCAGTCCGTCGCCATCGTAGTCAAACCAGATCGCAGTGTTGGCGTTTACCCAGGTTGGCAGTGCCGCCTGTTCAGTCACTCGCGTGAAATGCTTACCACCATCGTTATGGAACAACTCCGGACGACCCCACTTGTAAAGAAAGAGATCTTCGAACCCATCGTTGTCATAATCACCCCAGACGGCGCCCATAGAAACACCCGTGCCTACTTGATTAAGATCGGCTAGTCCGAGTTCAGCGGCTACGTCCTTGAACGTGCCATCGCCTTGATTTCTATAGAGGCAATTCTTGCTGCCCTCGCCGCTGTTGGTCAGGTAGATGTCCTGCCAGCCGTCTCGATCAAAATCAACGATCGAAGCGCCGGCGCCCATCGCCGCAACTTGAGGCATGATGTGATCCAGCTTATGGTCCAACGTGGGAGCCTGGTGAACGAAGTTTACGCCCGAAGCCTGTGCGACTTCCTGCAAATAGAAACCGTAACGGGCCAGTGCCTGGGCGGAGTCTAGCTTTGACTTTCCGACTTCGCGCCGCGCCGCCAGACGCTTGATCGCGATTGGCGTCGCGAGCAGCGCTATGAAAAGAATGACGAGTACAATTCTTACCGAACGACTGGGCACCATCTCTATTACTTAGACCTCAGCGCATTTGTGAAAACGTCAGGGGTAACGTAACGCGTGTGATACTTCTGCCAGTCCTCGGGATGTTGCTTGTAGACCCACTCATCTTCGAGCTTACCCGGGGCCGTCGTGTATTCCTGCTCGGCATGATACGGCAAAGGCAGCACTGTCTTCGAAAACAGCGAGTTGTAGTCGCCGTCCTTGATCCAGCCGTCGCCGATGAATACATAGTCACGGACCCAGCCAGCGGGCGGCGGCGGTTGCTCTGGGAAGCGGAGTGACATCTCATCACCGGCATTCATGATCACGTAGCGGTCGTCAATTTTCCCGAGCAGTTCGCGCACGTCGCCAAAGCGTGTGTAATAGCCGATCAGATCGCGCCAGATCTGCTTCGAGGACGAAATCTGACTATAGTCGGGCACCTCCGGTGAAGAAGCATTCGGCTTATTGATCACTGAGTAGCCGCGATAATGCAGGTCAGCCATCGCTGGACTCATTCGGACCGTTTTCAAATGCGAATCGGCGAGCCCCTTCGCCCACTCGATCGAGTCCCAGAAGATCTCGAGATTAGTACGCAACCGCAAGCGGCGTGGTGTGCCCGGGCGAAAGACGTTTGCCAGATCGAAGAGGCAAATCTTCTTGCGCCCGGCAGGAAAGCCCAGATTTGGTTTGGCCACAACCCAGCCGCCCTTGCCATCGGGAACTTCCATGCTCAACGGCTGCGCCCGAACTTCCTGACCCTGACTGATCGCCACGTTGATCGAAGAATCAGTCGGGTGCATCCAACCTTTGGCAATCAACCACAGTGGGCCACTTTGGGGTGCGTCCTCGCCAAGATCGACCTCGACGTAATGATCGCGCGTCACACCCTGATAACGCCCGCGCCCAAAATTATCGAGATACTTCTCGTCAAGAGTACCGACAATTTCCCTCACGTCGTTGCCGCCGTCATCTTCGGCATGCTCTATCTTGTGTGGCGTCTCGACGGTCGTAATTGCCAGCTTCGCCGGAGGAATAACAAAACGTTCATCGACGAAGATGTCTGTTCCCGCCGGATGGTCCACGGTCATCAGCGCCAACTGATCGTAGTAGTAGGTTTCCCACAGTTCAGCCGTAATGCGCAGATCGTAATAACCGGCGCGTGGCACGAGTTCGTTGCCGCCGATCTTGTACCACTCTTCGGTGGCTTCGACTTTCGCCGTCCCGATCGTGTTGATACGCAGACCGATCGCCGAACTCCAGGGCACGGCGTCTTTTACAAACTTCATTTCCTTGCCGTTGTAAGCGAAGAGAAAGGGGCATGAGCCTTTCAAGCGCTGCTCGGCAAGAATGGCTTGATCCGCCTTTGTTTCAAACTCGGCGCGCACGGCTCCATTGGGCCATACGATGCGCACCACATCGGCGCCAGTTTGATCTCCGAGACCAAAATGAACAACCGGACCGGTGACTAATTGCTTTTGCACGAGCAGCCCAGCTCGGATTTCCATCTCGCCACCGATGCCGAAGCTGTTGATGCGCTGATCGCCCGACGCTTGCGCGGCGCGCGGACGAATTGCCTGCCAGTGATAGTTCTTCGTGCCGTGGTTGATTGCCTGGATCGGCTGGCCTTCATCCGTTAGACCTAGCAGATCGAGTCTGCCATCGCCGTTCACGTCCCCGGCGCCGAGAACTGACTGTGGTCCGACCGCGTTGTTAAGCCCAGAGAGTTTGCCTTGTTCATCACTTAGCCAGACAAGCGCTCCTGCGACATTCCCAGCAGCGGGCGAAGTGCTTGACTTCACCAGCAGCAGATCGTTTCCGCCGTTATTGTCGATGTCGAGCACATGCAGCCGAAATCCCCCTTCGAGATAGTTTGGTCCGCTGTTGAGTCTGGCAATCTCAGCAATCTCCCATTCCTGACCTTCGTTCTTGTCCGAGAGTCGGATTACTATTCCATCTGATTGGACCGCTATCAAATCCAGAACACCGTCACTGTTAAAGTCGGCAACGCTGATTGCTCTGACCGGCGGTAAGCTCGATTGCAAGGCGCGCTCCTTGAACTGGCCGCTTCGTTCGTTGGCGAAGACGTGCAGCTTGCCCTGACCATCAATTGACGCGGCATCAGGATCGCCGTCTCCATCGATGTCTGCCCAAACGAAGCCGCGCAATCCGGAAACTCCCGCGAACGGATGAAGCTCCGCAAAACTGCCGTCGCCATTGTTGCGTAAGACCGTCGGTAGCACTTGCTCGGCGCCGAGCACAATGTCGAGATCGCCATCCATATCAATATCGGCGGCCCAGGCTCCCGTATAGTCCGCAGTCAGGATTGTCGCCGGCAACTTTGTTTGTGCCGTGACGTCGGTGAATTTGTTTGCGCTTTCTTGTTTCAGCAGACGAACGCCGCCAGCCCCCGCCAGGACCAGATCAGTTTTGAAATCGTAATTGAAATCGAGCCCGGCAACGCCTTCCGGCCCCGGCGGAATTCCGGATGGCCCGCCCGGAAACGGATAGCTCGCATTGCCAATGCGCACTTCTTTTTCGTTAGCCAGCACAATTGTCGGCGGGCCTTCGCCATTAAGTGAGATCGCGCCAATCCAACTCCACTTGCCGGACGGAGCATTTGGCACCGGCTCAGACAAAAAGCTGATTGCCGTATCCGCGGGCGAAGATGCAAACGTCGGCGACTCCATCTTTATGAAGTGGGTGAACGGTTGCGCCTCTTCACCTGGTGGTGGTTTGATCATCGATAGATCGCTGCGATATTCGGGGACGCGCAGTAACACGTTGCGCAGGAACGCAATCCGCGTTGCCGCGGCTTGAGAATCTGAACCAGATACGGCTGTTTGCAGCGCACTGAGTTGTTGTTGCACTTCCGGGGGCCAACCAGCCGAACGTTGTGTAATCTTGTCTACTGTTCGGCGCAACGTATCGGCATCGCCGCGTTTGGCCGCCATGCGTCCTAACTCGAGCAACGCCGCCAGATTGTCAGGCTGGGCCTCCAATATCCGTTGCACCAGACGCTGATACTCGGCCGCGTTATTCTCATCACCCTGCCGTTCAATTTCTTCAGCCAGCGCAAAGGTGGCAACCAGATTCTTTGTATTCAACTCGATTGCTTTGCGCAGGGCGGTGATTGCTTCGGGTGAGCGGCCTCGACCTTTCTCAAGCAGACCGATCAGGTAATAGATCTGATCATTTTCGGGCGCGAGCGTTCGCGCGCGCTCGAGCCGCTCGGCTGCCGGATCGAAATTCCTTTGCCGCAACGCGAGCATCCCCCAGTTAGCCCATCCGGCCGGCTCGTCCGGTACCAACTGCGTTAACTGGGCGAGCTTGGTGTCGGCGCGCACATCGTCGCCAACCTGGAGCGCGGCCAGGCCAATATAAAATGCCCGGACCACCTCGTTGTATTCCCTGGAGGATTTCGCCGGTAGCTTGCCACTTGATCGGCACGCCGTGCTCAGCAGTAGAAGTCCTACCAGCAACACAGCGGTATTTTGTTGATTGTACGGGAGTCTAATTCTCACCTCAGCAGGATCACGCGAAGTAGGGAATGATTATTAAGAACGGCGACAACTGTTGTCTGACTTGGAACGTCAAGATAGCACATCGGGCGTGGCAGGCTCTGCACCCTTTGGCGGATGGTGTTCTCCAACTAAAGTATGACCTGCTGATCGCCGAGAAGCGGTACGATCACGGGCCGCGATTCCATGAGGTCATCAGTACCACCACGCGGTAGCGGGTCGGTTTCGCTGCGCAAATAAGACCGCGGCATGAGTGACTGCAGGTCGGACCCACCCGCATCCACCACCCGAACGCGGCAGCCGCGTTGGGGACCCCGGTCCGCGTGGTGGAGATGACCTCATAGGGCCGCAGCAAGAGTGATCGTCGATGAAACGAGGAGAACCAAATGTCGAGTGACGAAGTGTTGGCTAACCAGCAAACTATCATCGCAAACCAAAAGACCATCATCGAGAACCAGGAACAGATCAAGACCAACCAGGCAAAACTGGATAAAGCCCTGGCAAACCAGGGGACAATCATCTCTAATCAGCGGACGATCCTTTCGAACCAGGAAAAACTGGACACCGTTATTGCTAACCAGGAGCGGATTCTAGCCAACCAGGAACGGATACTGGGCAAGTGAGACGCAGGTATCAGGCTCTGCACAAGAAACGAGTCTTATTCCAAGTCTGCACAAGCGGACGCATGAAAATAGCAAGCCCAGCGATTCATCGCTGGGGCAACTATTTTTGGCGCCAGTTAAACGCACGACTGAAGAGGTTGCTAGCAGCTACGTTCAACCGTCCGCTTCACGGACCAGGGTTTTCTTCGCTTCCATCCCAGCAGTGAACTGCTGGGCTATTGTCAGTCGTCCACTGCGCGGAGTAGTGCAATAACTATTTGTGCAATTTCAACGGACTCTCTTAATCGACCGGCAGCCAGGTCGTTCGTTTTCCTATGACTGAAAAGCCACTCCCTTCGAGGGCAGGCCTGCTTCCCTTACTGGTGCTCTTCGTGGCCATCGCTATCTGGTCGGCGCTGGCGCTGTTGCAGGTTTTTCCACAATCAGTATTTCCCTCTCCTCTGGCGGTAGCGAAGGGTCTTGGAGAAGAGATCCGCACTGGCCGTCTGCCGGGCGATCTTGTGGCCTCCCTCTTCCGCGTTACGACCGGCTTCATGCTCGCGGTCTTCCTGGGTGTCCCCGTAGGATTGTGGCTTGGTCATCATGTTCGTTCACGTTTAGCGTTGCTGCCGGCGATCAACTTTTTTCGTAGCCTGTCGCCGCTCGCCTGGATACCGTTCGCCATTCTTTGGTTCGGAATTGGCGACCTGCCGGCAATCTTTCTGATCTTCATGGCGTGTTTCTTCCCGGTCGTCCTCGCCACATTGGCCGCCGTGGCCAGCATCCCCTCGGTTTATTTTCGGGTCGCGCGCGATTACCGGTTCAGCGGGCTGGAACTTTTAACGAAAGTAACCTTGCCGGCCATCGCGCCGCAGGTGATCACCTCGCTGCGAGTCACAGCAGGCCTCGCCTGGCTGGTCGTAGTAGCGGCAGAGATGATCGCCGGACGCGATGGTCTGGGGTTCGCAATCTGGGATGCGCGCAATGGCCTGCGAATGGATCTCCTGGTGGCCGGCATGATCGTCATCGGCGTAATCGGCATGGTGATCGACCGCGTCTTAATGAGGCTCACCAAGATTCGCAGCATCAGATGGGGATATGAACGATAAGCCACTGCGCATCGAAGACGGCTCAGTAAGCTTCGGCTCCGTCGAGGTGTTCCGTGATCTCTCACTGGAAATCTCTCGTGGAGAATTCGTGGCCGTCGTTGGTCCTTCGGGCTGTGGAAAGACAACGCTACTCAATTTGTTCTCCGGCTTTTTGACACCATCGTCGGGCCTCGTGGTGTGCTCCGGTCGCGTCCGTACAGTTTACCAGCACGACAGTCTCTTTCCCTGGCAAACAGCGGCGCAGAACATCGCCATGGGCCTGCGCGATCTGAGCAGCGAGGCTGAGCGCGATCGGCAGCTCAAAGAGATGCTGCGCCTGATCAAGCTGGAAGAGTTTGCTGCACACTATCCGCATCAACTCTCCGGCGGCATGCGTCAGCGCGTGGAACTGGCCAGGGCGCTTGCGGGAGCCACGGACATCCTGCTCCTGGATGAGCCATTTTCATCGCTCGACTATCTAACGCGACTGCGCTTGCGGCGAGAGCTGGCCCGCATGCTGGAGGAATTACCGCGCACGGTGGTGCTCGTAACCCATGATATTGAGGAGGCGGCCCAGCTCGCGGATCGCATTCTGGTGCTTTCCGATCGACCCGCTCGTATCTGCCGAGAGTTACGAGTGGCTATCCCCCGCCCACGCGAGCTGACGCATCCCCAGGTCGTAGAAACGGTGCATGCGATCTTGGCAGAATTCGGATTGGAACAGGATAAGGCAGTGGTCTAAGCGTAAAGCAAACTGTTAGTTTGAGGCGACACGTTACCACCCAAGCCGATAGCTTCCGCGCATTACGCAAACTAACAGTTTGCGTTACAACCGTTGTTCTAATAGTCTCTGGAGAAACTTCTTATGCTTCGCTCGCCCTTTACACGCTGGCTGGTCGGGATCGTCGCTTTCATCGCCGTGCTTGGCGTGCTGAGATTTAAGCCTTGGCACTACGGCTCAGTTAGGGAAATGTTTAGCGGCCGATCTCAGTCCACGCTACAGGAACTGAAGGTCGGGTACTTGCCGGTCACCTGTCACTTGACTTGTCCTGTAACTGATTTCGCCACCAGAACCAGTGCTACCTATCGATTTGAGGCACAGCGGTTTACTGACTTTCCCACAGTCGTCGAGTCAGTCAAAGGTGGACGTTTGGACGCAACCTTCATGATTGCGCCGCTGGCGATGAAGCTTCGTGAACAAGGCGTGCCCGTTAAGATAGTTTACCTGGGCCATCGTGACGGTTCGACTGTCATCGTTCGCAAAGACCTGCCGGCACAGAGCCTGCGCGACCTGCGCGGCAAGACCTTTGCTATTCCCAGCAAGTACAGCAACCAGTACCTGGTGATTCGCAAGCTAATGGAGGATCAAGGAGTAAAGCCCGATGAAATCCGGTTCGTGGAACTGCCGCCGCCAGACATGCCTGGGGCGCTCGCGGCTCAGGCCATCGATGCATACTTCGTGGGCGAACCGCATGCGGCGAAAGCTGAACTCGACGGCAGCGGCCGTGTTCTCTACCACGCGAAAGATATCTGGCCTCACTTCATCTCCTGCGTCCTGGTGGTGACGGAGAAGTTGATCCGCGAACGACCGGAAGTAGTGCGCGACCTTGTCCGCGGCATCGCCGAGAGCGGTGAATGGGCCGAGGGCCATCGCCTGGAGGCGGCAAAGGTGGTCGCACCTTATTTTCGGCAGGATGAGAAAGTCATCCGCTATGTGCTGACCCAACCGCCTGATCGCGTAAGCTATCGAATGCTGACGCCAACTGATGAAGACTTGCAGCGAATCAATGACATGGCGGTCAAAGTGGGAATTCTTGAAAGACCAATCGCCATGAAGGACTTGATTGATCGGCAGTTTATTCCACTCGACATCAAGCCGGCGAACATTGACGTCGGGAACTAGAGCGGCTGAAAAATGCATTGAGCCCGCGAAGCGCGGCGGTAGCATAAAGCCTGGGGCGGAGCGGAGCGGAGCGGAACCCCAGGATAATTAAAGTACAATAGAAAGAGCCCACGATAAGTGGGCGCCAGCCGCTCATCAATAAATAAATCGCGGCTTTTGCGCTATCGCACGCTTCGCGCGCTCGGTTTTCTTATCCTTCGTCATCCTGGGGTTCCGCTCCGCTCCACCCCAGGCTTTATGCTGCCACCCGCTGCGCGGGTTTAGGTTGAACTTTAATACGCCTGTTGTGTGACCATCTTGTTTCCAAAAAGTTATCCATGAAGATCCTCCGTAGCTACATTTTCTCTCTCCTCCTATTCGCTGTCTTCGTCCCCGCTTTCCTCCTGGCCGGAGAGTCATTGGCTGAGCGCCAAACACAGACTCGTCCGGCCGCGGCCTCTCGAGAGGACGCCTATCGGGCTAATAACATCGGCGTGGCACTCCTCGAGCAGTTCAAATACAAAGAAGGAGCCGAGGCGTTCAGGAATGCCCTGAAGATCGATCCGAAGTTGAATTTGGCGCACATCAACCTCAGCATCGCGCTGTTCAATGTGCCCGATCTACCCGCGGCACAGCGGGAAGCGCAAAACGCGGCAGCTCTTGTGCCTGAAGCTCCGCAGCCTTATTACATCCTGGGCCTGATTGCGAAACTACAGAGTAAACCCGACGAAGCCCTCGCGGCCTTTCAACGCGTTCTAAAGATTGATCCCAATGATGTCGGCACGAATATCAACGTGGGCCAGCTCTACTCGCAACAACGCAAGTACCCGGAAGCAATTGCAGCCTTTCGGCTGGCGCTCGCCGCCGAGCCCTACAACGCCACGGCGCTCTACAATCTCGGGCAGGCTCTTATGCGTGCCGGCCAGCGTGACGAGGGACAAAAGGCAACCGAACGCTTTAGACAGTTACGCGAACGTGGCAGCGCCACCACTGTCGGACAGAATTATCTGGAACAAGGGCGCTACGCCGAAGCCGTTGCGTCCACCGGCACCGAATCCGATTTGGTTGATCGAACCATCCCGGCCGTCACTTTTACAGATGCCACTGCCGTCCTGCTGCCCGGATTGCCAGACGCTGCCCGCGCCTCCGTACCGTCACCGGTTTTTGGCCGCCAGTTCATGACAAGCAACTGGAATGATGCGAGCCGGCAAGCGGTTGCGGCCGCTCTCGGCGGCAACGTCACCCTCTTCGATATGGACGGTGACGGTAGTTTGGACCTGTTCTGGATGACTCCTAACGAGCAGCACCTATTCCGCAGCGCTTCAGGTAAATTCATTGATGTTACCAACCAGTCTGGCGCCCTGGCCGCGAAATTCAACGGTACGCCTGTGGGAGCAGTCGCGGGAGACTTTGATAACGACGGCAAAGCCGATCTGTTCGTCATCCGAGACGGCAGCCTCTCCCTTTATCACAACGATGGCGCAGGCAAGTTTTCGGATGTAACCGGAGCAGCGGGCATTCCCGCATACCCTTATCTGCCATCGTCGGTTGCCTTTGTTGATGTGGACCATGATGGTGACCTGGACATCTTCATAACGGGAATGGCCGACCTTTCCCAGCCTCCCAAAGTCGGATCAGGTGGATCAGCGGCTGTTTTCCCCGATGATTTCCCCGGCGCCCCAAACCTGCTGTTGCGGAATGACGGCAACGGAAAATTCAGCGATGTCACTGCCGCGGCGAAGGTGAATACGATAGGGCACGCGGTCTCGGTCATACCGACAGACTTTAACAACCGGCGCGATATGGATCTGTTCGTCGTCAATTATGGTAAGGCCCCCGAACTCTATAGCAACCAGCGGGACGGGACCTTTCGCAATGTCTCGAAGGATGTGGGCCTTGACATCCCAGGTCACTGGAGTTGCGCGGCGGCCGGCGACGTGAACAAGGATGGTTACACTGACTTCGTTCTCGGCCGGGCTGACGGACCGGCGCTTTTTGTTATCAGCGATGGCAAGGAGAGATTTAAGACAAGTCCCTTACCCGCCGGCTCTGAAGCGGCGCGAGCCATTCAGTTCCTCGACTACGACAATGATGGGTTGCTTGATTGTGTCATGATCACGGATAAAGGCTTGCGAGTTTGGCGCAATGTTGGAGATGGCTGGACGGACACCAGCGAACGCGCCGTATCACCTAATTTGGATGGCCCGCTCGAAGCGGGTCGCCTCTTTGCTGCGGGCGATATCGATAACGACGGAGACACAGACATCCTTTTCCTTTCACCTTCCGGAGTTTTGAAAATCGGGCGTAACGATGGTGGGAATGGCAATCATTCGTTGCGCGTTAAGCTCACCGGCAAGGTAAGCAACCGCAGTAGCATTGGCACTAAGATTGAGGCTCGAGCGGGCAGCCTGCTGCAAAAACTTGAAACTTCGTCGGCGAGTCCCCCAGCCGCCCCGGCAGACGTCCTATTCGGTCTCGGCAAGCGCTCGACGGCGGACGCTGTTCGCGTAATCTGGCCCGCCGGCATCGTTCAAGCTGAGACGCAGATTGCCCAAGGTGCTAAGGGCAGCGCGACTACGGCGTCTTCCCTGACCCTCAACGTCACGGAACTCGATCGAAAGCCTTCCTCGTGTCCGTACCTTTACGCCTGGAATGGAAAACGATTTGAGTTCATCACGGATTTCATGGGCGGCGGAGAGATGGGCTATCTGGAAGAACCTGGCCGTCACAACACGCCTGATCCGGATGAGTACGTGCGCATTCGCGGTGACCAGTTGAAAGAACGGAATGGTCGTTACGAACTGCGCGTGACCAACGAATTGGAAGAGGCGCTATTTGCCGACCGCTTCCAACTAATCGCTGTGGACCATCCGCAAGGGGTGGAGGTTTACCCAAATGAGGGTATGACTGATCCGCCTCGTCCTTTCAAGCTTTATGCGACGCGCGACGCGCATCCCCCGCTCACCGCAGTGGACGATCATGGGAACGATGTGCTCTCGCGCATCGCACGCATGGACCGCCAGTATCCTGATGATTTCCAGCACGATCGCATTCGCGGTTACGCGGATGAACATACATTGACAATGAAGTTGGCTGAAACCGCGACCCGTGAACACATTTATTTGTTGTTGACCGGCTGGACTGATTATGCCTGGTCGAGTGACAACGTGGCGGCAGCACAGGCAGGCAAGAGCATGATGCTGCCGGCGCTTCAGGTCAAAGATGATCGCGGCTGTTGGCGCACGGTCATTGAAGACATCGGCATTCCAGTCGGGCGACCGCAAACGGTGACAGTCGATCTCACCGGGAAGTTTCTCAGCGCTAGCCGTGAAGTGCGTATCGTCACGAACATGCGGATTCTTTGGGATCAGATTCTGGTGAACACGTCAGGCGAGCAAACTCCGCTCCGAATGATGCGGCTCGATCCGGTTGGCGCCGACCTGCGCTGGCGTGGTTTCTCACGCGAAATCACGCCCGATGGCCGCGAGCCATTTGGGTACGATTACGAGCAGATATCCTTTACGTCTCCCTGGAAAGTTATGCCGGGTCGATACACGCGCGAGGGAGACGTGCGCGAGTTACTCCTCAAGTCAGACGATATGTTCGTCATCTCCAGGCCAGGCGATGAAATCAGCCTGTCGTTCGACGCATGTAAGTTGCTGCCTGTTCAAGCTGGCTGGACTCGCACGTTCCTCCTCTACGCTGACGGCTTCAGCAAGGAGATGGACATTAATTCAGCGAGCCCGGATCAGGTGTCACCTTTGCCTTTCCATGGCATGACTAAATATCCCTATGCAGATCCTGAAGCGTATCCCCTGACAGCAGCCCGGCGCGCATATATCGATGAATACAACACGCGGTTGGTCACCGCGGAGATCTCCTCGATTGATACACTCTTATCGTTGACGAAAGGCGCAACGAAGGATTAGTGAGGTGCTGGAGGCGCGGTGCAGTAGCCCGACTGTCAAGGAGGGCTCTGTCGCACCCGAACAAGCCCTCCCTCACGGTCGGGCTACCGCCCCGACCCACGTCGCCTCAGAGGTCGCCAATAATGCTCCGCAGGTAGGAAAATCATGGACCAGATCCGATATTCAGTAGCTGCTTGTCAGACAGATTTACCAAATCCGGTTGAGCGTCACGCGATGCGCGCGAACACTGACCGGATGTTGTCAATGATTGATTCGGCTGTGGCGGGCAGCGCCCCGTTTCTGCCCGTCCGCCTGGTCGTATTCCCTGAATTCGCGCACGCCGCGCCGGTCTTTCCCACCGTTGGGGAGTTGCTCGAAAAACTCGCCGTGCAAATACCAAACGAGCACACCGAGCGGCTGGCACAAAAGGCACGCGAACATGACATCTATATACAGAGCGGTTCGATGTTGGAAGTTGATTCCAGGTGGGCGGGCGTTGTCTTCAATACGACATGTTTGATCGGACCCGAAGGAATTCTATACAAGTATCGTAAGGTCAACCCCTGGATTCCCTTCGAAGTTCAAGCGAGCCCACACGACATTGAGGGCTATGACGAACCACTCTTTCCTGTGGCCGACACGCCTATTGGTCGTATTGGTTGCGCTATTTGTTACGACTGGATATTCCCGGAAGCAATCCGCCAGTTAGCGGCCAACGGAGCGGAGGTGTTGGTCCGCGTTTCCGCCTACATGGATCCGTGGGGTGCAACGGAACCCATGGATTGGTGGACAATTGTGAATCGCTGTCGCGCCCTGGAGAACACTGCGTATGTCGTGGCAGCCAACCAGGGTGCGAGTCTGAAACACTATCCACCCTACTCCTGGCCCGGCGGCAGCCAGGTGATCGATTACGACGGCCGAATTCTCGCCCAGGCCAGCCCCGGGCCAGGTGAACGTATCGTCGTGGCGCCAGTAGATATTTCGGCGTTGCGCCATGAGCGCGAAGTGCGGCGCGGCCATCACATGCTCGCGCACCTGCGCACTGAGGCTTACCCTGTCTACGGCGCCCATCGTTATCCACCCAGGGAGTCGTCCGCAACGCAGGGGCCGCCGGAGATTTCCTACGAGGAAAATAATCGCCTTATCGATGAGGCGAAGCGACAGGTTTGACCCGGAAGTCCCTTTTCGAAGTAACTAATGATTCAGATCTGCCCGGCTATCTGAACCGGGAGCTGTAGCGACCGGCCAAGGACTCAACTTTGGGCGGTGATACTGGCCACCGGTATCAGGCCCGTGCAGCGCATCATTACTCAGACTAGTTTAGGTCGAGTCCTTGGCCGGTCGCTACCGCTTCCGGTTCTGATTCGCGATAACCCTAAAAAGCATCTGCCATGGTGCGAATCTTGAGTTTACTGCGAAAGTCGCTCAGCGCGATTGCAGCGCCGGTGCGGAACTGGATTTCGACTTTCTGGCCTGGGATTAGATCGAAGTAGTTATCCGCAAAGGAGCCGGTGTAATTTGGCGCAGACAAGTAAACCGCCCGCGCAAACTTATCGGCAGACAGGGTGACTTTGAATCCTCCGCGCACGGCCGCTACGTCCGTCTCGATTTGCGGCCGGGGCATGGAGAGATTCTTGTAAGGCTGAAAGAAGTGTTCATTGCTCGACACTCGCTTGCCACCCACTAATACTTCCGTAAACAGAACCACTCCTTTGGGATCCTTCCCCGCCAACAGGGTGTTAAGGGGAACCGTCAAGTACGACTTGCTGTTAAGCGGCGCAACCTCAATGTCCTTCTGTTGACTCCACAACTTATTTCCTTCGAAGTCGAGCAGGCTCAGGTTCAACCGCGCAGCGGCCGGCTGTAACCGATCAGAGACGACAAAGACGTTGATGTTGCCATTCTCCTCGTGCGGGCTGACAAGAATTTCGCTATAGAAACGGCGCGCGTAGTACTGCAGTGCCTTCCATCGTCCGGTGTAGTCGATACTGGACCACGAAGCAACCGGCCAACAGTCGTTGAGTTGCCAGAAAAGTGACCCCATGTTGTGCGGCATGATGCGCCGCAGATGCTCGGCGCCGATTTTGATCCCCTCGGCTTGCAATACCTGGCTGACATAGAGAAACGATTCGAAGTCCTTCGGCTCGGGATATTCGCGCAACATGTATTCACGTATCAGTTGGTTGCCACGCGGATGCCGTTGATGGGCCATCATCACCGGCGATTTGATGTCGTGATCCGCGGGCAGAGTGTAGGTGTTGACGGTCTCAAGCTGCGGAAACGACTGAAAACCGTATTCGCTCATGAAACGCGGGTGCTGTTTTTCATACTCACTGAACGGCAGCGCCGCGTGCCAGACCTGCCAATAGTGAAGATCACCCATCTTCTGCGACTCCGGATCGTCTTCCAGTTTGGAACTGGGCGAACTGGGCCAATAAGGCCGCGACGGATCCAGCGAGCTGCAAACTTCCGGCAGCACGCCGTAGAAGAGCTTCAGATAATCATCCCAGAGCTTGGCTGGCAACTGCTCCTTCCAGCCCCAATGAAACCAGCCGGACTCGATTTCGTTGTTGCCGACCCAGATTACGATGCTGGGATGATTGCGCAACCGTTTTACGTTATCGGTGGCTTCCTGCCGCACGTTGTCAAGAAACGCCTGATCGCCGGGATACAGGCTGCAGCCAAACATGAAATCCTGCCATACGAGAATTCCCATTTCGTCGCAGAGTTCATAGAAATCGTTGCGCTCGTAAATGCCCCCGCCCCAGACCCGCAGCATGTTCATGTTGGTGTCGCGCACCGATTCCAGCAATTGGCGGTATTTGTCTTTGCTGATGCGCGTTGGAAAACTATCCGCCGGAATCCAATTACCGCCTTTGGCGAAAACAGGCACGCCATTGATCACGAAGGTGAAGCTCTTGCCGGACTCATCAGGCTGCTGCCTTAGTTCCAATGATCGCAATCCCGTGCGTGTCGTTGTTTCATCAATTGGCTTGCCATTGACCAGCAGCCGCGTTTTGAACGTATAGAGTGGATGAGCGCCGAGTCCGTTGGGCCACCAAAGTGCTGGGCGCGCAACAACGAAGTCGAGCGCCAGGCGATTGGAGCCAGGCGCCAGGTTCACCTCGCGTTTCGCCGCCACGCTCTTGTCAGTGAGATTGTCCAGGATAATGGTTGCACTGACGTTGCTGTCTGCAACAACTTCAACCTCAGCCGTCAAGCTGGCGGCTGCAGCCGTTACCCGCTTTGGCAGGATGTGCAAATCTTCCACGCGCGCCTTATCCCACGCCTCCAGGGAGACAGGACGCCAGATACCGCTGGTAACGAAACGTGGTCCCCAGTCCCAGCCAAACTGATATGGCGCCTTGCGCGTGTGTGGACTTGTTTTTTCACCCTGATCGTTGCCGGCGGGCAGTTGGTAGCTCATCTTGGCCATGAGGGGCAGAACTTCGTTGATGGGCGACCGAAAGCGAATGCGTAACGTGTTGGCGCCGGGTTTGAGCAGCCGTTTACAGTCTGCCCGCCAGGTGCGAAACATGTTGTCAGCATTGAGAAGAGATGCATCGTTGAGAAAAACGTTGGCGTAGGTATCGAGACCTTCGAAGACCAGGTCGATATTGTCGCGCGCGAGAATTTCAGGAGTAACGCTAAACGTGGTCTGATACTCCCAGTCGGTCTTGCCGATCCATTGCAGCTTCTGTTCGTTGTCGCGATAGAAAGGATCGTCAATCAGTTTGTTGTTGAGCAGATCAGTGTGCACACAGCCCGGCACGGTTGCCGGTCGCCAGTCGTCTTTACCAACTTCGCGAAACAGCCAGCCGGTGTTTACGGATATCGTGATCTTATGCATGCTGCTCTCTCTTCCCCGTCTGGTTTGAGACTGGGAAGTGCCGGCAGTAAGAGTTAGCAGGACCAGAATGGGAATCAGCAATTTTGCGCGGTTCACCTGTTAGCTCACTTTCCAAAAAGGGGGTACTTCCAAGTTAGCCCGCTACCGCGGGCTGGAGACTCGGCGTCCACCGTTGGAGGCCTTCGGCACGCTGCATCACCTCGACTCTTTGAGCAAAGCCCAAAGGGATCTTACTTTGCTTTCTTTTGCTGTGGCTGTTAAAAGAATCGGCATGCTGAAACGATGGACCTCTTTACTGATCAGTGCCGTAACTATCTCTATTTTGGCGCCAGTGTCAACGGCGATGAGGGCCAAGTCAGCTGATGGTAAAGTTGACGCGAATGAGAACTCGTCAGTGCAGTCGGAGGTTCCGGCGTCCAGACTTGCCCGGCTGCGACACGGAATCAATCTGAGTCACTGGTTCGCGCAGTCCGCCGATTATTCACAAGCTCATCTCGAATCACATACCACAGTAGAAGACATTGCGCTAATTAGAAGCATCGGCTTTGATCATGTTCGCCTTACCCTCGAGCCCGCACCGCTCTTCAATGGGGACGATCCAGGTAGACTAAAAGCCGAGCACCTGAAGTATCTCGACAACGCGCTTGACATGATACTGGCGCAGGGGCTGGCCGTGATCGTTGATGTCCATCCATCTGATGAATTCAAGGTAAGGCTTAATAGCAACGATCGGCAGATTGAAGCTTTCGGCAAATTCTGGCGGGCCCTGGCCCAGCATCTTTCAACGCGTGATCCCGAGCGCGTCTTTCTTGAAGTTATCAATGAGCCGATGGTGGAAGATGGTTATCGTTGGTTTGGCATGCAAGGGAAACTCATTTCCGCCGTTCGCTCAGGCGCACCGCACCATACGATTATCGCATCGGGCCACAGGTGGTCCGGTATTGCCGAGTTGCTGTTTCTGCAGCCTTATGCCGACCGGAACATTATTTACAACTTTCACTTCTACGAGCCGATGGCCTTCACGCATCAGGGCGCATCGTGGGCCGGCGGCAATCTGTCCTTCTATAAGAACATCCCCTACCCATCGAATCCCGAAAGCATTAGCAAGGTTCTCGACATGATTCAGGATGATCCCGCGCGTTACAATCTGCTTCGCTATGGCGAAGACGGTTGGAACGCTACCCGTATTGACCGTGAGATTGGGATGGCTGCCGCCTGGGCCGCAAAGTATCAGCTCCCTCTTACCTGTAACGAATTCGGGACCTTTCGCAAATTTGCGCCGCCTGCTGATCGGGCCGTTTGGATTAGAGATATGCGGACGGCGTTGGAAAAGTACGGCATCGGCTGGACCATGTGGGATTACGCGGGCGGCTTTGCCGTGGTCAATAAGCAGAATGGCCACGCGACACCTGATGCAGAGATCGTGAAGGCTTTAGGGTTGGTTGTTAAGAAGTAGTAGTTAGGTTTCTTGAGGATTGAACGCGTAAAGTGCGCGCGTCGTTTAGATAGGGCACTTGTGTCCCGCCGTTCGCGGCGGACAAGTCCGTTTTCTAAACGATCCGCCGTCTCCCTCCGAGGCTTACAGTCACCTTTGTCCCAACGCCTTCAAATAACCGTTATTGATTCGACAGTTCGCGAACTTCATCCGCTCCAGATAATCGTTCAAAGCCTTCTGCACTTTTTCCTTCGGGGGCCGGTGCTTCCTCACTTCCTCAAAAGTAGTGCGCGGTCCTTCCGCGAAGCCGATGATTGCATCCCAATCTGCCGGTTTGGGTACTGAGGCGACGCATGAGGTGGCTTCCATTCTTTTGTACGGCCAGAAGCACCAACCAATGTGGCTCGCGTCAAGCAACGTCCTGAAGGAACTAATCCACTCGTCAGTGTTTTCGCCCGATTCTCCCATCCAAACAGGCACATTGTATTTGTCGCGGAAGTCAAGATACTCCTGAATGGCCCCTTGGTTCACTTCCATCCAGTACTTATGAAAAGTGTAGACGAGTTTATCGTCAAAGGGTGGTCCAAAGACTTTGAAGTTGGTGTCCCACTGCGCCCCGCCCAGAAAGATGAGGTGGTTCCTGTCGACCTCCCTTATGCCGGCTACGATCTTGCGGTAGAGCGGCTCCAGCTTTGGGTTCAGGTCGGCAGCATTAAAATAATGCGCAATCGGCTCGTTGAGCAGATCGTACCCGATGACGGTAGGCTCACCTCGATAGCGCGCGGCAATCTTGCGCCATATGTTTACAGTCAAATCCTGACTCTCGGCGCTTTCAAATAGAAACGGATAGCCCCAGCTATCATCGATGTTGTCTCCAGTCTGTCCGCCCGGCGCGGCGTGCATGTCAAGAATTACGTAGAGATTTTCTTTCCGGCACCACCCTATAACATCGTCTAACAGCCGGTAGCCTTCGCCTTCCAGTTTTGCAGGCGCTGCATCTGATACAAACAACCGATAGCTGAACGGAACCCTAACCGAGTTGAACCCGGATTGTTTTATGAACCTGATATCTTCCGGCGTGATGTAATTCTCGTGATACGTTTTCCAAAATTGCCGGCCCTCGTCTTCACCGACCAGTTCATTGATTACCGTTTGTATCCGCCGCGGGGAGTTAGCGGTCTTGAATTTGAACATGTAGCCCTCAGGCAGCAACCAGTTGCCAAGATTGATGCCTTTCAGCAGGAGCGGCTTACCGTCCGCGGACACAAGATCTTTTCCTTGCGTCGTCACGAATCTTGATTGCCCATTGCTCGACGTCGAAGCTGCCAGGCTCACCAGAAGAATGATCCAGCATAGCGCTGGCTTTCTTATGCACCACGTCATCAGTCGATACTCCACCATTGGGCCAACATGCGGCCACGAAATCTGATTGCGGTCACGCATGGTATTTGACTTCACACCCGGCCGCAAGAAACCATAAGGCCCAGCAGCTCGACGGCACCCATAGCAACCCGAAACAACGGATGAGTGGGTTTTATGTTGTTGAGGAGGCCGCTCTCAGTTCGGTGCTACTAAACCAGAAAGTTTATCCGGGTGGCTGTCTGGCGCGGATCCTCGCTTGGGTAGTGCCCTAATTTCGTAGGGGCGTCCCTCCGTGGGCGCCCCTGTCTGGCGGAAGAAGGGGCGCCCCCAGAGAAACGCCCCTACAATTTCGTCAAACTAGGTCACCGCCCATCATTGTAATAGCCTCTCGCCCGCAACCAGCCCAATCGTCTCGTCGTGAAGCGCCATCGGGGAACTGCGTCGATGGCTGCTGATTACGTCCAGGTATTAGCAAAAACTCCCGATGCCTGGTAGGGCTGGCATAGCCTTTGATGCCAGGTTGGTTGGCGACTGCTTACCCTGCCATACAGAAAATAATTTAGTAACAGTAAGTTTCATTTCTTTTACATTGAAATCACCCGCTATCGAAATAGCCGAGCCGGCAGGAACATAATTTTCCTTATAGAATTTTTTCAGATCGGCAGCGGTGATCATAGTTACAGTGGATATTTTTCCCTGCACGATATTCCCATATACGTGATCACCATAAAGAAATTTATCAAAATAAGAGCCGATAACAGATCTCGGGCTTTCTTTGGCCTGCTCCAATGTTGTCAATACTCTTTTTTTCTCTTTGGAAAATTCAGCCGTGTCAAAAACCGGATCGGTCAATAATTCTTGTATAATATTTAAAACCTTATCCTTGTCTTTGGCTGCAAACTTTGAAGATAGCCCGGCGTATTCTTTTGACGCAAACGTATTAACGGTAGCGCCAATGAAATCCAGTTCTTCATCAAGTTTCATCTTTGGATAATTCTTTGTGCCGAATTTTAATCCTGTAGCCGTGAGTGAAGCAAGTCCGGCTTTTTCTCCGTCATAAATAGCGCCGGCAGGTAAAATGACCGACACATTCATCATCGGCACTTCATGCTGCTCCATCAGGTAAACAGTAAGCCCGTTATTTAGTTTGAACTTTTCGTAAGCAGGAAGTTTGTAATCCTGCGCAATAGTTTGCAAGGCAAAAAGAATGGCAGGGAAGAAGGCAATATATTTTAGTTTTTTCATTGTAGTTACTTTTTTAAAAACCGTTCGATATTTTTATTCTTCCGGGTTAGATTTTAAAATGCCGACAGTCCTGTTGCTTT
>Ga0137403_10002837_pt1 | contig 20988 bp, 19 predicted proteins | sample CZOMad2_1_16fung_FD_122057 | JGI IMG/M metagenome (GOLD analysis project Ga0137403, IMG submission 122057) | Vadose zone soil fungal communities from Angelo Coast Range Reserve, California, USA - CZOMad2_1_16fungal (Hybrid Assembly) | ecosystem: Environmental > Terrestrial > Soil > Vadose zone...
GCGATCCAGGCGGCCGAGCGCCTGCGCGAGCTGATCGCGCGGGCTGCGGCCGATCACATGGAGACTTTGCCCGAGAACGTCGGCTTCGCGCAGGGGCGCGTGTTCCGCGCCGACGATCCCGGCAAGCTGATGAGCTTCCGCGAAGCGATCGTGCTCGCCGAGACGAAGTTCGGCACGCTCGGCTCAGTCGGCTCGTATTCGCCGCGGCGCGGCCCCGGCCGCTACAAGGGCGCCGGTGTCGGGCCATCGCCCGCGTATTCGTACACGGCGTGCGTGGTCGAGGCCGAAGTCGACCGCGCGACCGGCTGGATCAGCGTGCCGAAAGTATGGATCGCGCACGACATCGGCCGGGCGATCAACCCGGTGCTCGCGCGCGGCCAGGTCGAAGGCAGCGTTTACATGGCCCTGGGCGAGGCGCTGATGGAAGAGCAGGTGTTCCGGCGCCTGCCGCCGAAACTCTCGAACGCTCTGGTGCACAAGATCCCCTCGCTTCTCGAATACAAGAGCCTGACGTCGCTCGACATGCCCGAGGTGTTCACCGAGCTGGTCGAGGATCCGGATCCGAACTGTCCCTTCGGCGCGAAGGAAGCGGGGCAGGGCCCGCTGCTCCCGGTGATGCCCGCCGTGGCGAACGCCATATACGACGCGGTCGGGGTGAGGATCGACGAGCTGCCGATCACGCCGGATAAAGTACTCGCGGCGCTGGAGAAAAAAGCCAAAGGCGAGAATCCGCGCGTCGGACCGGAGCGTTTTCCCGACGTGCCGTACCCCGAGCCCCTGCAGGTGCCTCCGCCCTGGGAGGGCGGCGACGGCAATTCCGTCAACACGCCGCGGCGCCCGCCGGTGAAAAAGGAAGCCTTGGCATGATGCGGCTGCCCTGGTTCGCTTTTCGATCGCCGGCGAGCATCGCCGAAGCGGCGAAGATGCTCGCCGCCGAAGGTCCGCAAGCGATGCTGATCGCAGGCGGCACTGATCTCCTTCCCAACATGAAGCGGCGTCACCAGACGCCGGCGACACTCGTTTCGCTGGCCCGCATCGAGGTGTTGAAGAGGATCTCGAATGGCGCGGGATTGTCCCTCGGAGCGGGCCTTACCCTCAACGAAGTGGTGGCGGACACCAGAGTGCACGAGAAATACACCAGCCTGTGGCAGGCGGCGGCGCAGGTCGCGACCGTACACCTTCGCAACATGGGCACGCTCGGCGGAAACCTGTGCCTGGATACGCGCTGCAACTACTACAACCAGAACTACGAGTGGCGCAAGGCGATCGACTTCTGCCTGAAGAAGGACGGCGAGATCTGCTGGGTCGCGACCGGGAGCAAGCGTTGCGTTGCGGTGTCTTCCACCGATTGCGCGCCCGCGTTGATATCGCTGGGCGCGAGCGTGCACCTGGTTTCCGCCCAGGGCGAGCGCGAGGTCGCGCTCGCCGACCTCTACAAGAACGACGGGATCGACTACCTCGCGCGCCGTCCCGACGAAATTCTCACCGAGGTGAAGCTGCCTTCGTCCGCGGGCTGGAAGAGCAGCTACTGGAAGTTGCGCCGCCGCGGGGCGTTCGATTTCCCGGTGCTGGGCGTCGCAGCGGCGGTGAAGGTTTCGCGAGACGGCACGGTCGAGGAAGCGCGCATCGCGCTCGGCGCGGTTGCCTCGCGGCCGTTTCTCACCAAAGGCGGCGACCTTCTCGTCGGCAGGAAGCTCGACGACGACGCCATCGCGGAAGCCGGCGCCAAGGTCGCAGCGGCGGCGAAGCCGATGGACAATACCGACCTGGATCTTTATTGGCGAAAAGGCGTCGTTGCCGAATTCGTGGGGTACGCGCTGCGCGAAATCCGCGGCGACGACATGAGCGCGACGCGTCTACGCTTCGCGCGGCACGCGCTCTAGGACGGCGGTACTCCGGTCAGCTTCTGTATGACCGGTCGCGAACCCTCGAGCGCGACGCGCTGCATGTAGAAAGCGAGCCCCCGGACTCCGCCCAGCTCCTCGCCGCCGCCGGCACGTCCCGGGCCGCCGTGCACGAGTTGCGGCAGCACCGTTCCCGGTCCCGGCGATTGCTCGATTTTCGGATGGCCGAGAAAGATCCGCCCGTGATAAGGCGCGATGCCGGCGACTATGTCTTCCAGGAAATCCGAATCCTCCGAGTAAACGGAGGACACCAGGCCGCCGTTGCCCCGGGCGACGATCGCCGCGGCGTCCGGGCCCGCTCCCGAGTAGGGAAGGAGCGACGCCACCGGGCCGAATACTTCGCGGGCGTGCACCGATGCCGCGAGCGCGCCTTTTGCGAATTCCATGAGCACGGGCGAGATGAAGAAGCCTTTTCCGGCGAGAGGCGCTGCGCTGCCGAAGGCCGCTTGCCCTTCGGCGGCGAGCCTGCCTATGCCTTCGCGCACGTCGGCGAGCTGCGCGCCGCTGGCCACCGGGCCCATCCGCGTCTCCTCCTGCGCCGGGTTGCCCACGCGCACGATTTTCAGGCCCTCGGCCAGGTCGTCGCGTACCGTGGCGGCATGCTCCGCGGGCGCGAGCACGCGCCGGATCGCGGTGCACTTCTGCCCGGCTTTCTGGGTCATGTCGCGCAGCACGTCCTTGAGGAAGGTCTCGTACATGTCGCCGCCGGGCTCGGCGTCGGGCCCGAGCACTGCTGCATTCAGGCTGTCGGCTTCGACGTTCACGCGCACCGATTCCCGGATGATGTTAGGCAGCGCGCGGATGCGCATGCCCGTGTCTCCCGAGCCGGTGAAAGCGAGCACGTCCTGGCTGCCGAGCAGCGCGGGCAGGTTGCGCGGCGCGCCGACGAGAATCGAAAGCGCTCCGCCGGGCAGGACCTTCTTCTCGACCAGAATCTCCATCACCCGGTGCGCGACCATCGCCGAGCTGGTCGCCGGCTTCGCGAGCACCGGCATCCCGGCGAGAAGCGCGGCGGCGGCCTTCTCGGCCAGTCCCCACGCCGGGAAATTGAATGCGTTGATGTGCACCGCGACGCCGTGGCGGGGCACGCACACGTGCTGCCCGTGGAATCGCGGCGAGCGTCCCAGTTGCACGCCTTCGCCGTCCACCAGGAGCTTCGCTGCGCCCAGCTTCTCGCCCAGCTCGGCGTAGGTCTGCAGCGTGAAGATCGCCCCGTCGACGTCGAACTTCGCGTCCGAGCGCGTGTTGCCGCCGTTCGCGACCGCGAGCTCGAGCAGCTCGTCGCGGTGCGCCTGGATCGCCTTCGCCATGTCCTTGAGCAGCGCACCGCGTTCGGCGAAAGACAGAGCGCGCAAAGCCGGACCGCCTTCGCCGCGCGCGTGCTCGAGCGCCGCGGCCAGGTCGAGGCCGTCGCTCGAGACCTGCGCGAGCGGCTCCTCGGTCGCCGGATTGACGAGCGTCTGCGGCGCGCCCGATCCCGCGGTCCAGCGGCCGCTGAGGTAACTGCCCAGGATCTTCATGCGGGACTCCGGTGTTCTTTGAGCTGTCGCTAGGATAGCCGAAGGGCGAGCAGTCTTGGACATCAGCGGCCGCTACGAAGATGCACTAAAGTGCAGCGCGTATGCTCCCTATCACCACCGGCAGGCCAGCGACCATGGCGCCGAGCGGCATGGTCGCCTCGCCGCACTCGCTCGCCTCGGCCGCGGGCGTCGATGCGCTGCGCGCCGGAGGCTCCGCGGTGGACGCGGCGCTCGCGACCGGCGCCGCGCTGTCGGTTCTCTATCCTCACATGACGAGCGTGGGCGGCGACGCGTTCTGGCTGGTTTACGACGCCCGGTCGCGCAGCGTGCGTTACCTGAACGGCGGCGGGCGTGCGGCGCGTTCGGCGAGCATCGACTGGTTCCGTGCGCGCGGCATGACGGAAGTCCCGCTGCGCGGCTTTCTCCCCGCGACGCTGACCACGCCCGGCGCCGTCGCCAGCTGGTGCCTCGCCCACGAGGAATACGGCAGGCTGCCGCTCGCGCGCGACCTCGCCGCGGCGATCGGCTATGCGCGGGAGGGCTTTCCGGTTACCGGACGCCTGGCGCGCGCGATCGAGCTGCACGCCGCCGACGGCTCGCTCAACGCGAGCGCGCTGGGAATCTTCTCTCCCGGAGGCGCCGTGCCGCGCGCCGGCGGAAAGCTCACGAACCGCGGGCTCGCCTTGGTGCTGGATCGGATCGCGCAAGACGGCCGCGAAGGTTTCTACGCCGGCGAGACGGCGCGCTCCCTCGCGGCATTCTCGCGGGCGGGCGGCGGTTTCTTCGATGAAGCGGATCTCGGCGAGCAGGGCGCGAGCTGGGGCGAACCGCTCTCGGGCAGCTACCGCGGCCTGGAGATTCTCGAAACCCCGCCGCCGACGCAGGGCTTCACCGTGATCGAGATGCTGAACCTGATCGAGCCCTCCGAGATCGGCAGGATGGACCCGCTCGGTCCGGAGCTCGCGCACCTCCTGGTTCAGGCGAAGCAGATCGCCTATCACGACCGCGACCGGCTGCTCGCCGACCCCGAATTCCAGCCGGTGCCGGTCGAGACGCTGATCTCGAAGGGTTACGCCTCCGAGCGGCGGCGCCTCATGCGCGCCGACCGGGCGCTTTCCTGGGACCTGGTTCCGTCCTACGGCACGCTCGCAGGCGACACCGTGTTCGTTGGCGCGGTCGACGCGGAAGGAAACGCGGCGGCGCTGATCCAGAGCCTGTACTTCACGTTCGGCTCGGGCGTCGTCGCGGGCGACACCGGCATCGTGCTGCAGAACCGCTCGGCGTACTTCTCGCTCGACCCACAGCATCCCAACCGCCTCGAGCCGGGCAAGCGCCCCATGCACACCCTGATCGCGTCGATGGCGCTGAAGGATGGCCGCCTGCGGCACGTCCTGGGCTGCATGGGGGCGGACGGCCAGCCGCAGATACACCTGCAGAGCTACGTCGGTCTCGTCGATTTCGGATTCGATATCCAGCAGGCGCTCGAGGCGCCGCGCTGGCTCTCGGGGCGGTTCAATATAGGCGACCCGCGCGATCTGCTCAACATCGAGGGTCGGTTCCCGGAGGCGACCCTCAGGGAGCTCGAGCGCCGCGGGCATGCGGTGAACCGGTGGCCCGACTGGTGCGAGCTCGCCGGGCACGCACAGGGCATCAGCATCGACCCGGTGTCCGGCGTTCGCATCGGCGGCGCGGATCCGAGGAGCGATGGAGCGGCGATAGGCCACTAGACTACCGTCGTCTTGACGCTCGGTGCGCGGGAGCGAACAATGGACAAAAATCCGAACAACAGGAGGCGGCCGTGCCGTCCCGCAGCAGCGCCGATCATTCGGTCAGCCCACCCAGCGTCAGGATTCCCCGCGACTACAACGCCGCATACGATCTGATCGAGCGCAACCTCGCCGCGGGCCGGGCGGCGCGGGTCGCCTACATCGACGACGCCGGGCAATACACCTTCGGCCAGCTCGCCGAGCGCGTCAACCGCTTTGGTTCCGGGCTCCGCGCGCTCGGCCTCGACATGGAGCACCGCGTGCTCCTCGCCCTCACCGACACGATCGATTTTCCCACCGCATTCCTCGGTGCGATCAAGGCGGGGATCGTGCCGATCGCGGTGAACACCCTGCTCACGCCGAAGGACTTCGAGTACATGCTCTCCGACAGCCGCGCCAAGGCGCTGGTCGTGTCGGAGCAGCTCCTGCCGCAGTTCTCGAGCGTGATCGGCACGCTACCTTTCCTGAAGCACGTCATCGTGTCCGGCAACGCTTCGGGACACATGGCGTTCAAGGATCTCCTCGCCAAGGGCTCACCCGAGCTCGCGCCGGCACCGACCACTTGCGACGATGCCTGCTTCTGGCTCTATTCCTCGGGCTCGACCGGCATGCCGAAAGGCACCGTGCACGTTCACTCGAGCATGATCCTCACGGCGGAGCTGTACGCGCGCGGTGTGCTCGGCTACAAGGAGAGCGACGTGGTGTTCTCGGCGGCGAAGCTCTTCTTCGCCTACGGTCTGGGCAACGCGCTGTCCTTCACGCTCGCGGTCGGCGCGACCGCCGTCCTCATGGCCGAGCGGCCGACGCCCGCGGCGGTGTTCAAGCGGCTGAAGGAGAAGAAACCCACGATCTTTTTCGGCGTGCCTACCCTCTACGCGGCGATGCTCGCGAATCCCGATTTTCCTGACCGGGAAACGCTTGCGCTTCGTCAGTGCATTTCGGCCGGGGAGGCTCTACCGGCGCAGATGGCGAAGACCTGGAAGGAAAAGACGGGCGTGGAAATTCTCGATGGGATCGGGTCGACCGAAATGCTGCACGTATTTCTCTCCAATCGGCCGAACGATCTTCGCTACGGCACGACCGGAAAGCCCGTTCCGGGATACGAGCTGCGGATTGTCGACGAACATGGCGACCCGGTGAAACCGGGCGAATTGGGCGAGCTGCAGATCAGCGGGGCCACCAGCGCGGCCTACTACTGGAACAACCGCGAGAAGAGCCGCAGCACCTTCAACGGGGGCTGGACCAAGAGCGGGGACAAGTACAGCCAGGACGGGGACGGCTATTTCGTATACGGCGGGCGCTCCGACGACATGCTCAAAGTGTCCGGAATCTACGTATCGCCCGCGGAGGTCGAGGCGGCGCTCGTCGGACATGAAGCGGTCCTGGAAGCGGCCGTGGTCGGCGCCGAGGACGAGAACAAGCTCGTCAAGCCGAAGGCCTTCGTCGTGCTCAAGCCGGGTCATTCTGGAAACGACGCGCTCAAGGCGGCGCTGCAGCAGCACGTGAAGGACAGGCTCGCCCCATACAAGTACCCCCGTTGGATAGAGTTTCTCCCGGAGTTGCCGAAGACCGCGACGGGAAAGATACAGAGGTTCAAGTTGCGCGCCTGAGCGCGCGCCCGACGTTCAGCTGCGGATCCCCAGGGCGAACGCGTGCTTGAAAAGCTGCGAAGCATCAAGACGAAGGCCACGCTGATCGTCACGATCTGTGTCGTGTCGCTCCTGGCCAAGCGTGCGGGCCGCGACAGATACCACATCGCGCAGCCGGACGGGTCCCCGGTCGCCTCGGGAGATGCCACCGCGCGAGGGCGTCCTTGATCGGGCGGGTCCACGCGTGGGTGGAGGAGGCGAAGCGCATCGTCATCCTGACCGGCGCAGGGATCTCCACGGAATCCGGGATACCCGATTTTCGCGGGCCCCAGGGCGTGTGGACCCGGGATCCACAAGCCGAGAAGCTCTCCGATATCCGCTACTACGTGGCCGACCCCGAGATACGCCGGAAATCCTGGCAGTCGCGGCTCGACCATCCCGCCTGGACCGCGCTCCCGAACGTCGGTCACGCGGCGATCGCGGAGCTCGAGCGGCGAGGCAGGCTCCACGCCCTCATCACGCAGAACATCGACGGGTTGCACCAGAAGGCGGGTAACTCGGCCGCGCGCGTGATCGAGGTCCACGGCACGGTGCACGCCGTGGTGTGCCTCTCGTGCGGCTGGAAGGGTCCGATGCAGGACACCCTTGAGCGCGTTCGCCGGGGCGAGCCCGATCCGCCGTGCGCGCGCTGCGGCGGAATTCTCAAGAGCGACACCATTTCGTTCGGGCAGCCCCTGGTGGCCGAGGTGATCGATCGCGCCATGAACGCGGCCGCGGAAGCCGATCTGTTCATCTCGGTAGGCACCAGCCTGCAGGTCTACCCGGTCGCAGGAGCCGTTCCGGCCGCAAAGCGGGCGGGCGCGCGCGTGGTGATCGTCAACGCGCAGCCGACTCCCTTCGACGGCACGGCAGATGCCGTGTTTCGCGACCCGATCGGAGAAATCCTGCCGAGAATTCTCGGCGGCGCCGAAGCGGCATCCACTTGACGCGGGCGCACTTCGGGTGCCAAATGCGCAGCGATGGGAGAGACGATGGAGGCAGTTTCGGAGGCCCCGGGTCGCCGCCGCGGGTTTTGGGAGAGGCTCCTGCCGCTCGGGCACTGGCTCGGCGCGGAGGCAACCGGCGGTATCGAGCTGGGGCAGGCGAAGACGCGCCTCATGTGTACGATTGTGGGGCTGTGCGGCGTCGGAGTCATAGGATTCTTCACGAACCTTCCCCTTGGCGTCGTGGTCGCCGCGGGCGTCTTCCTGCTGTACGCGCTCGTCTACCTGCTGCTGGTTCACAAGCGCCCCGTCCCGACGCATAGCAGGCGCGGCTTCGCCGTGCTGGTGGACAATCTGGTGAACATCTATATCGCGTCCTTCGGCGGCGCCTTCGCCGCGTTCGCGGGGTTCCTGTTCCTGGTGACGATTGGATGGGGGCTGCGTTTCGGGCGCCACTACCTCGTGCTCGCGACGACCATCGCGATTCTCGGCATGGTGTGCAATCTCGTGGTGAGCCCGTATTGGCAGGGGAATCTGCTCTTCGGGGCTACCATCATCTTCGGATTGCTCGCCAATACGGTCAACGCGTCCATCCTTCAGGGAATGATCGGGAGGGGAAACCGGCAGCTCGCCGAGAAGATCGAGGAGATCTCGCGTCTCGCGTGGCAGGACCAGCTGACCAAGCTTCCCAACCGGCCGTACTTCCGCGACCGCCTGGGGCAGATGCTCTCGGCGGCCGGACGAAGCGGGGGCCAGGTCGCGCTCCTCCTTTTCGATATCGACGGTTTCAAGGCGGTGAACGACACGCTGGGCCACGAGGCAGGCGACCGTCTGCTTCTGGAAATCGCCGAGCGGGTGGGGCGCCGGGTGCGTCAGGCGGACACTTTTGCGCGCGTCGGCGGTGACGAGTTCGTGATCCTCATGGACATCGCTCACGACAAGTCCGACGCAATTCCGGTCGCCGAGACGGTCGTGTCGGCGATCGCGGAGATCGACATGTTCGCCGAGCAGGGGATCCGCGTCGGCGCGAGCGTCGGCATCGCGTGCAGCGCAAGCGTGGCGACACGGGAGCGGGTTGCCGACGAGCTGCTGGTCCAGGCCGATCGCGCGATGTACGAAGCCAAGCGCGCGGGAAAGGGCCGCTACAAGTTCGCGGACGAAAACCGGTGACGCGCACGTGAATTCATCCCCAATCGTACCGCCGGCGCGCATCGGTTTCGTCGGGCTGGGAAAGATGGGGGCTCCGATGCTTCGCCACCTCTCGGGCGCCGGGTATCGGATTCTGGCGCACGACCTGGACCCGAAAGCGCTGCGGCGCGCGTGCGAAACCAGCGGCGCCGAGGCGCCGGGCTCGCTCAGGGCGATCGCCGAGGGCTGCGAGGCGGTCATCACCATGCTCCCCGACGGCAACGCGGTCCGTGCGGTCGCGCTCGGCAGGGAGGGGACCGGCGACGCGCTCCTCGCAGGGCTTTCGCGCGGCGACATCTTCATCGACATGAGCTCGTCGTCGCCTGTGGGCACGCGGGAGCTTGGGGCGGGCCTTGCGGAGCGTGGCGTCGACATGATCGACGCGCCCGTCTCGGGCGGAGTGAGGAAAGCCGACGACGCGACGCTCGCCATCATGGTGGGTGGCGAGGCGCACGCCATCGCGCGCTGCAGGCCCGTGCTCGAGGCCATGGGTAAGCAGATCTTTCTCACCGGTCCGCTCGGTTCGGGCCACGCGATGAAGGCGCTCAACAACTACGTTTCCGCGGCGGGGTTCGTCGCCGCGATAGAGGCGGTGCTCGCCGCCGGGCGTTTCGGACTCGATCCCGGGAAAGTCGTCGACGTGCTGAACGCGTCGACGGGAATGAACAACTCGACCCTCAACAAGTTCCATCGATTCATCCTGTCGCGCACGTTCGACTCGGGTTTCTCGCTGGACTTGATGGTCAAGGACCTGAAGACGGCCCTCGAGGTCGCGCGCTCGACCGGATCACCGGCGCCTCTTGCGGAGGCGTGCTTTGGCGCGTGGAGCGAAGCGCAGGCGGCCCTCGGCCCGGGCCTGGACCACACGGCGGTAGTGCGCTACTGGGAAAACCTCGCCGGAACGGAGATCGGGCGGAAATAATGTCGCCCCTTGACGGCGGCGGGCGCCCGTTTCAAGCTACGCACCCCGACGCGGAACCGGACGAATGGCCACCTCTGAACCGAAATCCACCGAGCTGAAGCTCGATCCGGACAAGCTGTACCTGGAGGAAGTCTTCACCGATCGTCGCATCGGGACGCTGCGCAGGCTCACTCCGGTCACCAGAGAGGGCGCGACGGACCCGTCGCGTGCCGTGTCCTACGTGGGCGAAACGCAGATATTGACACCCGCCGGATCGATCCCCATCGCATTCGAGATCGACGCGGCCTCGCTCGGGGAAGCCGCCCAGAAGTTCGCAGACCTCGCCAAGGAAGCGATCGACCGCACCGTGCGCGAGCTGCAGGAGTTGCGCCGCCAGGCGAGCTCCTCGATCGTCGTTCCGCAGGGACCGCTCGGCGGCGGTGGCGGGAAAATCCAGATGCCCTGATTCTCCTGCGAGGGGCTACTTGATCAGCCCCGATTTCGCGGCGATCTCGGAAACCCGGCGGTGCTCCTCGCGAATCTCCGCGAGGAGCTTCGCCGGCGGAGAGTAGTCCATCACCATCCCCAGTGGCTTGAGCTTCGCGCCTATGGCAGGAGACTTGATGGCGCGCTCGAGGGCGGGCACCAGCGCGCGCGCGACCTCGGAGGGCACGCCCGGGGGCGCGAAGAACGCGACCCAGATTCCGAACATTCCTTCGGAGTAGCCCAGATCAGCCAGGGTCGGGATATCCGGGAAATCCGGGTACTTGCTCGAGATGGCGAGACCCCTCACGGTGCCGCTCCTCAGATGGCCGGTCATGGTGCCGAGGGCGAGCACCACGCCCTCCACGTGCCCGCCGAGGAGCGCCGTGACCCCGGGTGAGGCCCCGGTGAAGGGCACAGGCACGAGAGCGGCTCCGGTAAGCGAGTTGAAGATGTGGATGCAGAATTCACCCACGGATCCCGTGCCGGCCGTTCCGATGCGTATGCTTCCGGGGTTTTTCTTGGCGTAGTCCACCAGCTCGGCGAATGTCTTGTAGGGCGCGTCGCCCCGCACCGCGAGAATGCTCGGCGAGCGCATCGCCAGGCCCAGGGGCGTGAGGTCGGTCAGCGGGTTGTAGCTCGCGGTCTTGGGGTCGAGGATCGATCTGAACACGAGCGATGCGTTGTTCGTCAGGATGATGGTGTTGCCGTCGGGCTTGGCTTTAACGACGGATTCGGTGCCGAGCGCGCCGCCCGCGCCGGGCCGGTTCACCGGTACGATGGCCACTTTCAGCTCGCGCGACAGCTCGTCGGCGATGGCCCGTGCCGACGTGTCGGTCGCGTCACCCGGTGCTAGCGGGATGACCAGGGTGACGGCACCCTTGGGGTACTCCTGGGCTTGAAGTGGAACCGCGGCGGCGAGCAGCAGGACGGCACAGAAGCGGAACAATCTCGCACTCCTCGTTGTAGGCAAAAGACGCCGGGGCGAATGCCCGAAACCGGATGATTCTATCCCATCAAAAAGTCGTCTGCGTCTGCACCAGAAATTGCACGTTCTTGATGTTCGGGTCGCGGTTCAGCGGGAAGGCGAGATCCAGGTGGAGCACGTTGCCGAAGGCCGAACGCGCGCTCAGGATGCGCAGGCCGAAGCCGACGTCGCTGAGCCAGCCGGTGTGCTCGGTGTTGGCGGTGGGACCGCCCCACGCCCGGCCCAGGTCGTAGAACACGGCGCCTCCCACGCGGAAGAGCTGGAAGGGATACCAGTCCGTATACACACGGTCCTCGACGTTGAAGACCACGCGGTTATCTCCGCTCTGATAGTTACGGGGATAGCCTCGCAGGCCGGTGTCGCCTCCCACGAAGAGCTGGACAGATCCCGTGGCGTCTCTAACCATGCCCGCGGAGAGAGCGGTATAAATCAGCGTGCGGCTGTCCGGACGGCTGTAGAACTTGATCGATCCGTCGTTCGCTTGCTTGTCGAGCGGACCGTACCCGGTCTGACCGGAAGTGGAGACCGAGGTGAGCAGGATTCCGCCTGTGCGCACCCTGTATCCGTCGCTCGCGCTGAGGGTGTAGAGCCAGAGTTGCTGTGACGAACCCAGCGACGTCAGTGAGCGGCCGAGCTGCACGCTCGACTGGAATCCCATCACGAAGTATTCGGGGCGCTGGATGAGATCCAGGTTCTTGTATTTCTCGTAGTTGTCCTGCACGACCTGGTAGAGAAAGTAGGGCGTGACCAGCGTCTGGTCGGTTGGCAGCTGCGCTGGAGCGGGAAAATCTCCTTCGGTGTTGTAAGCGTCTTTCTGGTAGTTGAGGCCGACCGAATAGCGCTGCACCCAATCGCCGACGAGCCCCCGGGACCAGCCGCCGAAGGCGTCGACGGTCTCCTGCCGGTGACGGTATTTCGCAAGAGTGTTGCCATTTTCGAAAACGGAGTTGAGGCGATCGTCCTGTGCTGTCCTGATGCCCGCCGCCCAGCGGGTGTCCAGCGCGTAGAACGGGCGGTTGACCGATATGGTCCGGCTTTCGCCGTCGCTCAATTGGGACAGCGAGTAGTTGATCGCGGTCCAGCCGTCGAACGCGTGGGGATCGGACACCTGGTACACGGTTCCAGTGCGATCGGGATCGGTGACACGGTTGACCCCGACCAGGATGCCGCTGCCCAGCGCGTTTGTCTCCGTGAACCCCACGTTCGTCCTGTTGGAACCTCCGCTGCGGCTTGCGCTCAGACCCGGCTGGAGCGTCCAGGTATCACGCGTTCTCACTTCGACGTCGATGACCCCGTCGTGATAGGCCATCGGGATGATGCTGACTTCGTACAGAAATCGGTTCGATCGCAACAGGCGCTCGGTTTCCTCGATCGCGTGGACCGACACGCGCTCGCCAGTCTTGAAGAGGATCTTGTCCCGGACGACGCTGGGCCAGGTCTGAATATGAATGGCGTTGGCGGCGCGATACAAGGCGCCGTTCTCTCGCTCGTTCTGCATGTCGAAAATATTGTTGGTGACGACCCGGATGTCTCCGATGATCGCGCCCGCCGCCTCGAGCTCGATGAACGACGGGATCTTCTTTTCCGGGGCCGGTGCGGTCTCGGGAACGGGCGGGGAGGCTTTTTCCGGCGGGACCTCCTGCGCCGCGGCGGGCCCGAACGCACAGACGGCGAGCGCGAGACAACTCAACGAGGATGCAAGGCGGAGACGGAGCGAAGGTCCGGCGATACAGCCCGCCGGTTGAGCGGATCGGTCTATCACGCCCGATTGTGCCGTCAAATGCCCTTACAACGCTGTAAGACTGACGGATGGCCGCGCCGCTCGCCTAGCGTCGGGCGCGTGATTCGCAATCGCGCATCCTCGCAGGTTCGTAGCGGCCGGATGGCGCTCGCCTAGAACGGGCGGTCGGGCACCTCGTAACCGAGCCGCCTGCACTGCGCGTGCGCGTAGCGCCGCCCGGCGGCTCGCTCCAGGGCGCCGCCGTTGGCCGCGACGACCTGCCCTGCGCGGATGTAGGCGACCACGGGATACGAGCCCTCGTAAACACCGCGCGGGTCCTTGTCGTTCACCATGACGCACACGGCCCAGCCGTATCCACTCTCCCCCATCAAGGTGTCCGACTGGGGCAGGGGCGCGGGTCCGGCTTTGAACTCGACCAGGGCGAAATCAGGCTCGGAGAGCCGGGGTCTGAGGTAATCACGCACGATTTTTTCGTAATCTTGCGGACGTGGACCGTAGTCGAGCGCCGCGATCTGCTCGCGCGTGAGGGGCCCGGAACACGCCGCTACCAGCGCAGCGGCGACCAGCGGTCCGGCGAGCGTTCCGAGCGAGCGATCGCTCAAGGCGTTACGAAGGGAGCGCCCAGCTCGTTGCATCCGGTCCGCGCGTAACGCCATCCGATCACGTTGTCGTCCGACCCGCCGTTCACCGCGACGATCTTCCCGTCGCGGATGAAAAACACCATGGGATACGGTCCGTCGTACGCTCCCTTGGTGTTCTTGTCGTTGATCACCACGCAAACGCCCCATCCGTACTGCAGCGAGCGCAGCGTCGTGTCCTGCTGAAACAGCTCCCTGGGACCCGCCTTGAATTCGACAATCGCGTTGCCCGGATCGAGAAGCTTGGGCGACAGGTAATCCCGGATGAGCTTCTCGTAGTTCTCGGGGCGCGGGCCGTAGTTGTAGGCGGCCATCTCCGCCTGCGTGGGAGGGCTCTTGCATCCGGCCGCAAGGCTCGCCGCGATCCCGAGGACCGCGAGCATCCTCCATCGACCCTGCATGGACCCTCCTTTGCCCCGTCGCATGGTTCCTACTTCGGCTGGGCGACCGTCCGCAGATAAGGCTTGAGCGTCTTGAAGCCCTGCGGGTATTTCTTCTTCGCGTCCTCGTCGGAGACCGAGGTAGGGATGATCACGTCCTGCCCGGGCTTCCAGTTCACCGGCGTGGCGACCGCGTGCTTGGCGTTCAATTGAAGCGAGTCGAGGAGCCGTAGAACCTCGTCGAAATTGCGGCCCGCGCTCATCGGGTACACGAGCATCGCCTTGACCTTCTTGTCGGGCCCGATCATGAATACCGAGCGAATGGTGGCATTGTCGGCGGCGGTGCGCTTTCCGCCGCTCGCGTTCGGGTGGATCATGTCGTAGAGCTTCGCGACGTTGAGGTCGGCGTCGCCGATCATGGGGTAGTTCACCGCCGTCCCCTGAGTCTCCTTGATGTCGTTTACCCACCGCTGGTGGTCGCCGACGGGATCGATCGAGAGCCCGATGATCTTGGTATTGCGCTTGTCGAACTCGGGCTTGAGCTTCGCCATGTACCCGAGCTCGGTCGTGCAGACGGGGGTGAAATCCTTGGGGTGCGAGAACAGGATCGCCCACTTGTCGCCAATCCATTCGTGGAACCGAATCTTTCCTTCAGTGGTCTCGGCCGTGAAGTCCGGCGCTTCGTCTCCAATGCGAACTGCCATTTTGCCTCCGTTCTGGTGGAGGGCCGGCGCGCAGTGCGCCGTGAGCGCACCTGGCCGACCCGAGGTTCGAGAGTTCCCGTTGAACGTTACGGGACAAAAAAATTATACTCCGCCCGGCTGGTACCCATGACATTTGAATAATAGGGGCGTAGGCCGGCGCCCCTGCCGGCCGAGGGAGACTCCCGGCCGCGGGGCATGCGCATCGCGCCCCTATGCCCGGCTCGAGGCGAGCGCAAAATGACCGGCCGTGTAGAATTTCCTCCTCCAAACCCCGGAGCCTTGCCTGCATGGCGGGCGCAACGAGGGAGGTCAGGTGACGACAGACGACGCAGGCAAACCCGAACGCTCGCCGACGGTGATCCTCTTCGCCGAGATGCGCGGATTCACGGGGTTGTCGGACATGCTGGATCCCGCCGTCGTGATCGCTCGTGTCGGCGAGTTCGTCACCCTCGTCTGGAACGCGGTGGAAAAGCACGAGGGCGCCCTGGTCGATATCCTCAGCGACACCGCGATGGCGACTTTCACCGGACAGGACGACGCTCAACATGCGATCGCGGCAGCGCAGGAAATCCAGGCCAGCTTCGCTATCCTTGCCGAGGCGTGGCAGCGCGACTTCGGCATCCGCGCGGCGGTCTCGATGGGGTTGCACTGCGGGGACGCCGTCGTCGGATTCGCCGAGAAAAGCCCCACGCCCGACCAGCTGTTCGTTTTCGGCGACTGCGTCAGCATCGCCAACCGGCTGCTTCACCGCGCCCGGGCGGGCGAGTTCGTCGTCTCGGAACCGCTGAGGGACCTCGCCGCGGAGATGGGCGTGACTCTCGAGGCCGAGGAGCTGCCGCCTCTGGAAATCCCGCGGCGCGACCCGATCAGGCTATACGGCGTGCTACTCGATACCCGGCTGGATTTCACTCACTGAGCGCGGGCGCGCGAGTCATCCGTGCGCGCGCCTGGGGGTCCTGGGGCGAAGCGTCGAGACCGTGGCGGGCCCAGGCGAGAAGACCCTGACCTGATTGCGCCCGCGCCCCTTGGCCTGGTAGAGCGCCTGGTCGGCCGCGCGGAGCAGCGCCTCGGGGTCTGCGGTACTGTCCGGGAACACCGCGACGCCCAGGGAAGCCGTGACGCCCATGAGACTGCCGCTCTCTTCGCGCACCGCAGAGCAGATCGCCTCGGCCCGGGTGCGCGCGCTTTGCGGTGTCGCGTTGGGGAGCACCAGCGTGAACTCCTCGCCGCCGAAGCGGCAGGCGATGTCGCTGCCGCGGATGTGGCGCTTGAGCAGGGCCGCGAGTTCCATCAAGACGAAATCTCCGACCGCGTGGCCCTTGGTGTCGTTGACCCGCTTGAAGTGGTCGAGGTCGAGCATGATGACGGCGACGCGAATGCCTTCTCGCTTGGCGCGAATCAGCTCGCGGGAGAGGTAGTCCTGCAGAAAGCGCCGATTGTATAGATTGGTGAGTGGATCCCGAATCGCATCTTCCTTGAGGGTCTTCAAGGCCTGCCCGAGCGCCTCGATCGCCCGGCTGCGCTCGCTGACGACCGCGTTGAGCACCAGGCCCGTTATCATCACGGTGCTCGTGAACGCGAGCAGCAGCAGCGGCGAGGTCTGCGGCGGCATGGCCGCGAACGGCCCCCGGCCCGCGAGCGTGTGCCAGACGGCAAGCGAGCAGACCAGCGCGTTCAGGGTGGCGACCTCGCGTTGCTCGAAGCGCATGGCCGCCCAGATCACGAAGGGCAGTATCCCGAAGGTGAGCGGCAGCGGCGCGAGGTTGCCCGGCAGCCCGTCGCCGAAGACCGCGTAGGTGGCTGCGAGCATCGGCGCGCCGAGGCACGAGATTTCCAGGATTTTCCGGCGCGACCAGGTCCCACGGGCGCCGGACGACCAGCCGAGGACGACCGGAGCGGCGACGATGATGCCCATGGCGTCGGCTTGCCATCGCGTCCACCAGGCCCAGGCGGGTGCGGGTTGCCCCGGTGAGAGCGTCCATGCCGCCCCCGCGGCAGCCGTTGCCGCGATCATGGAGCTCAAGCCGGCGATAGCAACGAATTGGACCGCGTCCCCTCCTCGCTCGAAAGTTCGCGGGGACCCGATGCAGCGCCGCACTAAAGCCGCTGCGACGAGCGCCTCGAGCGCGCTGCCAGCGCCCATCAGCGCAGCGAGGGACGGCGAAGACCCGACCGCGCCCTCGAGCAAGGCGGCGCCCAGCCACACGCCCGGCCAGACGCGGTATCCGAACAGGAGAACGCAGGCGAGTGCGATTCCCGACGCGGCCCAGATCGCTCCCGCGTGGGCGGGCGAGAGTCCCGCCAGCAAAGCGAGCTTGCCTGCGGCAAAATAGCCGGCAGCGGCCACGAACATCTCGCCGGCATACGACATCGGGCCGGCGGCGCTGGTCGGTTGTCCGCGTACGACTGCGTCCATTTTCTGCGCTTTCCTTTCCTGAAAAATCAGTGGATTAGGAGCGATTCTTAGTGTGGAATATTGAGCCTCAATCCGGGGTTGGACAAGGTCCAGCTGGCGCGGTTCGTGAAATATGACGTAGTCATGGGCCACCCCGGCTCGCGACCGTGAAATATGACACAGACATAAGCAAATGCGCATTGCAGTGATCGGCGCGGGGGCCGCGGGGCTGCTGTTTTCCCTCCTCATCAAGGGCCGCTTTCCGGCGTGGAAGGTGGAGACCTTCGAGCAGAACCCGGAGGGCGCGACCTACGGCTTCGGCGTGGTCTTCTCCGACGGCGCGCTCATGTTCCTCGAGCGCGACGAACCCGAGCTGTCGCGCACCATCGAGGCCGCCATGGAGCGCTGGCCGATGCAGCGGCTGGTGCACCGCGACGAGCGCGTCGAGGTGGACGGCAACGGATTCTCGGCGATCAGTCGCCTGGCGCTCCAGGAGGTGCTGCAGGGCCTGTGCCGCCGGGCCGGGGTGACGATCCAGCACGGCCGGCCGATATCGTCGCTCGAGGAGCTGGCCGGAGCCGATCTCGTGGTCGGAGCCGACGGCTCCAATTCGCTGGTGCGCAATGCGCTCTCGGCGCAGTTCGTTCCAAATGTCGAGATGCTCACCAACCGTTTCGCGTGGTACGGTACCGCGCAGCCGTTCGACTGCCTCACGCTCACGTTCCGCGGCAGCGAGCACGGCGATTTCGTCGCACACCACTATCGGCATTCGCCTTCGATGAGCACCTTTGTCGTCGAGTGCGGCGAGGCGACCTGGAGAAAGGCGGGACTGGACCGCATGAGCGACGCCGAGTCGCAGGCCTACTGCGAGGGCGTATTTGCCGCGGACCTGGGCGGATACGCTCTCGCGTCGAACAAATCGGTATGGCGGCAGTTCCCGCTCGTCCGGAACGAGCGCTGGACCGCGCGGTGTTCGCCCTCGGCCCATGCGGTGCTGCTCGGCGACGCGCTCCGGACGGTTCATTTTTCGATCGGCTCCGGCACGCGGCTCGCGTTCGAGGACGCGATCGCGCTCGACCGCGCTTTCGCGGAATGCGGAGACGACGTGCCTCGCGCGCTCGCGGCATTCGAGCGCGAGCGCAGGCCGGTGGTCGAAAAGCTTCTCGCTGCGGCGAACGCGAGCTCCTACTGGTACGAAAAACTCTCGGAAAAAATGAAGCTGGAACCGTGGCGCCTCGCGTACGACTACATGACCAGAAGCGGGCGCATGAACGATGAGCGGCTGCGGGCGCTCGCGCCGAAGTTCATGGCTCGCGTCGACGCAGAGCGGGGCAGGGGCTGAAGGGTGCGTGCTACACTCGCGCCTGACTCGGTAAACCGCAAAGAAGCATGGATTTGGCCGCGCAGGAGCAGTCATCGAGTAGCGCCGTCAGCGAGCTGCAGAAGCGTCTGCGCGACGGAACCTTCGTAATCACCGCAGAGCTTTCGCCTCCGCTCTCCACCGATCCCTCGGACCTCATCGAGCGCGCGCTCGCGCTGCGGGGCCTGGTCACGGCGATCAACGTCACCGACGGCGCGGGGTCGAAGGCGCACATGTCGAGCCTTGCCGCGGCGCACTTCCTGGTCCGCAGCGGCGTCGAGCCCATCCTCCAGATGACTTGCCGCGACCGCAACCGCATTGCCTTGCAGGCGGAGCTGCTCGGCGCCGCGGCGCTCGGCATCCGAAATATTCTCGCGCTGCGCGGTGACGACCCGAAGCTCGGCGATCAGCCGGACGCCAAGGCGGTGTTCGACCTCGACACGACGGCGCTGCTTGCGACCGCGCAGCGGATGCGCGTCGAGGGCCGTCTTCCCACGGGCGCCGAGATCGGAGGGGCCGTGAAATTCGTGCTCGGCGCCGCGGAGTTGCCCGTCGATCCTCCCGCCGGCTGGCGGCCCGACGGGCTGCTTTCCAAGATGCAGGCGGGCGCAGAGTTCATCCAGACGCAGTTCTGCATGGACGCGGGAGTGGTGCGGCGCTATGCCACCCGGCTGCTCGATCTGGGCGTGGCGCAAAAACTGCCGATCCTGATCGGGATCGCGCCCATCCCTTCCGCGCGCTCGGCGCGATGGATGAAGGAGAAGCTCTACGGAGCGATCATTTCGGAGCGAATCGTGGAGCGCCTCGAGGGCGCGGCCGACTCCAAGGCCGAGGGCAGGAAAATCTGCGTCGAGCTCCTGCAGGAACTCGCGGAGATTCCGGGCGTGGCTGGCGCGCACGTGATGGCGCCGGCCTTTCATTCGGCGATCGGCCCCGTGATCGAGGCTTCGAACGTGATGGGCGCGAAGCGCGCGGGCGTGGCGCGCGTCTAGCCCTCCTGTCGAGGGGGGCGTTCAGTTCTTGCCGACAGGCGGATACGTTCCCGCCAGGCGCGCAATCAGAATGGCGATGAACAGCACGCCCGTGACCTGCTCCAGCACGCACAGCATGCGCGCAACCGGGTGCACCGGGGTGATGTCGCCGAAGCCCGTGCTGGAGAGCACGGTAAAGCTGAAGTAGAGGAGCTCGCTGACCTTTGTTTCGACGATGGGGGTTCCTCCGGCGGTCAGCGCAGCGGGATAGAAAGAGAGAACGAAGGAATAGAAGTACGCCCAGAGCATGCCGAGCATGAGGAAGGCGGACGCCGCGCCGTAGAGCTTGTCGAGGGTGAGCACCTCCCGGCGCATCACATACGCGAGAAGGTAGCTCACCGTCAGGAAATAGAACGCTGCTCCGAATGCGCGCGAAAGCAGGAGCAGCTGCCCTTCCAGCAGCATGAAAGACGCGACCTGAAAGGCGAGACACGATGCCCCGAGCGCCACGGCAAGCGCGAAGCAGACGCGCGAGTGCGACACCGCGACCGCCGCCGCGAACAGGATGAAGATGTTGACTGCATTCAGCGCGATCCGGCCGCCCTCCGATTCCTCGAAGAACGGCACCATGACGATCAGCAGAAGGACCGCCGCGAACAGGTAGACGCAGCGGTAGGCGAATACCGATGCCACTTTTTGTCGCGCGCGTTCGAGCGGCATTGCGGATCTCCTCAGCGCCGGCCCCGGAGGGCATTATATTCGTGGGCCGGGGAAAACCGGGTGGGATGCGGCCCAATCGTCTTCGCCAGCATTTCGATTCATAATGGCGGAAGCCGGAAAAAGAGGAGACAGGCAATGAGTGTCCGCAACCTGCAGCACATCGCGCTCGCCGTGCCAGATCCCGCGGTCGGCAAGAAGTTCTACACCGACTTCGGCATGGAGGGGAGGGAGCACGACAAGCGCATCGTCATGCGCTGCCACGGCCGCGACCAGGACCAGGTGGTGCTGGTCGAGGGCAAGAACAGGCATATGCACCACGTCGGCTTCGGAACGAAGGCAGAGGATCTGGCGGGCTTGAAGAAGCGGCTGGAGCAGAGCGGCACGAAGCTGGTCGATGCGCCGAGGGAAACGCCCTACGAAGGCATCTGGTTCCGCGACCCCGATGGGCTGCTCGTGAACGTGCGCGTCGCCGAGCCCGCCAAATGGCGCACCGCCCCCGAGTGGAAGATCAACAATCCCGGACATCTGAACCGCGCGGGCGTTGCGGGCCATCCGAAACGCGACATCGAAGTGCGTCCGACGCGCCTCGGCCACACGCTGCGCTTCACCCCGCAGATGGAGAAGATGGTCGACTTCTACACGCGCGTGGTCGGGCTGCAGCTCTCGGACCGCGCGCAGGACATCGTCGCCTTCATGCGCGGGCAGGGGGGCAGCGACCATCACATCTTCGGCTACATCAAGTCCGACCGCCCGGGCT
>Ga0137403_10002838_pt1 | contig 20988 bp, 20 predicted proteins | sample CZOMad2_1_16fung_FD_122057 | JGI IMG/M metagenome (GOLD analysis project Ga0137403, IMG submission 122057) | Vadose zone soil fungal communities from Angelo Coast Range Reserve, California, USA - CZOMad2_1_16fungal (Hybrid Assembly) | ecosystem: Environmental > Terrestrial > Soil > Vadose zone...
GATGAACGAAGGGCAGCTCCCCGCACCTTCGATTCGGAAAAAGTACGCTCATGGCGAAAATGGCGAACTCCAGTGAAGATCATCGCCATGTTACGCTCGTTAGCTGCGGCAATCACTTCCTCGTCACGAACTGAGCCGCCAGGTTGAATCGCACACATTGCGCCAGCTTCTGCCGCAGCAATCAAACCGTCAGGGAACGGGAAAAAAGCATCGCTGGCAACCGCGCTGCCTTTGAGCAAAAGCCCGGCTTCTTTCGCTTTCCAAATCGCAATCCGCGAGGCATCGATACGCGACATCTGGCCGGCGCCTACGCCAAGTGTACGATCTCCCTTGGCGTAAACAATCGCATTCGATTTCACGTGCTTGACCACGCGCCACCCGAACAACATCGCTTTCAGTTCTGTTTTGGTCGGTCGCCTCTTTGTCACGACGTTTTGCTTTGTTTCCTCCGCAACGTCTGGGTCCTGAACCAACAGTCCGCCACAGACCGAGCGCACATCAAACGCAGGTCGTGCTTGCGCCGCCGGCGTCAACAATCGGATGAGGCGCAGGTTCTTTTTCTTTTGGAGGATAGCGCGTGCCTCGGGCTGGAAATCAGGCGCGATAATCACTTCGCTAAAAATTTCACTGATCGCCCGCGCCAACGGCTCATCAAGAGGCCGGTTGCAAATGATGATTCCGCCGAAGGGCGCTTGTTTATCGGTAGCAAACGCCTTGTCCCACGCTTTGCGAAGATCGTTGTCCGAACCCACCCCGCATGGATTCGTATGCTTCAAGATCGCGACGGTTGGCTCCTCGAATTCGCCAATCAAATTCGTGGCGGCGCTTATATCCAGAATGTTGTTAAACGAGAGTTCCTTCCCATGAAGCTTTTCAAAATACTTGTCGAAATCGCCGTAGAGCGCGCCGGTCTGATGCGGATTTTCTCCGTAACGCAATCGCATCGCCAAGGGAAGCGTCAGTGAAAAGGAGGCGTCGGTTGCCTGCTCTTTATTCAGGAAACTGCTGATCGTCCGATCATACTGGGCCGTCCTGGCAAAGGCTTTAATAGCGAGGCGCTCCCGCAATTTTAGCGTCGTCTTGCCCTTGTCATCGCGCATGTTTTCGAGCACCGCGTCGTAATCTGCCGGATCGACAACTACGGTGACCGACTCGTAGTTCTTCGCCGCGCTGCGAATCATCGATGGGCCCCCGATATCGATGTTTTCGATTGCTTCGGCCAGGGTGACGTCTGGCTTGGCAATTGTTGCTTCGAAAGGATAAAGATTCACCACCACCAGATCGATCGGCTCAAAACCGCATTCGCGCGCCTCGGCCTCGTGCTTCGCGTTCCCGCGCTTGAAAAGCAGGCCGCCATGCACCCTGGGATGCAACGTCTTGACCCGACCCTCGAGAACCTCGGGAAACGCGGTGAATTTGGAAATATCGCGCACTGGAATTTTCTCTTTCCTCAATAGATCGGCTGTTCCGCCAGTAGAAATGATGTCCACGCCCTGACGCTCGAGAGCGCGCGCGAACGCAGCCACCCCGGTTTTGTCGGAAACGGAGATGAGCGCACGGGTGATTTTCATGAGAGTCAAAAGAGTTACAAAGTTCCAAAGCTAAAAGGGAACCATTGTAACAATCTAACGCTTGTAACTTTTGTAACCTGATCGCGTCAGCGATCGAGAATCACGTTCTTCGCCGCGGGATAAAGCACCGGACAGCAACCGATCGTTTCGCAAAACGCCTTGCTGAAGTGGCTCAGGCTTGAATAACCAACTTCTGTGGCCGCCTCTGTGACGTTGTAGCGTCCAGATCGCAATAATTCGGCCGCGCGTTCCATCCGCAGGTTTCGCAAATATTGGGGAATAGTCAGACCAACTTCGCGGGAAAAACTCCTGCTCAGATAAAACGGACTGCAGCCGACTTCCTGGCCGAGCATTTCCAAGGTGGGAGGATTAGCCAGATCCCGGGCGAGCAGTTCCTTCGTACGCTCCACGCGCTCACGGGCGACCCGTTTTTGTCGCATGCAGAAAAATTCCGGGTCCTTCGGCGCAAAGAGAAAATGCGCCATGAGTTCGAGCGCCTTGCTTTGATACCAAAGAATTTGTGCTGCTTTCGCCACGGGAGGCTCCGTCAAACTCGCGATGACGCTGCGTTGTTGCATCGTCATCGAACGGGTGGCGGCGACCACGTTCTCCTGCTTGTCTCCAAAGAGAATCCTCCGGATCTCCGGCTCGAGATCGGCCTCGTTCCGCACGAATTGTTTTTGCAAATGGTCTCGCGAAAATTCGAGCGTCACGAACTGATGACGATCATGTGCGCGGCGCGACGCCGAGAGCGGTTGATCGGCAATGGCGTAATAGCCACAATTGCCCGGCAAATAATCGCTCCGTTTGCGGCTCTCTTTTCCTACCGCTCCGTGCCCTTCGAGATTTAGGCAAAACTCCAGGCTATTTGAATGGAAAGTGCGTCCCCAGTTAAAGGAATGCTCGGTGCGAAAGTCGTGCCACTCGATAGCGACGCCGATTTTGTCCACGTCGCCGTAAAGTGGGCGCCATCCGCCTTTCACTTCACGCCAGGCATGTTGTTCGGCTGCGCAACCAGGGTTCATTTGCCTAATTACGAATGTTGCCGGGGCGAATGCAAGGCCGGTTTCTTCTCCTTCAGCGCATCGCGGTTCCATTTCCCCAGCTTTGACGCTGCGTCGTAGGTGCTCTGCGCGAAATCAAGCAGCACTTCATCTGGATTTTCCGCACTGCCTACCGCGTCGTAGGGTAAGACAAATTCGCGCAGCTTGGTGTCGTAAAATGCTCCGTCCGGGGAAATTTTCGCTTCCGCGAATCCCGGCGGTGCCGGATATGCGTAGGAGTAGAAAATAGGTGTCGGCATGGCGGCGTTGCCAGGCCAGAAACCGAGGCTGCTCTCTTCCTTTGAGTACGCCTCGCGCGTGATCGAATCCGGCAAATGCGGCACCCCGCCAGGATGCGGCGGCGCGGACCGGCCGGAGAAACGGGTGACCGCGAGATCAAAACTGCCCCAGAAAAAATGCACCGGACTGCACTTTCCACAGAATCGTGAGCGGAATTCCTTAAACACGCGATCGCTTTGAACGAGAACGCGCCAGAACCGATTCGCATATTCCGGGTCATAGGACCGGTGCTCTTCGTCTTGATCAAACGGAATCGGATTTTCGATCTCGTTAGGCAACATGTTGATCTTGACCGGTAACTCCATTTCGGCCAGCGCATTCATTAGGTCGCCATAGAATTTGGCAACCGATTGGGGCCCCAATTTCAGCACTCGCATCGCACCGTCGCTTTTGAGGATGCGCAATTCGTGGTCTATGAAATCGAAGCGGATTTCAAATATCGAGGCACCGTACGGGATTGGCGAAGTCGTCAGACCGCGCGCGGTGACATAGAGGGTGACGCCCCAGGAGTGGTTGACCCACGGACTCAGCGTCAGGCGAATCTTGCCAACAATCTGTGTCCACATGTGCAGAGTAACCGCGGTGTCTTTCCACTCTGCAAAAGGCAGAGACGGCCAAAAATCGGATGTTCCGTTCACTTACTGTTGTTACTCCCGGTTGATGAAATCAGAAAACGAACGTTTCACTCGGTCGAACATGCCTCGCGCTTCATCCTGTGTCCTGTGAAAGGCATGCTTGATTGTTTTTTTCACATCGCTGAAGACGCCAGTCCCCTCTTCGTCGTCGTAATCGTTCTCTACGTCCTCCATGGTCGCGCCGGCAAACATTCCTTCGGTTCTTTTCACGATGCCGCGAGTCGCGCCAATATATATCGTGCCGACGGGGCGGGACGATCTATTCAAAAGAGTGACGATCCAGATCGGCTCGCCGCGCTCGTCTGTGCGCAACGTGTAATCGGCAGTCGCAAACTGCGCATGCGACGCTTCCGCTGTGCGGCTGGCCACAGCGAAGGCGCCGCTGGAATCCAGGTTCAACCGCGAAATGTTAATCGTTGCGCCTTCGGTAGAACCAGCCGTCGATCGATCTGGTCTGTCATCGGAATCAATTCTTCCCTCAGCAACGCGCACTTCGCGCACACCCTGCCCCTCCGGGTTTTCCAAAATAATTCTCCATGTCTCGGGCTGCGGATCGCCTTTCACGCCAGTAATTGACACAATGTGATTGAGAGCGCCGCGACCAAGCTCCGAGCCCACTACGCGCAGAGCTTCGTACGCACTGGCGTTCTCCTGAGCCCAAACCTGCGGGGGGCCCAGTAACAAAACCACAATAAGCGATCGCCACATGTTGCAAGATTGAACAGCGGTTTCGCCGAGTGTCCATTGTGTTTTTACCGAATTGGCAGCGCATGTAAGTTTGACCCGCACAAGTTTCCTCTGCGCTTGAACGAGAAGAGGAAATCTGCTCACCTTTTTGCGGATTGTGATAAAGAAGAGAAAAGTCGAGTTCAGCAGTCATCCTGCGAACCTTGCTTTGTTGCGCAACTGCGTCCGCGATTTTCTTAACGGCTATCCGTTTTCTCAAAAGGAACGACTGCTGATGGTGCTCGGCGTCGATGAAGCATGCACGAACATTATCCGCTACGCGTACCGGCTGCGTGACGATCAGCTCATCTCATTGCGGATGGAGGGTCTGCGCAAATGCGTCCGCTTGCGATTGCGCGATTATGGCGAACAGGTTCGTCCTCACGAAATGAAAGGCCGAGCTCACAATCTGATCAAGCCGGGCGGCCTCGGTTTATATTTGATTCGCTATGCATTTGACGGAGTCGCTTACATCCACAGACGCCGCGGCACAGAGCTGGTGCTAACGAAAAATCTGGCGTCAGATCGGGAACCGTGAATCGATCAAAATTCGTGTCTCGATCTAACGATCTAACGATGTAACGATTCACGGTTTACGATCATTCATGAAGCCACCGGAGCCAGACACTGCGTTTGAAATTTCACTGCGGCCGCCGGCCTTCAGCGAGTTCAACGGTCAGATAAAAGTGCGCGAACGCCTGGAGTTGATGGTGGAAGCAGCCAGGAAACGGGGGGACGTGCTCGAACACGTTTTGCTCAGTGGACCGTCCGGCCTCGGCAAGACGACGCTGGCCTACATCATCGCAAATGCCATGAGTGTGAACATAAAGAACACCAGTGGCCCAGTGATCGAGAAAGCCGGTGAACTTGCCGGTCTTTTGACAAGCTTGGAAAAAGGCGATGTGCTTTTCATTGATGAGATTCACCGGCTGCAACCTGCCATCGAAGAATATCTCTATCCCGCGATGGAAGATTACCGCCTGGACATCATCATCGACCAGGGGCCGCAGGCGCGAAGTCTGCGCCTTAATTTGCCAAAGTTTACATTGATCGGTGCGACCACGCGTGCCGGGATGGTGAGCTCGCCGCTTCGGTCCCGTTTCGGTATGACAGCGCGGCTCGATTACTATAACGCCGAGCAAATGCAGAAAATCATCATGCGCAGCGCGCGTTTACTTGGCGTGGAGATTGACGCCGCAGGGGCGGCGGAGGTCGCCGCGCGTTCACGCGGCACGCCGCGCACAGCGAACAATCTTTTGCGATGGGTGCGCGATTATGTGCAGGTGAAAGCCGACGGAAAAATCACTGCAGAACTTGCCGACAGCGCGCTTACAATGCTGGAGATCGACCGCGACGGGTTCGACCAATGGGACAAGCGCATCATCGAAACGTTAATTCACAAATTTAACGGCGGTCCCGTCGGATTGAATTCCCTTGCGGTAGCAATCGGCGAAGAGGCAGGCACCATCGAAGAAGTAAACGAGCCGTACTTGATTATGGAAGGCTACATCAAGCGCACAGCGCAAGGTCGGGTAGCCACAGCGAACGCTTATCGTAAGCTCGGAGTTAAACCGCCCACAGGTATCCAACCTGAATTGTTGTAGAGCGTTTGACTCGCTCGCTCCCGCTCACTCGGTCTTCGACCCGCCCGTCCATGTCGCTGCGCACCCGCCGGCTCCATTCCGTGAATGCCGAAAGCATTCGGAGCTGACACAGACGCCCTACAAATCCAGCGCTACGCGCGCGTCACACGCAAATACGAATTCGAATTCACCAAAAACTCGAAATCTGTTTCGATTTCTGTGAATTCAAAAACCTGCAGCGCCGGATCGGAGTGCAACATTGGAATGTATTCGCTCGCTTGTGCTTCGAAGGTAACAGTCGGGTAAATGCGCGCTTCGCCTCGTGTGACACGCATTATTTCCAAAATCGAATCGCGGTGGAATTCGTCGTCGAACCGGTCCTGGTATGCGAAGAGAAGATAGGACACGAGCGTCAGATCGAACTCGCCGTCGGCGAACGGCAATCGAGGCAACTCTCCCGCGACGTAACGCTGCGGATGGATTTTGAAGTCCGAGAAAAAAATAGCGGATGCGCGTTCGCGCAATGTGCGCATGTAGTCAGGATTCTTGTAAAAACCCCAGCGATACGTCGGCACGAGTCCAATGGTTCGGTAAACCGATTCCAGATCCGGATCGGATCGTTCCCTGATTTTTTCTCGCGACAGGGAATAGATCGGATCGAACGCGGTCACCTTAATCCCGAGGTCGTTAGCCTCAGCGCAAAACGAACTGACGCCGCCTGCCACATCCAAGACTGTTTTCCCGATCAACTTCTCCGGTTCGAGAAGGAAATAGCGTCGATACTCTTCGAAAGTGCGACCGAGCAACACGACCCGATCAAGCTGGAGTCCGCGCGTCGCTTGTTGAGGCCGATTACCCATTCTTGTATTCAAAGTTGTAGAGGCGTTCGCCACGGCGAACGCCTATCGAATCGATGCTCGCGCGGCGAGCACCGCTACACGACCATCCACATCTGCTGCGTGCGCTGCGATCAGAACACTGTGAGAATGCCGTTATTGTAAGTTCCGACTCGCACCCACTTGTAGTTGCCGTTGCGCAGTCTCACTGCCCAAAAATCAAAATCCCCCTTGTCCCGGTCGCCTGCGGCATCGAGCGCAGTCGAGCCGGTTATACCGTTGTAATGGCCGGCTTCGTTCACAAATGCTGCTTTGAAATTGTTGAAATTCTGCTCCGGCATTGCGTGCACGAGCGCAAGCTGCACGACGAAAAGTGCGTCGTAAGTCGACAACGCAAACGCGTCCGCTTGTATGCCGGTGCGCGCTTCGATTCTATCTGCAATCGGCCCCCACCGATTGCGCAGCGCATCGGGCAATCCGAAAATCGGATTTGGATAACCAACGCTTGTCGCAAAAGCGGCCGCACTCGAATCGCCCGTCAATGCCGCGGAAAGAGCGACTCCGTCGCTGCCGTACCACGCCGTGTTTGAGAGCGTCGTGTTCCCCTGTGCGCTATGAAATACATCCACGACCTCATCGAACGCAGCAAGATAAACGGCAGTCGCAGACGGATTGATGCCGCCGCCGATCAGGTTCGCCACCTGGGACGCAACAGAATGGATTGCCGCGGAAAAATCAGTGGTGGTCGGCTCGTAGCGAAACCCAGCCGTCACCCTGCCCCCGAGTGCCCGAAATCGTATCTGAACGGAATTATGTAGCCCGTTGTTGCCCCTGTCGTTTCTCCAGAGCGGAACAATTGCACGGATTCCATCGTGTCGCATTAAGGCGACGATGGCCTCTGCTTCACGTATATCGTTCGGACAAAATCGAAATATGTTGTCACCAGGGATGGCGAGCGACGACGCTGTGCTGCCCTGGCTAATCACGAGGATGTTGTGTGCGTCGGCATATGGCTGGATCATCGCCACTTCCGAGCTGGATTGCGGTCCGATAACGATCTTCACGCCGCGTTGACCGAGGTCTCTGATAGCCTCCAGCGCTCTGGACGGATCGAGGTGTGTGTCGCGAACAAGGAATCGGAATTCGACCGGACGATACTGGGGGTGAATGTTTTCGAGATCTGCAGCGGCGATTTGCAGCGCAGCTACAGTATTCTTGCCGAGAGTCGACCACGATCCACTCAAGTCGGCGAGCACGCCAATCTTCACCACTGGCTTGACCGCTTGAAGTTCTGTCGTGGAACCGGCCAGAGCAACAACGACTGCACAGAGGACGAGGCGGAACAGGAGATGAATTTTCACAAGGTCGCGACCATCCCCGCATAAGCAAATTCGGTCAAGAAACATTCGGCGCTCCCTGACGATCGCAGCGTCAATAAAATAAACTCTGCGCTCTCTGCGGCCGCTGTGGTTAATTGTCTTTCGATGCAACTCACGGCGAATTTCCTGCAGCAGACATCAAAGGTCTTCACAGTTTCCGAGCTGACCCGAAACATTCGCGGCACGCTCGAAACGAAATTCGGCGCAGTCTGGGTTCAGGGTGAAATTTCCAATTACAAGTTGTACCCAAGCGGTCATCAGTATTTCACGCTGAAGGATCAGCGCGCTCAGATCTCCTGTGTGATTTGGCGCGACACAATGGCGCCGCCGCGACAGCCTCTGGTCGACGGTGCGCAGGTGCAGGTTTACGGTACTGTCACTGTTTTCGAAGCCCGCGGACAATATCAGCTCAACGTTCAGATTCTTCAGCCACGCGGAGTCGGCTTGCTCCAGGCAAAATTTGAAGCGCTAAAGCGCAAGCTCGAGGCCGAAGGGTTATTTGCGCCGGAACGGAAACGGTCCTTGCCGAAATTTCCTCGGCGAATTGGAATCGTAACGTCCCCGAGCGGCGCGGCAATTCGCGATATGTTGAACGTGCTGTGTCGTCGCGCGCCGTGGTTGCAGATTTTGATCAATCCTGTCCGCGTACAAGGGACAGGCGCCGCGCAGGAGATCGCGGTAGCTATCCGCGACCTGGCAACGCCGAATTCGAATTGGCAACCACTCGATCTTATCGTAGTCACGCGCGGCGGCGGGAGCATCGAAGACTTATGGGAGTTCAACGAAGAGATCGTAGCGCGAGCGATATTCAATTCCGCGGTACCAATCGTCTCGGCAGTTGGCCACGAAATCGATTTTACCATCTGCGATTTCGTGGCGGACTTGCGGGCGCCTACGCCCAGCGCAGCCGGCGAATTGATTGTGCCCGATATTATCGATCTTCAGCGACAGATCGATGGATACGCGCGTGCGCTTGCGCGCCAGCTGTTGAACCGGCTTCGTGACGCGCAACAACGTCTGGATCACGCGCGTGAGACCTTGCAGCGCTGCCTTGCGCATAAGCTCGACGGTTACAGGCGCGGCCTCTTCCACATTATCCGCGCGTTGCAGGCACGCAGTCCGGTGCGCGAACTGATGATACGCCGCGCCCGTTTCATCGATCTGCATCGGCGACTGATCGCCTGCCCCAACCGATTACTCGAGAATGCCAAACATCGCTTCCAGCGAATAGAAGGAATTCTGCGCGTCCTCGGCCCGGACGCCACATTACGTCGCGGCTACAGCGTCACCATGGACGACCGCGGAAATATCATTCGCACAATCGCCGAGGTGAGGCCGAAAATGAAAATTCGCACTCGCGTCAGCGACGGCGAATTCGGCTCGAAAACTGTGGAATAGGTATTGTCGCTCAGCCGCGTTTACGGGAGACGTTGAGAATCCCGTCTCCCGTCGATCCGGCATCGCACTCTAGCGACGGAAAATCATTCCCAATACGAAACCGACGCCGAGCGCGGTAAAGACCGCTTTCGTCGGGTTCTCTCGGACGTATTTCTCACTGTCGTCCTGAAAATCGCGGACGCGACCGAGCGCATCATTCCATACCGTTTCCGCGCGACCGCGATATTCCTCGGCCATTGCGTCTGCGGCTGAGCCGAGATGTTCTGTCGCTTTGCGCGCCTGCGTCACGCCGCGCTTTGCTTTTTCTTCGACCTGCGGTGGAATCGCAGATCCGAAGTCTATTTGGTTTTCGTCAGCCATTGATTTCCCTTCTCAGAGATTTGTCAGATATTGGCGTCTAATCATTGCCGAATTCCCGTGGATTGATCAGAGACTTCTTTGAGATCCCTTACCTGGCTGCAGGTGCCGATGCTTCGCTGACGGTGCTGATATCCTCAGCGCGAGCCGCTTTGAAAATGTCCTTGGCCCGATCAACATCTTCGCTTTCCTCCGCGTGCACGGCGATCAGGTAGTTTCCTTTTTTTAACTTCTCTTCGTAACGCTTTGCTTCGATCTCTGGGACGCCGAGGCCGATCAAACCACCGAGCACGCCGCCAGTCGCTGCTCCGACCGCCGCGCCACTCAGGGCCGCCATAATTGGACCGGCTGCGATCAATGGACCGACGCCGGGAATTGCCAATGCGCCAATCCCCGCCAACAACCCGATAACGCCGCCCGTAGCGCCACCGGTCGCTGCACCGGTCGTTGCGCCCTCCGGCGCCTTTGTGGCTTTAACGTGACCAACGTCACGCGTGCCGCCTGTATCAGGCATTAGGACTGATATTTCCGAGGTTGCAAAGCCTTGAGCTTGGAGTTGCTGAACAATTCTCTCAGCCTGGCCGAGTGTAGTTGCAATACCGAATACTGATTTAGACATTATAAGTTTCTTTCGTTTGTGTTGAGGTTTGTTGTTAATACTTAACGTCGAGTTGATTCTCGATCTTTGCACTGCTCGCCGCTGATCTTGCAAGTTGATCAATTTTTGATTTTTCTTGCGCCGTCTTAACCGGTCCGCGGAGTGTGACTTGACCGTTGGCGGTAATGATTTTGATGTTCTTTGCGGTCGTTGAAAGCTCGCCGTCTTTCATTAGCGCCTGCCGGATGGCCTGCGTAATTTTTAAATCCGACGAACTATTTGACTGGTCCCCAGATGTCTGGGTTTCGCCGGAGCGATCGCGCTCGTTTGTCGCCGTATTATCGGGATTCGTCTTCTCATCCTCAGCAGCCAACGCAGCTAAGCTAAGTGCGCTGAGACAGGCAAAGACTAGTAAAGTTCGTTTCATGGGTTCTTTTACTTTTAGTGGTTATTAGTTTGAAGGTGTCACGTGTCGGTGATTGATCGCGACCGATACCTCAATCGGTTCTATTTATTTTACCGTGACGTTGATTAAGGACTTGGCCAAGGTAGTTACTTTTTGTTATGACTGATTCTTGGATAACTTCTGGACTATAGTTATCATCCTAGTCGGGAACCTTAATCCAAGGCGGACGAGAGCTCAGGCCAACCAGTAGACTTCCCTTACTGGGGCTAGGACGGTTAGTTCAGCTTGAAAGGCCCTCCGGGGCGCCGTGCGAAGGTAGGAAAGATTTGAGCTAGTGTGAATCGGGCGCTTAATGCCGCTTTTTGCGACCGCCGCTTCGTTTTCGGGCGCTGCGTGATGATGTCGATCGCCGCCGAGGTCCCGCCGCTTTGCGTGATTTGGCTGTCGTTGATCGACGCGACCCGGTCCTTTTCGCTTTACCGCGGGAATGCGTACGTGTCTTGCGCGATGCGCTGACGGATTTTTTTGGCGCTCGCCACTTGGGGCTTCGTTTTCGGCTTGCTTTGCGGCTCTTCGTCACCTTCGCGACGGTCTTCGTTGCCGCAGCCGCGAGCCCGCGCCCCCTTTCGGCAGCTTTTCCCGCAAGAGCGCCTGCCACCCCGCCAACAACAGCGCCAATCGGTCCTGCTATGCTGCCAACCGCCGCTCCGGCCACAGCCCCAGCGGTCTGTTTCGGGATAGGCGGAATCTCGATGTTTTCCGACGGCTGGGACGTTTGTTTTTCTCGCATGTCTGGATTGTCAGCCATAGATGGAAGCTCCTCAAATATTGTGGTTCGGTTGCAACCTTAACTTCGTATGCCACACCCGACATAGCCGTAACGACGTTAAGACAATTACACAGCCAAGAGTGGCTACATGAAACCACTACCTTGCGCTAATCGATTCGACTAGGGCGCGAAGTTATGTGCAGCCTCGCAGCAGAAAGATAAGTAATAGAATCGGAATCGGAATACCTAAAAGCCACAGCAAAATATATCCTGTCGCACCAGCTTCCTTAATTTTCGCGGTCAAACGCATACAAGATGTCCCTTTTTGTTTAACAAGCTAAAACGCCCCGCCGCCAACAGCAGCCGATGATCATGGAACTCTTCTTCCTCTCCAGCCGAAGACGAAGAAGATCACGCACATGACCAGGAACAGGAAGAATAGGAACTTGGCAATTCCTGCCGACGCAGCTGCGATTCCTCCAAATCCAAGTACTGCTGCGATCAGGGCGATTATCAAAAATGTTACAGCCCAGCCTAACATAATTTCACCTCCTTGTTACAACCTAATCGGCTAAATGAGGCGCCGCGGTTGCCTCTTTCTCGTTGGTCCAGATAAACAGCGAGTTACTGCATCTCTTCCTGGATTATATAGGTGTTAATCCTAGGATTTTCTGCCAGGCCGTATCCATTAGGTTCGCCAGTTTGGTCCCCACTATTGCCTTGCACTATCGCACCTAAAGTCAAAGCTATAAAACTCGCTGCTACAGCAGCGGCGACTTTCGCTTCGATAGATAGTTTCATTTTCCCCCCTTTTTCTTTCTTTCCCTCACTGCTACGGTTCGAATTCAACTAACCAAGTGGATGTCCACCTGTCAGGAAGCGGACCAATCAGGTAAAGACCGTCCGATATCGCTGCATCGATAACTTACTGCGAGAGATAAAGCTTTAAGTTAGCGTCTCTCTGGATAACGCCACGGCATCGCAAAGAATTTTGTCACTTATGAGGACAGTAGGCTTCCGCTGGAATCAGCGTTCCAACTTGAAAGCTACCGTTGCCAGGGGCGGCAACTGGATGAGAACGGAATATTCACGACCCATCCAGGGAAGGTCCTCACTTTGGACGCCGCCGAGATTTCCTACGTTGCTGCCGCCATAGGTTTCAGCATCCGTGTTGATTATCTCGCGGTAGAATCCAGGCTCGGGAACTCCTAGCTGATAGTTGTATCGCACCACCGGCGTGGCATTCACTACAAATGCGATAAGGTCGCCCTGGCGTGATTTTCTCAGGAATGAGACCACGCTGTTATCGGCGTCGTGAAAATCGATCCAGTCGAATCCTTCGTAGGTATCATCGAGTTGCCAAAGCGCTGGCTCGCTTTTGTAAACGTAATTCAGATGTTGCACGAGACGGTGCAGGCCGTCGTGCCGCGGCAACTTTAACAGCTCCCAGTCGAGGCTTGTATCGTGGTTCCATTCGTTGTGCTGACCAAATTCGCCGCCCATGAAGAGGAGCTTCTTACCGGGCTGAGCATACATCCATGCCAAAAACATCCGCAGATTGGCGAACTTCTGCCATTCGTCCCCTGGCATTTTAGATAACAGGGATCGCTTGCCGTACACAACTTCGTCGTGACTAAGCACCAGAATAAAGTTCTCCTGGAAGGCGTAGAGCAGTGAGAAGGTGATGTTGCCATGATGAAAGCGCCGGTAAATGGGGTCGATGCTCATGTATTCGAGGAAATCGTGCATCCAGCCCATGTTCCATTTGAAGCCAAACCCGAGTCCGCCCAGATAAACCGGACGCGATACACCTGGCCATGCGGTTGATTCTTCGGCGATGGTCATGATTCCCGGGAAACGCTCGTAACAAACCTCGTTTAACTGCTTCAAAAAGTGGATGGCATCGAGGTTTTCGCGGCCGCCGTAAACATTCGGAATCCATTGACCGGGCTTGCGCGAATAATCCAGGTAAAGCATCGAAGCCACGGCATCTACGCGCAGGCCATCGATGTGATATCTGTCGAGCCAGAAGAGCGCATTGCCGATGAGAAAATTGCGCACTTCATTGCGGCCATAATTAAAGATGAGCGTGCCCCAATCCTGTTGTTCACCCTGACGTGGGTCCATGTGTTCGTAGAGATGGGTACCGTCAAATTCAGCCAACGCGTGAGCGTCTTTTGGAAAATGCGCAGGCACCCAGTCCATGATCACGCCGATGCCGGTCTGATGACATTTGTCGATGAAATGGCGGAAGTCGTCGGGCGGGCCGAACCGGCTCGTCGGCGCGTAATAATTTGTGACCTGATAACCCCACGAGCCTTCGAACGGATGCTCGGCAACCGGCAGCAACTCAATGTGCGTGTAGCCCATCTCCAGCACGTAGGGCAGCAGCTCTTCGGCAAGTTCGAGATAGCTGAGCTGGCGATTTCCTTCCTCGGTTTTGCGACGCCAGGAGCCCAGGTGCACCTCGTAAATGTTTATCGGACTTTGCGGCCAGTTCTTCGTGCGTCGCGCTTCCATCCATTCACTGTCGTTCCAAGTGTAACGCTCCAGATCGTACACCAGCGATGCGGTCGCCTTCCCATGTTGATTGAAGAACGCGAAGGGGTCGCTCTTGAGCAGCACCGCGTTTGTCTGAGTACGGATTTCGAACTTGTAATGCGCGCCTTGTTTGATGCCGGGCAAAAACAATTCCCACACGCCTGCATCCAGCAATTTCCGCATTGGATTAACTCGTCCATCCCAATTGTTGAAATCACCGACCACACTGACGCGTTGTGCGTTAGGCGCCCAGATGGCGAAATAAGCTCCTGCCGCATCGCCGATCGTGCGTAAATGAGCGCCGAATTTTTCGTAAATCTTCCAGTGTTGCCCTTCGGCGAACAGATGCAGATCAACCTCGCCCATGATGGGCCCGTACTGATACGGATCGCGCGTGACATGCTGTGATCCGTCCCGATCAGTGATACGAACGTGATATTGCAGACCCCGGTTCGCGCCGGCAATAGTCGCACAAAAGAATCCCTCCTGTTCAATTCGCTCCGCTGCGATCGGCTTATCCGGTTCTCGATCGAGGAGGATGTCGACCGAGCGCGCGTCAGGACGAAACACACGAATCTCCAAATCGTCACCAACACAGTGCGGACCTAAGACACGAAATGGATCGGAATGTATTCCACGGACGAAGCGGCTCACCTCATCACGCGGCAGTCCTGCAATCTCGAAGGCTTTCATACGTTCTGTTGCACCTTTGAAGCGGTAAAACGGATTGCTTCACGCTGCAACGTCGCAAGGCGCAGACGCGCGACGCGCCCGCAGCCTTGCGATACCTACAGAAAGGAGAATACCATTGCCAGGGCTAAAGTCGTTAAGTTATTGAACTGATGTCACAATCCCCGAACAGCTGAGAAGACGCCGCGCTAGGTGCGGTAAATAAAGCCGACAAAATGCTGTGGAGTATTCGCTCGATTACGTCAAGGATTTCACCGCTGAAGTGGACGACGGCAAAATCACTAATTACCGGATTAACGTAAAGGTCACGTTTGATCTGGGCGGTGAGAAATAAATTTGGGCAAACGCGAGCCGTCGGAGCGAAACAAGCGCTCCTGAAAGCATCCAAATCGGCTCCGTGAGGAACCGACCGGAACTCCGAACGAACGCGCCCTGTTGGGGGGATTTACTGTAGTTTGTCGATGTTGATGGTCGCGTTGTCCCCGGTCCCCAGGGTAAGGGCAAGACCACCGACAACCAGTTGGAGCGTATCGCCCGCATTGGCCATGAAAGTCACCTGATCGCTTATACTAGTGCCCGCAACAACCAGCGCTGCGGTCGGCCCTACGCCCACACCATTGACGTGGAGTTGGACATTGGCCAGCAGCGATGCGATCGCAGTTCGCAACGTATAGCTTACCCGGTAAACGCCGCCTTCATTGACCATAAATGTGGTGTTATTGTTCTTGCTGATCGCTGTCCCGACCAAAAGGGGTGGCTGGCTGAACGGTACCGCGCCGCCCACGCCAATCGTGATAGCGCCGGTGTTGAAGTCGAACAACACTGCCGGCAGACCGCCTACCGGTAGGCTTGCGAAGCTCGCTCTGCCGAGCTGGCCGGTGGCCGGATCTACAATGACCGCCTCTAGCGGCACCTCAGGGACCATTGCAGAAATTCCGGCCACGAACACTGCCTGATGTGTTGGCACAAATCCAATCCGGATAGTGTCGGACTCGCCCGCGGCACCAGGACTGCCAATGTCGATGTTGTTATCTCCGGTGGTCAGGTTGACGCCTGCCAGCGCGCCCAAGGCTACATTTTGGCTTCCGGTGTCGTTACTGAAAAGAGCACCGGAACCCAGCGCGGTGTTGTTGCTGCCACTGGTGTTGTTCTCCAGCGCGCGATCACCAAAGGCTGAATTATCCTCTCCCGAAGAATTAAAGAGTAGTGACAACGCTCCGTTGGCAGTGTTTGCTTCTCCGGTGGTATTAAGCAAAAGCGCTCCCGCGCCAGTAGCTGTGTCTTCAGCTGCGTTACTTACCGCCAGCGTGCCAGCACCGACACCGGTGTTAAAGCTCCCAGTGGTAAGCGTGTAGAGAGATCGCCAGCCCAGGCCTGAGTTGAAACCGCCAGTGGTAAGATGGAAAAGAGCTTGGTAGCCCTCTGCGGTGTTGCCTCCATACGCGCCGTCAGGCGGCGGAGAGACGTCCGGAGCCTCCCCTGCCCGCATTTGCGACATCGCCGCAAAGCACGCCAGAATCACAGGGATCAGAAGTAACCCGCATTGTGATGGCAGCCGACGCAACCGATGTCGTCCGAATGAAACCAACGTTTTAAGTTGAATCAGTGAATACATGGAATGTGTTCTTTCTATTCCCGGGGGGTTCTCGATTGGTGTTAGATTAGTGGTCTCCAGACCGACGAAGAATTACCGGGCAAATTCCTTTGTCTGTCTTGAGCCATCGCCGGTCATACTGAATCCCGGCTTTGAATGTCAATACTTTTTTGCGCTTTACACGGAGTAAGGGATCGAGCCGATTAGCGGCGCCACAGGTGCTTTCGACCAATACTGCGTGAGCCCTTAAGAGCGCCGGAAGGGCGAAGCCGTGGTGTGCTTGTAGCTTACTTTTTCGGTCTCAACAGCGGAAACAGAATGACGTCTCGGATGGACTCCGCGCCAGTGAGCAGCATGGTGAGCCGGTCTATTCCGACGCCGATGCCGCCAGCCGGTGGCATCCCGTGTTCGAGTGCGAGCAGGAATTCTTCGTCGATCTTTTGCTTTTCTTCGCCTGCCTGTTCCAGCAGACGCTGGCGTTGCACAAGCGGATCGTTTAGTTCGCTGTAGCCGGGCGCAATTTCCGCCCCATTGATGATCAGTTCAAAAACATCTACCAGTGAGTTGTCGGCTGCGTTTTGTTTTGCCAGCGGCACGAGTTCTTTGGGGCAATGCGTCACAAACAGAGGATCGACGGTCTTTTCCTCAACAAGTTTTTCGAACACATGCTGGGTAACCTCGAAATCAGCGAGTTGCGGCAGGATTTCCAATTTGAATTCGTTGATGGCGCGATCGCGCCGTTGCTCGGTGGAGAGCTCGAACCAATCTTTGCCAGCAACTTCCCGCACCACATCGTGGTAGCGCGCCCGGCGCCAGGGCGTTTTCAAATTTATTGTACGAACAATTTCGCCATTCGCGCCTCGGTGCTCAATTAATAGTGACCCGCAGATTTTTTGGGCAAGAGAACAAATCAGCTCTTCGACGAGATTCGCCATTTTCTCGAAATCCGCATAAGCCCAATAGGCTTCGAGCATCGTGAATTCAGGATTGTGTTTTCTGGAGATACCTTCATTTCGAAAGTTACGATTGATTTCGAATACCTTGTTGAACCCGCCCACGAGCAAACGTTTCAAATAGAGCTCCAGCGCAATGCGCAGATAAAGGTCGAGACCGAGGGCCTTATGATGCGTTCTAAACGGTTCGGCCGCCGCGCCGCCAGCGATTGTTTGCAAAATTGGCGTCTCTACCTCGACAAAGCCGCGCTCCTCCAAGAAGCGCCTGGTTTCGCGGACAATAGCGATCCGTTTTTGAAACACCGCGCGAGAATGCTCGTTGGTGAGAAGATCGAGATAGCGTTGCCGGTAACGCGCTTCGATGTCCTGCAGTCCATGCCATTTCTCGGGAAGCGGCCGCAAAGCCTTCGCAAGCAGTTGGAACGCGCTCACTTTCAACGTCGGCTCCCCGCTTTTGGTGAGAAAACATGTTCCTTCCACTCCAATGAGATCGCCAATATCCAACAGGCGAAAGAGATCGATCAGGTCCGGGCCAACTTCCTTTGCATGAATATAGATTTGAATGCGTCCGGTCGCGTCGCGCAGGTCAAGGAAATGGCTCTTGCCCATATCGCGATGCGCCGTGATGCGGCCTGCCGCACGAACGGGGTTCCCTTCCTTGAATTGCTCACGCACCTCTCCAATTGATCCAGTCACCTCAAAGCCAGAACCGAACGGTTCCAGGCCTTTTTCCCGGAGCATGTCGAGTTTTTTGCGCCGCAGCGCGATCAACTCATTTTCTTCATCCATCTTGCAAAGCGAATGTAAAGCGCCACCGAAAAATGAACAGCCTGAAAGGAAAGACACACGTCCAAGCGTTGAAGCATTAGACCGTTAGATGAAGAAACGATGTAACTTTTCACGGATCCCGTTCACATTGGGTTTGCCAACGAAACACTGAGAATGAGATAGTTCCCTGGCGCGTATGGAAGGTGCGTCGTGGCACTGCTAGCGAGATGACTTTTGATCTGCCGGAAACAACTTCAAAAATGGAAGGACCGCTGGTCAAGCAGTTCTCCGTATTTCTGCCCAATAAGGTCGGGGCAATGCTGGAAATCGTGAAGCTGCTGAACACGCAAAACACCCACGTTGTCGCGCTGAGCGTATCGGAGTCCACCGACTCCGCGATTGCGCGCATAATCGCGAGTGACCCCGCGCGGGTGGAGAAATTGTTCCACGAAAAAAATGTTCCCTTTGGCGTAAGCGAGGTGGTGGTGGTTGAGATGCGAGAAGTCGCTACCCAGCTGGTAAAGCTGCTGGCAGCCGTAGTTATGGCGGAGGTCAACGTCCATTTCGCGTATCCGTTGCTGATCCGGCCGCGCGGCTTTGCAGCGATCGCACTGCACGTGGACGATACGGAATGCGCGTCCTCGGTGCTGAAAGGCGAAGGATTCAAAATCTTAAGCCAGGACGATATTTCGCGATAGAACGCGCCTGCGCAGCCGGGTGACTTTTGCCAGGTCGATCATACTTCGGGAGTCTCTACCTGCGACTCCGTGGCGGTTTTTGACGATTTAACGTCGCGCGGCCTGTTGACAGGCTGGCACAGGCGCGCTTACAGAAACGGGTTTATTGCTCCAATGCGCACTCTTCTCTCACGCGCGATTCAAGTCGATCCAAGCTTCCATATTGGGCTCAGCCTGATTGTGATTCTGGCCTTGGCCGAGGTCTTCGCTACAACCTCCTACTACGTCGGTCGCATTCGGGCGAGCCGAGTTTCCGCACAGTCAGTTGCCGCGACTGTCACGCGCGCGCCGCAGGTCTTGCCAACAGCTGCGCCAGCTGTAGCGCAGCCCGCGATTTCGCCGGCGGCGGCCGTCCCCGCTCCTTCTCAGTCGCATGTAGATCAATTGCTGCGAGACGGTATCGAATCGCGCGACCGTGGCGATACCACAACCGCGCTGGCTCGTTTTGACGAAGCATTGGACGGCGAACCGAACAACACAGCCGTGCTCGAGGAGATTGCCAAGACTTATGAATCCATGCAGCTCCTTGATCGAGCCAATGAAACCTGGCGCAGAATTCAGGAAATGGGACCATCGGCAGGGCCCGCGTACGAACTGGCTGATCGGCGCTTGAAATTAGGAGTGCCTAGTCCGCCAACGGCGGAATCAACCATGGCGGGTCCATCAGCGGCCGTCGCGGCACCCAAGGATGTCGGCGGCAATCGGGAAGGCTCGGTGATGGGAATTAGTGAGGTCAAAACCGCGGAAACACCCGACCCCGATGCCGAGAAGAACATCACTCTTCAGGTCGGTATAAAGAAACAGCCCGGCGCAACCGTTGATCACACGAAAGTGAAAATTTTGGTAGAGTTCTACGACACCGTGGGTGACAAAGATATCAAGCTCACGAACGCAGATGTGAACTACGAATGGCTGACGCCAAAACACGATTGGACCGAAACGAATCCAGAGGTGCTTTCAGTGAGGTACGTGCGTGCAAAGACGGCTGGCATTTCGCCAGAGTCGTCCCTTTCTGAGGCGGCGGCATCAGTTCGGCCCGGTCAAAAGAGCCGAGTTAAAAGTTCCGCGTTAGACAGCGGAAAGCGAAAATATTTGGGCTACATTATCCGGATTTATTACAATGATGACTTGCAAGCGGTCCAGGCAGAACCGTCCCGGCTTTTGCAACATTTCCCCCCTTCGAAGAGTACGTCGGCACCATGATACGATTGGTCATTATCGTCCCGGAAGCGGCCTGAGCCTCGCCGCAATCTGCATGCGAAAACTAACGCGCGTTTTCATGTGTTCTGGTGTTCTGTTTTTTGCCGCCACAGCGCACGGGCAAATCCAAGTGGAGCTGAAATTCAAGCGATTGCAGTACATCGCTTACGAACCGGTGGTGGCGACACTTGGAATTACCAATTTGGCGGGACGCGATATTGAGCTTCGCGACGCCGATGGGCAATCATGGCTCGGATTCGAGATAACTGGAAGCGAGGAACAGCCGATAGCGCCTCTCGGCGGTGAAAATGCACAACCGCCTTTGAAAATTGAAGCCGGACAGAGAGTCACGCGACAGATTGATCTCGGTCCGCTTTATTCCGTGCACGATTTCGGCGCCTATCACGTGCGGACGCATGTTTATTTCGCGGACCTGGCGAAATTCTTTTACTCTCCAACGCGCGTTTTCGAAGTGACCGACGCGCGGCCGATCTGGCAACAAACAGTGGGAATTCCGGGCGGCGTTGCCGCGTCCGGGGAAGTACGGACGTACTCGCTGCTTACCAACCGGTTTCCGGACCATACCTCTTTGTACGTACGCGTGCAGGACAAGGACACAGGAATTGTGTATGCGACTTATCCGTTAGGCCGAACGATTGCTTTCGAGCAACCGCAAGCGGAGATCGATCGCGCCAATCAATTGCATGTCTTGCATTGCGCGGCACCGCGTGCCTGGTCGTATTCGCGAATCGGCCTGAACGGCGAACTGCTCGAGCACTTGTCGTTCATGGAGACCAAAAGCCGGCCTCGCCTCGTCCATTCTGGCAACGGCGAAGTAGCAGTCCGCGGCGGCATGATCGAGACGCCAGCGCAGACCTCGCGCAGTAGGGCACCGAAACTTTCC
>Ga0137403_10002221_pt2 | contig 20985 bp, 17 predicted proteins | sample CZOMad2_1_16fung_FD_122057 | JGI IMG/M metagenome (GOLD analysis project Ga0137403, IMG submission 122057) | Vadose zone soil fungal communities from Angelo Coast Range Reserve, California, USA - CZOMad2_1_16fungal (Hybrid Assembly) | ecosystem: Environmental > Terrestrial > Soil > Vadose zone...
ATACGCCATCGGCGCTGGCGGTGGATTTGGGATGCGCGTACACGTTGCAGGTGGACGATTCCGGCGCGGGACTTCTGCGGACGCGGATGGGATGGGTCGGATTTCGGCTGAATGGGCGGGACGCGTTCATTCCGGCGGGGGCCGTCGGGGAAACGCGGCCGGGAATCGGGCCGGGGACGCCTTATTTTGAGGATGCTGCGGCCGAATTTCGCGAGGCGTTGCGGGAATTCGATTTTGCGAAGCTAAGCGATTCGGGGCGGAGTGCGAAGCTCGCGATTGTGTTGGCGGGTGCTCGCGGGGCCGATGCGTTGACGTTGTGGCATTTGCTGAGCCGCGCCTCGGTCGCGGATCGCGGGAAAGTGTTTAACACGCTGAACGCCTTTGTTCCGGCGCCGAACAGTGTGACGCGGGAAGGAATTGAGCGAGGCGAGCAGAAGATGCTGGACGCTTGGTGGAATGAGTTGGGATACGACGATATTACTGTGTGGCGAAAGTGGGAGAAGGCGGAGTTTTCGGGGCGCTGAAGCTGGCGTTAACAGTTGTTTCCTCCGGGCGTCTTTGTTTTTGCGGGACGTTCGCTAAAAGGAGGCGACATGAAATTACGAAATACATTTTTGCTGGAATATTTTGCGGCGATTGCAGGAGCTTTGCTGGTGATTGCGGCACCGGCGTTGGCTGGGCCTCCGCTGATTTGCCATGCGATTGATATTGGAGCGGAGCAATCGCTGCCATGGACGAGCACGGGATGGAACTTAAGCGGGCAAGAGCAATACGACGTGAGCCGTCTGGTGCCGGATACGCTGGCGCTTTTGACGCCGAGCGCGCCGGTGCTGCTGCGGATGGAGACGCTGCGTAGGGCTACGCTGTATGGACAGCAGCGAACAGCGGTGGCGAAAGAGCTGCTGCTGCGGTTGGAGGCGCGAACTCGGGAAAATCCGAAGGACGGGCTGGCGGCGTTCGATTTCGGATATCTGGTGGAGTGCTACAAGCAGGCGAGTTGGCTGCACCAGCACACGGATTGGTTGAAGGCATCCGGGGACGCGACCGGCGCGAATCTGGCGACGAAAATTGACGGATATTCATGGGTGGTCAAGGCGATTACGTTGCGCGGAAGCGATCCGCAAATGGAGTTCGCGGCGGCGCTGATGACGACAGGCGGCGCGCGGAGCGAACACGAGCGTCATTTGCAGAGCGCGATGGCAGGAGCGAAAGCGGATGCAATGCTGGCGCGCAACCTGTCGAGCCGGTTTCCCAAGAACGCAGCGTAGGTACGACCTAGCGGAATGAGGGTCGTGTGACTTCGGTCGGGCAGCCGTTGGCTATCGGTTGCTGGCTGAGTTGCGCGACCCAGCATTCTGCTTTCTGTTTGTTGTCTGGATCGGGCGGCGCTTGCAAATAGCGCTGCAGGGCCGCAATGACTTGCTCGGTGCGACCTTCGGTGAAGTGAATTTGCGCGAGAACCAAGCTGGCATTGGGGAAAGCGTGTTCGCTCTGGTGGAGCAGTTGGATGGCTTCGGGAGTGAAGTGGCCTTGGCCAATCAGAGCGCGGGCGAGGAAATAGCGCGACCCCGGCGGTTGAGGATCGAGGTCCAAAGCCTGGCGGGCCTCAGCTTCCGCTTCCTGATTTCGATTCAATAACAAAAGCGCCAGAGAAAGATCTTGATGGGTCTGGGCATTGCGGGGATCGAGCGCGAGAGCGATTTGGTGCTCGGTAACTGCTTTCAGATATTCGCCGGTCTGGAGGAAGCGGAGTCCCAGCGCGTTGTGAGCCTCAATAAAATCGGGATAGATCTGCACGGCTTTTTGAAGATGCTCGGCGGAGATGCGGATGTCCCCGGATTGGAAGGCCTTTCGGGCGCGCTCGAACTCTTTCAGGGCTTTAGAGGGGATGCGAAGTTGGCTCACTGGAACGGGATTTGCAGATGACGGTTTGGCTGCGGGGTTCGATTCCGGACGCGTGTTAAAAAAGGAGAGAGGGTCACGGGAATCGAGGTAAGTGGCAAAGCCAATTGCGCTTGACAGCCCAACCGGGCGGCGCCTTAGAGAGCTTTGTGCTGCGAGGTGAGAAGCGAAAAGCAGGACTATAAAGAAACTGACGATCATGCGTTTCATGTAGCTACCCTGACGGTGGGCCATCACCAAAAACTGTCCCGCCATCGCGTTCTTGAAACTGGAGAGTTGAGCGGCGCCGAAAATTGTGCGAGTTGCCGCTCAATTGGCTTCAAGTGGGAAGACGGAGAAAGTTCCGGATTTGTTTGGGGAATTGCGAGTAATTGATTGTAAATCGGGGCTGCAAGCGGTGACTTAACATAAAAAAGTTCTTAACGGCGTTGGTGAAAACTCATTTGGGGTGCGGGGCGGGTGTTTTGGTGGTAACGGGCCAAGCGGTCAAAACAATTCCAGTCGTTAAGGAGGAGTTTAACCGGAGCGCTGTTGGCCATCTTTTTGCGCAAGTGCAAGCCAGCGGCCGATGACCGCGAGAGGCTGGGGTTCGACTTCGAGAAAGGAGAGGCCGCAGCCTAGATTGGGCTGGACGTAAATGATTTTGGCCTTGGCATGGAAAAATTCTTCGCCGGCGAAGATTTTGACGAGCACCTGAGTGTCCTGAGGGAACGGATTCATCATGTCCAGGTAGCAGCCGTGAAGGCTTAGCTCGCTGACACGAGTGGCGATGCGCACGTCGGTCTTTTGCTCGATGAGCTCGGCGCTGGCGATAAAGGTGTAGCGGGGCGTGCGGCGCTGTTCTCTCTTCAAAGGAGATGGCCTCTTGAAGATATATTCCCATGGAAATAGGCACGACTGTTGCGCGGTTGCGGAAGGGTTATTAGCCGAAAGAGAGAGGTTGTGGGGCTGGGGGAAAGAGGCTTGAGGATTGAGATCTTGCTGAACTGGGGCGCAGCGATGCTGCGCCCCTACTTGGATGGCCAGAAATGGGTGTCTCACTTAAATGCGATTGAAGAGGAGGGGTGCGCCCAACTTGGAGCTGTAGTGCGGGCGGTAGCGCTCCGTGTTGTAGAGAGCGGCGAGATCCACTTTGCGCGCACCCATGGAGGACGCGGGGAGTGGGGCATGGGCGTAGCAGCCATTTTGCAGGCCAACCATGCGGCCGGTGACACCGTCGCGAAGCATATCGACGGCAATGTTGGCATAAGTGATGCCGACAAGTTGATCGATCGCGTCGGGCTCGCCGCTGCGGAGATCGTACGTTAAATCGCTGACCATTATTTCGTCGCCGGTGCGCTTGCGAATTTCTTCGCCAAGGGCCTGACCGATGTCGACTTTCTTGCGGTGGCCGTAAGCGTCGGCTTCCCCATATTCCTTGACACTGCCTTCCTTCCACACGGCGCCTTCGGAGACGACGACGAGAGCGTAGTGGCTGGGATTGTTGCGCTTGTCGTCGGAAAGAAGTTTGGAGATGCGATCGATATCAAAGGGATATTCGGGAATGAGGCAGCGCGTGGAAGTGACATAGGCGGTGTAAAGGGCGGTGAAGCCGGCATCGCGACCGAAAATGCGGAAAACGCCGATGCGTTCGTGAGAGCCGAGGGTGGTGCGCTGGCGGGTGATGAGTTCCTTGGCGCGAGTGATGGCGGTCGAGAAGCCGATGCAGTATTCGGTGCCCTGGACGTCGTTGTCCATGGTTTTGGGAATGGCGATGACGGGCATGCCTGCGGCGGAGAGAGCGGCGGAGAAGCTGAGCGTGTCGTCGCCACCGATGGTGATAAGGCAGCCGATGCCGAGGCGTTCGAGATTCTCGAGGACGATGGGAGTGAAGTCGTAATGCTTGCCGTCGAAAGGAAGTTTTTTGACGCGGTCGGCGGAGACGATCTTGGGCAGCTTGGATTCGACCATTTTGCGCGGGTTAGTGCGTGAGGTGTGCAGGACGGTACCCCCGGTGCGATCGATCGCGCGGGTATTTTCGCGATCGAGTGGACGAATGTAAGGGTCGGAGGGATTGGCGGGATCCATATGGGTAAGACCCTCCCAGCCTTTGCGGATGCCGATGACGGAGCGGCCGAGTTGGCTGGCGCGGTAGACTACGGACTTGATGACGGGATTCAGGCCGGGAACGTCGCCGCCGCCGGTGAGGATGGCGATTTTATCTTTTGCGGGCACTGGGATCAGTCTCCTTGCGATTTTCTTTCGAGACGCTCAAAAATTCGATGCTTACTTACATCCGGTCAAAGCGCTTGCCCGGGCCTACCAAAAGCCCTCAGGCTCAATGGCCAGCCTGAGCTACAGGTCTTATCGCGCGACGCTCGAGGCACACGGCAAATTTTGTCGGGTGGCTCAACCGTTAAAGCGGCGGCAAGACCGCCGCACTCCAAATTAGCCGTATAGTTTCGCACAAATTTGGGGCGCGGACGGTTGTGGGAGGTTAAAAAATATTTATGGGACGAATTTAGTTTTCAAAGGGGCGATTTGTGGCTAGTCTATGCGTTCGCGAAGGGGGACTTCATGGCCGAGAGCGGGGCGCGAGCGGTTAAGGCGCCGGAGTTCGGGGAGACGTTGCGGAACGATTCGTGGTGGGCAGAGACGATTCCGGTGGTGCTGCTGCTTGGAGGTTTCGGACTTTATGCGACGCTGCGGGCATTCGAAGGCCGATTTTATGAGTGGGGACCGTATCTTTCACCATTTTATTCGCCGCTCATTGACGAGCACCATCGCTGGTGGAAGCTTTCACCAGCGCTGCTGATTTTGGGCGGGCCGCTGGGCTTTCGCGCGACCTGCTATTACTACCGAAAAGCATACTATCGGGCGTTCTTTCAGGATCCGCCGGCTTGTGCGGTCAGCGAATGGAAGCGGAACTACAAAGGCGAAACGAGATTTCCTTTCGTTCTGCAAAACATCCATCGATATTTTCTGTATTTCGCGATTCTGTTTTTGGTTTTCCTGTGGAAGGACGTTTTTCTAGCGTTCAACTTTAATGGGAAATTCGGAATGGGTCTGGGCACGCTCGTGCTGCTGGTCAATATTATTCTGCTGACGATCTATACGCTGTCTTGCCATTCCTTGCGCCATCTTGCGGGTGGAAAGCTGGATTGTTTCTCATGCGCGACTTTTGGGAAGCCGCGGTACAGGGCGTGGCAGTGGCTAACGATTCTGAATGAGCGGCACATGTGGTTTGCGTGGATGAGCTTGATTTCGGTTGGATTGGCGGATTTTTACGTGCGGCTGGTTGCTTCCGGCGCTATCCAAGATGTGAGGATCTTTTGAGCGACAGGTTCGAGACGCACGAACACGATGTGCTGGTGGTGGGAGCGGGGGGAGCGGGATTGCGGGCGGCGATTGAAGCGCTGGGGCAAGGCGCTTCCGTGGGAGTGGTAAGCAAATCGCTGCTGGGCAAAGCGCACACGGTTATGGCCGAGGGCGGAATCGCGGCAGCGATGGCCAACGTGGATTCGGCGGACGGCTGGAAGCCACATTTTCGCGACACCATGCGCGGCGGAAAAATGCTGAACAACTGGCGCATGGCGCAATTGCACGCTCAGGAAGCTCCGGAGCGGGTGATGGAGCTGGAGCAGTGGGGCGCGCTGTTTGATCGCACGGATGACGGACGGATTTTGCAGCGAGCGTTTGGCGGGCACACGTTCCGGCGGCTGTGCCACGTGGGAGATCGCACGGGACTGGAAATGATCCGGACGCTGCAAGATCGCGGCGTGCACATGGGGTTCGATGTGTACATGGAGTGCACAATTGTGCGGCTGCTCACGGATGGCGGGCGATGCGCTGGGGCGCTGGCTTATTGGCGGGAGACGGGGCGATTTGTACTGTTCAAGGCGAAATCGATAGTGATGGCCACGGGGGGAATTGGGAAGGCTTGGCCAATCACTTCGAATTCGTGGGAATACACAGGCGACGGAATGGCGCTGGCTTACGAAGCAGGCGCGGAACTAATGGACATGGAATTCGTGCAGTTTCATCCGACGGGGATGGTCTGGCCGCCGGGCGTGCAGGGGATTCTGGTGACGGAGGCGGTGCGCGGCGAGGGCGGCATTCTGCGCAACAAGAATGGTGAGCGGTTCATGGAGCGCTACGATCCCAAGAGGATGGAGCTATCGACGCGGGACGTGGTGGCGCGGTCGATCTACACGGAGGTGAAAGAGGGCCGAGGAACCGAGCATGGCGGCGCGTATCTGGATATTTCGCACAAGCCGGCGGAGTACGTGAAGAAAAAATTGCCGAGCATGTACCACCAGTTCAAAGAGTTGGCGGACGTGGACATCACTGCAGGGCCAATGGAAGTTGGACCGACGTTGCACTACATGATGGGCGGAATTCGCGTGGAGGCGGAGACGGCGCAGAGTTCGCTGCCGGGACTGTTCGCTGCGGGCGAGGCAGCCGCGGGATTGCACGGCGCGAATCGGCTGGGGGGGAACTCGCTTTCGGATTTGCTGGTCTTTGGGCGGCGAGCAGGGCTTGCTGCGGCTCAACATGCCAAGGAAGTTGCTGCACCTAAATTAGATGAAGGCCAGATTGGCGCAGGTGAGACTGAGGCGTTGAGCGCGTTTCAGCGGCAGGGCGGAGAGAATCCGTATGCGGTGCATCGCGATTTGCAGACAGTGATGCAGAACCTGGTGGGAATTTTTCGCGTGCGTGAGGATATGGAGAAGGCCTTGGTCGAGCTTGCAAAATTAAAAGAGCGGGCGGCGCATACGAGCATCGAAGGATCGCGGATGTTCAATCCCGGATGGCACATGGCGATTGAGTTGAAGTCGATGCTCACGGTTTCGGAGGCGGTGACGCGCAGCGCGCTGATTCGAGAAGAAAGCCGGGGAGCGCACAGCCGGATTGATTTTCCGGAGCTGAGCCCGGAGTGGGGCACAAAGAACAATATTACTTCGCGCGACGGAAATGCGATGGGGTTGCGGCAGGAGAGGCTTACGGAGCTGCCGGCGGAGTTGAAGCAGGTTTTGGCTGAGGACAAGTGATGCTGTTTAATCTGATGTCCGGGCCAGCTGGGCTGCGCGAGTTAAGGGAGATCTGAGAGATGGCGGACGCAACTCTGAAAGTGTTTCGCGGAAATAAGGATGGCGGCCAGACCCTCGATTTTAAAGTGCCGATTGCCCCGGGAATGGTCGTGCTGGACGCGCTTCATTATATTCAGGGATATTTGGCGCCGGATTTGGCGGTGCGCTGGAATTGCAAGGCGGGGAAGTGCGGGTCGTGCTCGGCGGAAGTGAACGGCCGGCCGCGGCTGACGTGCAAGACGCGGATGGACTCGCTGCCGCAGAACGAACCGATCACGGTGATGCCGATCAAGAGCTTTCCGGTGATCAAAGATTTGGTTACGGATGTTTCGTGGAATTACCGGGTGAACAAGAAGATACCGCCGTTCAAACCGAAGGCCGGTGCGGATTGGAAGTTTTATCAGGAAGATGTGGATCGGGTACAGGAATTTCGCAAGTGCATTGAGTGTTTTCTTTGCCAGAATGTTTGCCATGTGTTGCGAGATCACGATAAGTACGAGCAGTTTGGCGGGCCAAGATTTTTTGTGCGCGTGGCGGGATTGGAAATGCATCCGATGGACGGCGTTTCCCGAACGAAGCTGCTGAAGGATGAGCTGGGCATCGGACTGTGCAACATAACGAAATGTTGCACAGAGGTTTGTCCGGAAGATATCCATATTACGGATAACGCCATCATTCCGTTGAAGGAGCGGGTGGTGGACGAGTTCTACGACCCGCTGTTCTGGATTGTGCGTAAAATTCGAGGAGCAGGGAAGAGCTAGGCGAGATGGCGAAACTTCCGAGTTGTTGAGTTCGACGGAGGGCCCATGGATTTGAAGCTGAAGACCATTTCTAAATCGGGGATTCCGGAAGCTATTGCGAAGGCGGAGTTGTATCGGTATTTGAATGAGCCGGAAGAGGCGGAGTCCATTTGCCGGGACGTCTTGACGACAGATCCCAAGCATATGCTGGGGCTGCGCACGTTAGGGCTGGCGATCACAGATCAATTTACGGGCGGGCCTTCGGACCGCTACGCGGAAGTGGAGGCGATTTTCCAGAGTTTGGCGGAACCGTATGAACGGATGTATTACATGGGTTTGCTGTGCGAGCGAAGGGTGAAGGCGCAGTTGCGTAGCGGCCGTGCTCCGCACACATTGTTGCCTTTGTTGGAGAAGGCGCTGCAATGTTTTGGGGATGCGGAGAAGATTCATCCGCCGGGGAATGATGACGCGATTTTGCGATGGAATCGCTGCGTGCGGTTGTTGCAGAGCCAGCCGGATTTTGAAGCGGAGGAAGTGGTTTCGTTTGAGGGGCTGGATGGGCCGCCGGAGTAGAGGAGTTTAAGAGTTCAAGAGTTTAAAAGTCTAAGGGTACGGACTTTCGGCTGCCTTGTTAGTTGGGATTTGTTGTGGTTTCGGCGACGTTTGCGCTTATTGCCAGGTTATGTGGAGGGCTTTCAGTCCTCGTAGGCCTAGATTTTCTCGCCAGATGATTGGGTTGGGTTCCAAAGTGATATTAGGGAATCGATTCAGCAGAGTGGCGAAAGCGACTTGGCCCTCTAAACGTGCTAGCGGCGCGCCGAAACAGAAATGGGCGGCCCAGCCGAACGCAAGATGGCGATTGTCCTGGCGCGCGAGGTCGAGGCGATTTGGATCTGGGAAACGCTCGGGGTCGCGATTGCCGGCGCCCATGACGGCGATCACGGCTTGACGCTTGCGGATGGCCTTGCCACCGAGTTGGAGATCGGTTGGGGCCAGACGCGCGGTGTGTTGGCTTGGGCTTTCAAAGCGCAGGAGTTCCTCGACGGCGGAAACGATTAAAGCAGGATCGCTTCGTAGCCGGCGCGTTTCATCGGGATGGCACAGAAGCGTGAGCATGCCATTGCCGATGAGGTTAGTGGTCGTTTCCAAGCCACCTACCAAGGTGATGATGCAGTTGGCGATGATTTCTTCTTCCGTGAGGCGATCGCCTTCGAGTTCCGCTTTCACGAGGGAGTGCACGAGGCCTGGGCAGGGCTTCTTCCTTTGATCCTCAACTGCTTTCCGGAAAAACTCGGTCAAGTTTTCGATGGTATCGAGCATGCTGGGGATGCGATCGGGGTTGTGTTGAAAATTACCCAGCATCTCGGCGAATTTGGCCGACCAGGTTTTTAGCTGCAGCGCAAATTCAGTGGGGACTCCGAAAAGTTCTGAAGTGACGATGGCCGGGAGCGGCTCGGCAAAATCAGCGAGAACATCCATACGGCCGGATGAGGCAACCTTGTCCAGCAATTCGTTGGCGAGTTGCTGAATGCGACTCTTTAGAGCGGAAACGCGGGCGGGCGTGAAGGCGCAGGCGGCGAGCCCGCGAATGCGAGTGTGAGAAGGCGGATCGAGGAAGAGCATCTGCTTGACCATGACGCGGGCGAGGGGAGTCAGCTTGGAGAGACCGATGGCGCTGAGCTGTTCGGGAGTGGGAGTGCGCGCGGCCAAAAAATCGTGCAGGACAGTGACGACATCAGCATAGCGCGTGACGACCCAGGCGTGCAGATAAGGATCCCAATGAACGGGATCTTCGCGACGCAGGCGCTCGTAGAGCGGATAAGGGTCGGCGAGCACCTGAGGCTCGAGGAGGCGATAGAGACTGAGCGGCGGTTCGGAAGGAACCGTCGAAGGGGGCTCAGGATGTTGCAGGCCGGATGTCGTGGCGGTACCCATGATTGAGGGCTGGCTCCGTAGGGTTGATCTCTTTGCCGAGCGCGCGAACGCGGTCAATTTCCGCGGAGATGGCAGCAATGGTTGGATAGTCGAACACCGCGCGGAGGGGCAGATCGACTTGGAAAGTACGCTGGATTTCGGTAAGGAGCTGAGCGCCGAGTAGAGAGTGCCCGCCGAGCAGGAAGAAATTATCGTGCGGGTTGATGCCGTCGACGTTCAGAAGAGCGGAAACGACGGGTATCAGTTTCTCTTCGGTAGTCGTGAGGCGCGAAGAAATAGGCTCGTTCTTAAGGGAATTTGTGGAATCGGGCGCGGGCAGGGCGGCGCGATCTACTTTGCCATTAGTGGTGAGAGGAAAAGTTTCCAGTACAACAAACACGCTGGGGATCATGTAATCGGGCAGGTGTGCTTGCAAGTGCTTACGCAGATTACCAGCGTTGACTTGAGCGTCTTGTTTCAGGACGAGATAGGCAGCGAGAAAAGAGTCTGCCGAAGAATCCTTGCATGGGATGACGATGCCGGATTGAACGGCGTCATGCTTGCATAACGCCGCGGAGACTTCATTAGGCTCGATACGGTAGCCGCGGATCTTGATTTGATCGTCGGTGCGGCCTAGGAATTCGAAATTACCGTCGGGAAGTGAGCGCGCGAGATCGCCAGTTTTGTACAGGCGTGCCCCAGGATTGGCGTCGAAGGGGTCTGGTATGAATTTTTCACGAGTGAGTTCAGGATCGTTGAGATAGCCGCGGCCGACGCCAGCTCCTGCGATGTGCAGCTCGCCAATCGAGCCGGAAGGAACTTGCTGTAGGTCTTCATTGAGAAGACGAATCCGCGTATTAGAAATTGGGCGTCCGACTGGAGGGAGGGCAGCGGGCCGTTCATGAGGAGTCACTATTCCGGAGAGCGCTACAACGGTGCATTCGGTGGGCCCGTAGTTGTTTACCAGCGTGAAGGGCAATCCGGCCGGGGGATATTGCTGAAGCACGTCGGCGCCGGTCAGAAGAAAGCGCAAGGATGTTTCCGTGGGCCAGTCGAGAAAAATCAGGCGTTGCGCCAAAGGAGTTGGAACGAAGCTAACGGTGATGCGCTGCGCGAGCATCCAGTCGCGAAGGCTTCGCGGTGAGACGCGAGTGGTTTCTGGCGGTGCGTACAAGCTGGCGCCGGCAGAGAGGTACGGCCAGATTTCCCAGACAGCGGCATCGAAACCCGGGCTGGCGAGCATGGTGGCGCGATCGGAAGTGGAGATAGCGAAGGCGCTCTGATGCCAATGAACGAGGTTCAACAGATTTCCGTGCGTGATCTGGACACCCTTGGGGCGGCCCGTGGAACCCGAGGTGTAAATCACATAGGCAAGTTGGGACGGTTGATTTGAAGCAGGAAGCGGGACAGAGGAATAGGCTCGCAATAGGGAATGGCGGTCCGAGATGTCCACTTGCCTTGCGGATTCCTGGGACAGTTCGATTTGCGAGGCAAGACCGCTGCGAATTAGAACCGGGGCGCGAGCATCTTCCAGGATGAGACGAATCCGCTCCGGCGGACATGCCGGGTCAATAGGGAGATAGGCAGCGCCGGCTTTCCAGGTGGCGAGGGCGGCGATGGCAAACTCGGGCGAGCGGTCAAGGACGAGAGCGACGAGAGTCTCAGGTGCAGCGCCAAGCGACTGAAGGTGGCGCGCCAGGGCATTGGATTGCGCTTCAAGCTCGGCGTAAGACACGCTTTCCATGGCAGTGGCTACAGCGGCGGAATTCGGGTTCTCCACGGCCCAGGTTCGTACTGATTCCACGAGCGAGAGAAAAGGCGGAGAGTCTTCGGTCGCATTGCGATCGGCCCATTTAGAGAACCGTGGGCGTTTTAGGAATTGAAACCAACTAGAACCAAACCGAGAATCATTGGATGAAAATGTGCTCATAGATTACGTGCCTTGAAACTTCGAAATACGCGACCTCGTCTCCTTAATTAGGATTACTCCTTCACCGAAAACTCAACAGACCAAGGCGCCGACAGATAAATCACGAAGCCGGGCGTCAGGGTGCTTCAGGACGCGGCGCAGAAGGCTCGCGTACTCGTCCAACATGCGCTGCATGGTCGATGGATCAAACAAGTCCGTGTTGTATTCGAATCTGATCTCGAGTTCTTCTTTTTTTTCGATGAGCACGCTTAGGTCGAATTTCGAGGTAGCGGTATCCACTTCAAAGCGCTGCACGGTTAGGCCAGGCCAGCGAATTTCGGGCATCGGATAATTCTGCAAAACGAGTTGAATCTGGAACCAGGGAGTGCGATTCGCGGTCCGTTTGGGGCGCAGATGGCGCACTACTTCAGAGAAGGGTACTTCCGGGTGAAGAAACGCCGCCAGAGCAGTTTCGCGAGTGCGGGTAAGAAGGTCCAGAAACGTTGGATTGCCGGAAAGGTCGCCACGGACGGCGACCATGTTTATAAAGCAGCCTATTAAAGGCTCAAACTCCGGGCGGGCCCGGTTAGCGACCGGCACACCTATGATTACCTCGTCGTGGGCGGAATACCCGCGCAGAAGAGTTTGAAGGGCAGCCAGCATGACCATGAAGGGAGTAGCACGGCGCAATTGTCCGAGCGCGGCGAAATCGGAGAGTGAGGAACCGGGGAGGGTGGTTCGGATAGTGGCACCGACGAAGGTTTGCTGCGCAGGGCGCGGATGGTCAAGCGGCAAAAGCTCGGCATTGCCGGCGACTCCTTCCAGTTGCCGGCTCCAGAAAGAAAGGCAACGCTGCATGGTGGGGCCATAGAGCGACTCGCGCTGCCAGCGGGCGAAATCGGCATATTGGACTTGCAAGGGAGGAAGTGTGTTCGCAGAATTGCCTACGAATGAGAGATAAGCCTGCGACAACTCCTTGACGAGAACGCCGACAGACCACCCGTCGGCAGCGATGTGGTGCATGGTCAGCAACAGCAGGTGCTCAGACTGGGACATCCGGAATAACGCGGCGCGCAGCATCACATCTTTTGCAATCTGGAAAGGGTGGCGAACTTCCGCCTTTGCGGCTTCCTCGATGGCCGACGCTCTTTCTGAAACGGGGAGATGGGAAAGATCGCGGAAGGACAGGCCGGTTTGAGATGGGGGCGCTACCACGATTGCGGGTTCGCCACGATCAAACATAAAACGAGAGCGCAGGACCTGGTGCCGAGAAATAATGAGGTCGATGCTGGCGGCGAGAGCCTGGGGGTCCAGGGAACCCTGTATGCTGAACGCGATAGGAACGTTATAAACAGCGCTGTGTGGGACGAGTTTGTCCCAGAACAGCATGGTCTCCTGCCCGAACGACAGCGGAGATATTTGGGGCGCCTGGGGAGCCGCTACACGCGGCGAGCTGGGCGCAGCTTCGGACCGGTCGAAGAAGAACGACACACTCTTGCCTTTACTGGGAGAACCGGGCGGGAAGCAGTTCCACGGGTTGAATGTGATGCGACTTCAGGTTCCCAATAACTAAAGATGCTGGCGGCCGTCAGGTGGTTCGTTGAGGTGATGAACGTGAAATTGAGTAGTGGCCGCCATATCAGGAGACATTGTGCATGGGCAGGGAGAAAGGCGCTATCAAGTAAATCCTTTATTTTCGTAGGGTCTTGGGGAGCAAGAGGCGACGAACTTGGTCGCGAGTTCGAGTAATCGTTGGCCTTTGCTTGAGACATTAGGAATTCCGCGAATATTCGTGTCACTCAATGTTGGTTTGACGACCGGGTTGATATACCGCCAACGGCATCGTTGAGCTTTAAAATGAGCACTCGGCCATCCGAGTGGAACGACCCGCCGGTGGCGGTCCTTGCTTCTTTAAGAGAATTGGCGGGGAGGGCATAAGCGACCTCGGCAATCAGACCGGTCGCAGTGAGGGTCTTTTCAACATATTCGCGCTCCAGATCAATATCAGGATCAATCTTATGGGTTATACCGTCATTACGCTCGTCGCGATCGAAGCCGACGTCGTGGGTTGCCGCGCCGACCCAAAGAGTCTGTCTATCAACCTCGAAAGGCGCTTTCCAAATTCTGAGGTGATTGCGGGAGGCCACCACTCTAATAGGCTCGGCATGCGCCCAACCGTAATCCTGCGAGCGGCCAAACAGATACAAGGGGCTCATCGGCATGGTGAGGTACGACTCTTTGGAAATGCTCTCGATGATCCCGCGAAGCACGGTCCCGCGCACGTCGGCGTCGACCTTGACCCATCCCGCGGCGGTGAAGACTTTTTGCATGGCGTCTTCCGAGCCGATTAGCAAGAAATTGACCATGTCGCCGGGATTGTCATTCTTATCCGCAACTCTGCGGGGAACCTTGGTCCAGATGTTGGCGTTCACGCCAGAAATGGATTTCACCCGGCGTACCGGGCGATATGCGGCGTCGGAATCGGGAGCCATGATGTCGATGCGGACCGTGTAGGTACCGTCTCCAGTGTCGTCGCTAGCTTGATTAATGCCGATGGCAAGGGGGCCAGCGACGGGAGCCACAACGTCGCGGCGCGCGCCGAGGAGAAAGGGCTGCGCAATTTCCGCATCGCCAACGCGGCCGATTAAGGCGCCACGACCTGCGCTGTTGAACGGCAGAATCCGAAGCAGATCTTTGAAGCCCCTGGTTATGCCATCAGGCCCGTTATCTTCCTTGGCATCTGCATAACGAAGGGTTCCCTTGGCAATGACAACGATATGTTCGCCTGGTTTTACGTCGATTCCGGTGGCGGTCCACGACTGTTCCCCGGTGATCTGAATCTCCTGGGAAATGCGCGGTTTCCCGGACGGATTTGCCTCGGAGTTGCGGGTGGCGGCAGCGGGATTGTCTTGCCTGATGAGCTGCGCGCTGAGCCGCGCCGGACAGGTAGCGAGCGCCGCGCAAATAGAACCGAGAAGAAGAAGCATCGAAAACTTGGTCATAGCTCGCTACATCGCCACCGAGGTTGGCTTCATCATAGAAGAGATGCTTGCAACGAATGCATGTGTTGCTAGAGTGGACGCGAAAGGAGGCGCCTCGATTTCTTGACTCCCCGCAGCAACGCCTTGTATGTTGAGAATATGCAAGGGCTTCAAGGGAAAAAACCGAAAGTAACGCGTACGTCGTTTAGGCAACTTACTGGCGATACCACGAGCTTCCTCGCAAGAGTCGCTAGCTTTGTTTTAATGTGCTCGTTGTGCAGCGGTGGGTTATCTGCCGCTTCAAGTCTCCAATCGTCGTCATCCCAAGCCGCCCCTCCAGCCGCACCGCGCATGCATGCAAGTCCGGTGACGAACGTTACCGTCGATGGAAGCGAAGCAATGTTCACGACCATGTGCGCGTTGCTGGCGGCTGGGTTTGAGTCTGGTGTCAGTGCGGCGAACTGGAATCCGTTGCGCGCACAGCTTCGCGAGCGAATGCAGCACCAGCAGGGTCCGGCGGTTAGTGCGGTCCGCGAATTTTATAAGCAGCATCAATTGGCCGACGAAGGCGCGATGCTTTCGCAGTACGTCTGGTTTGGACTAGTTTCAGGTCCAGCGCCCAAGTTTGGGCTAACTTTGCGGCGGGACGAATTGCCTCCGGAGGTAATCGCGCTGGAGGGATTCAGTGAAATTCTCGCAGCCTACTACCAAGAGCAGAAGATCGGGCCGCTATGGCGGGAACTGCAGCCTTTGTACAACCGGGAAATCGAGCGGCTCCATGATTCGGTTTCGCAAATCGTTTTCGTAGCTACGAACTACCTTCGCGAGATGATGAATAATGCGAATGCGCGTACGTTCACTGTGATGCTGGAGCCGCTTGTGGGCCGCATAACCAATGTGCGCAATTTTGGTGATCACTATGCCATCGTCCTCAGTGGAGCAGAGGACCTGCCCGCGGATACGGTGCGTCATGCGTACCTACATTTTTTGCTTGATCCGCTGCCGCTTCAATACCCGCATGTGGTTGCGGGGAAGAAGCCATTATTTGAGTCCGCAGCCCGCGCGCCGCGACTCGTGCCGGACCTGCGGGAGGACTATCCGTCGTATTTCGCGGAGTGCATGGTGCGCGCGGTGGAACTAAAATTGAGGCGCATGTCCCCAAGCGAGCGCGCAGCGCGTCTGGACACGGACGATACGGATGGCTATGTCTTGGTGAGGCCATTGTTTACTGCACTCGGAAACTTTGAGCGGTCCGAACCTTCCATGCGGCTGTTTTTTCCGGAAATGGTGAGGTCCATTGACGTCAATGCAGAAGGGAAGCGAGTTCAAGCGATAAACTTTGCGCCGGCCAGTGGCGCGGCCAAGCCGGATCAAACTGCGAGCGAAGAAGTCGCTCGACGAAAAAAGTTAGCGCCAAACACCATTCCAAATGATCCTGATGCTATTGCGGCATTGACGGAAGGAGAACGAAGGATTGCGGAGAAGAACCCGCGGGCAGCGGAATCGTCGTTTCGAAAGGTTTTGGCGAAGTATCCGGATCAGGTGCGAGCGTGGTATGGCATCGGACTAGTGGCGTTGATGGACCATGACGGCGTGCGTGCGAAAGAAGTCTTCGGCAGGCTAACCTCTGGCGAGCATACTGCCACAGAGGACCCTATGGTTTTGGCTTGGTCCCACGTTTATTTGGCCCGAATCTACGATGATGAAGGACAGGCCGATCAAGCCAGAGCGCAATATCAGGAGGCCCTGGCGGTTACCGGGAGTCCCGACCAAGCACGGCAGGCAGCGCAAAAAGGACTGGCGGCCTTCAGCGGGGGGAAACTGCCGGAGAGACCCTAGAGAAATCGGGCCGGGTGGGGCATCTAAATATTGATGGGAGTGCGTCTCAAGCCCACGGACTCCAAAACCAATCTCAAATCGGAGAGGTAAATAGATGAGAGGGAAATGGAACATTTTAGTGGGCGCGGGAGCGCTCACGGTATTTTTGTTGTGCCGGGCGGCATCGGTCGAGGCACAAAGCGGGCAACAAACTCCGCCGCCGAGCCAGCAACAGCCTCCTGCGGATAAAGACAAGCAACCCAATCCTGCGCCGCTTTCGATGGACAATGCGCCGGCAGCAAGTCCGGAGGAGGACTCCGCCTCTAAAACCGTTCAGCAGACCACCGACCCTAACAAGAGAATTCAAATGGCCGAGGATTTTTTAAAGAAGTATCCGCAGAGCCGTTATCGGGCGTCAATGTACCAAGCCCTTGTATCCGCGTATTTCGCGACGCAGCAGGTTCCAAAAATGTTAGAAGCAGGCGAAAAAGAGGTCGAGCTCAATCCCAACGATGCGCCGGTGCTGGCAGTAATGGGGCAAGCTTTGGCCCGCACCTATAACGCTAAAGCGCCCGATGCCGCGAAGCAGTTGGATAAGGCCGAGCAGTATTCCAAACGAGCGATCGAGATTACACCGACGCTTCCGAAGCCAGAAAACCTTACCGACGAAGCGTTCAGTAACGCAAAAAATGACACCCTGGTGATGGCGCACAGCGGACTTGGTTTGGTCTTCATTCGAAGGGGAAAATTTTCCGAAGCTATTCCGGAATTAGAGCAATCCGTAAAGGCTGATAGCCATCCGGAGCCAGATCCGGTGAACTACTATCTGCTGGGCGTCGCGGATAAGCAAACGTCGCACTTTGAAGCCGCGGCAGCGGCATTCTCAAAATGTGCGACGGTGCCGAGCACGCTGCAAGCCACTTGTAAGAGCGGCGCAGAAGACGCGAAGAAACAAAGTTCTACGCAACTGAGCGCTCCAAATTGATGAAGCGGCAGGTTGCCGGCTTGGCGTACTCTTGCGATGACCAATCCTGATGAGCAACTTGAGGAGCGGCTGGGCCGCGCGTTCCGGAATCCTGAATTGCTGCGGCGTGCACTGACGCACAGCTCGGCTATTCCGGAACTGCGGGGGATAGATGCCGCTGATGTCCCGCCGCCCGAGAACAACGAACAGTTGGAGTTCTTGGGCGACGCCGTATTGGATCTGCTGGCCAGCGAGTATCTGGTGGAGAAGTTTCCGAAATGGACGGAAGGGCAACTCTCCAAGAGCCGCGCGCGACTCGTGAATGCGCAGGCCCTCGAATTGGCTGCTCGGCGACTCCGTTTGGGCGAACATCTTCGCCTCGGGCGCGGTGAAGAAAAGACTGGAGGCCGGGAAAAACCGGCATTGCTGGCCGACGCGTTCGAAGCTGTAGTGGCCGCGATCTATTTGGACGGTGGCTTGGCGGCAGCCAAAGAGATGCTGCGTCTGACACTCTTTGAATTAGCTCTTGAGGAAGGCAGCACCCCGCTATTTGAGGCGGACCGTAAATCCGCATTGCAAGAGTTTTTGCAGGGGCGCGGGAAGCCTCCTGCGGAGTATCGACTCGCAGCGGAGAGTGGGCCCGATCATCAAAAGACATTTCAGGTAGAGGTTTGGGCTGAAGGCTCTTGCCTGGCTTCGGGGCAAGGGAGCACAAAGAAAGAAGCCGAGCAGCGCGCTGCCGGCACGGCGCTCGGGCGCCTGGTGCAAACGGAAGTGAGAAGCTGACCACAAAATGACCGAAGAGACGCTAACGCAGGAAACCGCGCATTCGCAACCCGCTAGGAAGGCCGAGGGGCGCGGCGACGAAGCTACTTTGTCAGAGTACATGGAATCGTTGCTGGTCACTGTGATTCTGGCGCTTTTCGGGACGACATTTATCGTGCAGGCATTCAAGATCCCGTCGGCATCGATGGAAGGAACGTTGCTGATTGGCGATCATTTGCTGGTCAATAAATTCGTTTTTGGGGGCCGCGGTGCTTGGTATGAGAAATTGCTGCCATACCGGCCGCTCGAGCGTGGCGACATCATCGTGTTCAAGTATCCGTTTGCAGATCATCAGCACTTTGTGAAGCGCGTGATCGGACTGCCGGGCGACCGGCTCAAGGTTGAAGATCAACGCGTCTACGTGAATGGCAAGCCGCTAACCGAGCCCTACGTGGTGCATGACCCGGGGGCGGGCTATGATCCGCTGAACTACGCTTTTCCGCCCATGGGTAACCAGTTGTACGCGAGCCCGGTGGTGATGGAATGGGCTCACGAAATCAAGAAGTACGTTCGTGGCGAAGAGATTGTTGTTCCAACGGGAAAGTATTTCGCCATGGGAGACAATCGCGATCACAGCCTCGACAGCCGCTACTGGGGATTTGTGGATCGTGACGCAATTATGGGCAGGCCGTTTTTGATTTACTGGTCGGTCGAAGCGAACAGCGTCGACTATGGGCAGAGCAGTTTTCTGCAGCGGCTGAAAAGCGTGGTTGACACGTTGCTGCACTTGCCACAACGCACTCGTTGGAGCCGAATGCTTCGCACCGTGCACTGACCAGGCCCGGAGTCGCTTTACTTCCCATTTTCTCGGCAGTCTGCGAAACTCTCGAACATCATGCACCGTGTACTCAAATGGTGGAGACTTGCGCTATTGATATTGGCGTTTTTGATCGCCGCACAAGTCGGGGCCTCTGTTCTGGCGCGCACCCACGGCATCCACAGTTACTTGATCGCGCATCTGGAGCGTGCTTTCGGAAGAACGGTCGAGGTTCGTCACTTCAACGTTGTCTTGCTGCCCAGGCTGATGATGGAGGCCGAGCAGGTGAGCATCGGAGAGGATTCCGCGTTCGGGAACGAGTATTTTTTGCGCGCTGAGCGTCTGACGGCGGGTTTGCGGTGGAGCGGTCTGCTGCGGGGACATTTTGAGTTTGGCACGCTGTCATTGAGCCGCCCTAGTTTGGTCCTGGTGCGCAACGAGGAAGGAGCGTGGAATCTTGAGCGCTGGCTGCCTCCAGCGAAATCCACGCTTGGCGCTGGTTCCCGATTCTACGGCCCACGTCCACAACAATCACCTTCGAACCGGTTACAGAAGATTGACATCGACGATGGTCGAATCAATTTCAAAATCGGCGATGAAAAACTACCGTTCGCGTTTCTGGGAGTTTCTGGCAGCGTGGAACAAGTTTCCTCGGGTCGATGGCGTCTGCAACTCGAGGCTCAACCGTGGCGCAGCGGCGTGGAGCTACAATCGCCCGGTACGCTGATGGTGCGCGGAGATGTCGCGGGAACGTCGGCACGTCTGCAGCCCGCCGAGCTTAATGTCCACTGGGGCAAAGTTTCTCTGGCGGACTTGCTGCGGTTGTTCCGCGGGCAAGACTACGGAGTGCGCGGCACTTTCTCTCTCGATGGGACGGCAAAGAGTGGCGTCGCGGGCCACGCCGTCGTTGCTCACACCGAGCCGGGTGAATGGACCTTTTCCGTGCAGGCTCGAGCTGCGCAGATTCATCGCTGGGACCTCAGCGAACGTTCCGATAATCCCGCTGCTAACGTGAGCCTGGAAGGTGGCTGGAATACGGGGATGCGGAGTATTTCCGCAGAGCGCCTGCTCGTCCAAACCAGTAAGTCCAATTTGCGCGGTAGCGCGCGCTTTGCTGCCTATGCAACACCTGCTTGGGAAATTCGTCTCGATTCGGCGGGAATCCAAGCGGCGGACCTGCTGGCCTGGTATCGCGCGTTCGACCCCCACGTGAACAACGGAATTGTGGCAGAGCAATACTTCACCGGGGCGGCGGTGCTGCGCGGATGGCCACTGGAAATTGGTGAAGCAGCCTTTTCCAGCGCGGGCGGGGAAGTCCGCATCCCGGGACTTGACGCATCCTTGCGAATCGGCGCTGTGCAGGGTGGCCGCCAGCGAACGAGCCTGATCATTGCACCAGTTCGGGTCTCTTACGTTGCGTCTGAGCACGGTGCATCAGGCGCGCCGGCAATTGGAACGACAACGAAGCGACGGGTTGCTGCCGATAACAAGAGCGCGGTGAGCATCGGCCTTACGCATGATTTCAGCAAACGGGCGGGAAGTCTGAGCATCGATGGCCGGGCGGAAACGGTGGAAGATGCTCTTAAAGTGATGTCTGGCCTCGGACGGCCGATGAATCACGGTTGGGAGTTGACCGGTCCTGCTTCGGGCATATTGAATTATCAATGGGACAATGCGGCCGCGACGAAAGCTTGGAGCGGCCATGTTGATGTAAATAAGGGGAGGTTGCAGGTCGCAGGGTTGAATCAGCCGCTGCAAGTGAGCAAGGGACGGCTGGAGTGGAAGGACGGATTGCGCATCGCCAGCTTGACGGATGTGGAAGGGTTCGGGGCGACATGGTCCGGGCAGGTCGCGGAAGCCGCAGTTGCCGATGATGGAACCGCGAAATGGAATTTCCAACTTCACGCGAATCACTTGGACGCCGCCGACCTCGATCGTTGGATGGGACCACGCGCCAGGCCAGGCTGGCTACAACGCTTGCTCCCCTCCTTGCTCGGAGGAGGCACGACAAATCCGGCGGCCAGCGAACTGCTGCAGCGCGTGAACGCGGAAGGTGATCTCAGCGTCGACGAGTTTACGGTGGAGGGCATCAAGCTGGAGCAGATG
>Ga0137403_10002840_pt1 | contig 20975 bp, 24 predicted proteins | sample CZOMad2_1_16fung_FD_122057 | JGI IMG/M metagenome (GOLD analysis project Ga0137403, IMG submission 122057) | Vadose zone soil fungal communities from Angelo Coast Range Reserve, California, USA - CZOMad2_1_16fungal (Hybrid Assembly) | ecosystem: Environmental > Terrestrial > Soil > Vadose zone...
ATTCGGCCTCGGTCGGCAATTCCTTGCCGGCCCATTTGGCATAAGCTTCGACGTCCCGGTAGGCGACGTGGACGACCGGGTGGTCGTCGAGCCCGCTGATGTTGCTGCGCGGACCGTACGGACGACGCCAATTGGCGCCGAATTTGAACGTCCACCATTGTCCCCAGTTGCGGAGGTCTACGGCTTGCTGGGGTGGTGTGAAGACCAGCGAGCCGGCCTTGAGCATGTGCGGCAAAGCGCCCGGATAGTCTTTCGCGTCGGGTGTGATTTCGGCAGAGGTGACGTAGCCGGTTGCGTTGACGAACCTGCGGAACTCGCGATTGGTGACCGGTGTGCGGTCCATCCGGAATTCGTTCACCGTGACCCGGTGGATCGGCGCTTCCTCCGGATAGTGCCGATCTGAACCCATGCGATAGTTGCCGCCTGGCACGTACAGCATTCCGTCATCCGTCGGACGTTCAAACGATTGTACGTCGTCAGATTTCGTAATGGTGAAATTCATCACAACCTCCGGCCCGCTCTTCAAGCGGCCTACGTTGCTTCATCCGTCACACTGCCGAACAGCGGTTTCTCGCGCTATGCAGTTTCGGCAGAAATGCGGTCACCACAATTCAGTCGGGACGCGCCGAAGCGTGGTCGAGGGCGTTTCCCCGAAGATGGTGCGGTAGGTCACGGCGAAGCGCCCCGGCTCCTGGAATTGATAGGTTCGAGCAATCTCTGCGACACTCGCGGTTGATGGATTCGCACGCCGCAACGCCGAGCGCGCCATATTCAGCCTTCGCAGCAGAAGATACCGGGTCGGACTCATGCCCAGGAATTCGGCGCAACACACTCGCAACGTTCGTTCGGGCACGCCGATAGCCGAGCAAAGCGCGGGCATGTTCAGCTGCGAGCCACTATGCCCAGTCAACGCATCCTCGAACCGAACCATGATATCGGCGTGGTGCCGCCTCGTTTTCAGATTGCCGGTGGCATCGTCGGCCGTCAGGCAATTGACAAGCGCGTGAAGCAACTCCTGCTCGAGTGCTCGCGCGACTTCCGGATTCGCGATTAATTCTTGTCTGGTCTCGGCGAGACGACAGGTCTTTGAATGAAGCCGCAGCAAGCGCACTGCGGCGCTCCGCGACGGTCGCAGCACCCGGCCGGCAGGCGGCGAAGTTATCTTCAGTCCGGTCAGGGCCTTACTGCAGGCGGCGAGCTGCTCGGGCGGCAACGATATAACGCCCCATTGGCTTTCTCCATTGGTCCGCTGATGCATTCGCTCACCGCGGCTGTGAAACACGACGTCGCCGAACTGCAATCCAAGTCCGCCATATATTAAGGGCTGACCAGCGCTCGCTGGAAACGAAACAAACACCTGCGCCGGCGACAACGAGAAAAAGGCAATTCGCGGCAGATTTTCGCAGCCACGAAGCACATGGAAACGGCGCAAGTTCAACCACGTCAGGCGCGCATTGAAACCTCCGCCGCCGGTGACGATGAGATTGACACTCGCGTCTCCAATACCGGCTTGGTAGTCGTCTGGATTGGCAAACGTGGCTGTGCCGTTCTCCGCCATCCGCTCCATCTCATTGGACACGCGACGCCATTGCGAACCGCAATCGCTAAAACGCGCAGGATGGGGGACCGGCTCCGACTTCACTATGCGACTTCGGAAGCTGGCAAATTATTAGGGTGATACATTGTGCCGCATGAACGGCATGGATGCCGCCCGACCGGACTATCCTGGAAGCGATGGACTGCGTTGCACAACGAAGCTTTGGCCGTCAGCTATGCAGAATGGGACTCACGAGCGATGACGGGCGATTTAGAGATATCCGCAGGTCGTCCGGTGGCCGCCGTAACGATTCCGACGGTGACTCGTCAAACAATGCTCGGTAAGCGACCGAGAAGCGCCCCAACTCCCAGAAGCCGTGGTCGGTGGCAAGTCGGGTGACGGTTGCTGTCGAGGGATCTGCGCGCAAGAGTGCGCGGCGGACGAGGTGCATTCTCCGCAGGGAGAGATAGCGGATCGGGCCCATTCCCAAATGCTCCTCGCAGGCAACGCGGAGTGTTCGCTCAGCCACGCCGATCGCCGCGCAAATTTCTGTCAAATACAGCGGCTGGTCGGGGTTCGCTTCCAGGAATTCTTCGAACCGCGCGACGATCGTATCGTGGCGACGGCCACCGGTGGACATTCCCGAAGACGCGCCCTCGGTCAGGCACCTGATCATCAGGCGGATTAGCTCCTGCTCCAGGGACCGGGCCACCTCGGGGAGTGCAAGAATGTCCGGAGTGGTTTTGGCAATCGCCCCAACCATCTCGTGTAGCTTTACCAGCCGCGACATCAGATCAAGGTTTGGTCGAACGAGATGCTTTAGCGGGGACTCTGAAAACTCGTGGCCGGTTATCGCTATGCACGCGGCATCGAAATCATCGGTTGCCAGGGACATCACGCCAAAACGACAGTCACCTTCGGTTCGCTGGTGCATCACGTCGCGGTTGCAGATGACGATATCGCGAGGTGAAAGGCTCATTCCGCAGTGTTGCAACGTTGATTGATTTGCCGCGGTGAGGAAGCCAATCACCGTGCGACCGGGTCTTATCTTGCTGGCGTAGACCTCCGGCAGCTTTTCGTGGAAGCGCTGCATCCAGAGCTGATGCAGGTTGATCTGCGTCAACTCGGCGCGGAATTCCCCTCGCCTAGTGGGATAAAGCTCCACATCCGCGGCACGAATGGCCGATTGATAAGGAAATGGATCTGTAAAGCTGAGAACTTTGCTCCAAGGCATTCCCGTTCTCCCGGACTTCCTGAAGCTGAAAAGATTGCTCTGTCTCGCTGACGAGGTAAGGCAATGAGTGATCTTAGTGTGTTTGTATGTCGCTGACGGCCAGCAATGGTTCAAAACCCGTCTGTACTAGCCGGCGCCGTCGGAATCTATGCGAAATCGGCACACCATTGGATTCAATGGCAAATAGCCTGAACGCGACTTCGAAAGCATTTTCGATGAAACGCCTCCCAAACGACTAAAACATTCAGTGTTTCTCGAACGAAAAGATGATCCAGTGTGCCGCAGTTCGAATGCCCGCTTTGGGTCAAAATTCGAAATACCAGCTGCGAGCAAATGTTTTCCGCTATGCCCCCTATGAACGGACATCGACAGGCACGAACGTCATGTCTGAAAAGTGCCACTTTCGGACTCTTGCACTGCGGCAAAAGCGCCTACTCGATCCCTCGTCGGCATGCGCGGGAAATGCTGCGCATCGGCTCTCTCGACGAGGCGGTGCCGGCGGAGCTCCTCGACGCCCGCGTCGAGGCGCTTGCGCGCATCATCCCGTCGAACGCGCCGATCGCGGTGCGCGGTATGAAGCGCACCTCAACGAGATCGCGCGCAACAAGCTCGACGAAGCCGCCACCGCGAGAACCTGCACGGCGACAAAGTGCGCGCCTTTGCAGAGAAGCGTCCGCCGCGGTTTTAAGGCGCGGGCCACCCTTCCGTAATCGCAGCAGCGTTTGCCGCGCGCCGGAAATTGGAACTCATGCGGCCACACCTACGATGTTACCCATACGCATTTAGCAGTTGTGTCCGGCAGTATATTTGCATCTAAGTCCGAAACGATGCTGCGAGCAGAAAATCCACCTCGCGGCCGCGAATGTCTGAATTTTGTTGTTGAGAGTGAAAAGCGTTTGCAACTGAATGGGATCTCGGTGCGCGTGGAGAAAGCAGAACTAAACAAATGTTAAGGCCGCCTTTCCGCGCCGCTCGGAATGGAGAAGGCGGCAGATGCCTCACCGCGGGTTCCCTGCATTGATGGCTCCCAGCGGAATTCGTAACCGCCTGCTCGCAACACTGCCGCCATCTGACTTCGATCTGCTGGCGCCCGAGCTGGAGACGATCGCGTTCGATCAGGACGCGGTCCTCTCGCGAGCGGGTGACCAGATCGAGCATGTCTTCTTCCCTGATAGCGGCGCCATCTCACTGATGATCGACATGGCGGACGGAGGGACGGTCGCCACCGCCTTAGTCGGGCGCGAGGGGGCAGTAGGCATTCTTTCGGTGCTCGGGCCGTCACCTTCGGACATTACCGCCATCGTTCGTGCGGCGGGCACCGCCTCGCGGATCGCCGCATCGCGGTTTCACGCCGCTTTCCAACGGAGCCCCGCGATCCGGCACGCGGTCCAGAGTCACGTCAGGGCCATGCTGATGCAGCTTCAGCTCGGCTCGGCCTGCAATGCGCTGCATCCGGTCGGAGCCCGCATGGCGCGCTGGTTGCTCCAGCTTCGCGACCAAATCGACCATGACGTCCTCCCGCTCACCCAGCAGGCGCTATCGCAAATACTCGGTGTGCGACGAACGACGGTGACGCTGCTGATGCGCAATCTGCGCGCGTCCGGAGCGATCAGATCCGATCGACGAGGCCAGATCGAGATCGACCGATCGCGGCTCGCGGCGGCGGCGTGCGAATGCCACGGCACCATGCGTCTCGAAGTCGAGGAGATCTTCACGATGAATACGGCCCGATCTCGCGTTTTGGTTGTGCCCGATGATGCAGTAGGTGAATCGGGTGATGCTATGTGAGCCGTTTCCGCGCGGCCGCCTACCTAGAAAAGTATCGGAACGCCGCGCGTTGCGTTAAAGTCAAAAATATATTCATCCATGTTGCCACAAATGTTGGTGCCCGATCAGGTTCTCTCCGGCCGATCAAAGTCCAGTGCGGATTCGGATTGCGCCTCAATCTTCGCGAGCTCGCGCAGCACCTTTGCCACCTGGCGCAACTCGTTGCGCGCGGGGCCCGGCCTCAGCCGTCGTGCTTCGTCAAGAAAGTCCTTGGCCTGCAGCAGCCAAGTGGACGTTTCTGTAGAGATTTGCATGTGCGCCATGGTGCCCCTCCATCACGATCGTCGAAAACCCGTGCGGACGATCAGGCCAGGGAGCCAGCGCCGCGAGGCTGCGCCCTGGCGCTCGGCTCGTGGACCCAGGCTTCCTGCGCGAACCAGGCGTGATCGGTGTGGCAGATCGGGCAATGGGTGCGCCCGAAAAACACTGTGCTGCGCCGAAAGCTCTCGCGATCGGTCTTCATGCCGGTGGGGATCGCGCGTCCGGTTTGCGGACATTTGACCATCACCATACCCATGTGAGCCTCCCTTGGACGTGTTTTTCTTGGACGTGGTTTTCTTGGTTTTGTCGCTTTCGAAAAAAGACCGACCGGTTGGATTGCGCCTGTTGTCGGTGCGGTTACTTGGGGGGCATCGCGCACCTGACGCTTTGTTTGATCGAACACGGGGGCGCCATGCTCGATGCTCCAACCGGCCGGGTTCCCTCTTGACGAACCTTGGACGTTAATTGAGTGCCGCTTTTTTTAGCTGGCTTGGTGCAGAACCTTGGCGAAGTGCTTCTTGATCGGCTCGCCCGTTTCGGTTGCGAGCTTCTCGGCGAGCCCCCACAATTCCTTGTTCTGAACGGATGTCGTATCGAAGGACTTGCGCGCTTGCTCCACCGTCAAGGTGACGACATCCGTGACCGACTTGCTGCCCAAGAGATGGGCGAAGAAATCAATCGCGGAGGCGGTATTGGCGTTTCCGATCTCGAACACCTTGAGCCCGTAGTCGGTCGCGCTCCTGGCATTGCTCGAATACGTCTCGCGCAGCGCCTCGGTCATCCCCTCCGACGCGACCTTGATCTTCTCGCAGCCTTGCTGTGCGCGGGCGACCCCCTGCTCGGCAAGCTCGCCGATCACGCCAGGCAATGCGATCTTCGGGAATCCGTACAACGGCATCCCGAAACCATTCGTTCCGTTCAGTCCGGCTTTCACTTCACTTTCACTCACGGCGCCATCATCCTTCTCAAGCGAAATCATTTCCCGAGACGCTGCTTTGCGTCACAAGAGGCTCGTGGAGGCGGAGAGTTGTTCCGCTTCCGTGTCCCATCAGCTTTTCGATGAGCTTCCATCCAGCCCGAAGGCGAGTATGTCCAACGAAAGTGGGTGCTGTCGGTTCGATTTGCGACTCTCGCTTAAAGTTTTTTCGAGGATGTCAATATAAACCAACGTATATCTAATAGTGCTGTGCATAACGGGGACATCGCGAGGGGCGGAGATCAGGGGTTGGGATGCGTGCTGACGACATCGCGGGCGAGATCGGCATAGCGCTCGGTCCGCCCCTCTCCGGAGTATCGTTCCACCATGAGGTTCTCGCCCTCAACGTAGCCAAGGCGACTCAACTCCTCAAAAAAACGCGGTAGAATCCGATAGCTACTTACGCTCATGTCGCCAATTTTGGTAGCCGGACTAATCGTAGCGATGCGCTTCATCTTTGATGACTGCTGCGCCCCCGCCGCGAGCGGCAACGCCGCTGCGCCGCCGATGAGACCGATGAACTCGCGCCGTCGCATGGACCCCGCCACGAAAATGCTCCGCGCAATCGGCGAGTGACAAATGCCCCAACCAGCCACAGACGATGATCAGGTCGAATGTCCGAGTTGGGTCAAACTGAGAAGAACTCAGTACGAGCACATGTTTTCCGCTTTGCCCTCGAACTCGGACATTGCTCGACGCAGTTGGCATGTCTCAAACGTGCCACTTCCTGACTCACTTGCCCGCAGCAAACAGCATCATGAGTCGACCATCTCATGAACGGCACGATCGATTTGTGCGGGCTTCAATTGGCAGGCGTCTGGTTTGGAAGGTCAGCAGACTTGACCCTCTGCGATAGATGCCGCTGCCATTTTCCAGTCATATTTGAAAAACGGGTTGTTGCATTAAAGTTACGCAATCTCAGAAGCTAATCGCATAAATTGTGAATGGAATCGGAATCAAGCGAGTGTCTGCAACAAAGTTATCGGCGGTCGCGAGTGCATTTATCGTTTCGGATAGATCAAGCGACGGAGATGGAGAAAATAGGATGAAGAAGTTTTTGCTGGGTACGATTGGTTTGATTGCATTGGGGATGGCGGCTCCCGCGTCGGCGGCCGATCTGGCTGCACGTCCGTACACCAAGGCGCCACCCCCGATGGTAGCTGCGATTTACGATTGGAGCGGCTTCTACATCGGCGCCAATGGCGGCTGGGGATCGAGCCACAAGTGCTGGGACGCTTTTGACGCGGCCGGCGTTTTCCTCGGTTCGGAGGGCTGTCATGACGCAACCGGCGGCACGGTCGGTGGTCAGATCGGTTATCGCTGGCAGACCGCCGGATGGGTGTTCGGTGTGGAAGGCCAGGGCAACTGGGCCGACTTCAAGGGCTCCAATGCGAGCTTGTTCTTTGGACCGGGCTTCACCAACCGGTCGCGTATTGATGCCTTCGGATTGTTGACCGGCCAGGTCGGCTATGCCTGGAACAATGTCCTGCTCTATGTGAAGGGCGGCGCGGCCGTGACCAATGATCGTCACGATATCCTAGACGCACCCACTGGTATTCTCCTTGCTAGCACTGGCGATCAAACCCGCTGGGGCGGCACGGTCGGCGTTGGTGTTGAATTTGGCTTTGCGCCGAACTGGTCGGCTGGCGTTGAATACGATCACTTGTTTATGGGCACGAAGACCGTAAACTTCACCGATCCGGCTGGCTTGCTCTTCGCAACCGACCGCATCAAGCAGGACGTCGATCTGGTCACTGTGCGCGTCAACTACCATTTTGGCGGCCCGGCCATCGCCCGTTACTGATTTCCCTCTACTCTCCAGCAAACTCAAGCCCCGGCATCGTCCGGGGCTTTTTGTTTAGCCACTACCTCTCCGACGTCTGCTGTGGATCCATTCGCGTCGGTTTGGTGCTGCCCGAGTCACTTCCGCTTTTCCCTCAAAAGCGGAAGTGTCTGCGACCAGGCAATGCCTCTAGGGCCGCTAACTAGTCGATGCGTTGGAGTACCCGCGCCACCTGATCGGCGGACCATTTGCCCTGTCCGCGCGCCGTTGGAATGCCTACCTCGTTGAGCCGAGCTGTGATCTAAATCACCCTTGCACCCCGAGAGAAATGATAGCGTGGTGATGATCAAACGACGGGGTTCGATCATGCCCACCATATTCGACTTCCTCTACCGCGAATACTGCCGTGCCCGCCTCGCCGAAATGCGGAAACAGCTTCTAGTCTCGGTTGAGAGCCACGAGGTCTCAGCGAATTGCGATGTCAGCCATCTCGGCGGCTCCGCTGGTCGGGATAGCGGTTTTGGCGACGATAGGACAGCCACACAGCACGAAGCTCGCCACATTCACTGAGCCGGCGCGGCTATAGGCGGCTGATGGTGGAGTGGCGTGGGTCATTGGCGCCATAACGCCCCGGCCTTTGTCTGCTCTTCGGCTCGACCGCAGTCGATGTCCGGTTGGGGTCAAAAGGCGAAATACTCTTAGCGAGCAGATGTTTTCCGCTGTTCCCCCAACAGCAGACATTCGGCGCGAGCGCAGGTTAAGGCATGCTGAAAGCCCAACGCTTCAACTTGGCGATGCTAGGCATGGGTCACGGTCGATGAGATCGGACGAGTTGATCCTTCCGTCAACGATTCGAGCACGCCATCGGCGCGGCTGCAAATCGCGCTGAAGCGACCGCTGATTGATTGCCAATCAGGCTATGATTTTGCTGGTGGCAATTTGAATTCGAAAGCCGTCACGACGGCAGGGGCGATGTGTTCGCGCGTGATCTTGCGGGTATCAGAACGTGTCGTGGCAATTCCCGGTTGGTTGAGCTCGACGTTGTTGGCGCTTGCAAGAAAACTTCGCCGAAGATCCCCGAAGAGTGGTAGAATGCCAATGAAGATGGGTATTTCTCCCCGAGGGGAGGGTGGTTATGGGTGATTACTGCATGGGAGCCGAACGAGGTAAAAGAGCCATGAAGGATGAGAGCGGTTTGTTCAATCACGATTTCATCGTTGAAAGCTCGAAACCATATCGGGACCAACCTGCCATTTATTTTCTAATCCATGGCGGTGAAGTCGTTTATGTGGGGAGGTCAAGCAATGTCAATCTGCGCATTGGCCACCATATTAACAAGCAGCAGAAGCCGTTTGATCGATATTACGCGGTCTATTGCGACGTCAAGGATTTGGATCAAACGGAACGCGGATATATCGAGAAGTTTAAACCTAAGTACAACGTCCATCGGAACAAAGGGGGCTACTCGGCGGTCAAGCATGCCGACGCAATCCTTGACGCCGCTATGGCATCGAAGATGATTTCGCTTTCGGCGAATTCATCTGAGAAGGGCATATAAAGATGCATGATTTGGAACCGCCATCAGCGAGCGATTGCCCATTTGAAGAGGGCACAGCCCTCCATAGGGATTGGTGCCGGCGTCATGAGTCGCATGACACAGCGTCAGGATATTTATTCAGGGCTAAAAATGGCGGTTTTGACTGGGTGCCGGTCGGCTCGCCAGGGGGCTCAGCCATGTGGGACAGTGTGAACGCGGTGGTGGGTTGGGATCATCTCACGCCGCAAGGCATCAGGATCGGCATCGCCAGTTTCATCGCCCTCACAGTTTTGGCACCCGGTCGGCCGACAGGATTCGAGGTCTTGTTCAACACGGTCCTAATGGCCGCTGCGGCCGTTTTGGTCGCGCAGGCGATCTCACTCGGTTGACATAACAAACGGCGGAAGGGTGCTGTCGTTTCACAGTCTGCCTATGGTCTGATAACTTACCCCGAACAATCTCCCAACTTCAGCCTGGCTTTCCCCAGCCTCCAGCCTGCGCTTGGCTTCCTCAATCTGGAACGGGCTTAGCTTAAGCTTCCTGCCAAACTTGACGCCTTTGGCCCGCGCCTTTTGGATGCCTTCATCGCAACGCTGGCGGATCAGGGTTCGCTCGAATTCTGCCAAGCCGCCCAAGATGGTCAGCATCAGCTTGCCGTGTGGCGTCGTGGTATCGGCCCAATTGTCAGCCAATGACCGGAAGCCGGCGCCTGCCTTGGCGATCTTGTCGAGGGTATTCAGCAAATCCAAGGTGGATCGCGCCAGCCGGTCAAGGCGTGTCACCAGCAGCGTATCGCCCGGTTGTAGGGCAGCCAGAGCCTTAGCCAACGCCTTGCGGTCGGTTTTGGCTCCAGACTCCTTTTCGCTGAAGGTTTTCTCTGCGCCCGCCTCTGCGAGCTTGGCGAGTTGGTTATCAAGGGTCTGTCCTGCGGTCGAGACGCGGGCATATCCAAAGGTGGTCATGTTGGGAGCCTCCGGTTGTGGATGGGACATGTGGATGGTGGGAGCCGTTGCAATCGTTGGGTTTTTCCAGCCATCCGAAACCGCACATTTTTGGATGGCCCAAGACAAAAAGGGGGGAGCGCATTTTCGCGCTCCCGTGGGAGGTTATGGATTTACTGAGGGCTGGCGGGGTGAAGTTCTGTGACACTGGCGGCGTGTCGGGCTACTGCCGCCTCGCTCTGTGCCTTCGCTGCCTGCTTTTCTTCCATAGTCAGCGGTCGCAGTTGGGACTTGTGGAACAGCCGGAGATTGCCAACTCGCAGGCTCTTGCTGCCTTCCATGGGCCGCAGGCCATCAAGCATCCACTTGTTGAAGGTTTTCACATCGACATGCGGCGTGACATTGCCGAAGCCCTTGGCCTTGAATGCCCGGACCACAGCGATCTCGTTCTTGATAGAACGCTCTGACTTGCCTGCCACACTCAGTCGGACAGGCCGGTCAGCCACCTTGGTCTTGAGGGCGTCGAGTTCCGCCTTTTGTTCGGTCAAAGCCGCCATAGTGTCAGCTATCAGCTTGCGGCCAGCCGTGACCTCTTCAAGCAGGGCTTGCAAAGCCTGCGGGCTGAAGCTGACTTCGGGGGAAGCGTCGCTGGTCTTTGGGGAACGTGCCATGATGCAAATCCATCCTCATAGGGTTGGCCATCGTCGGTTGACAGTGGCCGCCGACCGATCCGGGTCGACCCCCTCAACTCAGGCGTCACAACGGGCACGCCCGCGTGTTACGCAGGTCCGCCTGAGAACCTTGAGCGAAGCTCAAGACAACGTGACTGGACGGCAGCCTCGCGCGGTGCAGGCGCGTGAAGCAATACCGCGCATGTACCCCAGGGGGCAGGCGTGTGGATTGATTCAATCCGCAGGCGCGATGAACGGGAGCGACGACGCTGATGACCGAATCGCTCGCCTGCTACCTGAGATGGTTCGCTATAGGCGAAGCTGAAGTCGGCTTTGATTCAGATTGGGTGTCTGGATCCGCATGGCGGGGGCGCTCAGGCCAGCGAGCCGCGCGCCAAGATTAATCCTGGTCAAACGACACTTATGAGAAATTTTTCCAAAACAAAAAATTGGAACTGATGTTCTTAAATGGTTTCTGCTCTGTGGCCGGAATATCACCCAGAAGGTCCACCTACGCCAGAAGGTTATTTCCCGAGGCCACACTTCTGCCAAGAAGCATGACACATGACGCTTTATGACGCTTCGAGTAGTAATAGGGCATATACGCGCGCACGTAAGTGTGTAACCGGTAGACCCGTCATGATGTATCATGCGTCATGCTCGTGGTAGCTCGCCTTCGGGATAAGCCTGATGCCGAGGAAGGTTCGGGCCTTCATCGTCCTCTTGGCGATGAACCCATGCCGAGCCATCCGGCCAGCAAATGACTTTTGAGAGCCCGGCTCCTCGCTGGCGGAGGTGGCATAACCCCGCCACGACTGAAACAACTCGGTGCCGGTGGCGCTCTTTGTTACCCGGATCGCATTCGCAGGCCTCACCGAGCCACTGAGCGAACAGGTCTTGGTCAGCAAAGTATTCGTCTGTAGCAGTAACCACGATGGGTGGCTTCACAAGGCCATTAACCTGCCAATCGAGACAGCCCGAGATCATCCATTGCAGGATGGCAGGGGCTTCTGCCAACAGTTTCTCCTCCAAGTTGAGATCGGGAACTTTGGGCTTCTTCTCGAATGGCACGATCAGGAACCGGCGCTTGGCAGCGTCATCAACGTTACGCAACACCGGTTTGTGGTTGCCGATGATCGTCAACTTGAACTGCGGGTCATACTCGAAGAAGTCTTGGCGCATGAACCGAGCACTGATCCGATCACCTCCGGTCATTTGCTTGATGCGGCTTTCGGCCCACGCCCTTCCCTCCTCAGTCTCGGAGGCGGTAACAAGTCGAGCGCCCCGGAGCTTTGCAAGGTCGGTTGGATGTTTGTCAGAATGACTGGCGGTAAAGGTGTCCATCGCGGCAGTAGCCACGTAGTCGCCCAATATTTTGGTTACGACATTCACGAACACGCCCTTGCCATTACCTCCCGGACCATAGACAAAAACCAGCGCGTGTTCGCGGATGCTGCCGGTCAGGCCATAACCGCACCACTGCTGAAGGAAACGGATTAACTCCTTGTCGTCTGCCGTCGTCTCCTTGAGGAACTGGAGCCATTGAGGACAACCGCTGTCCAGCGGCGCAACAGATGTAATCTTGGTTATGCCATCATGTCGCTGGCTATCTCGCAACAAGCCGGTACGGAGATCAACCGTCCCTCCGGGAGTGCCGAGCAGCCACTGGTCCGAATCCCAGTAATCGACGGTCACAGCGATCTTGGGGTCGCCCTTGGCGAAACGCTCGACACCTGATGCGAACGAGGTCTTGTTGGTGATGTAGCGCTTGCGCTCGTCTTGATCCTGAGCGAGTTGTCGAACCAGTTCCCGCGCCCACTGAAACACGATGGTGGTTTGATCCTTGGCCCAATAAACACCATTCCAGTTGTACCAAGAGCCTGTTGAATGGCAGAACCGGAGGTGTTCTCCATGTTTCTCAACGAACTCAACGGCAGCACTATCTTCTGTGATGATGTCATTCGGCAGCGGGCCGGTAGGTTTTTCATTGAATTTCTGGCGCAGCCGCTCGATCTCCTCCCGCAGATTCTTGTCCTTGGGGTAGCGCTGGCCGATGCCGTTGGAGTATTCCTCGAACAGCGCCACCACTGCGTCATTTGACCAGCCCCGCCCAAAAAGCTTCCAAGCAACACACCCAGCCGTTTTGGACCGATCCTCTCCGTCGTAGGGCAGTGAGGCGATCAGCTTTTGGAGATCGGCAGGAAGATCGGAGAACGTCTCTGTTGATCCTCCCGTTGATCCGTTCGATCCTTTCGACTTTGATTTGCCAGCCGATCCACCAGCGGTTTCTGCAAAGCCTTTGACGGCTTCCCACATGGCGGCTGGTTCTACCCTTTCGCCGTTCCATGCCTGCTTAACAGTAACCGGTTGGGGCAATGGCGAACGCCCCCGTTCGAGCTTCTTCTTGTTCGGCCAGTTGAGCGTGCCGGGGATGCGCCAAAGATGCGAGATGTCACTGGTTCCGCTGTCGCCGCCGATGGCTTTGCTGAGTGCAATGGCGATGGGCTTAGCCTCTGAAGGGACCAGCGCCCGCGCCAGCGGATATGTGGCGTGATAATTACCTTTGGAGGTTTCGACCACATACGGCGCTTGCAGCGGAAGGCCAGCTAAGTCGACGGCCTTCTTGCCGATGTCGGAGTCGAGATCGCCAACGAGCGCCAAGACGGCAAGAACGTCTTGTTCTTTGCCCTTGCTGCTGTGGGGCAAATCCTTCCGGAAGATCACCGGTGGCATGTAAAGGTTGAGGTTGGTATGGGCCGACCAAGCGATGATGGCATCCGTCATCTGATCGGCGTCACCGATAGCGAATCTCTCAGTGATGGCCTTGTCGGTGATGCGGGTGAAGGTAAGAATGCCGTCAACGTTTGCATTCTGCGCAAGCGTATGCAGCATCTCGACGTGCGATTTGATGGCTGCGGTGTTCGGTACCAACGACTCCGGCGGGGCGGCTTTGGGGCTGTAGACCTCGACCTCTTTAACCGGGACTCTGGCGGTGAACGGGATCACCTCCGCCGAAGACGATTTAGAAAGTTGGCGGGCGGCCTTTTCGGCACGGGACTTGTCTTGATGTAAATTTGGCATTCGTAGCCTTGCGCTTTGGCTGCGGCAGACTAAAATGCAGGTCTCTGGTTATCTGCATCTATGCCTACCTATAGTTAGAAGCGCCGTCCCTTGGGCGGCGTCTTCGTTTTGGGCTTATGCAGCTTGGTCTTTTACTGACGGCAGCTTCCCGGCAGGGACGTCAGTTGAAGCCTTCAGACCCCGGACCATGAAAGTGCGAACCGCTGCCGCCCGCGACGGAATTTCCGGTTGGACTCGCCGCCAATCCTCAACCTGAGTGAGTTCGGACCGAGACATCTGGACGTTAACTTGAATCAGGTTGTCGGCGGGATTCTCTCTCGACATCGCACTGTCTCCAATCATGCGGGGCTGTGATTGGCAGAATGTATCAGATGGCGGCTGGCTTATCGTCCGTTTTCTGGAAAAACAAGTGGATAAGTCATTGAAATCGCACGAACAATTTCGGAACAATCAGCCGCACGAAACCATGTTTCTTGGTAGGAAACTAGTCCATCTCCTTCACCAAGGCGGTCAACCAATCCTGCAACGCGGGCGGGCTCAATGTTTGCCAAGCCGCAGCGTCGCACCGGCACCAGATACTGGCCTGCCGAAGCTTGCTCGGTCACCAGCCGATCTCCCTGCCGCCGCAGCCGAAGCATTGACGGTCGAAGGCGCGGAGCCGCCGCTACACGTTCCGGTCTTGATGTTGTGCTCTTTCTTGTACGCCTCGATGAGGGCGTCCTTGATGACGATCAGCTCTCGCCCGTTGCTGGTGCGCGCAGCCTTCGACCGCTCGACAAGTTCATCGAGGCGATCGTTGATACGCTCACAGCAGGCTTCGACGAATGACCGGATGATGACACGGCGTTCGCCCTTCGGCGCGCAGCAGCCAATCAGATGCTTGTACAGCTCGTCAAAAACAAAGTCGGAAAGAGTGTCGAGCAGCCACATCGCGAACTGAACATCGCTCGGCAGGCCAATACATTTAAGACCTGTCCGGTGTCGCGACCGATAAAGTTCGACGTTGCAGAAGATGCCTACGCTATAAGTCAGCCGCCACTTGATGTTGTGCGGGTCTTCGAGGTCAGGTGGATCGGCGTGCTGCATCGCCGCTTCGTCTTTGGTGAGCTGCACCTCCTCGTCGGATATGTCGTATGCGTCCATCATGGCGGCGGCCTTGTCGAACGCTGCCATCATCTCGGCTTCGGTTGCGCCGTTCTCTGTCGTTTTTGAGAACAGTGCTTTGATCTGGTCGATCCTCTTTTCGCGTTTAGTACGGGTATCCATCACGCTGCTTCCTTCTTTGGTTTTGGACAGGCTTCCATGAAACAGGCGTGAGCCTTTTTCAAATCGGCCTCGTTCAACTTCGGGAGATAGGATCGGCAGGCATACTCAAACTCTCGGAGGTTGTGCGCCGACACTGCGGCGGCCTTCTCCTTTGGCGTTTGCGCGGACTCGGCGGTTTCCGTGACGGTCACGGAAACTTCGGGCTCCGGCCGCTTCGGTTCCGGTGTCGGCTTCGGCAAGGTCTTAGGCTTCGTCGCCCGTGACTTTCGCTGTCGTTCGCGAGCCTCTTTTCGCAGCTCCTCGTCTGTCGTCCTGCCGCCCGCCAATCTCAGGAAGTCATAAGCCCGCGACAGTCCGAGGCCATCGACACGTTTGAGATACGCCTCGAAGTCCTTAACCTTGGGGTGCAGCTTCTTCGCTTCGAGGAGCAGCAGGCCGACCGCCTTCGAGCGCGACACCAGTTCGGCTTGTGCCGTCGTCACGCTGGCCTCGGCTTCGTTCGCCGCCTTGACGGCCACGTTGAGTTTGGTCAACAGCACGTCGTCTTGATCAGGGGAGATTTGCGCTAAGGTGTTGTTCTTCGTCATGATGGCTTGCCTTTCTCTCTCAGTCACTCTCCAAAGGAGAGAGTGACTGAGAGAACGGTTGCCCGCGGTGGTACCAATGTGGTACCTATGCCAAATTCATCAAGTACCGGTTTGGTCCCTTCACAATATCGTGAGTACCGTTGTGGTACCTCGCAATCCATGCCACCTTGTTCTGGACGGGAGGCTGGATCAATGGCTCGGAAGGCTGCGGAATTTGTGCAGTTCAAGTTGCGCGTCAGCGAGAAATTGCGCCGCGACATTGAGCGGGAGGCCAAGAAAAATCATCGCTCTGCCAACAGCGAAGCGGTGGAGCGGCTTTCGAAATCATTCGAGGCTGATGCTGCCGGACAATGGGATACCTTTATTACGACAATGATCGGCGGCAGCGAAAGCGCTGACTTCCTGCGCTGGCTGGCCCTACAAATGCGCGATACGAATTGGTCAGACACGGGCTCCCGAGGGCTGATGATTGAAAAAATCAAAGATAAGCTTGAGGCTCAATGACGTGAGCGCCCTGCCCAAAATCATGAATGGCCTTGTGGATACGGGGCTGATCCAATCACCGCCTTGGACTAGGCGGCACCATCTCCAGATTCGGAGCCAGTGCCGCCATGACGCGCGCTATCACCATCGATGAAGCCGCCATCCAATTGTGCAAATCAAAACGCTGGTTGTTGGAGTGGCTGCGCGCACACCCTATGGACAGCAACGGCGAGCCATTCTATACGCCCGTTGGCCGGGACAAAATTTTCCATCAGACCGACATCGCTCGCATCGAGCGCGCACTCCGGGGGAAAATTCAATGCCGCTCAAACTCAGACCGCCGCGCGCCGGTAAAACGCCGAATTTTGAAATCCGAGGAACACACCTCGGTGTCCGCGTGGAAACTAGCAGCGGAACTCACAAACGATCCCTCGCTCTCAAGCAACTCCGCAAGGTCGAGGAATGCATCGAGCAGAACGGGCAATACCCGGCGCCCGAACCTACGGCTCATTCGGGACAACCAACGTTCCTGAGCGCTGCGAACGCATACATGCAGGCTGGCGGCCGGCGCAAATATGTCGCGCGCCTGATCAAACATTTCCGCGAGAAGCCGCTATCGGAGATCGATCAGAAGGCCATCGACGACGCTGCAATCGTGCTCTATCCGCATGTCTCCCCGGCGACGCGGAACTGTTACCTCTACACGCCCGTCTCGGCGATCCTGCACCATGCGCTGGGCGACAAGTGTCCCGTGATCCGTCGCCCGAAGGGCGCGAAGGGCAAGATCAAGACGGACTTCATGTGGCCCGACGACGCATTCGCGATCATCGAGGAGGCCGACAAGATCGACACCGAGTTCGGCTTGTACCTGCGCCTGCTGATCTACACCGGCATCCGCAAGAGCGAAGGCCTTAATCTCCTCGCCGCAGACGTTCGTCCCGAGGAGCGCGCCGCTTGGATTCGCACCTCGAAGAACGAAGACCCGCGAATGCTCAGGCTGCGGTTGGATTTCGTGGCGCCGCTGTGGGACCACCTCAAGAACCACACCGGAGAACGCCTGTTCCGGTTCAACGACGGCGGACACTTCAAGCATTTCTTATTGCGCGCCAAGCTCGCGGCCTGCGGCTTGCCCTGCCCTCTGCGGCGCCCGACCGGCTGGAAGCCGTCCGAGTATCGTCTCGCCTTCGTCGGCTTCCATACCTTCCGTCACACCTGGGCGACGTGGATGCGCCGCTATGGTGGCGCCGACGTGCAGGGCCTTGCAGAGACCAAGAACTGGCGCGATCCGCGCAGCGCCGCACGCTATGCGCACGTGGTCGCGCGCGAGGAATGGGAGCGTGTTGATAACCTGCCAAGCGTGGGGAATGGACGGGGAAAGGCTGCCATCGGGTAAAATTCATCAATCAACTCAAGGACGGGACTTCTCTCCCCCAAGAGCTGGCCGCAACTTTTTTGGCGGCTGTAAACGCTGGAGGCCGGCGCCGATCGATCCTACCGGACGGTGGCGCCTGATTCCGAGTGGCTGACCGCCGCGCCCTCAGGACGCGCTTATTCGCACTTTCAAGTACCAGCGCCGATCGCGGCGCGCATACAGCGAACACAGGTCCCATTCCCTGGCCAGGCGCACGCCATCGGGCGTCAGGGATGACAAGCCGGCTTCGTGGAATGCGAGGCCGGCGCTTACCAGGTCGCAACGGCCAGCCCTACTCGTGATGTTGTCGTCCGACGTTGGGCCCTCGACGAACAACTGACCGAGGACGCTGACGGCGCAGGGCGACAGCTCAAGTTTGTTCGCGATCATTGGTTGGCCGTCGCATTGTTGCCGCACCTTTCGGGAACAGGTGATCGGTCGCCATCATGGCTGATTCGTCGACACCAAAGAAAACCGGAGAAGTACGGTGTCGGTGGCTGTCCTCAAGTTTTTCGGATCTTGACGACGGACCCAATTGCGAACCGCACTCCGATGGCAAGTCAAGCAGTCGCCGGACTTTTCCCATACTGGGGCCCCGCGCGGGCGGCTATCTCCGGGCGATCGTTGGCATCAACGATGCTGGAGCAAATCGGCCAGAGGCTCACCTTCGCCTTCGCAAACCGCCTCCTGGCCGCGGCCGAGGAGCCGCCGACGGCGCAATGACGTCGGCGGGCGCATCATCATCGGCAACATCAGGGGAGAGCCGCTCGCCAATGATGTCGGCGGCGAGCAAACGTTCAATATCGGCAAAGCCGGCCAGATCGCGCAGAAAGTAGCGCCCTCTCCGGGCTCTGCGTTCTCTTCGGTTACGAGCGCGCATGACGTCACCCGCTAAGGATCAGCCCCCAACCCGCGCCTATTATTTTAAGCTTAAAATTATGACGTGCAAAATACAAAGCGACAGCTCGCCTGCCTCATTGTGCGCCATTATGAAGCCAATCGGCGAGCATCTGCCGCTCCTCGGCCGATAATGCCGAGGTCGACAATGGCCGTTGCGAGCCTCGCGAAAACGGCCACGAACTGCGCGATGAGTCACAGATAGAAGTTGTTGCGAGATGCCCGCCGATAACAAGGATAGTACTCATTCTCCAGGTCGAACCGTGGCTATAAAACCGATGAGCAGGGGAGCCGGTTAATGGCGGGAAGGCTGTTTGCCATTCTGCTAGTTTTGGTTGGGACCAGCGAGATCGCCGCAGAATGCTTCGCATGGGACGCCACCGGCCACGAATGGGTGAGCGGCATCGCTATCGAGAAACTGGGCTCGGGACCCACTACGTTGCCGATGCCTCCCAGCCGCTGCAGGTGTGGCCCCGAGTAGAAAATCTGCTCGCTCGACGATTTCAAAATAGAGCGAAGTGCTTGATTTGATTGGCTCCCCGGGCTGGATTCGAACCAGCGACCATTCGATTAACAGTCGAATGCTCTACCGCTGAGCTACCGAGGAACAGGCGAAACCCCATGGGGGCCGCAACGGGCTGCGTATAACAAAGCCCCACAGCCTTGCAAAGCGGGAAATAGGCCGCTCGCACGCAACCTCAATAGGCGATGCAAACTGCCTGTGCGGCAAGGACTTGCTGCCGTTTTAGGCAATGCGAAAAATGCAATCTGGCGCGCTGCCGGGCGATCCCGCACCATTGCGGCACCGGGAACCGAGCCCCAAAAAGACGCATTCGCAACGCACATTTGATGGCGCCGGGGTTCGCCTAGAGGTGATTCGATGCCAGACGTCCGGACCTTCCCGATGAGACCAGCGCGGTCGACCTTCCCAGACATCCCCGAGATGAGCGATGACGAGTGCCTCGTTCGGCTTGCACAAGCCGTCGCGGAGCACGATTCCGACCATTTGGACGAAGTGGCGAGGTTGATCGGGCGGCTCGTCGTGCCGATCGAATAGACCCGCATTCCCCGCCAATCGGGAGCGAGCTCGGATAGCCGGTATTCTGCTTCTCCAGGGCTTGTCTTGGGGGCTTGTCTTGAGGGCTTGTCTTGGGCTTCGGCTTGCACGATCGGCGTGTTGCGTTTTGGCTGACCTTGTACCAAAGATGCCGCGGTTTCACACTTCTGCCGCGGCAACGCTGGCTGGATCCCTACATATCCGCCAAAAGTCAATCCAAAGGTCCGTCCATGTCCGGTTTTTCGATCGCGCGTCAGAAAATGGTCGACGGCCAGGTGCGTCCCAGCGATGTCACCGATCTCAGAATCATCGACGCGATGCTCGCAGTGCCGCGCGAGGCATTTGTGCCGCAGAACAAGCAGGCGCTGGCCTATCTGGATATCGATCTCGACGTCAGCGAAGGGACTTCCACAAAACGCTTCCTGATCAAGCCCGTGGTAACGGCGAAAATGCTGCAGGCCGCCGATATCAAGGACACCGACAATGTTCTGGTGGTCGGTTGCGCGACCGGATATGCGGCGGCCGTCGTGGCCGGGCTGGCCGGGCAGGTGACGGCGACCGAGGTGGACCCGACCATGGTCGCCAGGGCAAAAGACGTTCTGGCCCAGCTCGGAATTGCAAATGTGACGGTCCGGGCCGCCGATCCGCCCGAGGGGGACTCGGCAAACGCGCCCTATGATGTGATCGTGCTCAATGGCGCTACCGAGGTCACGCCTGACCGGCTTTACCGGCAGCTCAAGGACGGCGGCCGGCTGGTCGGGGTCTTTGCCATGACGCAGCCGCAGCGGGCCATGATCGTGACACACTCCCATGCCGACTTTGGAACACGGGCGCTGTTCGATGCGGCGGTCCCGGTTTTGCCCGGACTTGGACGGGTTCCCGCCTTCGTTTTTTAACTCAAACGGCACTACTTGCTGTTCTAAATCAGAAGTGTGGCCCGGATGCCCCACGTGAAGAGTTTCGACCGCGTTTTGCCGCCGGGGGTTCCGTCCCGCTTGCGCGCGGAATAAGGTGCGAAGGGATTTTACTCGGAATCAGCCGGTTCAGATGCGTTTGAACCGGAGAATGTGATGGATGGATTGCCAGGGATGGGTGGTGTGAAGTTCGTTACCGGAGCTGCGGTTGCAGTCCTCCTGATGATGTCTATCGGTCCGTCGCCGGTCCTGGCCGACACGATCGAGGCTGCGCTGGTGCGCGCCTATCAGATCAACCCGCAGCTCAACGCGCAGCGCGCCTCGGTCCGCGCCACCGATGAGAACGTACCGCAGGCGCTGTCGGGCTATCGTCCGCGCGTCGCGATCACCGGCAGCGCCGGTTATCAATATACCGACACCAATACCACCTCGGGCGGCTCTCCCACCGCGATCGTGCGAACCGAAATTCACGGCACCAACGCGCCGCGCAGCATCGGCGCCACGGTGACGCA
>Ga0137403_10002841_pt1 | contig 20973 bp, 23 predicted proteins | sample CZOMad2_1_16fung_FD_122057 | JGI IMG/M metagenome (GOLD analysis project Ga0137403, IMG submission 122057) | Vadose zone soil fungal communities from Angelo Coast Range Reserve, California, USA - CZOMad2_1_16fungal (Hybrid Assembly) | ecosystem: Environmental > Terrestrial > Soil > Vadose zone...
ACCAGTTCTTGCCCGGCGAACTGGGCACTCTGGAGTACCGTTGGCGCGACCAACACACAGCACAGCCCCGTCACCCATCGCACAAGCGTTCGTCTCATCCTGACTCCTTGCCGGCAAACCCGTCGTAAGAGCCCGTAAGATACAGGCGTCTGACGGCCATGAGTGGGTTCGATGTTGACCACCTACCTGAACAAACGCATGCACGGAACGCCCTTATCGAGGCCAGCCGCTCACATAGCATGGCAGTCCAGAATGTCGCCCACACAGCGATTGGTCATACGTCGCAAGACACAGGCACGTCCGCATGGGCAGCGCTTATGCCTCTGATACATCCAAATCGGGAAGAGCAACACTCAGGAGTTGCAAGGAGAGAAACGACGGAGGAGCGCGCGGCAGGTCAGACCCACAGCGGAGGATAAATGTTGGCACATCCGGATTATCGCGTGACGCTGTCGTGACGGCTAGCCCAGGAGCGTGGACGTCACAGGGCTCGTCGAGGGTTCCAGAAACATGCTGGGAAACCGAGAATACCAGACACTCAGCAGCTTTCTCGGGTTCCAAGAGATGATGGACCGCATGGACGGCAATCCCAAAGGTGAAGGTACCCAGTACAAGCACGAGGCCAAGCGCTGTCATTCGGCGCCAGCGCCACACGCCCTGAGCCATGGCAACCGCCATGAGCACGCAGAGGATGACGGTCAGAGGCGCTCCAGGCACTGCCGGTGACACGGGTGGAGTTGCTGGAAGCCCCAGCTGAGGTGCTTGACATTCGTGTCGTGAAGCAACCACTGGCGGGAGAGTGGCTGAGAAATCGCTATGCGCCAAGGTTTGCAGGGAGCTACCAAGTATGACCGCGAGGACGACCGCCAGAGTCCCCCAGATGCGGAGGTGCCTGGCCCACTCTCTCACTCGTGCTCCATCTGATGGCTCAACATGACACGCGATGCGCACGGATCGATCCATGATCCCCCATGACACCTACCAGCCAAGATGGGCATCATCTAGTCGTGGGCTAAGTATCTTGCGACACCCGCTGCCGTCCTTCCCTGTCGCCGTCGGTGAACTCGAAGGCTGCCCCGGCAAGCCAGCAGTGCGGCGCTCAGTAGCGGTGATCCTAACCGCTGCTGGAATGCATGTCAAGCAAAAGCTTCTGCAAAGGATTGTTTATACAACTGACCGCGGTGCGCTATCGTCGGCAATAGCGACGATGGTGTCTACAGATCTAAACACGTGTATACAGATGTGAACATGAGAGCATCCGCCTTGAACGATCATCATGTACGGTTGATCGTATCACATAATAGTGAGGTGTGCTACGATCAACTGCCATCAAGGCTCCGCAGACGGGTAGAGGGCGATGGATTGAGCGCTCGATCCTGCACCGCAGTCCGCCTCATCCATCGAGGACGCCATTAGTGGTGTGTTGCGGAGTGCGGTCCGCCATGATGGTGACCTTCGACCTGGCACGCTGGGGATGGTGGTGATGCTTGGTGACAATACTCGCGCTGAGGGGGGGGCTGTATGGCACGACGCAACGGTGATATCCCGCATGGCATCGACGGGCGCGACTGGATGGTGCTGCTGGTAGGTGTGCTGGCAGGACTGACCGTACTGATGATGGGTGCCAGGGCTCCCGCTGCCCAGCCCAATCGTCCGAAGGTTCTGACCACGGTGGCCCCGCTCACCAACATCGTCAAGAATGTCGGCGGCCCCCACATCGATCTGCATGGACTTATCCCCGGCGGGACCGATTCGCATACCTTCGAGCCTGCACCCTCCGATATTCGCTATATTAGCGAAGCGGATGTGATCATCCTCAATGGCCTGGACCTCGAGGTGCCAACTGAGAAGCTGGCGCTAGCGAACAAGAAGCCTGCAGCTCGGATTCTGAAGCTTGGCGACCAGACCATTGGCCCACAAGAGTACGTCTTCGACCGGAGTTTTCCCCGCTCCGCTGGACACCCTAATCCGCACCTCTGGATGAATCCTCTCTACGCTGCCCGATACGCTGAGCTGGTAGGGAATGCATTGGCTACACTTGATCCAACCCATGCGACAGCCTATCAAGAGCGTACCCGCCTGTTGACACAACGACTGCACCAACTGGACCGCGCCATCGCCACGGCGATTGGGACGATTCCCCCTAAACACCGAAAACTCCTGACCTATCATGACTCCTTTGCCTACTTCGCTCCGCGTTACGGGCTGACGGTCATCGGCGCTATCGAGCCAGCAAGTTTTGCTGAGCCCTCGCCGCGAGAGGTGGCGCGGGTGATTCGTCAGTTGAAGCAGGAAAAGCTCCCGGCAGTGTTCGGATCGGAAGTCTTTCCCAGTAAGGTGCTGGACCAGATCGCGCGGGAGGCAGGCGTGCAGTTCGTCGCCACCCTACGCGACGACGATCTCCCCGGCGCCCCGGACTCACCCCAACATTCATACATCGGCATGATGCTGGAAAACGTCCGCACCATGGCCACTGCACTAGGCGGCCATGCCGATGCGTTGCAAGGCATCGATGCCGCCGATATCCCTTGATGTGCCTTGCGCCAGCTCTCCCTGTCGCGTCAGATGAAACCGCTATGGCGGTTGACCTCCCCATGTCCCCGGCGCGACTCGTGACTGATGCCATCCATTGTAGCAGTGTGTCATTTTGCCTCAGTGCAGTCCAACCCGTGCATCTCTGCCATATCTAAGGTCTCACCGCGGCCCTTTGCACAGTGGCGCCGATTGGCTATCGCGTCCGCGTTTTGGATTTCCTTCACGGACCCAGCGCTGTCATAGGTGCCTCTCAGTTTGGCCGTGACGCTGGATGAGCACACTGAGAGCGCGGTAACCGCTCCCGTGGCTTGGCTCTTGATGATGAGCCGTATGCCTCTCCCACCCTCAAATAGACATTATGCTCTTGGCAACAATTTTGCAGTCTGTGTAGGCTGAAGCTTTTAGCGCTCGGCAGCCATCTATGCCGGGTAACAAGGAACCAGATCGTCTCTCTCCACGTTATCATCATCAACGGAGTGACACGCCTCGGGCTCTGGCGGGTCGCCATGACGAGTGCTTTGCCTGCAACTGAGGGAGCTTTCGGGCGGCGGGCCAGCGCAGGACAGGATGGGTATAGGACATGTCATGGAAGAAGTTGCACGCTGAAGAGTTATATAGGCCATTCGTCAGCATAGCGCTGCGACATCCGTTCGTGGTCATCGGTGTGGCGGTGCTTGGGGTCATCGTTTCGCTCCTTCTCAGCGCCACACGTTTAGAATTTCACACCAGCCACCTGGACTTGGTGTCATCGGGCAATCGCTACAAGCAGCTTGACCAAGCTTTCAGTCGCGAATTCGACGACGTCCCCGAGCGTGTCATCGTGGTCATCCGCGGCCAGGATAAGAACCAGGCGAAAGCCTTTGCCACGGCCCTGGCCCAGCGCTGGGAAGGCGAGCCGAGTATCGACAAGGTGCTGTATCGCATTCCCCTGGACGTCTTGCAGGACAAAGCGCTGTTGTTTCTGAGCCACGAGGAGTTGGCCAAGCTTCAGCAACAGCTTGAGCAACATCAGGAATTGTTCAATGAGTTTGCTGCGTATCCTACGCTCGAGCGGCTGTTTCATCTCATCAACCGCGAGATCACCAAAGCCCTGGTGAGCCACGTCTTCACAGGTTTTCTGGAGGACGAAAGACAGGAGGAGAAGCCACTCGACCTGGCCTTCCTGCTGAGGCTGCTGCGGCAACTGAACCAACATCTCGATCCTCAACAGCCCTACCACTCCTTCTGGCAGGAGCTGTTCACCTCGACGCCCCAGGGCGCGTCGCATGATGGCTTCCTGTGGTCCGATGACCAACAGTTGCTCTTCGTCTTCGCCAACCCAAAGGTGGAGGCGGGGGATGTGAACCCCTTTCGGACGGCTGTACAGCAGATTCGGCAAGACGTGCATGCGCTGCAGCAAGCATATCCGGACCTCGAAGTAGGCATCACCGGCAAGGCCGTCCTGGAAAGCGATGAGATGACTTCTGCGCAGCGGGATATGACGATTGCCACGGCGATCTCGCTGGTTGGCGTCGCCATTCTCTTTGGCGCCTTCTTCAGGAGCATGATCCGACCAGGACTCACCGTCCTCACGCTGATGCTTGGCGTTGGCTGGACACTAGGCATCACGACCCTGACCATCGGCCATCTCAATATTTTCACCATCGTCTTCGCGCCTATGCTCATCGGGCTGGGAATCGATTCGACGGGCATTCATTTTCTGACGCATTATGAAGCCCAACGAGCAGCGGGTAAGAATGTCCGTCAGGCGCTGGAGCATACCTTTCTCGGCACTGGTGGCGGAATCGTCATCGCGACCCTGACCACAGCCACAGCTTTTTTTGCGCTGATCTGGAGCGACTTTTTGGGACTTCGCGAACTGGGTTTCATCACGGGCAGCGGCTTGATGCTGATCTTGCTGGCGACGTTTACCTGCCTGCCTGCGCTGCTGGTGCTCGAGGAACGCTGGAGAGGGACGAGGGCGCCGGTCTACGCGACTGTGTCTACTGAGGAACAGGCTGGCTATGTGGAGCGGTTATACCGGTATCCCTGGACGACTTTGGCGGCGAGCACCTTCCTGGTCATCCTGTCGCTCCTAGCCTTGGGAAAGATCGGGACCGACTTTAACCTGTTGCGCCTGCAGTCGGAGCGCAATGAATCGGTCATTTGGGTGGAAAGGATCTTTGCAAGCACGCGGCGGTCGGTCCTCATGGGCGAGATCATGGCGGACTCTATCGAGGACGTCGAGCGCAAGGTCGCAGCGCTGAGTCGCTTGCCCTCGGTGGAAAAAGTGGATAGCATCCTCGCAGTTCTGCCACCGGAACAGGAACGCAAGCTGGCCCTGATCCAGGAGTTGCGCCCACTACTGGCCGAGATGACCATGCAGCGCCTTGACCCCGAGGCCGTCGACCTCGCTGCTCTGCGCAGCACACTAGAACGCCTCAACGCCAAGATTGCGGAGGGTGACGAAGCGCCTCAAACACCAGCCGAGGAGGGGTTGCGCCAGGATCTCCGCGAGACACGACGACTCATTGCGCGATTCCTCCAACGCACTCGGGAGACGCCGTCGGCGGACATGCAGTCGGCGCTATTGACGTTCCAGCGGGAATTGCGCGGTGACCTCGCAGATAAGTTGGCGCTCCTGCAGCGCAATCTAGAAGCTCAGCCGGTGACGATTGAAGACCTTCCGCCTGAGCTCCGGGCCCGCTACGTCGGGAAAACTGGGAAATTCCGCCTCTTTGTGTTGCCCGCAGAGAACGTCTGGGAACCGCTGCCGTTGGCCAGATTTGTTCGCGAGATACAAGCAGTAGATACCGATGCGCTCGGCGCCCCGGTGACCAATTTTGAGTACATGGAGACCATCAAGGCAGGCTACAGCAAGGCGAGTGTGTATGCCATGAGTGGTATTGTCTTCCTGACCTTTCTGATGTTTCGCGGGGGATTGTCCACGATCCTGGCCCTGGTGCCGCTGTTGGTGGGATCGGTGTGGACATTAGGCCTGATGGTCCTGTTTGGGGTCCAGTTCAATATGGCCAACCTACTCTTCTTACCCTTGATCATTGGGATTGGTATCGACAATGGGGTGCATATCGTGCATAGTTATCGGACGACCGGGAAATACGAGGGGGAGAGTGTACCACTCGCCAAGAATACCGCTAAGGCCATTATCCTCGCGGCGCTGACGACCATCGTTGGCTTCGGCAGCATGATGATCTCCAGCCATCGAGGGATTTACAGCCTGGGCCTGTTGGTAGCTTTGGGGGTGGGGAGTGTCCTCATCGCTTCACTGACGACGCTGCCAAGCCTCCTGGCCATTCTGGGCTCGACCACTGGCGAGCACACGGCTACATCGAGGCCCTATCAGGAAACGGCCATCGCCCCAGTGTCAGAGCGAGTCCACACCTAGAGGGCAACGACTAACCGCGTCACACATGACCATCTGGACCTGGATGGCTGAGGGAGGAGAGATCGATGTCTCAGGCACGAAAGCCACTGGCAGGATATTTGTTCCTGGGGGCACTCGCGCTGGCGGTGTCGATCGACCTTATCCACGCGCGTCATGCTCTCGGGGCTGGACCCCAGGAACGTGTGCAGGCGACCCTGAAGGCGGTATCGGTCGTCCTGGAGGATCCGACCCTCCAGGGGGCCAAGGCAGACCAGGAGCGCAAGCACCGGGTGCGACAGATCATCTTCGAGTCCTTCGATTTTCGCGAAATGGCGCGAGAATCATTGGGAACCGATTGGGGAAAGTTAACGCCGCCGCAGCGCGACGAATTCACCGAACTGTTCGGCAGCCTCTTCGAGCGCTCCTATAACCGTCTGGTGTTGCGCTTCCTCGGCGAGCGAGAGACGCTCTACGGCACGGAGTCCATTCAGCAAGACCGTGCCACCGTTGCCACAACCCTGGTCAGCAAGCAGGACGCCAAGCTGCCGGTCGACTATCGGTTGGTGCGCCACGGCGAGCAGTGGGCGGTTTACGACGTGGCCATCGATGGGGTGAGCTTGGCGATGAACTACCGGGCCCAATTCAGTAAGATCCTCCGCACCTCATCCTACGAGGCGCTGGTTCAGCGCATCAAGGCCAAGCTGGAGGAGGAGCCGTTGTAGACGATGTCCTGACACGTCGGGCAAGTGAGGCCAGCAGCGGCAGCCAGTCATGACTATTCCTGGATCATCCGATGGCGGCGCTGCAAGTAGGCGTTTCGCACCGCGGAGTAAAGGTCGAAGGTCATCTGTTCAAATTCCTCGAAGGTTTCCAAATTGAGCGACCGATCGTTGACCACCTGCCCCCCGCGCATCCCCGCCGTGGCGGCGAACGGCGCCACATAACTTATGGGCTGCATCGCCCCGTCTGCCCCGAGGCCGATGCCATCGCGCACCGTCAGTGGTGGCAGGAATGGTAAGACCAAGTATGGGCCAGGTCCCACCCCGTAGTATCCCAGCGTTTGTCCGGTATCTTCATCGCTGCGTGGGACGCCGAGTTCCGTCGCCACGTCGAAAAACCCACCGACCCCCATCGAAATATTAAGAAAAAAGCGCGCCAGTTCGCGTCCAGCCCCCGCCATCTTCAACTGGAAAAGGCTATTGATCAGGCGGCGCGGCATCGCGATGTTGTCGAAGGCATTGGCGAGGCTTTGCTGGGCGAGGTCTGGCACCACAAAATTCCACACCTTGGCCACAGGTTTCAGGACATTCCGGTCGAGCCGTTGGTTGAAGTCGAACATCGCACGATTAAAGCGCTCCCACGGATCGTACTCCGTGACCTCCTCATCGAACTCCTCTTCATTCCGTGGCGATGCCTGAGCAAATTCTCCATGTGACACGCCGTATTGTAACGCCAGCAGGCGCAGAGCTTCCGGCGGAATGTTCACGTCAGTATTGCCCGCGAGAAAGGTTTCAACTGCGCTTGAGTCGAGAGACTTCCCCGCCACGCGCAGGCCATCTTGTTGTGCCACCGCTCCAGACCTGGAAACGTCTCCACGCGCAGGACGCGGGCGAACGTCGGCACCAAACACGGGCGTAAGACGGATGACTCCTACAACCACGATCACCGCCGCCGTCCACCGCAACCATTGACCGGTCATACGTGGCACTCAATCCCTCCCTCCAGCTGCCTGACGCGGTTGTTAGCTCCTGCTATCTCGTGATTCCCACGACCCTGACTATAACCGCGCCCCCGCAAGAGGTCAAGCGCGGAATACTGTCAATTTAGCTGGGTCGCCGGCAAGCATGAGTCAATTGCTTTGGTCAGACTACATGCAAGATTCGATTGCCAAAAGTTATAGCGCTAGGTATACCGCTAGAGGGTAGGGCGGATAGCCCGGATAGGTGGGTTGCAACCAACGAAGCCCATGGAAAGGTTATGAGCGGGGAAGGGCGTCATGATTGGCCTGGCGGCCGGGAAGGGCGTTCTGGGGAATCCCCACGTTGACGCGAGAGAGCCCCCCGCAGCACGGCAGAGAAGCCGAAATAGGCGATGGCATCTTTCATATTCGAGATGAACCGATGGAAGGGGCTCATCGTCGGGTTGGTGACATACTCCATGGTGAGGACAATGCGCTCCGCTCCTGCTTCGAGCGGTGCGATAGCGTGCCAGAGCTTATTGCCATTGAAGATCACCATCGCGCCAGGGGGGGTCGCAAGCCGCAGCTCCTGCATCGCGTGTGTGGAATCCCCTTTGTAGAGCTGACAGATTAAGCGACAGTGGGCTGAGCGTTGCACGAGCCCCATCAGGATGGTGTAGCGGGCGCCCTTGTAATATGAGGTGTCGTAATGGAAGCCGATGTGGTCGCCTGGTTCGGTGTAAAAATAGAGGGCGCAAGCATGCGGGTCATCGTCTGGGCAGGGCATCACTGCCACCCCCACCAGCCGACCGATGAAATCGATAAATGCCGGGGAGCGATACAAGTCGAGGAAAACCGGCGCCTTTTCCGCCAGGGTGTAGTAGCTGACACTCCCCCCCTTCTTGTGTTTCGGAATGTAGTTGCGATGAACCTCGGCGCGGAGCTGCTCGACGTCCGGGAGGAGGTGATGTTCAACCACCTCGGGCGGTAGAAACTGTTCGAGGAAGATGCATTCGTTCTGCTCCCAATACGTGCGGTGCGTATGCTCAAAATCGAGTGCCTGGATGGCACGTGGGACTTCCTCTGACAGCGGCATCGTCAAGCTATCCATGTCCCCTCCCTCGGTGATTGGCATATTGAGTGAAGCCGCCCACAACTCCTTCCGGTCCCAGCGGTACAAGCATAGCTGTGATCGGCGACGAGAATAAGCTGGGACTCGGCCATCGTTGCCGACTTCATTGTCTAGCATTGTCGGCGCAGCGTCAAGGGATTCACTGTCACCCCGCTGTGCCCAACGTCCGGAGGCCAGTCACCAGTTTCCCCGTCAAGCATCCATCCCTACGCAGGGAGCTGCGAGGTATGGAGAAAACCCTTAATCCTCTCGAAGGCCTCAGCGATGGCTGCGCACCACTGTGCCCCGTCGGTCAGTCGGTCCTCGCGGGCGGCGTGTTCAAGCTCTTTGAACAGCGGAGCGATGCCAACCATGCCACAGTTCATGCTGGCACCGGTACAACCGTGCGCCAGACGCTCCACATCGCGCGTGGAACCCGCCGAAATCGCCGCCTGAAGCTCGGCGATTTCGGCGGCAGTTTGCTGGAGGTAGAGGGAGGGCTGGGCGAGAGGCGCGTGCCCCGCGCGTGTCGAGCAGGTGATGTCGGGACGTCTTTGCCCAGTCCCGAGGAAAATCTTGCCGGATCGAGACGAGGCACGAGTGGAGGTTGGTGCATGAGTACGCTAGGCTTAGCAGAACAGACATGCTAAACCAGTGACCTGGAGATCATCGACGAAAGGAGGGGCATCTCATGGCACAGACGCTCGAGGTCGTGGTGACTGGTGAGGAGAAGATGCATTGTGCCGGTTGTGAGCAGCGTGTCAGCAATGCGCTTAGGCGCCTTCCCGGCGTCCAGGAGGTGCAAGCCAGTGCGACCACGCAGCATGTGCTGGTAACGGTCGATCCAAGCCAGGTGGGCGCCGAGCAGGTCCGGTCAAAGCTGGAGCAATTGGGCTATCAGGCAAAAATTGCTTGACATCTGCCGTGTAACGTGATTGTTTTCTCGACGACATGGATGTGCACTGCTATATAGGTGACGCTAGCGGGAAGAGGGTGGAATTCCCTCACGGACGCGCCACTGTATGCGGGGACGAAAGCCAACTGGACAAACCACTAGCCATTGAACGGCCGGGAAGGCGTTGGCAAGTAGGATGATCCGCGAGTCAGGAGACCGACCTATATAGCCTTCACTGAGACTCCTTCGCGAGGCGAGGAGTGTGAGGGATGGCCCTTTCAAGAATCCCCTACCCAGATCGTGGGCAGGGGATTTCTTTTTGCTCTGCTTGCTGCCCCTCTCATCCTCTCGATCCACAGACCCCAGCTGCAGTGCTGCTGTCAGACTCCGCGTGGTGCGAGGCATTGTCGGCAAGCCAGGCGAGTGTGGCGGCGGATGACTATGCCTGGGGAGTGTGCTGTGATCGTCGTTGACACCTCAGCAGGGTGCGATCTTCATCATTCGAGCGGAGCGGCTTGTTGACAGAGGAGCGGGCATGCAGAGAGCATTGGGTGTAGGGATGAGTTATGAGCAGGCGATTGGCTTTTCGGCGCAAGGCATTAGCGTGCGTGGCGGCATCGCGGTGAACTTCTAAGCCGACGAGCACCATGCCGACGCATAAGACGAGGGAGACACCGATGCAGGGGACACGACTCAGGGGCTTGTTGTTGGCCATCACCGCAACGGCACTGGGATTCTATGTCCTATGGCAGGCCGCTTCATTCTCATCCCGATCCGTGCCCCAGGGGACTCGGGTGGCTGGCAATGGTTTCCCCAAGGTGCTGATCGACCAGACCGGTCGTCGCGTGGTGCTCCCTCAGAAACCCACCCGGATCGTCTCGGTGACGCTGGCAACGGATGAAATGCTCCTGGCGCTGGTCGAGCCCTCGCGGTTACTCGGCGTCACCTATCTGGCCGTCGATGAACGCATATCCAATATGCCCCAGGAAGCGGCGGTCGTTCCCCACAAAGTGCGGGCCGATCCGGAGCAGATCATCTCCCTGCAACCGGACCTGGTCTTCGTCGCCAGTTATCTACGTGGGGAGTTCATCAGGCTCCTCCAGGCCGCGGGGTTGGTCCTGTTTGAATTCCAAGAATATGATTCAATTGCCGAGGTCGAGCGCAATATTCGCCTCATCGGCCAGGTGGTGGGCGAAGAGGTCAGAACGGAGGCGCTGGTCGCCGCGATGCAAGCCCGTCTGCAGACCCTGGAGGAGCAGTTGCGCCCGATTGGCACGCGCCCCCGCGTGCTGTACTGGGGCTCGCACGGCTATACGGCCGGTCGCATGACCTCGATGGACGATCTCATCACCTATGCCGGCGGCGAAAATCTTGCCGCTACCTATGGCCTGATCGGTTCCGCCAACCTCTCCGCCGAGCAGGTGTTGGCGATGAATCCGCAGGTAATTGTCAGCGGCAGTTTCGACCAGGATGGGCAACGCGGCATACCCGCCGCCCTGATGCATCCGGCATTGCAGGGAACCGATGCCGTACAACATGGGAGAGTCTATACCATCCCCAGCCGGTATCTGGTGACCATCTCACAGTTCATTGTGGACGGCGTCGAGGTCCTCGCTCGCGTGTTGCACGGCACAGCCCTCGGCCCAGGGGGGCAGCTATGAAGCCGCAGGGTGTGCCGGCATGGGCCTCGGTGGCGCTCCTCAGTGGCCTGCTCGGACTCGTCGGGGTCGCCGCCCTGGCGATCGGCAGTGTCAGCATCCCTTTTGAGCAGACCATCGCCATCTTGCTCCATCAACTGCATTTGACCGAGGAAGTGACCTGGACGCCCATGCAAACCACGATCATTCTGCAGGTGCGCTTCCCGCGTGTCTTGATGGCGGCGTTGGTGGGTGGGGGGTTGGCCCTGTCAGGGGCAGTGATGCAGGGGATCTTTCAAAACCCCATGGCCGATCCCGGGCTCCTTGGGGTGTCCAGCGGGGCCGCCCTGGGGGCTGTGTTGGCGATAACCCTGGGGTTGGCTATGCAGCACTACCTCATGCTGCCTGGGTTTGCCTTTCTGGGCGGGCTGGCGGCGGCCAGTGTGGTCTATGGTTTGGCGACCTCGGGCGGCAAGACCCCCGTCGCCACCCTGCTCCTGAGCGGTGTCGCGGTCAGTTCCCTGAGCGCCGCCTTCACCTCATTTATTCTCACCCGATCACAGGACAGCATGATGCGGGAGATCCTCTTCTGGCTGATGGGTGGCCTGGAAGCCAGCAGCTGGGACCATGTCCGCCTCACCACCCCTGTGGTGCTCCTTGGGGTGACGATCATCTTGCTCTTCACCCGTGATCTGGATATTTTACTATGCGGCGAACAGCGCGCCCTCACCCTCGGGGTCGATGCCCAATGGTGCCGGATGGTCTTGCTGACGCTGGCCACAGCGGTCACGGCTGTAGTAGTCTCCCTCAGCGGCACGGTCGGCTTCGTAGGGCTGATCGTGCCGCATATGCTGCGTCTCCTGGTCGGACCTCAACACCATCGCCTCCTGCCTGTGAGCTTTTTGGGTGGGGCGTTGTTCCTCATCCTCGCCGACCTCGTGGCCCGCGTTCTCGTGCGGCCTCAGGAGGTGCGCCTTGGCATCATCACCGCGTTTGTCGGGGTGCCGTTTTTCCTGTACCTGTTACGCACCCATCGCCGTGGACTTGACCCCTTATGACCGTTCCACCACCCGCCGATGGCATCGCAGTACATACCCTCACGCTACAGCACATCAACTATCAGGCTGCAGAGCGCCAGATCCTCAAGGACATTTCCCTGCACGTGAGCAGCGGCGAACTGATCGCCATCGTGGGTTGCAACGGCGCGGGGAAGTCGACGCTGCTACATGTCATCGCCGGTTTGCTGCCGGTCAGCCAGGGAGACGTACGGCTTGATGGGCAGCCACTGAGCCACTTGAGGCGCAAGGCCATCGCTCGTCAGTTGGCACTGCTACCCCAACAGGCGCACATCGACTTCGGGTTTCAGGTGCACGACATCGTGCGCATGGGCCGCCATCCTCACCGTGGACGCTTTCGCTCGGCCTCGCCGCACGATGAAGCTATAGTGCACCAAGCCATGGCGGTGACCGGCACAGCGTTTCTGGCTCAGCGCCTCATCACCGAAGTCTCCAGCGGCGAGCGACAATTGATTCTACTCGCCCAGGCGCTGGCGCAAGAGCCACAGTTTTTGCTGCTCGACGAGCCAACAGCCAATCTCGACATCGCCCATCAATCTCATGTCGTGCACCTGTTGCAACGGTTAGCACGAGAGGGTATGGGAGTGGTGGCAGTGATTCACGACCTCACTATGGCCGTTCGGTGTTTTCCTCGACTGATCCTGCTCGACGACGGCATGGTGGTTGAGGATGGCCCGTCGCTCGAGGTACTGAGTGTGGACACGATCAAACGCGTGTTTCGAGTGCAGGCGCGGTTTTACCAGGATCAGGAACATGGGGCACCGTTGCTGTGGTTTCCAATGTAGAGGAGCGAGAGCAGTCCCATGGCTCAGGTCGCGCACTCATTGGCGCTATTTGCGTTGGCGGGACTCTGTGAAATCGGCGGTGGGTATCTCATCTGGCAATGGTGGAGAAATGGCGCCAACTGGGGCGTCGGAGCCGTCGGCGCGCTGGTGCTGTTTCTCTATGGCATTGTTCCAACCTATCAGCCGACGCACTTCGGGCGGGTCTATGCCGCCTATGGAGGAGTTTTCGTTGCACTTTCAATTATTTGGGGATGGGGTGTGGACCGCATCGCGCCAGATCGGTATGATCTACTGGGCGGTGGCCTCTGCCTAGCTGGGGTAGTGGTGATCATGTACTGGCCACGATGACGAACCGCCCGTCAGCAGGCAGTGATGGTGGTGAGGCGCTAGCACATAGGAGATCGGCCAGCGCGCGTGACTTATCAGCAGGGTATCCACCGGCCTGTTCATCAGAGGCAGCGTTCGAGCTCATGCAAGACCACTCCGTCCAGATTGGCGTGGATCGCATGGAGGCACCTGGCATGGCATCCTCCACGAGTCGTCAGACGGGTCGGCTGCTCGGGGCCCTCGGCCTGACGGCCAGCTTGATGGGGATCGAGATAGTAGGAGGGTTATGGACTGGGAGTTTGGCGCTCCTGGCCGATGCGGGCCATATGCTGACCGATGTGGGTGGCCTGAGCATGAGCCTGCTGGCGGTGTGGTTCGCCCAGAAACCTCCCACGACGGAGAACACCTACGGCTATTTGCGCGCAGAGATTCTGGCCGCCGTGGCGAACGGCGTGGTGCTCTTCCTGGTGGCCGGTTATATTCTGTATGAGGCCGTCCTGCGGGTCTGGGCACCGCCCGAGATCCGCGCCGGCCCCATGCTCGCCATCGCTGTCCTGGGCCTCGGAGTAAACCTGCTCGGCATGGGGCTTTTGCATCATGGGGCGGGGACGAGCCTCAACATCCATGGCGCGTACCTGGAAATGCTGAGCGACACCCTAGGGTCCATCGGCGTTATTGTAGCGGCTGTCATCATCCAGAGCACGGGATTTTACCTCATCGACCCGCTGAGTAGCGCAGCGATCGGACTCTTCATCCTGCCTCGGACGTGGGCCTTGGTGCGTCAGGCCTTGCACATCCTGATGGAGGGAGTACCGCCACATCTGAACATTCGTGAGATCGAAGCAGCCATGACCACAGTTCCCGGGGTCCATGCAGTGCACGACCTGCATGTCTGGACGCTGACGTCAGGGAAGGAAGCCATGAGTAGTCACGTGGTCGTGGACGATCTGGCGGCAGGCCACCGTATCCTTGGCGCTCTCCATACACTCCTCCATGAGCGCTTTGGGATTGAACACACCACCATTCAGCTTGAATCAGAGCCGTTAGTGCAGCTTATGCCACGGCCGGACACCTTCTTACCAGCCGATCGCGGCGACAATTAAGGAGGGTCTCAAGGCGTATGACCTGACCGTTTACATCACCGCCACGCTGCCTCTCGGTCTCCCGCTGATCACGTGGTGCTGCAGCACCGGAATTGGCCGGGCGCGGTCCGCCCTCCCTTTCTGCTCACATTGACCAAGGTAGGCTCCAAGGGGCAAATCTGAGAAAGATTTTTCCTCTCCACAAGATAGTTGTATGATGGGGAGGAATGAGATGACATGGGGGTAGTCGGGCTATGGACGATGCCCACGCTTCCCGCGGCAATAGGCAAGCGGTGACTATCATGATGATGACTGATCTGCGCAAGGTTTGGACACCCAGGGCTTTGCTCATGGTGATGATGGTTACGGCCCCAGGAGTACTCATGCTTCTCCAGCAGTGGGGATATTGGGCGGATGGGACCGCCACCCCAGCCATGCCGGTGTCAAGTCGAACCGTTGTGGCACCGGATTTTGCATTGCGGGATCTGGATGGAACCATGCGAGATCTGGCTAGCTTTCGCGGCCGGGTGGTCTTACTCAACTTCTGGGCCACCTGGTGCCCGCCATGCCAGGCCGAGATGTTGTCGATGGCAGGACTGTACCAGACCTATAGGGACTACGGTTTTGAGGTCGTGGCGGTCTCCAGCGACGTGCAGGGGGCCGAGGTGGTCCAGCCGTATGTGACCCAACTCCACCTGAGCTTCACAACCCTGCTGGACGCCACGGGACAGGTCACGCGCTTGTATGGTGTCACCTCGCTTCCGACTACGTATTTGTTGGATCGTGAAGGACGGCTCGTGACCGTCGCGATTGGCGGCTATGATTGGGGGAAAGCTGAAGCCCGCGCGCTCATCACATCGCTGCTCGATCCCGCCCAGCAGGCCGCTGTGCCGCGCGATTCTGAGGCGATGTGACGGGTATCGAGTACGGCGACGCAGAAGATCGCCGGTAGACCACAAAAGACTCCAGAAACATGTGAGTGGCAGTAAGGGGTCAGAAGGAGAACGCGATGCGACGCAAGGCGGTGTGCCATGTGACCATCATCGTGGCAGCCCTTGGGTTGCTTTTAGGCGGGAAAGTGGCCGAGGCGCGGGAGCACCTGTTGGAAGCCATGGGCATGGCCAAGGTTCCTCCGAAAGCGGCTCCGGACTTTACGCTGCTCACCATCGATGGGGAGCAGGTATCGCTGCAACAATACCGAGGCAAAGTGGTATTCCTGAATTTCTGGGCGACATGGTGTATCCCTTGCCGCGAAGAGATGCCCGCCCTGGAACGACTGCACCAGACGTATCAAGCGCAAGATCTGGTCATTATCTCGATCGATCTCAAGGAAAGCGCCGACCAGGTGAAGGCCTTCTTTCAGAAGCACGGCCTCTCCTTCCCCTCGCTGCTCGACGCAAACGGCACGGTCTTCCGGGACTATCTGGTGGCGGGGATGCCAACGACCTATCTGATCGACCGTGATGGCAATCTGGTCGCCCGCGGGGTGGGTGGGAGAGACTGGACGCGGGCCGAGGCCCTGCAGCTCATCCAGGAATTGCTTAAGCCGAAGCCTGCGGTGCTGCGGCCGGCTCCGCAGGTGTCACAGTAATGAACAGCGCTGAGCAGGCGGCTCAGACCCAACATCGTACGGCGCTCTTCGTTATCATCCTGGGGGTCGTCGCTGTGGCTGCGGTGATGCTGTGGGAACATTTGTCGCAGCCATCAGGTTCGCCTGCGATCCCTCACATCAGTGAACCCGCCGCCGGGTCCTCGGCGGGGCTAGATATCTTGTATACAGCCATGGGTATACGTCGCCCTGTGGAGTCTGCTGCGGCACCGGATTTCACCCTTCTGACCCTCGAAGGTCGACCGGCCCGGCTGCGAGAATTCAGAGGGAAGCTGGTGCTGTTGAATTTTTGGGCCACATGGTGCGCCCCCTGCCTGCATGAGATGCCCAGTATGGAACGGCTCTATCAGATCTTCAAACAGACGGATTTCGTGCTGCTGGCGGTGTCCATGGATCGCCAGGGGGAAGGAGTCGCCAGACCCTTTGTGGACAACTTGAAACTCACGTTCCCAGTGTTGCTGGACAGTACCTTGGAGGCAAGCCGCCAGTACAGTGTACGCGGTCTACCCACCACCTATCTCATCGATCCTGACGGGCTCCTGATCGGCGTGGTCATCGGTGCCCGAGACTGGTATAGGACTGAGGCCAAAGCCCTCATCGCCGGCTTGCTGCGACAGATCCCAGCGCCGTCCGATCATTCGGAACAGACGCTGAAGGAACAGCCCCCAGGCGCTTTGGGAACCCAGTGATATCGACGTCAGCGAGGAGGAACCATGGAGTTCGGCATCTGTATTCCGCATTACGGCAAACCCATCGACATCCCAAAGATCCTCGATACGGTGCGGCGGGCTGAAGAGCTGGGATTTGATTCGGTGTGGGTGACTGATCACATCCTGGTGCCGCAAACGCTGGAAATCATCTACCGCGACCATATGCTCGACCCCCTTGCAGTGCTAAACCATGTCGCGGCCATCACCACGCGGGTGAAAATCGGCACTAGCGTCATCATTTTGCCCTATCGTAACCCCATTGTGGTGGCGAAGATGCTAGCCACCACCGATCAGCTCTCGGGCGGCCGCCTGATTTTCGGCGCTGCCGTGGGCTGGATGGAACCGGAGTTTGCGGCTTTAAGAGCGCCTTTCGCCGAGCGTGGGGCATTTAGCGATGAGTGTCTGCGGTTGATCAAGACGCTGTGGACGCAGGAAAAGGTGAGCTTTGAAGGACAGTACTTCACATTTGCCGACATGCAGGCGTCACCACGGCCGTTGCAACAACCGCACCCGCCCATCTGGATCGGTGGCAATAGCCCGCGGGCGCGGCGCCGTGTGGCGGAGTTTGGGGATGGCTGGCACGCCACTGCTATGCCGTTCGATGAGCTCAAGGCAGGTATCGCCGATGCACGCCACAAGTGGGCGCAGCGGGGACGCACGGGAGAACCGATCTTCTCCATGCGCATCCCCTGCGCCATCGAGGGGGTTTCCCAGGATGTGCTGCACTACCAGCCCCGACGACCCGGTCGTGATCATCTCACGGGGAGCATCGCAAGCATTGTGGAGCGGCTAGGGACCTACCGGGATCTCGGCATCCAGCATCTGGTACTGGAGATGTCCACGCAGTCGCATGAGACGACCGGTGCCACCCTTGAGGCCTTCGCAACCCACATTCGACCACAACTCAAGGGCTAGATGCCGCTTCAGCACCGCGCTGACCTCTGCACAAGACCTCAGCCTGGGCGCAACCACTCCGTATGGCGCATCTGATCGGCAGCCGGATTCATTCAGACGGCTTGTCGCGGCGCTGCTGCCGCAGGAATTGCTCCAGCTCTTGGACCAGTTGATCGCTGCTGGGTAACTCGGATTCCCGACGCGGGGGAGCATCTTCCGCCTCGTCCGACTCGCGCTCCTCAAGCTGACGGACATAAGAGGCCACGGCGGGATTGTTGGCGATCACCTCTGCGACCTTGGATTCAAAGTCGCTCACGGCCGTCTCCACATCGTGCAGGTCGAGTGGATGATCGAGTACACCAAGGACACGGCGGACCAAGGCATACATGGCTTTGGGATTCGGGGTGTTCGACAGGTAATGCGGCACGTTTGCCCACAGACTCACCGCAGGCAATCCCTCATGTCGGCAGCTATCGTTCAGAATGCCGACGATGCCGGTGGGGCCCTCATAGCGCGAGGTTCTGACATTGAGATGTAGCCGTGCGGATAATTCAGGGTCAGTCGTTGAACCGGTGATACGCACCGGACGCGAATACACCACCTCTGCCAGCAAGGCGCCAAGCGTCAGCACCATGCCCACCTGGCATTGGCGCGCCAGATCGAGAATCGCCTTGATGTAGGTTTTCCACTTCAGATGTGGCTCGATGCCGACGCCGATCACCAAGTCCTGCACGAGGCTGGGATCCTGGACGTAAAAAAACTCGTTGGCAGGCCAGGTGATCTCACGTTGGCCTCTGACCAGCCGCACGCGCGGTCGGAGCTCGGCAAAATTATAAAACTCCTCAGGCTCGAGGCTGGCAAATTTCTCGGCATTCAACCGTGAGCAGAGGAATTGCGCCGCGCTGGTGGCCGCCTCTCCGGCATCATTCCATCCCGCAAACGCCAAAATCAGAACTGGCTGGCGGAGCGATGGCTGTGTGTCAATTATTAAAGGGTCCACGAACCCCTCCTCCCCAAGTGAACTTGCACCTGCACCTATCTCCCACCCGATCCGTCGCTAGCCTTCGAGACGGGTCAACGGATATAGGTCCGAGTTTATACTAAATTGCGGTCGATGTATATGGCGTTCCCTCACTGTTGTGTCATCTCAGGTGGCTTGAGCCATTCAGGATTCGCCCCCAGGCGCCTGGCCTCCAGAGGCAGCGTCGTGTGCAACATGGTCTCTGCCCCTTTGATCTGCTCCTCGGCTTCGGCAATGGCTTTCTCTAAGCGGGCGCTATCGGCGTATATCCTGCCACGATCGAAGGCGTCCCGGGTAGAACTCGCGAGATGGCGTGTGTAGTTGTACAGCAGCTGCAGCCGGTCGCGCTCCTGGAGATGCTGCTGAAGCTGGACAGACCAGTGCTGAGCCAATTGCTGCCAATAGTCGGGGCCTCGTCCCAGGCGATCCTTTGGCGGCGGAGCGGATGGTAATTCACCGGGCGCCGCGGCATCGGTCGGCGGGGCGGCGGCAGCATTGTCACGTGGGGTGGGGAGTGGCGCAGATGGAGTGGCCCTTTCCACCTCGACGTTGGACCGGTATTCCGACGGGATACGGCTCGGGTTATCGGTAAAGTGTATATTGCCCTGGCGGTCCATCCACTTGTAGAGCTGTCCCCAGGCAAACCCCACCCAGAAGATACTCAACCATGCAGCGATTCGCCACACCGACATGCTCGATCCTCTCCCCTTGTGGGCATAAGCGTCAGGATAAGGCGAGAAACAGTCAGCGACGCGCCCTTTACCCCCTCTCCCACTGGGCAAGGGGCGGGGTGAGGGAAGCCCAACCGCTCGATCATGCCCTGTTGCCCTCACCCTCACCCGGAGGGAGCGGGAAAACCGCCTAGGCACTGCCCCTGGCGCCTCATGGCCCTGGATAGGGGAAGACGGGTTTGATTTCCAGGTCGGAAATCACCTCTTTGACGCCCGACACGGTTTGCGCGATGTGAATGATCTCGTATTCCAGCTCCCCAGAGTCGATGAGCCCAGTCATCCAGACGATACCATCATCAGCACGCACATCCACATCGATCCCGCTGGTAATCGGGTTGGCCGCCAGCAAAGCCCTGATGCGGCAGCTCAGCGTCAGGTCGTTGAGCTTCTTCTCAGAAGCCAGTGTCGGTTGATATTCAGGATGCTGTGCCATATAGATCACCACATCGGCCGCCGTCTCCAGGCTCATATGTTCGATATTGAGCACCACGTCGTAGAGGGCGGGGTCGCGCCAGTCAACGTTGAACAGGTAGCGCATGCGGCGCAGCCGCTCTTCATCCACCTGCTGGAGGTATTGCCTGGCGGCCTCACGACTCGCCAGGCCCTCGCGCTCAATGGCGGCTTGGAGTCGATACTCTAAGGGCGCGATCAAGCGCACTTTCATGATGTGGCTGATGCCCTTCAAGAGTTGTTGACCCCCTTGTCCATGGTATACCAGTTTGCCTTGCTGGGCCAGCTCGCACATCGCCGCCTGGATGAAGATGAGGTAGAGCCGGCGTGATTTCGTGAGCCGTTCCCAAAAGCTTGGAGTCTTCTCGAAGACTTCAGAGAGCTTGGGCTCAGAGACTCCATACTTGGCTGCCACCTCGATGAGCGCTTCGCTGCTGATACACCGATATCCAAGCCGATCGGCCAGCCGTTCGGCCAGCGCTTGTCCACCGCTGAGGGACCCTCGCGAAATGGTAATAATCGACATGGGCTCCTCCTTTCGAGCTGAGCCTACCCACACCGAGGGCGCCCTGAGGCTGCGCCCTCATCCTATGGTCCCTGTCGACGCTGCTTCGCCTCGGCCAGCGCCTGCGTGAGCGCCGGGATGATGTGTAGACAATCACCCACGATGCCATAGTTCGCCACCTGAAAAATCGGCGCTTCGGGGTCGGTATTGATGGCGACGATCGTCTGAGCCCGCTGGATACCGATCGTATGATTCATCACCCCACGGATGCCCAGCGCCAAGTAGAGCTTCGGCGCGATCGCTTTGCCGGTCAAGCCGACCTGATGCTGCCGCGGCAGCCAATTGGCGTCCGTCACACGTCGCGTGGCCGCGATCGCTGCCCCGAGGACCTCTGCCAACTCACGCGCCAGTTTAAGATTCTCACGGCGTCCTAAGCCGGTGCCGACGCCCACGACGATATCCGCATCGTCCAGGGAGGTGGCGGTTGCATCGACCTCCTGGGTAGCCTGCACTGTCTGGGTCCGAATCGGGCCGACGTCGGCCAGCTCCAGGCGCTGGATGCT
>Ga0137403_10002843_pt1 | contig 20968 bp, 14 predicted proteins | sample CZOMad2_1_16fung_FD_122057 | JGI IMG/M metagenome (GOLD analysis project Ga0137403, IMG submission 122057) | Vadose zone soil fungal communities from Angelo Coast Range Reserve, California, USA - CZOMad2_1_16fungal (Hybrid Assembly) | ecosystem: Environmental > Terrestrial > Soil > Vadose zone...
AGAGACGTTTGCTAAAACAGTAATGCTGACGATATCGATAAAGAGATTAATGAATTCGTCAGCTCTAATCTTTCGGCTTCGCCCTCGGCGCGATTCTAGGGGCAACGTCACAAGCAATGGTGATGAGTGAGTGAAGGAGGCCATCCCACCAGAGCGGCGCTGCCGTGCGGCCCACGTCAGGGCAAAACTAGAGTGTTGATGCGCTTGGGCACTTCTCCGGCGGGAATCACGGCTATGGATTTGAGGGTCCTTGTGTCGATTGCCGATACCGACCGAGCCGCGGAGTTGGAAACGTAGATTGTTCTGCTGTCAGGTGTGAAGGTGATCCACTCCGGAACCGCTCCGGTGGATGCGCGACCCAGCGGATACACAAGCGGCAGGGTGCAGTGGCCGATCAGCTTGAGATCTGGAAGTGAGTACGCAAAGACAGCGTTCGCAAAGGTGCTGTTAACCCACAGGGATTTACCGTCGGGCGCGACACCGATACCATGCGAGGGAGTGCCGGCGCGCCCCTCGAGGATTCCATAACCAGCGGGCTGGTCGGGCAGGGAGACACGAGCAACTTCGGTGCGCTTAGCGAAATCTACTACGACGAAACCGTGAAAGCCGGAGAGTTGAGCGAAGATGCGGCGCGTTGACCCATCGAGATTTGCCTCGAACGTCATGGGGCGAACGCCGCGGTCGAATTTAGCCTCCCATGCGATTTGGTCTGTGGCGAGATCAAGGATCGTAACCGATTTGGATTCGATCGAACCAACGACGGCGTACCTGCCGTCCGGGGTGACGTAAATGTTGTGTATGCTGTGATTCACAGGGATGGTCTTTACGCGGTTGAGGGACGCTGTGTCAATCACGTCGACTGCCCCGGGTAAGCTGCGAATACCGACCAAGACGCGGCGACCATCCTTGGTAATAGTGATGTTGTTTGGTCGGCCGCTGAGCTCTATTTTGTTTGTGATTTGAGCGCTCGCGCGATCCACTACGTCGAGCACGCTCTCGGATTCGTTGCTCACGTAGACCCGCGTGGCGTCGGGCGAAAAGGTGATCCCATGAGGCAGTTCGATACCTCGGATCACCTGCACGACTTTGTTAGTCGCAGGATCGACAACGTCGATCGTGTCTGCGGCGCTGTTTGTAATATAAATGAGCGACGACGTCGTTGACACGGGCTGGGAAGCTACTCGGAGGCCTCGCACCCAATCCGCCAAGGTGAGCCAATCGGGATCGTTCTGCGACGGAAACTGCCATCCACCCGAGTGGAATGGATCACCACCCGAACTTGGCGCCAGAGGGTGAAGCAACAGAGGACTCGAGCCGGGCTCACCTGGAACCACTAATTCCATCACCCTTTGAAAGTTTTGGCGAGATTGCTCCTCGGTCCAATCTGCTTCCCCTGTTGATAGTTTCTGAAGGTGAAAAATTCGGTTTGGCTCCGAATGACAGCCATAACACTGTGCATGGCCGACCCGCTCTTTGAGAAAAATGGGCTGGACATCGGTTTTGAAGGACTGAAAATTGAGAAGATACGATTTTGATATCGATTTTTCTTGATCGGACGGAGAAGGAGGTGAGGCTGTTTGACTTCGCGCTACCACTGGCCCCTGTGCTATGGCGCAGCGGCTGCTAACGAGAGGTGCGCACGCTAGAAACAGCTTCGCCGTGGTTGGCCATCGCGTTGGCAGGGGTCTGATACTCCTATGAAATTTCGCGTCTTTAGCGCGTGCACACCGACATGGGAGACGCTTGTGTCGATGGCGGACGACCTCCGCTTGCCGTAGGCCGACGGCTAAAAGATAAACTTGATGGCGAACTGGATCTGGCGTTCAGGAACGGTGGTCCTAAGTAGCACGCCTGCAGTTCCACCCGGATTGCTTGGCGATGGCGCTAGAGACGTTCCGGTGCCATCAAAAATATCAGTATTAGTGTCGCCAGGGCCTGGAGGTGCAAAGTTCGGATGATTGAGAATGTTGAACATTTCCACACGGAACTGGACGTTGAAGTTCTCCGAAATTCTGCGGATATGGCTGTTCTTAAAGACGGAGAAGTCCAGGCTGGTCACACCTGGGCCGACCAGACTATTGCGGCCGGCATTGCCGCGCAGATTGAAGCATTGGAGCGAGGCGGGATCGACTGGGCCGCCGAGGCTAGGCGGCGCGGGGTCGCAATTCGCATTCCAAAACGCCGCGTCGGGAGCCGTGGGTATGGCGAAGCACTGCGTCTTGATGTAGTTGGCGGGGTTGCCGGGATTGGTAGCCGTTGCGCAACCGGGTCCGCCGAGGCGATTCGGGTAGGCGAAATCGTCGCTGCTCAGCGTGTTGGCGGGATCGCTGCCGGTTCCCCAAGTCGGCGTGAAGGGTACTCCGTCGCTAACGGTGAAGATGGTGCCAAGCTCCCAACCCTCGGTAATCCAGCGGGCCGGCCCGGAGAAAGACTTGGCAGTGGGGATGTCCCAAGTGCCGTTGATGACCAGCGTGCGATTGACGTTGAAGTCGGAGGGCCCACGCGTCAATTTCATGTCAAACCAGTTCAGGCTGGAGATCGAATTGCCGAAGGCGTCGCCGGCGACGGTCGCTGAGCTGGTGTCGATACTTCGTCCCCAAGTAAAGGTGCCTTGCACTTGGAACCCATGACTCATGCGCTTGGCCAGTTGCGTTTCGAGGGCGTTAAAGTAGGAGCGCCCTTGATAGAACATGCCGCGAACGGAACCGAAGTTAGGGTTGATGGGGTTAGGTGGATTCCCGGCGTTCGGGCCGCTGAGGAGATTTCCGCTGACATCCACCTGGGGCCAAAGGTACCCGATGGACGTGGGGGTTGGGATGATCAGGTCGGCTTCGTCGACGCGGAAAGGCTGATGGACGCCGCGAGAGCCGACATAAGCGACCATGGCTGCCAGGTTTGTGGTGAGCTGGTACTGAACATTTAGGTTCCACTGCGTGACGTAGTTGCGCTTGGGATTGGGCTCTACATAAGTCGAGCGCAATTTATTTGCGGTAATGTCCGCCGGATTCACAAGCGGAAATGTCAGAGGCTGCGCAAGCGACGGATCACCGACTTTGAGCGAGGTGTACTGGAAAAATGGCGCGGCCTGTGTCGTCAGAAGGATAAACTGATACGGTAATGGCAGCACATCGAATAGACCTGCCCCGCCTCGAACCGCCATTTTGCCGTTGCGGAATGGGTCCCAAGCAAATCCCACTCTAGGTTCAAAGTTTTTCAATGTCGGGTTGGAGAAAAAAGCGCCAGCTCCGGAGCAGCCCGGCACCGCTGTGCTGCAAACCGGCAATGGATCGGCAATGTTCCGAAGGTTCGCGATTTTCCCATGGATTTCGGTGGGTACGGTCGACATTTCGTAACGCAACCCCAGGTTGAACGTTAGGTTCGATTTCGTGCGCCAGTCATCCTGCACATAGCCGGCGATGATACTCTGTCGAATGTCGCGCGGCGTGAGGGAACTGGCGACACCTCCTTGAAATTTAGTTGGAGCATTTGTGAGAAATGACGGCAAATCACCAAAGAACCAGATTCCATTGGCGTCGGTAAGAGCTGTGGCTTGCATAAACATGCGCTCGAAAGCGAAGCCAAATTTGATGGTGTGCCTGCCGTGGTTGAAGAAAGCGTCGTCATAGCCCTGGAAGGAGTTCCATCGGTAGAGGTAGGTTGGAAGTCCGCCGACGCCGCCCGGCAAGGAAGAAAGCCCCGTGACGTTTACTACGGCCGCGTTCCGGCCCGCGAAAGCTGCCAGAGACGTGTCAGCAGCGACGGGATTAATGGCTTTTACGCTGGCGTCATTGTCGACCCGTTCGTGGTTATAGCCAAAACGGACGGCATTCACGAAAGTTTGAGTAAAACTGTGGGTTTCCTCGACAGCCAGCAATTGCCTCGCGGAAAGAGTATTGAGGCCAACGTTGCCAAAGGAGTCGGGCGAGCTGTAGGGCGTCTTGTCGTAGAGATAGGTGCCAAACAAAGTGTCTCTATCGGTGAATTTGTGATCAATTCGAGCGGTGACGAAGTTTTCGTTGACTATCTGCTGTCCATTGAAAACAACCTGACAAACGTCCGATCCGGTACACGTGGAGACAGGAAAAAGCGCCAGATACTTCTGTACTGCCGGATCTACGGTCACCGTCCCGGACTGCAAATTTCCGTTTCGCGCCGCCGCCGAAGGGACAAAGTTAACGTTGGCAATTCCCTTGGCTTGCCGGATACCTTCGTAGTCGGCAAAGAAAAACGTGTGATTCTTGAAGATCGGCCCCCCAATGGCACCGCCGAACTGATTGCGCTTGAAGGATGCTTTGGGAGTAGAGGGATCCTCAAAGAAATTCCGCGCGTCGAGAGCGCTGTTGCGGATAAACTCGTAGACACTTCCGTGAAAGGAATTGGTTCCGGAGCGGGTTACGGCGTTTACTACGCCTCCGGAGGTCTTCCCGTATTCCGCGGAATAGTTACTCGTCAGGACCGAGAATTCCTGAATCGCGTCGACGCCGAGGCTGCCGCCCAGCACGCTGCCGGGCGCTCCGTTGGCGTAGTCGTTGAGGCTGACACCATCGAGGCGATAGTTGTTCTGTTGGGGGCGGGCACCGGAGATCGTCAACTGTTGGCCAAAACCGCGATTGCCGCGATCCGAACCGGTTGCGAAGCTGGGCTGCGTCTGAATCGTATCGACGCCAGGTTGCAGGGCTGCAAGATCGGTCCAACTACGTCCGTTGAGTGGGAGTTCTCGAACAGTAGTTGCGTTCACAGTAGCACCGATTTCCGAGGACGTTAGCTGGACAGCTGGGGCTTCCGTGGTCACCTCGATCCGGTGCGCTACAGTCCCCACGTGCAAAGCCAAATCAAAGGTCTGCTGCGCACCCACATTCATGATAATTCCGGTCTTTACTTCGGTATTGAACCCCGTCGCACTTGTGGTGACCTGGTAGTCTCCCGGGAGCAGGTTCACGGCAATGTAGAAACCATCGGTGTTGGTGGTGACGATCCTTTCCACGCCGGTGGCCACATTCTGAATCACGATCTGCGCTTGAGGGACTACCCTGCCGGAGGGATCGGTGATGGTGCCAGAAAGAGTTCCTCCAACAACCTGCGCGCACGGTGCATTAGAAAGGAGGACTGTTGCTATCAGAAAAATTGCTGCTCGATGAACAAACAAAGGCGTTCTAGCAAATTTTCGAGAGGACACGAGATCACCCCCACATGTTGAGGCGGAGCGTAATGCAGATGAGGGGATGATACCTTAACGTAAAATTAATTTTCGTTTAGTTGCGCCCTCTGTGTCGGACTCGTCAGGGCGAGTCGTTGGCAAGACTACAGTAAAAGAAGACCCGGCGCCTGGCGTGCTCTCACACTCGATGAAGCCCCTTTGGGCGTGCACAATGGCTTGGGCGATGGCCAAACCCAGGCCACCGCTCTGGGCCTCACCGCTACCGGCTGGTGCGGCACGATAGAATCTCTCAAAAATGAGCGGTAAGTGTTCGCTAGAGATTCCCACGCCTTGGTCTGCGAAGCATACGCGAACCTCGCCATCGCGATTCTCTAAAATGACGCGGATACTCGTGGCGCTGGGCGAATATTTGATGGCGTTATCGAGGAAGATCAAAAACAGTTGATGCAGGAAGGCTTCGTCACCGAAGTAAGGGATCTCCTGGTCCAACTCGCGCACGATGCTGATATGTTTACCCTGCGCCCGCGAGTTCACTAACGCGCAAGCCTCTTCGAGCACTTCATTGATATATAGAGGTTCACTCACAAGGTGGAGCTGTCCGGCATCCGCCATCGAAAGGGTGAACAGACCTTCAACGATGCGCGTCAGCTTCTTGAACTCATCGTCGAAGACACACAGCGTTTCTCGGTATTCGTCGGCAGTGCGCGGCTTGGAAAGCATTAATTCTGTTTCTCCATGGAGAACGGAGATCGGGGTGCGGAGCTCGTGCGAGGCATCGGTCACGAACTGCCGCAACTGACTTACTGCGGAGTCGACGCTTTGGAGAAGGTGATTAAACGTTTCTGCAAGGCGGCCGAGCTCGTCGTGAGGAGAGGAGACCGGGAGAGGGCTCCAGAATCCCTCGCGGTTCGTTACGCGATTGGCCATGAGGGCAGCGTGCTCCGTAAGCGCGGTGATGGGTGCCAGGCTTCTACCCACGTACAAGGAAGAAATCAGCGCGGTAGCCATGAGGCTAACCAGGAAAAGGAGTAGAGCGATCCGTCCAAAGCTGTCGAACACGCGATTGGTGCCAAACGTGGGAATGGCGACCACCAAGAAAAGGGATTTGGTTCCTTGCCGAAGCGGAATTAGAGCGATGCGCACGGGCTCTCCGGTACTTAATGTCGCAAAACCGAATGTTGCCTGCGATATGGAGGTGCTAATCCCTTTCACGTCTATGGGAGCCTCTAGATTTCGCGATCGCTGCAACACCTGACCCGACGTATTCAGCAACTCAAAAAACTGCCCGGCAATATCCATCCGGTTTATATCCTGCGAGTTGGGTTCCGCGATGAGGTCGGCGAGAATGGGCCGGGCAGTCTCCTCCAGTTGACGGTTGAGCTGCGCTGAGACCTCATGAGCCAACAGGCCCCAGAACGCGAAGTAGGAGGCCGCCAGTAACACGCTAACGACAGTGCAGAAGAGCACCATCATTCGAAAGCGAAGTGAGCGACCCTTCATCATTCCGGCAGTCCCAGTCGGTAACCGACTCCGCGGACTGTATGAATAAGCTTCGCGGCGCGGTTTTCATCAATCTTCTGGCGCAGTCGATTGATATAGACTTCCACCAGGTTGGTCTCGCTGTCAAAACGACGGTCCCAGACGTGCTCAATGATTTCGCTCCGCGTAACCAATTCGGGAGCATGAAGCAAGAAGAGCTCGAGCAGCGCAAACTCTTTGGCCGTCAAGGGAATTACTTCGGAGCCACGCGTCGCGCGCCGACGATGACGATCAAGCGCCAGGTCGGCATAGCGCAGCCTAGCATTGCCGCTGTGAAAGCCGCGGCGGACGAGCGCGCGCACTCGTGCGAGCAGTTCCGCCAGGGCAAAAGGCTTAGCAAGATAGTCGTCGGCGCCGGCGTCCAACCCGGCAACCCGTTGCTCGACCAAGCCTCGCGCAGTGAGCATGAGGACCGGGGCTTCAATGCCTTGCTGCCGGAGTTCACGGCAGACCTCCAAGCCGCTCATGCCGGGCAGTCGAACGTCCAGAAGAATAGCGTCGTAGGTGACGTCTGTGGCTTGTTCAAGTCCTTTCTCGCCCGTTTCGGCCACGTCAACAGCGTAGGAATTTTCGCGCAAAGCTCGCGCGATGAAGCTAGCGACCTTCCGTTCGTCTTCGACTAAGAGGATCCGCATGGCGAGTACTCACATCATTGCATACGATGCGCGGGCTGTGTTGGGACCGCCTTGCTGGGGAGAACATCGAGATCTTACTTGAAGTCATTGCGAACGACTTGCCCGCCCTTCATGACAAATTTTATGCGCTCGAGTTCGGTAATGTCACTCAACGGATCTCCCGCAACGGCAATGATATCCGCGAACTTCCCGCTCTCAATCGAGCCCACGCGGTCTTGCCATCCCATCATTTCTGCCGCGACGGTGGTGGCCGTCTGAATGGCCTGAGTCGGCGTCATGCCGTATTTGACTAGGTAGGCGAATTCTCGCGCCTGCACGCCGTGAGGAAAGGGTCCCGCACCGCTGCCGAAGGAAATTTTGACTCCTCGGGATATTGCCAGTCGGCCGCTCTTCTCGCGCAATGCTGCCAGACTGTACTTGCCCCCTGTAGCCTTGGCATCCCGTACGGTATAGTCTGAAAGCGAATAGTGGTAAGCGGTTAGCTCGAGATAGATGCCTTTCTTTTTCATTTGGTCGGCTGAGGCGTCGTCCAATTCAATGGCATGCTCGACGGTATCTACGCCGGCGCTGATGCAGTTGCGCAGCCCCTCGCCACCGAACGCATGACACGCCGCTTTTTTCTTGTGGCGATGCGCTTCGTCGACGATCGCATCGACCTCTTCCCTGGTAAGAGTTGGCTCACTCCAAAACGTGCCGTCGGATTCGAATTCGTAGTCAGCAGTGGAGTGGAACTTGATCCAGTCCGCTCCGTAGTGAATCTGCTCGCGGACCGCCTGGCGTGCTGCCCATGGTCCGTCAACCGTCTGATAATTTCTCGGGAGAGTCGCTTCCGGCGAGCCAAGGATTCCCTCACCTGAAGCGACCAGTCCCATCGTTGAGACTTGCATGCGTGGTCCCTGGAAAAACCCGCGGTTAATGACTTTCTTGATGTCCACATCGGCGTAGCCGCCTCCGTGGCTCATCAAATCCCGCAAAGTCGTGAAACCCGCTCGCAGGTCCTTTTGAGCATTTGCCAGGGCGAGCAACGTTCGGTATTCGCGAGTATCGTTAATGGGGCTAGCGAATGGCGGGCCCCCAGGTTTGATGTCGTCGAGTCCATATCCGAAGACGTGCGTGTGGCCATCGATTAGCCCGGGCAACACGGTGGTTTTGCTGAGATCAATCACTTGGGCTCCCTGCGGAATTTGCACCCGATCCGCAGGCCCAACCGCCGTGATCTTTTCCTCCTCGACGAGAATGACTTGATTTTCCGAGACTTTTCCGGACTTGCTATCGAACAACCGGCCCGCGCGAATCGCGATGAGCTGAGGAACCTGCGCGTGCACCGCTGTCGCGACAAACCACACAAGAGCCCAAGCCACGAACTTGAACCAAAAGATTGTCAAGTAAACCTCCGATGCATAATTCGACCGTTCATGTCCCCGGCGGGATGTCCTGGACGGGACGCCTGAGAACTTGCAGGCCGAAGCTCAGCGGCAAGAAGCTTCGCCTTGAAGGAACGCCGCTTACCGGACGTCGAAAACCAAGATTTTCGCGGGGTCTGTTCCATGCTGCGGCACGGCCACGAAATACCGTTTCAGCTCGGGAACCAGGAGCGCTGTCCTCCCCAAAGTTCCCGTGGGGACTTGGGCCAGCAGTTTGTATTGATCCGGACCGGACTGCTCGTAAATGTCCGCGGTGCCGTCGCAAGCTGCATAAATGCGCTTGCTTGCGGGATCGTAGGTCATATCGTCAACGCCCTTGGCGATCGGTAGGGCGGTGATTTCTTTGCCGGATTGCGTGTCTAGCACGGCGATGTTCCCAGTGCGGCACGCTATAAACAGCCGGTGGTTGGCTTCATCGAAGGCCATAGCCACATTGGTCTTACACTTGGTTATCGGCCAACTGGCAACGACGGCGCGCTTTTCCCTGTCAACGACGTCCACTTGATTCTTGGCTTTGTTGTTGACATACAGTCTTGGAGTGGAGGTCTCAAGAGCCATGGCCTCGAGAGTGTCTCCGTCGATCTTGATATCCGCGAGTTTCTTCCCTGCAGTGGTGTCCACCACGCTCAGCATGGAGTAGGTCTGGTGGACATCACCGCCGCCGTTGTCGATATAAAGATATTTTGTTTTCGCGTCGTAGCCGATGGAATCCGCATCCTCAAGGAGTTTCACACTGGAGAGCAAGGCATAGGTCTTGCCATCGAAAATCTTCACGTCCCCGGCATCGCCGTCCGTAATGTAGATGCGATTGAGGTCCTCGCGACACAGCACCGCGTGCGGTTTCCCGATTCCGGTGATGGTATGAATCGGTTTCCCACTTTTCAATTCAAAGACCAACACTGCCTTGTACCCTTCTGGAGTGGCGAACAGCCGATTGCCTTTGAGATCGACGGCAAAGTGATCGAAGTTCCCTTTGATGTCCGACGGCAGTGTCAGAGTCTGATCAAGCTTAAGCGGCGGAGCGTCCTGGCCCCTCGTCGGAATCGCGAATACAACGAGAAAAGCCACCAAAATGGAATAGCGTTTCTTCATTTCCTCTCCCTGAGTGTTGATCGGACTGAGTGCAACTTCGCACGGCTGAGCATAATTCATAAGACGCCTTACTAGCTTAAACAAAGATTAATTTCTGTTTAGTTCAGAGGTTCGTGTCTATGATTCAAGTAAATTGACGAAGCAGCATCGGCGCGGCGGCTTGCATTGGCTTGCCAAAACGGTCCTTGACATGGGAGGAGTACAAGAAATGAAGTCAACACGAGCTGTCACTCTGGCGCTATTGCTTTTGGTCGGGGTCACCGCCAAAGCTGAAGGTGGAGCACCGTTGAAACTCGTGCACACCATCCCCCTTCCAGGACTCAAGGATGGTGATTTCGACCATTTCGCTCCCGACGTCGAAGGCCATCGTCTGTTCCTTACGGCGGAAGAGAATGGAAAAGTTCAGGTCCTTGACACCAGTACGAACCAATTAATCCACACCATTGACGATCTGAAAGCGCCTCACGCGATTTTTTATCGCAAGGACTTGAAAAAGCTCTTCATTGTGGACGGCGACGCGTCCGCCGTGAAGGTCTACGATAGCGATAACTATCAGGAGGTCGGCGAGATCCCCGTTGCGATCGATGCAGATTCCATCGCTTTTGATCCAGCCACGGGCTATCTGTATGTGGTCACCGGGGGAAGAGAGGCGCATACCCCGTATTCGCTGATCAGCGTGATCGACACGAACAGCGCGAAGAAGCTGCGGGATATCAAGATTAATTCCAACCACGTGGAAGCGATCGTCCTGGAAAAATCGGGACCTCGCATGTTCTGCAACATCACGGGCCAAAGCGCGGTAGGAGTCCTGGATCGCAACAAGTCCGCTCTTACGGTGACTTGGCCTTTGCCCGCAGGCGACAAGGTGAATGTTGCAATGGCCTTCGATGAAGCGAACCATCGCCTCTTCGTAGTCACCAGAAATCCAGGGAAATTGATTGTCCTGGATTCAGATACGGGAAAGGTTGTGGCTAGTGTTGCTGCGGTGGGCATGGTCGACGATATGGCCTATGACGCCAAGCACAAACGCATCTACCTTGCGGGCGACCAATTCGTCGACGTTTTCAACCAAAAGGATGCGGACCACTACGCCTTGCTGGGCAGAGTTCCCGGCAGCTTCCGCGCCAAGACGGGCATCCTGGTTCCAGAGCTGAACCGCTATTATCTCGCCGTCCCGCACCACGCGGGCAAAGAGGCCGAAGTACGCGTCTATGATATACAGCCGTAGAATGCGCTAAATCGCTAAATCAAAGGGTGAAGAATGCGACGGCGTGACTTCGGCAAGACGTCTTTCGGCGCGATTGCGGCCACGGTGTTGGGAAACACCGTAGAGGCTCCGCAACCGGTACGGCCGGGTGAATTTCCCAAAACTCCCGGGCTCACAAATTACGTCGGGACCTTCGTTACGCAGACAGAATATCAAGACATTCCATCCAACGTGATCGAACTAGGTAAGAAATCCATCTTGGACGGTCTGGGTTTGGCTTTGGCCGGTTCGCGCGCGGAGAGCGGATCGATTTCCCGCAAATATGTCGAGCAAACTGACGTGTGCAATGGAAAAGCTACCATCATTGGTTCGACGCTAAGAACATCTCCACGTTTCGCGGCGCTGCTGAATGGCATTTCAATTCACGCCGACGATTTCGACGATACGCAGCTCGCCGCAGCAAAGGACCGGGTATATGGTCTGCTGATACATCCTACCGTTCCCGTACTACCCGCGATTTTCGCGCTGGCGGAACAACGCGCTGTGACCGGCAAAGAATGGATGCTGGCTTATCAGGTCGGCGCTGAAGTGGAATGCAAGATCGCGGAAGCCATGTCACCGCGTCACTATCAAGATGGTTTTCACACCACCGGCACCTGCGGGCCGTTCGGTTCCGCAGCGGCTTGCGCCAAGCTGCTCAAATTCGATCTGTCGAGAACACTCAAAACATTTGGCTTGGCTGCCAGTCAGTCTGGAGGGCTGCGCGAGAACTTCGGCACAATGACCAAGCCCTTCCAGGCCGGACACGCGGCCGAAAGCGGCATAATTTCTGCCGAACTGGTGGCACTCGGATGGACAGCCGCGGAGCAAATTCTCGAGGCGGATCGAGGCTTCTTCCACGCGTCCGGAGGTTCTTACGACTCATCTGCGATCATGGATCGCCTGGGGAAACCGTGGACCTTCGCCTCACCCGGTGTCTCGCTGAAGCCATATCCTTCCGGCTCTCTTGCTCATCCCGCGATGACTGAACTCGCGCGGCTGATCACCGCCCACCATATACAAGCGGCACAGGTGGAAAAGGTTGACGTCGGCGCGAACCACAACATGACCACGACGCTTCTCCACCACCAACCCAAGACCGGACTTGAAGCAAAATTCAGTATGGAATTCTGCCTGGCAATTCTTCTGCTCGAAGGCAAGGCGGGTTTAGGGCAATTCTCGGACAAAGTGGTTCAGCGTTCCGATGTTCAGGAGTTGATCCGCAGGATCAATTTCTACGTCGATCCGGAAGCCGAAAACGCCGGCTTTGATAAAATGACGTCGATCCTGAAAGTTCACCTCAGGGACGGTCGGATCATCACCGGTCGCGCCCAGTTTGCCAAGGGCAGTCCGGCAAATCCCATGAGCTTTGACGAAGCAGCGACAAAATTCCGGGGATGCGCAGAATTCGCGGAATGGCCAAAGGCGAAGACCGAACAAATAATTGCATTTACGAAATCACTGGAGACTGCCACTGACATGTCCGCACTGTCGCCGCTGTTATCCGCGGAAGCAAGCTGAATAGAACCGATGAAAACCTTCAACATTGCGACCATCGCCGGAGACGGCATCGGGAAGGAAGTGGTTCCGGAAGGTATTCGCGTGCTCGAGGCGGCTGGCCGGCGGTTCGATTTTCGCCTGCATTGGCATGCGTTTGATTGGAGCTGCGAAACGTATGTGCAGACCGGGAAAATGATCCCGGACGACGGCCTGCGCCAATTGCGGCCTTTCGACGCCATTTTCCTCGGCGCCGTTGGCCACCCGAGCGTTCCCGATCACGTCTCGCTTTGGGGACTTCTGATCCCCATCCGGCGCGCTTTCCGGCAATATGTCAATCTTCGTCCTGTCCGCCTTTTCGGTGGAATCGAATCTCCATTGAAGAATTGGAAGCCAAGTCAAATCGATTTCACCATCGTTCGTGAGAATAACGAGGGGGAATACTCAAACATTGGCGGCCGCCTCTATGAAGGCACGGAAGACGAAATGGCCGTGCAACAAACCGTCTTTACGCGTCGCGGCGTGAATCGCGTGCTGCGCTTCGCGTTTGAATTGGCCCGCAAACGTGAAAAACATTTGACCTCGGCCACCAAATCCAACGGCATCATTCATACCATGCCCTTTTGGGACGAATGCTTACGTGCCATGGCGGCGGAATATCCGGACATCCGTACGGACCAATATCACATCGACATTCTTACAGCTCACTTCGTCCGCCATCCCGATTGGTTCGATGTCGTTGTGGGCTCCAATCTTTTTGGAGACATACTTTCCGACCTTGGTGCTGCCGTTGTCGGCTCGATCGGTATCGCTCCTTCCGCAAATCTCAATCCGGAAAAAGAATATCCTTCCATGTTTGAGCCCGTCCATGGTTCGGCTCCCGATATCGCGGGAAGAGGCATCGCCAACCCCATCGGGCAGATCTGGTCAGGCGCGATGATGCTGCGCCATCTCGAAATCCCCGACGCTGCCGATGCCGTCGAGAATGCAATCGCCGCAGTTCTTGCCGAAGCGAAAGTTCGTACTCCGGATATTGGAGGAATCGCTGCCACCCGGGACTTGGGCGAAGCGATTGCAAATCAGGTCGGTGGAACGTAGCACATCTTTCGCGTACGAAAGCAAGAGGACTAAGGAAGCTATTACGCAGATTCCATGAAATCCAACCGCCACGACTCTACCGCCGCGGATTCGCGGTACATAACCCGCCGCAGTCTTCTCGAATTGGCGGGCTTGACGATCACAGCGGCGGCCTTTCCTTCGTCAGCCGCGTGTGTCCCGCCGCCTCAACAAGCGAAGTCTTCGCAAGCGGCCGGTTCGGTCATGAACGCGCTCAGCACCTACATGAGTGAAGCCGCCAACCGTCCGCTCCCCGATGAAGCCGCCGAAAGAGCGAAGCATCACATCCTGGATACCATGGCGGCCATGATTTCCGGTTCCAACTTAATTCCTGGCCAACGCGCCCTTCAATTCGCGCGCGCGTACGGTGGCACGGAGATTTCCACCGTGGTCGCCGCAAATATATTGTGCGGACCGATCGAGGCTGCCCTCACCAATGGGATGCTAGCTCATGCCGACGAAACCGACGATTCCCATTCCCCTTCCCAGTCTCATCCGGGTTGTGCCGTGATTCCTGCCGCTCTGTCCGTTGGCGAGCAGTTTGGCATCAGCGGAACACATTTCTTGCGCGCCGTGGTGCTCGGCTATGACATTGGCCCTCGCGTCACAATGACTCTCGGTGGGCAACAATTCGAAGCCGCGAGCCACTGGAGCACGCATAGTATTTCCCCGCTTTTCGGAGCCGCCGCGGCCGCGAGTTGTGCCGCCAGACTAAGCGCTCAGCAAATGCGCTGGATGCTCGGATATACGGCGCAGCAGTCCTCTGGACTCGGCGCCTGGAATCGCGATACCGAGCACATCCAAAAAGCTTTTCATTTTGGCGGCATGACCGCGCGGAGCGGTGTCACCTCCGCATTACTCGTCCAATCCGGTTGGACTGGTGTCGACGATCTCTTCTCCGGAAAAGATAATTTCTTCCAAGCCTACAATCCGCACGCCGATCCTTCCGGACTGATCGACAAACTGGGCGAGCGCTACGAGGTCGCGCGCACCAATATCAAAAAGTGGCCGGTGGGCTCCCCGATTCAGGCCGCTCTCGACGCTCTTGAACTCCTCCGCAGACAGCGCCCGTTCGATGCGGATCAGGTGCGGCAAGTCGCCGTCCGGCTGGCTACGGGCGAGGCCGCGATCGTAAACAACCGCGAAATCCCGGACATTTGCGCGCAGCACATGCTGGCGGTTGCGCTGGTGGATAAGACGGTCACCTTCGCTTCTGCGCATGACAGCGCGCGGCTGAAAGACTCTGCCACATTGCGCGAGCGCGCCAAGATCAAGCTTCTGCCCGACGAAGAACTCGAGCGCCTCATGCCCTTGCGCGTAGCTGTGCTGGAGGTCACGCTCGCGGACGGTACGCACTTGGTTCGCCGCGTTGACAATGTTCGCGGTACTCCTGAGAATCCCATGACCCGCGATGAAGTCATTGCCAAGGCCCGCGATTTGATCGCTCCAGTCCTCGGCGCACCGAAGTGCACGAATCTTATCGGCAAAGTCTTTGAACTCGAAAGCGTAAACAATATCCGCGACCTTCGGCCATTACTCCAACTTTCATGACCACCGATTCCCACGAACAACCGGTGCAATCGTGAGGATCGTCGATATTCGCGAGACGGTCGTGCCGATCCGATCGCAGATTCGCAATGCTTTCATCGATTTCAGCCAGATGACCGTCAGCGTCCTGGCGCTGGTCACCGACGTCGTTCGCGATGGTAAGCCTGTCATCGGTTTCGGTTTTAATTCCAACGGACGCTATGCGCCGAGCGGGCTCTTACGCGATCGCTTTATCCCTCGGCTGAAAGCCGCGGAGCCCAGTGCGCTGCTGAACGATGCCGGCAACAATCTCGACCCAGCTCGCGTTTGGGACGTTCTCATGCGCAACGAGAAACCCGGAGGTCACGGCGAACGATCCGTCGCGGTAGGCGTTCTGGACATGGCTGTATGGGACGCCGTCGCAAAAATCGAAGGAGTTCCGCTCCACCGGCTTCTCGCTGACCGCTACCGGGGCGGTGTAGTCGACGGGAAGGTGTTCGTCTACGCCGCCGGCGGCTACTACTACCCCGGCAAGGATCTGGCAGCCCTCCAGAATGAAATGGCCGGTTACCTCGATCTCGGCTATTCCGTCGTAAAGATGAAAATCGGCGGAGCGCCGCTTCCCGACGATCTGCGCCGCATCGAAGCGGTTCTGACGATCCTGAAGACTCCCAATCAACTCGCCGTGGACGCCAATGGCCGCTTTAACCTGGACACCGCGATCGCCTATGCAAAGGCTCTTGCTCCGTATGGGCTTCGCTGGTACGAAGAAGCGGGCGATCCCCTGGACTACGATTTGCAAGCTAAACTGGCGCCTCACTACCCCCGCGCCATGGCCACCGGAGAGGATCTATTCTCCTTGCAAGATGCGCGCAATCTTATCCGCTACGCGGGCCTGCGGCCGGACCGTGATGTTTTACAGTTCGATTGTGCGCTCAGCTACGGCCTGGTCGAATATCTTCGTATTCTGCAAATGTTGAAGGAGCATGACTGGTCACCCGCGCGTTGCATTCCCCACGGTGGGCATCAAATGTCGCTAAACATTGCCGCTGGATTAGGACTCGGCGGCAACGAATCCTACCCAGGAATTTTTCAGCCGTTCGGCGGATTCGCGGACGGAATCCCCGTGGAAGACGGCTATGTTCGGCTGCCGGAGATTTCGGGCATCGGCTTTGAAGCCAAGAACGAATTGTTTCGCGTGATGAAAGCGTTGACCGAGGCCTGACAGGACAAAGATGAGCAATTCAGAACAACATCTCTCCGAAGGACACGATCGTGTCACGGTGACTCGCCGCCACGCGATCAAGCTCGGTGGTCTGTCTATGGTCCTCGTGGCTGTACCGCCTCGTGTCGTGAGCGCTGCCTCATTTCTTCATCTGGACGAGCCGCCGCAAACCATCAGCCCCGTCATGCAACAGCTCGGCGGGTATATGAGCGCAGCGAGCACACGTGCGCTCCCGGACCAAGTGATCGAAAAAGCCAAGCAGCACATCCTAGACACTTTCGCCGCGATGATTTCCGGCTCCGGCTTGCCTCCCGGTCGCGCGGCCCTGGAGTTTGCACGTGCCTATGGCGGCAAGGAGATCGCGACGGTTGTCGCATCCAACATCGTTTGCGGCCCCATCGAGGCTGCCTTCGCAAATGGGGTGCTCGCGCATTCCGACGAAACCGACGACTCACATGGTCCCTCTCGCTCGCATCCCGGAGTCTCCGTTGTTCCCGCCGCCTTTGCCGCCGGCGAGCAATTTTCAATCACGGGGGCACATTTTCTGCGGGCCGTCACGCTTGGATATGACGTCGGCACGCGCATTACCATGAGCATGGGCGGCCCAGCGTATCAAGCCACCACTCACCGTAGCACGCACGGCACCGCTGCGTGTTTCGGCGCGGGTGCGGCAGCCGCTTGTGCCGCGGCTCTCGATGCGGAAAAAATGCGCTTGCTGCTCGACTACACGGCACAGCAAACCTCCGGAATCGGCGCTTGGTCTCGCGATACCGAACACATGGAGAAGGCATTCCTCTTCGCAGGAAAACCCGCCGCTGGGGCAGTTCTGGCGGTCACTCTGATTCAGTCGGGCTGGAGCGGCGTGGAGGACGTCTTCTCGGGTCCCGACAATTTCTTCGAAGCTCTTGCCCCTCGCGAAAATGGCGTCGTCAAAGCCGATCCCGCCGCGCTGGTCGACAAACTGGGCGAGCGCTACGAGATATCCCGCACCAACATCAAGAAATGGACGGTGGGCTCGCCGATTCAGGCTCCGCTCGACGCCCTCGCCGGTTTCTTCAAGCAGCGTTCGTTCTCCGCGGACGACGTGCGCAAGGTGGTGGTCCGCATCGCCAGCGACGAGGCCAACACCGTCAGCAATCGCGACATGCCCGACATTTGCATGCAGCACATGGTCGCCATCATGCTCCTCGATAAGACCGTCACGTTCGGTTCCGTCCACGACAGAGCGCGCATGAAGGATCCTGCCGTGCTTCGCCAGCGCGCCAAAGTAGATGTCGTCGCCGATCCACGCATCGATGCTCGCCGCCCCCGACGCGAGGCCATTGTCGAACTGACCCTTTCCGACGGAACCCAACTCACCGAATGGATTCGAGACGTTCGGGGTACCGCGGAAAATCCCATGACCCGCGACGAGGTCGTTGATAAAGCTCGGGACCTCATCGCACCCGTCCTCGGAGCCGCGGCCTGCTCGACTCTTATCGACAAATTGCTGACTCTGGAGACCTTGAGCAACATCCGCGAGCTCCGGCCCGTACTTCAAAGGAGCTAGCCAAGTGAGGCTGGTCCCGACCGCCGAAACAATTCCGCCTCCACGCAAAAAACCCTTCTACATGGGACTGTCGTTCCAAGTTCTGGTCGGCGTCGCCGTTGCTATCATCCTCGGTCACTTCAGCCCCGCCCGCGCCGTGGCCATGAAGCCTCTCGGCGATGCCTTTATCCGCCTCATTACCATGATCATCACTTCGGTCATCTTCTGTACCTTGGTCAGTGGAATCGCTGGCATGGACAACATGAAGAAAGTTGGTCGCGTCGGCGGCAAAGCCCTCTTGTATTTTGAAGTTGTCTCGACGCTGGCCTTGCTCATCGGACTCGTCGTGGGCAATGTGGTGCATCCCGGCAGCGGCTTCCATGTCGATCCCACCACCCTGGACGCTAAGGCCGTGGCCGAATATGCCGGCCAGGCCAAAGTCCAAGGTGTTACGGAGTTCCTCGTCCACATCATTCCGAACACCATTGTGGATGCCTTCACGCGCGGAGATATCTTGCAAGTTCTGCTCGTCTCCCTTCTGTTCGGCTTCGCATTGTCGCTCGCCGGTCCGCGCTGCAAACCTCTCGTGGACGTCTTGGAGATCCTCACTCGAGCTGTTTTTGGTGTGGTAGCAATCCTGATGCGCTTCGCGCCCATCGGAGCATTTGGGGCCATGGCCTTCACCATCGGCAAATACGGACTCGCTTCGTTGGGCCCTCTTGCAAAATTGATAGCTACGCTCTACATCACGTCCATAGTCTTTGTCGTTGTCGTCCTGGGGGGTATTGCTCGGATCGCGGGCTTCGGAATCCTGCGTTTCCTCTGGTTTCTTCGCGAAGAAATTCTCCTTGTGCTGGCCACGAGTTCCTCGGAACCCGCCCTGCCCAATCTTATGGCCAAGCTCGAAAAGCTCGGATGCTCCAAAGCTCTCGTCGGTCTGGTTGTCCCAACGGGTTACACCTTCAATGCCGACGGCACCAGCCTGTACATGACTCTTGCCGCGCTATTCGTGGCTCAGGCGACCAACACGCATCTGACGCTCCTCCAGCAATTCACGATCCTGGGCGTCGCATTGCTCACTTCAAAAGGCGCAAGCGGCGTGCAAGGAGCCGCCTTCATAGCGCTCGTCGCCACCATGATGGTCATCCCAACCATACCTGTCGCCGGAATGGCGCTGATTCTCGGTATCGATCGTTTCCTCAGCATGTGTCGCGCTGTTGTCAACATGATTGGCAATGCTGTCGCTACCCTCGTGGTAGCCCGCTGGGAAAATGAACTGGATCGAGACGCTCTCCAGAATCATTTGTGCGGAACGGCAGACACTTTGGAGAACTCAGCGGCGGTAAGGTGAAAACGGAAGCCTGGAATGGAATGCGCTATGCGAGTCAGCCTTGGCTCGAAGCTATGGTTCGGCCAAAGCTGGTTGCACCGAAATGGTCGCGGTTTGCGACTTGGCGAACAATGTTGCAATGAGTCCACAAGCCGCCGCGAAGGACAGCCATAAACCCGGAATCGCCCGATTGCCGGAGACATGAATCAAGTAAGTACACAGCGCGGGTGTGAAGCCACCAAAAATCGCGGTCGCTAAGCTATACGCCAAGGCAAATCCCGAAGTTCTGACATCAACCGGCATGATCTCGGCCAAGAAGACGACCATCGCACCGTTGTAGCTGCCATAAATGAATGACAACCACAATTCGACCGCCAATAACCGGCCAAACGAAGGCTCGTGAACAAGCCAGAGCATTGCCGGGTAGGCCGTGAGCAGCAGTAACGCAGTGCAACCGAATAATAGGGGTCGGCGCCCAATACGGTCGGAGAGCGAGCCCATGACCGGGAGCCAAAAAAGATTGGAAGCGCCGACACAGAGAGTGACGATGAGACTGCCGGTGCTCCCAAGATGCAGCACGGAGTTGCCAAACGTTGGGGTGTACGCGGTGATCATGTAGAACGAAACCGTAGTCATGGTCACCATGAACGTTCCCACCAGCACGATGCGCCAGTTGTTACTCAGTGACCGCAGTATCTCGCTCGTGCTTGGCCTATTCTTGCGCGCCACAAACTCGTCCGTTTCCGCCAAGGATTTTCTCAGCCTGAACATGAATGGCACGATAATGCAACCAATAAGCAGCGGCACGCGCCATCCCCACTGCTCCATTTTTTCCGGCGGCAAGATGCCGTTCAGGACGACCCCGATGGACGCCGCGAAGATTACCGCTATTTGCTGGCTCCCTGACTGCCAGCTCACGTAGAAGCCTTTGTGGCCAGGCGTAGCGATCTCCGACAGATACACGGAAACTCCGCCCAACTCCATGCCCGCGGAAAAACCTTGAAGCAGTCGGCCGACTAACACCAAGAGCGGCGCTAGCAAACCAATCGTGGCGTACCCAGGCATGCAGGCGATCGAGAAGATTCCGACGGACATCAAGCCGAGGGTGAGAAGCAATCCGGCACGGCGCCCGTGCCGATCGGTGTACGCTCCGAGGACCAGAGCTCCTACTGGACGCATCAAAAAGCCGGCTCCAAACGTCATCAGCGACAGCATCAGTGAAGCAAATGGTCTGCTGCTGGGAAAGAACGCCTTCCCAATGGGCGCGGCGTAATAGCCGAACACCGTGAAGTCGTACATCTCGAGAAAATTTCCGCCCGAGACGCGGACCACGGACCAGATTTTGGATTTGCGTTCAGTGGCCGTGATGTAAGTATCGAACCAATTCATTTCACTTCCTAAAGGCGTGCCTCAACAGCAATTCCCGCCCCCTGCTTGCTGTAGTTCTTACTCTAGACCACGCGAAAACGAAGTCCAACGCGCACATTGGCAAGAATGCGAGAACGTCAACTCCCGATTAGTCGGATTACCGGACAAGTGGCTTTTTGGCCGATTTGACTTGTCCGGTAAGGCTTCCTAACAGCCACGGCAATCTGGTGCGCCCTCGCGCCTCGTCGTCTAAGTATCGACGTAGCAGCAACAGGCTACGGCA
>Ga0137403_10002844_pt1 | contig 20963 bp, 18 predicted proteins | sample CZOMad2_1_16fung_FD_122057 | JGI IMG/M metagenome (GOLD analysis project Ga0137403, IMG submission 122057) | Vadose zone soil fungal communities from Angelo Coast Range Reserve, California, USA - CZOMad2_1_16fungal (Hybrid Assembly) | ecosystem: Environmental > Terrestrial > Soil > Vadose zone...
GCGCTGGGATTGCAGCGTCAGAGCGGCCGCGCAGTCTGGCAGTCGCTCGCGCCAATTGCTTTGGGACACATCGCGGCGATTGCGCTTGCCGTATCCCTCGCGGCGGTAGCGGGGATGTTTTTTCCGCTTCTCCGCGTGAAGATTGCCGTCGCTTTGTTACTTGTCGGGTTCGGCGTGTACCGAATCGTCGGCAAGGGCCACGCGCGGTGGGGCGGAATGCAGGTCGGTTTCAAGGATCTCACCATCTGGTCTTTTCTAATGGCATCCGCACACGGAGCGGGTTTGATGTTATTGCCAATCGTTCTCGGCATGACGGCGATGCACGACGGGCATGCGATGCACACAGGAGCCTTCGCTTCGCCTGGAGTGCGCACGCAACTTCTTGCCGTGTCCGTCCATACCTGCGGGTATCTCTTGCTGACGGGGCTGGCTGCATGGATCGTATACGCCAAACTCGGATTGTCGTTGCTCCGGAGGGCGTGGTTCAACGTGGACCTTATATGGGCCATTGCGCTCATCGCAACGGCTGGCTTGACCCTGGTCATTTCCTCCTAAGGTCACGCGCAACCGAGACGGCTTCGCCCGAACACTCAGCAGGCTACTTCGTAGTCAGGTCGACATTCTTGATCGGCAGGACCCAGTGCGCTTCGAGAATCTGAAATCTTCTCTGTTCTTCCTTCTTATACGTTTCCTGGTCTGGATAAAGTTGCTTGATGATTCCGGATGCATCGAAATCGTCGTTCGCGATGGCCGCATTCTTGAACGCGATCGTTACGCGGTAGGCCAGCGGCCGCCCTCGGTTGAATGGAACCGCGGCTTAACCGCGCGAACTTCGAGGATTCTTCCGACTCGATTTCTTCCGCAGTACAGGATAGTGAGCATCATGCTTGAATCCGGCGCCAATCCTGAAGAGTCTCGTAGCAAAAATTCACCTGAAAAACACGGCGGCCCGGACGCTCGAAAGAGTATCCGGCCGTTTCACTTCGTGCCGCTCGCGGGTATCTAACAAAACGAATAGAACTCATCTCATAAATGGCGATCAATGAGTGCAATGGCGGATGTTACGCCCCAACCTGCCGAAAGCGGAGTCTCGGTTTCAAAACTATCCAATGGTGGCCAGTCCAGGAAATCACGTTCTTGACATGTATCGTTCACAGCGAAAGAATGCGTCCGGCTCGGCTTGGGGCTCCCAACGCGGACTTTAGCCAGAAAGTCCGTAATCAGCGAGTCCAATCAGGTTGGCCCACTCCTCACGGATAGATCTGCCCGAGCGCGATGCCTGCCCCAAGCATTGTCTACAACCTATTGCAAAGGAGAGTGGAAACATGTCCCTCAGAAATCGACTTCTCCAGCTAACACTGGTCATGGTTAGCCTTCCCATCGCGATGCAGGCGCAGGACGCACAACATTGCTCAAACGCAACCTTGCACGGAAGCTATGGTTTCCATGCTATCGGAACAGGATTCGTTGCGGTCGGTCGCTTCGTCTTTGACGGAAATGGTGGCCTCACAGGAAAACTCTTCGTAAGAGTACCTGGCACGAATATTGGACCTCTCGAAATTACTGGAACCTATTCGGTAAGCCCTGATTGCATCGTGACCGACGACCGGGGCGGTGGTAACGTGCATACCTCAGTAATCTTCGATAATGGCAGGGGCACTTCATCATGAACGTTAGCCCATCGACTGCAGCTGAGGATAGCCTTAACAATGGAGAGGGCAGAAGGCAGTAGTCCAATGAATCTGGAGGGTCGTGAATCTGCGGCCCTCCTCCACTTGGATTGTTGACGTAAACAGACGGTTTCACCAGCTACCGTTTATGAGATAACTAAATAACTTCTAGTCATGTAGAACAGGCACTCCCGCGAGGTTCGCCTTATTTAAATCGCAAGTCCCGTGTAGGGCGTAACGACCAGGATGTCGCCGCGCTCAAGCTGACGTAGAGGTTATCGCCGTCGGTTAGGAACTGGACTGGCTGAATAACGCACTTCCGTCCAGGCTGATTCCCCGCGAATCGCCACCGTCGATCGGAGCTACAATGGCCTTGCCAGGTGAAACAGATACTGGCAATGCTGGGGCGCATTCATACTGAGGGATAGCCTGGTGGGCTTATCGAGACGATGATCGCGAGCGTGGAAGTCGCCTTCCGCGCTACACCCAAATCACATCGGATCGGTAGACACTGATGCCTCGAAAATCGCCGCCCAAAGGGCGGAATCCTCACTAACGAAAAGCCGCTTCTTCATTTCAGGCTGAACCAAGACAAGGAGGTCCAATGCCGGAAAAACAGAGCACTCAGGTCGTAAAGCACGGTGATGTCACGCAACGAGTGGGCGTAGAAGTAATTCGTGCACGTGGCGTCGATGTGGAGAAGCTAATCAAAATGTTGATTGCCAATGCAGCCGCGGAATTCGCCAGCACGTATTACTACTATACGATCCTTCGAATGCACCTTGCCGGTCACGAAGACTATAAAGAGATATGCGAGGATGCAAGGCTAGAAGACCGTGCCCATTGGGAGTTGATCGTACCTCGCATCTACGAACTAGGGGGTGAACTACCAAATGACCTTAAGGCCTTCCATGATCAGGCTGGTTGCCAGGCAGCCAAGTTGCCGGAGCCACCAACCACAGTCAACATCCTTACTCTGCTGTTAGAATCTGAGCGCTGCGCGATCCGCAGTTGGATCGCCATCTGCGACATGACGTTCGGTAAGGACCCGCGCACCTATGACCTTGCCTCCCGCATCCTAAATGAGGAAATCGAACACGAAGCCTGGTTCATTGAACTATTGGCCCATGAACGCGACGGCAAATCGATCCCTTCCGGACATTTCCGACGCGGCGAGCCGGGACATGCCCCCTACAGCAAGAACGCGAGTTTCTACAATCCTTAATTTCCATGCCAAGGTCTTGCTTGGCTTCTTCGGCAAAGCTGGATTTCGCTGGGGGAATGCATGACGCCCAACCCGACCGCTTTCGAGGTTGTCCTTTTGCTCCCAAATGAAGAGCGATCTGTCCATGTCGGCGCAGAAGAGCACATTTGGGATGCTGCGTTCACCGCGGGCGTCGTGTTGCCTGCACTCTGCCATCAGGGGCGATGTTTGACCTGCGCTGGCCGGCTCGAGACCAGCGGAGAAGTCGACCAGTCAGACTCCGTAAATTACTATCCCGAAGATCGTGAGTCTGGCTTCGTCTTGCTTTGCACGGGGAAGCCGCGGTCCTCTTTACGAATCCAGACTCACCAGCAGAGTGAGATGCGAAAGCATCGAATTCAGAAACGGCTTTCTGCGCCCTATTCGTAGTCAATCTATTCGGGACAACGGCCGGGGCAGATAGTTAGGTGCTTCGCTATGAACAGAAATGCCGAATTTGGGGTTCCAAGCCTTTGTAGGCTCTTAAGTCTAGCATTGACGCACCTGGCAGGTGTGTCATCTGGGAGGAAATCCGACTCCAGAGTAAGCTAAGCTCTCGGATCTGTCCGCCGGGACATTCCTAACATCTCTTTGGCAACGGTGTATAAGAACATCGATGCCTCCGCGCCTACAGTTCCAGCTCAATGTCCGGACCATTCACCCGGACGTTGTAGGCGCTCACCCCTTGCGGCGCCGGTGGGCCGAGCACCTCGCCGGTGCTGACCTTGAATTTGGCGCCATGCCAGGGGCAAGTGACCTCGTCGCCCTCGAGCTCCCCCTCTGAGAGAGGGCCGCCGCGATGTGTACAGGTGTCGTCGATGGCGTGGAACTTACCGTCGACGTTGAAGAGGGCGATCTTCTTTCCTTGCACCTCGACCAACTTGCCGTGGTTAGGTTCAAGTTCGCTCGCCTGCGCTACTTTGACATATTCGGCCATGCTAGCCTCCTCGATCACTCAACTTTCCTGCGGCGTGCTGTCTTGTCAGGGTGGTGAAGACTCTCGACGGCTCGCTGTCCCGGTTGTCGTGCGGAGAAATTTAGGCTCGCCCGGTGGGTCGCGACCTATCCAGACGCTGGCTTCATATAGTCAGCGTTGATTTGCGTATAGTTGGCCCACTTTTCTGGCAGATCTCCAAGCATGAAAACAGCTGTCACCGGGCAGACTGGAATGCAAGCGCCCAGTCAAGAAGATGGCTTCTAGTCTACGCTCAATTTTCCCTTCCCGAAGGCGAGACGTCCACAAGCTTCAAAGCCTCTTCGCTCGTGATGAGTCGCGCGCCGCAGGATTCTAGACTCTCGAGAATCTGTTGTCCCTTCCGGTGGTTGAGGGAGCGCACGGCGTCGATAACTATAGAGACGCGGCGGCCGCGGCGCAGCAGTCCGTCGACTGCCAGGCGAACGCAGTATTCCGTTGCCACTCCAAATACAACGAACTCGGGGCTTGGATCGAAGGCGGGCGAACCCGCGGGGTTCAGTTGTGCCAAGAGCGCGTCCGTACTTGGATTGTCAAACACGTCGAGTGTGTTTTTCTGGAGAATGACCTGCTGATAGGCGGTGAGGTTTTCAGAAAGAACAAATCCCTTCTCGTTGGGAATTACTAGCCGGCGAGAAGCGCACGCTTCCGGTAAGAGATCAGAGCCTGGGGTGCCCTTCAGGCAATGGGGTGGCCAATCGCGAAGTTCAAGATCATCCGGGTTGTGTGCATCGGCCGAGGAAATCAGAAAGACGCGTCCTTGACGGACAGTTTCGACGAGGCGATTCAGATTCGGAATGATCTCCTCGGCGCCAGGGACGTAGAGCTTGCCACCGGGAAGCATGAAGTCGGCCTGTGCATCTACTTCCCAGAACACTGTGATGGGCGAGATCAAGACCAACCCCACGAGTTTAGCTGCGCGCCGTCTTGACGAAGGACAGGCGTAAATGTTCGCACAGTTCTTCGAGACGGTTGCTATGCGAGACAGGGAACGGCGGGTCTGCCGCGCCAAGGGCTGCGACTGGACTTGGCAAGCGCGCCCGTGCGGCGAGGAATCGCTGTTGCGCAGCTCGCGCCGTGGTGGCGGCTTCTTGCAGAGCGGGTTCGAGGCGGCGACCGTGACGCATCACTGGAACAAGTAGCGGCTCGGCCGCTGCAAACCTCTCGTCTTCAAGCCCGATGACGTCTCCGGAAAATGTTCCCTCTTCGCTGCTGAAGCGAAAAACTTGCTTTCGACCAGGGTAGGTCTTCTTGGCTTCGCTGAACTTGGCGGTGCTGCGAATGCGGCCTCCGGCCTCTACTTCGACCAGCTTATAGATGACTCCGACCGATGACGCATCACCAGAAGTCGAGAGTGCCGTACCGACGCCGAAGGCATCGATGCGTGCTCCGCCCTGAAGCAGGGCTTCGATGCGATTCTCGTCAAGGTCACCCGAGACGAAAATCTGTACGTCGTTCCACCCCACCCTGTCGAGCCGATGGCGAGCCCAAAGGCTATCGGCAAGGACATCGCCGCTGTCGAGACGGACGGCGCCGGGCTTCTTGTCCAGCGCAATGATTTTGTCGATGGCCGCGCGGACGTCGTAGGTGTCTATCAGAAGAGTCGACTGTTCCGGAAAGACGCCGAGAAAATTACGGAAGGCTTCGGCTTCGTCCTCGTGAGCCATGATCCAGGAGTGCGCCTGGGTTCCGTAGACGGGGATGCCAAATCGTTGGCCGGCATAAGTGTTGGATGTTCCTGCGCAGCCAGCAATAAAAGCGGCACGCGCAGCGAGGAACCCGGCTTCGATGCCGTGGGCGCGACGGGAGCCGAACTCGACGACAGGGCGACCTGCGGCAGCCGTCGTCACACGCGCTGTCTTGCTCGCGATGAGGGTCTGGAAATGAAGCGTGGAGAGCAGACTGGTCTCAACGAGTTGGGCTTCGGCGATCGGAGCAGTGACGCGGAGCATGGGTTCGCCGGGAAAGAAGATCGTGCCTTCCGGGAGAGCCCAAACATCGCCGGCGAAGCGGAATTGCGAGAGATAGTCGAAGAAGTCGGATCGGACGTGGCTAAAGATCGGCAGAGCGCGGATGTAGGAGATTTCGTCCCCGGAAAAGTGGACGTTTTCGAGGAAGTCCAGAGCTTGTTCGAGACCAGCGGCGACGAGATAGTTGCGATGCGGTGGCAAGTGACGGACGAACAGTTCGAAAGCGGCGCGGCCGTCAATGCGATTTTGGATATAGCCGGCCGCCATGGTGAGTTCATAGAGGTCGGTGAGAAGGCCGGAGAAGAGTCCGCTGGGAAACATGCTGCGCAAGAGATTATGCCAGGAGATAGAAAAGAGCAAAGCCTAGCGCCGATTGCGGAAAGTGGCTTGAAGTGGGACTGGCACGTCTCTCCGCTTTCCGAAATGCCGACTTGATGTCCAAGGACCACCACAGCAGTAACAATCGACGAACCTTGCGTAGGCGTCCGATCGCAAGGAGGGATTCATGTCTTGGAAACAGATTTTGCTGTTGGCGGCGGTTATATCTTTCGGAATGGTTGCCGTGCCGAAGGAACAGAACGATGAAGATGCGATCCGCCACATGGCGACGGAGGCGATGCGTCGACCAAACCAGGGCGAAGTAACAGCTATGCACGATTTCTGGGACGAGAACGGCGATTCTTCGCGAACGCGGACGTGACGGTGCTGTGTTCATCCGGCGCGATGCTCGTCTCGACAACTACGAGATCGCTGCTATGTCGGACCCGGCCAGCCAGGCGTACCAACAACGACCCACGCTGAAAATGTAATCTCTAGAGCGGCTTGGGGTGTGCGGCGAGTGCCTCGCGATAGAGCTTGAGATTACTCTTGTCCACGATCACCGTGCCAGTATCCACGAACGTCGGCATTGGCGCCGCCGGGGCGGTGCGCCAGTCTTTGAATTGGTGTACCGCATCGTGATGTAAATCGTCGAGGAATTTTAGCCCGTAGTAACTCATGACGTAGGGCTTTTGCGTGATCGTCGCCGTGATTACGTCTCGGTCGATCCAATCAAGTGTCTCCGGATCGTCGTCGAATGCCACAATCCGCAGCTTGCCTTCCATGCTTAAGCGGTGCAGCGCTTCGGCGGCGCCAGAACCCCCTGTTGCCTCCAAGCAAATGATTCCGTCTACTTTTTCTTTCTTCTGTATCAGCTCGGACACCTGGTCAAACGCACTTCGCGCATCACCTTTGTCGTCAAGTATCTTTGTCAGCTTGATGGCAGGAAAATTCTTCAGCGCGTCCGCCACGCCCGCCACTCGATCGTCGAGGTTACGCTGTCCCGAAATCGTGATGACCACAACGCTCCCGTTACCCGGAATGAGCGCCGCCATCTGTTTGAGGCTCTCTTTGCCCGCCTTGAAGTTATCCGTTCCGATGTACAGCACACGCTTCGAATTCGGTACATCCGCATCCACGCAGATGACCGGTATGCCCTGGGCTATGGCCTTGTCAATTTCCGCCTGGAAAATCTCGGGCCGCGCCGCGGAGAGGCAGATTCCGGCGGGGTGCTCTTCCACGATCTGGCGAAACACCCCTAGTTCCGCGTTCGGGGCGTAGCCCGTCGGACCAACGAGTTCACCTTTTACTCCGAGCGCCTTGGCTGCGTCTAAAAAACCCGCCTGCGCCTGCTGCCAGTATGGCAGGTTAATATTGGTGGCCACAAACACGTAGCGTTCGTTTTTCTCGTGGTAGGGCTTCGAACACGATGCAATGAGTGCTGCCCCAACGAAAATAAAAAGAGATACCAACCTTGGCCCGTGTCTCCTCATTGAAATTCTCCTTTCGCACTCGCTCTGGCCTGCGGCGCCGTTTGCTCGCGCCCTCGGAAAATTCGGGGTCCGGTACATGTCTGGCTGGGGAAATTGGAACGAACAGGTGGGTCACCTAAACTTCCACGGTTTCTTTGCTCTCGCTTACCTCTCGTACGGAGTATTCGACTTCGAGTTCGCCGCTACGCGAAACCATAGGGCGGCCGCCCCTCTCCCGTCAAGCTCAGATCGCCATGACCGCGGTTTAGTGGCATAGCGGCTTGTCGGCCAGTTCCGGTTTGAACCGAAATTGCCGACCACAACTGCTGAAGACTTGGTGGATTCCCTTCGGCGTCGTCGGCAGGCTGTGTTCTCCACCTGTCTCATCGACACTACCAGAGGAGCGACTTGAATTAATACGTCGTTGCCAGCCGGGAGGAATTGGGATTCGCGGCGAGTGACCAACGGAAGGATCGCAAATCGCATCGTTCACAGCGAAACGGCCGGACGAAAATCACGGCCAGAATTCTACTTTCAATGATCTCCTTGCGTCTTGAGGCGGTTCATTTACAGCGGGCACTCCGTGGCGTAGCCGATGGCGGCAGCAGGTTCCCCTTTTTCAGGGATGCTGACGGTCGAATTTTGAATTAACATCATCAATAGAGCTGTACAGAGAAGCTTCGCTTTTCGCTCCGACAAGGACCTTATGGCCGACCATGGGCTTACCACCGGATTCGAGACTCCCAAGGAGTTGCAAGACTTCAATGCGGCGTGGGCGACACTTGGAGCATTGGCCGAAGAAATTTGGCCCCTGCCTAGAAGAACTTTCGAATTCAGGCTTTCGGGATCTGACGCGGCGACCATGGTTCGATCGAGGGATGACGTTGTCGAATTCGAGAGAAGGACGGGTCTGCCTGTGCGATACGGTCCTGATTTTATGGATTGGGTGCGGGATGAATGCAAGCGCGAAGGGACTCCCCTAAAGCAATTGAACACGTCTTTGCATGAGGCTTGTCATCTGGTCGCAGGTGAGATAGCGGGCTTCCCTCATACAGAAATAATCGGGCCTACGTTCGTATGCATGCTTGAGAACGTGGCAGGAGTCTTGAAAATCGGACATGTGCGATACGAACCTGCAGCGGTAGTTCACGATCCTGATTCCACAAAGCGGTTCTACACCGAAAAGCCGATAGACTACGCAGCGATGTTGCTTGCGCCTCTTTGCGTAATGCCAAGGCTCATGCCCTCGACGACTGAAGACAGCGACTTTGTACCGGACATCATTGCGTTGATGCGACACGTGCCGGGGCAGGAGGATACTGCTGGATTAGAAGCTGCCGCTGCGTTGACCGACCGGCCAGAATTTCTTGAACGAGTGAAACTGTGCGCCAGGACACTACGCTCGCTGATTAGAAGGGGCGGGATCACACAACTTCCACGGATGATTGGTGGAGATCAGGCGCGAAGCGCGAGTGTCGGCTCTATGGATTCCAACCGCTAAAGGATGGGGCCAGGGAATTGAGATCGGTTTCTAGACAAGTTCCGGATAGCCTGTGATACGCCCGGAAACTGCGCTTGGTAAAACTGGTGACGACATCGCGACACGACGCACCTAGGTTTGCATCGCATGCGGACACCTCAGCTTAGGTTTTCCGCACTACCAGATATTTCGCGAACCCGTGTTCGCAATGCTTGAAGAAAAATCTCTGCTTTACTCGCCATATCGCATACTGGCATCACTTGTCACAATTGGACGCGTCGCAAGTCATCTCGATTTCGACGTCCCCAGTCTTCTCGACCACGCCTTGGCGGCCCGTAGCACGAAAACCGGTTCGTTCATAGCATCGTCTAGCAGGGAAGTTGCTCTCGACCACGTTCAGACGGAGCTGCGTCGCGCCCACTTCCGCGGCCCACGTTTTGACCGACGAGACCAACGCATCTGCTGCGCCAATGCCCCGGAGATCTGGATGAACTCACGTAGCCATCAAGTTGACTACCGAAGAGTTAAGCTGATCACAGCTGCCAGCCACGAGCCCACGCGGCTCGCCCTCGGCTACAAGGATGAACGTCACACCGGGAGCCATCCACCGCTGCCAGTCCTGTGTCGTCCTGGCCAACTCCCGCTCATAGGTAGAACTAAAGGACCTCGGCGAATCGGTGAGTGCCTGAAGACGCAATGCCCTCAACACCGGCTCGTCCCCGATCACTGCACGCCTGACCTCAAATCGCATATCGCTCTCCATCAGCTTCGCGATGATATCCATGCTGAGAATACGCGGCAGCGAGCGCTAGAACTTTATTCTCGATCCAAGAGGTCAACTAGCCGTTGTTTCACCGCCGGCCACTCCGCCGCTAAGATCGAATATCGCACCGAGTCACGAGCGATGTAATCAGCGGCCATACGATGGGCTCGGAGAATCCCTTCGAATTGTCCGCCGATGCGTTCGAGGGCAGCGCGCGACCGCGCGTTCCTGGAATCCGTGTGGAAGCAAACACGGAACACCCGCCACGCTTCGAAGGCGTGTGTCAGCATGAGCATCTTGGCTTCGGTATTCGCCGCAGTGCGGACTGCCGAGCGGGTCAACCACGTGTAGCCAATCTCACAGACGTCCGGTGCGCTGCGGCCTTGCCAAGCGTGGCCCGGCGGCCATGACCATCGTTCCAGGTTCCAGAAGCGTGTCGACCCAACGATGCTGTTATCGTCCACCCGCACGATCACGAACGGTACGGCGGTACCCGCGTCTCTCCAAGTCAATGCCGTGTCTATGTATTTTGTAACCTCGGTCTCGCCCTGCGGGACGGGACTCCATTGATATAGGGGATCAGCCACAGCCGCGGCCGCTAATCCTTCAGTGTGATACCGCTCAAGAAGTTCGAGGCGAACGTGTTTGCTTTGCAGCAGAAGACCGTTAGTTTTCACGACCTTCACGATGCAGCGGCTCACTCACGACTTCAACGGCCATTGTGGCCTCGCGATTCCTGCCGAGCTAGCCGTACCCGACTTCCGGATTCAGGATGAGGATGCCCCGGGTTTAGTTGAAACTTGAGAACAAGAAACAGCGAGCTCTCGCCGAACTCGGATAGAGTTCGGGTTGCGAATCCCTTTTTAAAGGAGAGAGCCGCCGTGAGAAAGAATTACCAGAGGAAAGAGCGCAAGTCCAATCACAAGTTCGAGGTCGTGCGAGGGCACCTCATCAGCGGTTGGAAACGTATGTCGATTGCCTACGGATGTATGGCCTTCTCGATCTTTTCAATCATCTGGTGTGCGCCAGCCGCCATCGGACCATTCGGCTCCAGCCTGAGATACGCTTCATATTCCTGCCGCGCCTGTTGCGCGTTACCTTCCCGCAGCAGAATATTGCCCATCAGCACGTGCGGCGAAGCTAACTCGGGCATATTCGCGATCGTTTGGCGAGCGTGTGGAGCGGACTCCTGCCAGCGGCCCAGTGACCAATACGTTTTGGCCAGTTCATAATGCCCGCCGGGAGCGTCGGGCCGCAATTGGGCTCATCCACTTCCCATGGAGATTCCGGGGCACCTTCGCCGACTGAACGATATGAGACAGTTGCGTATGCTTTCTGGTTGGTACCCGATTCCGCAGTGGCCGCAGTCAGCATGTAATTCCCAACGGACTTGTCGTTCAACACCAGCTTTTTACCGTTCACCAGAGTGCCGGTCGGGTCGAACTGCTCCAGATTTACCTGGTCCGTAATTGTTTGAGCGGTTCCGGTTGCCGCTGGTCTCCCGACTGAATACTGCACCTCAAGCTTCTTGCCGACGTAGCTGTTGGGATCTTTCGGGGGCGCCCAGATTTGATAGACAAGTTGCAACGGGACTTCGGGATTGATGGACGGCGGAGCGCCGGCAAGGGGTGTGAAGCGCACGCCTGCCATCGTAAAAGGCAGGACACTGCGCAGAAACGGATCCTGAACCTCTTCCGCGCTGGAGAAAAGCAAAATTCCCGGAATCACGATGCCGTTCGAATTGGGCGCCGGAACCGTTACCTCTCGTTCGGTTTGAAAGCTTACCTTCTTTGCCCAGTCCGTTACTTGAAAGTCGAGGCGGAACTTGCCGGGAGGCAGCGGTAAGGTTCCTTGGTATCCGAACGCGTGATCTTTGATCGCGTCGAATCGCCGTTTGTCAATCGAATCGGAGACAGACTTCTGCTGCGTGAATAGCAGGCGATTATCCGGACTGAAGACTCGGATGCGCACTTCCAGAGAGTATTTATAGCGACCGCCATCCTCAACGGTAAGCGATAAATCGCTGGGGTCGTGAAGGCGGATAGCGTAGTCGAGTCGGGTCAGTCCCCGCGAATCGCGCACCGGAAGCGTGACGATATCCAGATTTCGACCTTGTACGATCATGTGCGCGGAAACAGATTCACGCGACATCCTGCGCCTCAGAATGTCCGAACGATTCTCGGGCAAATTCGCCAGTCCTTTAATTTTCTGAAGCAAAATATCGGATTGCAGACTGGGTCGTGGATCGCTTAAATCAACCGGCTCATCGGGAAGCAAACTCAGAGAGATTTTTGCTACTTCTGAGCCAACCGAACCGAGTATCAAGTGCAGGGCTGTGGTCGGGGAATTGACTGCCTCTACGCCCGTTACCAGTTTGTCGGGGCCATCCAGATAAGGGCTGTAGTACCGGTAATCTCCTCCGCCGTCACGCTGATAAAAAAGAACGTAGAAGGCCCGAGGAAGCGAGGGCGTTGACCCTCCGTAAAACCAAATTTCAAGGGGGTAGAGGTTGGCGGCGTTGCGATAAACTTCTTTTTGTTGCGGTTCTCCTAAAGTAATGTACGTCCGACCTCGGTCTGTTCGCCAGCCTTCCAGGCCAGAACCTACTCCAAACCGAGCATTCGCAAATGAAATCCGGCGATAAATCTCGTCCTTATATTCGTTGTTTGGCGAGCCGGGACTAGGGTTCCGAAGCTCCCAAAAATCCGCAATAAACTTGTCGCGCGCAGCGTCTGTTGGTAGCTTCAAAAAATCTTCGCGCTCTTCCTTCGTAATTAGGTATACGACGTCCTGCTCGAGCCACTCCCGGTAGGATTTCTCAAGCTTGACCTTTTTCTGAGCGATGCACAGGCCCGGCAAGACGAGAGAGAGCACGATCATCAACAAGAATCCTCGTGTCTGTGTCACGTGTTGCGATTTTAGATGGGATTTACGTACTTCCACTCCAAATACCCCTTGAACTGCCCGATCTGATTCTTCGACTTCGCTGTCAGTACTAGATTAGCGCAAGAGTGCCTGAGTTGCTTCGGCTTCAACCGGGACGGCGCAGCCGGTCCGCGAGGCTTCGCAACCGTCGTCGGCGTCGCGTCCTCTTGCAGACCAAACCGCGGAACAGCAGCCCGGCCCGCCGCGATCCGCGGCGGCCGGTGCGGATGATTCCTTTCTCGGGGCGCTCGAACGTAGGACGGCGCGTGCGCAACGTTCGGTTAACGGCCGATGGAGTCTAAAATCTAAGTGCCCTATCTGGTGTCGCTTACGGAAGCTCTGGGAGCCATTCTGACCTCCCTAGCTGCACCCAATGTTGCACCCGGGACGTGATCGCGTATTGAGCCTTCTATGGCTTCGAGCCCGCACCGAGCGCGGAGTCGATGACAATATCCGGTCGGGTGCTGTCGACGATCGCTTTCAGTTCAGCCTGCTCCTCGGCGGGAACCGCGAACTTATCAAGTGTCTGCTGAAAATCGTCCAGGAACGCTTCCCACTCCGCGCTGGTGATTTTCAAGTGGGCATGTGAGTCCGCCATCGACTTTCCTGTATATTTTTGCGGGCCGCCTGTTGCCCAGCAGACCATCTCGGTGACCAGGTACTTAAAACCTGCAGGAAGCACGCGATGGTGCGCTTCGTCGACCAGGGGATTGGCGTTCAATCTCGAATCAACCATAATTCGGTTTACGAAGTCGTCTACCACGGTTGCGATGCTGTAGACGCCACCAAGTCTGCTGTAGAGAGAGGCCTTTTGTGCTGGTTTCATCATGGACCTCCTTGCGGCTTGGCACTCTATCAGAATGACATTCCGAGAAATAGACGCTTAGCAGTCGCCCTGTGCTGACCGATGATACTGTGCCGTTCACATGATGCTGCGTCGCTCATTGGTGCAATCCGGAGAAGTGTCTTCGCTCTGTAGCAAGCTGACCGATGCGCCTAGAATGGCGGCGGAAGGTATGTCGTGTCGATTGGAGAAAAGAAAGACGAGACCGAGGACCTGGAGCGCTTGTGTCAGGGAGTGTCGCCAAACGATTACCCCGCGACTGTGCACTGCGCGACGTGCGGCAGGTGGTTCTGCGATGCCCACGCTGAGGACGAGGAATGGCACCCGTCGATGCTGCCGCCTGGAGAAGAAGGCGGCGCGGCATAGCTAACCCGGTTTCTTCTCCAACGCTCTGATTTTGCCCATCGCTTTTGGTCGGCTTTAGTGATCTTCTAAGGCCTTTGGTGGGCGATCGTTTTGTTGATTGAACCTGCCGTTACCGATAAGGCGACGCCTTGCCCAGGATTTCTGCTGGGTCCCGCAATTTAATCGGCGAATTGAAATACGAGTTGTTCTTGATGACGTTGCCCACTGATCCCGCCAACTTCAAGACGCCAAACGCGGACTCGTTGATTATATTTTGCCCCACGATGTTCTCATTCCCTGCAATCAATACGCCTGCCTGGTCGCTATGCGTGACGCGATTACGTTCGGCAGTGTTCTCGTTCCCGATTAGCTCCACGCCGTCGAAGATCTGCGAGTCGAACACTTCGTTGTCGAAAACCTGCCCTTGATCACCGACAATTGCGATGCCTGTTTGTGAGACCCCAATGGCATTGTGATCCACGCTTACGCCATTGGACTGAAAAACCAGAATGTCATCCGACTTAAAGTCACACGCTTCCAAGGAAACGCAAGGTGACCAGATGTGATTCGCCACGGTGTTGTGCCGGACGCTGCCTGCCGCCCCAAAACCAATCTGTATACCATTCTGCGTTGCGCCTGTGGTTGGTCCCAATCCCGTCACGACGTTACCTTCGATCGTAACCTGGGTGCCAACTTCGTTCGCGGTGATTCCATTTTTCTGGTAGTCGTGGATGCTGCTCTCTTCGATGGCCACGACAGAGTTCACACCGTTGGCGCTCTGCACGAGAATCGCAGAGCCGCTTTGGCAGCCATTCAAGGCACTGTTCAACTTCACGTCGCGTACCGCCACATGGCTTAGTTCGCCAGATGCATTTCCGATAGAAAACGCCGATCAGATCTGGGGCGCATTCGCCAATTCCATTGGTCGCCCCATCTATGATGACGTTCCGGATGGTTACGCCCGTTGTGTCCTGAACCAGTATGATCGCGGCGATTGCCTGTCCCGAGGCGACGCCCGTGGTGTTCGCCACGACGTTGCTGGGGCGTAGGATCGCTCCGTTGTTTCCGTTTAGCTGCAGCGGCTTTGAGATAGAGACCTGTTCGATGTACGTACCTGGACAAATTTGAATGCTGTCGCCCGCCGATGCAGCGTTAACCGCATCCTGAATCTTTGGCAAACTGCGCTCCGGGGCACAGCACACTATTTTGGCCGACGACGATGACCACGGCGGCACGCCCAACCGGGAGTGTCAGGGACACAAGCAAACCGAGTAACGCTAGACCTGAAACAAACGACAGAACTTTTCTCCGCATAGTTTCTCCTTCGAGGGACAGCAGGGATGCTGGACACTCGGTTTTCTGAGGACACTGAGGACTGAGGGATAAGCAGCACTCGTATACCACAGTGCGAAGGCGAGCGGAGTAGTACTGAATCTTTTCTAGTCCAATACCAAGTTAGCTCGTCGTAACTTTCCATCCAACGTCGGATTAGGCATTTTGAGGTACGGGCATGAGTGGAATTACATCGATGCAGGACAAAGAAGAACAGAAAGCCCGATTTGTGAAATCGGGCCTTCCGGTTTTTGGGCTGAATGGAATCGGTTATCTTGCGGCGGCCTTGGTTTTGCCGAGTTCAGAGACCACGCCGAGCTGCTGCATCAAGCCTAGAGCGTCCCAGTTGACCCAACCTTCTACCATCTTGCCATTCGTAAAGCGGGCAACGCTTATTCCGGAGATGGTGAATTGCTTTCCCGTTGGCGCGATACCGCTGAGATCACCTTTATGGGTACCCCGACAGGACCAACGGGCCATCACTGTTTCGCCTTCGGCAATGATGTCGTCGATCGTCAATCGAAGGTCGGGGAAGGCAGTGCGATAGAGAGTCGCTCTTTTCTTTTCACTCTCGGGACCTCGCCCAACATCGGGCGTTGAAGAGTCATGGTGAGCATAGTTGGAGGCAAACAGCTCGTCTGTCACCGGCAGATTGCCCTTGTTCCAGACTTCTTCGAATAAACGACGAACGACAGTTTTATTTGTTTCAGACATAGCAATTCTCCCTTTTTTAAAATCCAGATTCCTACTCGCGCTCAGCGAGTCGGGCTTGAGTGGTGTGGCCTCTAACCGCTGGCGTCTTGGGTGTGTTGACCTGTACGTCGGACAGGAAGTCGGGCTCCGCGATAGGGAACAAAAGGGAACCGAGGGTGTTCTGCCCTCTTCGCGCCTGATGCGGAGCTTGGCCTTTAAAGAAACTACGGTTTGGACTACGAAGCGGGGATCTCGCCTCAAACAGCGAAATCTCAACGTGAGCTTGTTCTTATCGAGTGGGGGTGTCAAGGAGAATCGAAAGATTCTTTTGTGCAAAAAGAGTGGCGGGAATTCGAGGATCGTCGACGATACTACGAAGCGCGGAATTAGTCCCGGTTTCTCAGTCGGCATTCGAAAACGGCGCGCCGGTTCTCTGCAACTTCGGTAGCGAACCGGGTGCGATGTAGTCCTTCCCGAATTCGACGAATAACGAGTTATGATTGTGATCGCAGGTTAGCTGGCGGACGCATTCGCATATGTGTTGCGCGGCGTTTGTGACGGCAACATCAGAACGACTCAGAACAATAAGGACGTATCAGTGCACAACTACGGGGGCCGGATTCTGTTCATCATTGGCCAAGCCGTTCTTGCTTCCATGTCACCAGCTACGGGAGCCCAGGACAGAACTACGCAGATCGCCGAGTTCAGAGATGTGGCTCAAAAGGCAGGGCTGACTGCAGCCAACGTTTTCGGTGGCAAAAATACCAGCACGTACATCCTTGAAAGCACAGGCACGGGTGTCGCGATCTTCGATTACGATAATGATGGCTGGCCCGATATCTTTTTTGTGAATGGAACGACGCTGACGGGATTCGTTGGCGAAAGCGCTCCCACCAACCATCTATATCATAACAATCACGATGGATCCTTTACTGACGTGACGGCAAGTGCGGGTCTCTCTGCAACAGGCTGGGGCCAAGGAGTATGTGTCGGAGACTACGACAACGACGGCTGGGAAGATCTTTACGTCACCTATTACGGGAAGAACAGGCTTTACCACAATGTTGAAGGCAAATTTGAAGAAGTTGGGGAAAACGCCGGCGTGGCAGGCAATGGAAAGACCTGGGGTAGCGGTTGTGCTTTTGTAGATTATGATCGAGACGGCTACTTGGACCTCATGGTTGCGAACTACGCGGATTTCGACCTTCTCCATCCCCCGGCACCGGGAAAATATCCCACCTGCCTGTGGAAGGGTATCGCCGTCTTTTGCGGACCACGAGGCCTGCGGGAAAGTAAGAATATTCTCTACCGCAACTTGAGGAATGGCCACTTTCAGGACGCAACTGCTTCTTCCCGCGTTGACCGTACCCTAGGGCACTATTGTTTCAGCGTTTCGACGTTTGACTATGACGATGATGGCTGGCCGGACATCTACGTGGCTTGCGACAGCGCTCCCAGCGTTCTTTATCATAATAATCGAGACGGGACGTTTACAGACATCGGCATCTTGTCGGGTGTCGCCTACAACGCCGATGGTCGCGAGCAGGCCGGCATGGGTTCTACCGTCGCCGACTATGATGGTGACGGACGCCTCGATCTGTTCCGCACAAACTTTTCGGACGACACTTCGACGCTCTATCACAACAGCGGAGACGGGACGTTTACCGACGTCACGTATCGAGCTGGACTTGGCGCGCACACTCAGTACCTCGGCTGGGGCACTATGTTTTTTGACTTCGACAATGATGGTTGGCCGGACCTTCTGCTCGTGAACGGTCATGTCTATCCGGAGGTCGATAACCTTAAGATAGGGATCGATTACAACGAACCGAAGCTGCTATATCACAATCGCGGAGACGGAACCTTCGCGGACGTCTCCCAAGTTGCGGGTCCGGGAATCACGGCAGCGACACCCGCCAGAGGTATGGCTGTGGGGGATTTGTGGAATGATGGCAGAATCTCCGCCGTGATTGTGAACCGAAATGCGCTCCCGAATCTACTTGTGAATCAAAAGAAGTATCCGAACCATTGGATTGACGTCAGGACGGTGGGGACACGCTCTAACCGCAGCGGTATAGGTGCTCATGTTTCGGTGAGAACACCGTCGCGGCTGCAGACCAGCGAGGTACGCAGTGGTTCGAGTTACATTTCCCACAGTGATATGCGTGTTCATTTCGGATTGGGAACCGAGAACGAAATTCTGTTCATCGACGTACGCTGGCCCAGCGGGCTCGTGGAGCGCTTCCGCGATGTGACGGTGGACAAGGTGATGATGGCCAAAGAGGGGACCGGCGAACCGGTCGGAGCAGAAGTCGGTGGCTCGACCAGACCAAATTAGGATGATCAGGGCAATTCCGTGGCAAAGATCCATTCACGGCGCGCAAATATTGCAATGAGACTGATGGTGCTGAGCGCGTTTGTTGTGCCCTGGGGCGCAGTCGCATACGCTCAGAGCCAAGACGATGCACTCTCCACAGCTCGTTCTCTTCTCCAGCAGGGAAAGAACGACGCAGCCATCGCCTGGCTGAAGAACGTTGCGGCGGCACATCCGGAGTTGAAGGGCGTAAATCACGAGCTGGGCGTAGCCTATTATCGTGAAGGAGAATACCTGGCCGCGAGCAACTATCTGCAAGATGCCTGGGACGAGAATGAAGACGATCGCGATGCTGCGCAGCTACTCGGATTGTCCTATTACTTCAGCGGGAGGCCGATCGAAGCAATTCCGGCGCTTGAAAAGGTTCGCTCTTGGCGGCCCAACGCAAATATTGATGCGTTGTACATTCTCGGGATCTGCTACGCGGTGGCCGAGCGGCACGCGGAGGCGCGCCGAATGTTCGCACAACTGTATGGAGTAAGCTCGGACTCGGCCGCGGCTCATTTGTTAATGGCCCGTATGCTGCTTCGACAAGGTTTTGACGCTGTCGCGGAGAGCGAGGTCAGAGCAGCGCTTCTAATTTCTCCGCAACTGCCGCTGGCGCATCTCACGTTAGGAGAGCTGAGCTTTTACGGAGGCAACTATTCAAGGGCTGCTCAGGAGTTCAAGGAGGAATTGGCGCTAAACCCGACGTGCGCTTCCGCTCTAACACATTTGGGCGAGGTGTACTGGCGGCTGGATCGGGACGAGGACTCGCATACAGTCCTGCGGCGTTCCATAGGCCTGGACTCGACGGCCGCTGAGCCGTACGTCGTTTTAGGAAAAGTATTGCTTCGGGATCGTCAAGCCGAACTCGCAGAGCAGAACCTACTTCACGCCATTCATCTTGAGCCAAACAATTACACTGCTCACTACATTCTTGGCCAACTTTACCGGGATGAAGGGAGATTGGAGGCCGCACAGCGCGAATTGACAGCGGCCGCCCGAATTCAGAGGGTGCAAGGAGCCAACGTCGGCCGTAACTGAGAGTGCAAAAAGTGCGGCCGGTTAGGCTAGTTAGCAGCACGCTTCTTTTCAGATTTAGCCAACTCAGATTCAATTACCCGTTCGAAAGCGGATTCCGACAGTGCACCGCTTAGCGGAGTTCCGTTGATGAAGATGCCGGGCGTTCCCATGACTCCCGCGCGAATTCCATCCTGCAAATCCTTCTCGACCTCCGCGCGGTGCTTGCCGCTGGAGAGGCACGACGCAAACTGTCCTTCGTCTAGCTTCGCGCTGTGAGCAAGCTCCAACAGGCCAACCCGATTGAGTTTATCGGGGTTAGCGAACAGGAGGTCATGATATTCCCAAAATTTTCCTTGCTCGCTGGCACAGCGCGATGATTCGGCGCCCAATTCCGCCTGACCGTGCATTCCGCGCAACGGAAAATCCCGATACGCCAAGCCGATCTTGCCCTCGTACTTGGCCAAAAGGTTGTTCAAAGTGGGCTGGACCTTTCTGCAAAAAGGACATTGGAAGTCCGAAAATTCGACGATCATCACCGGTGCGTCCGCCCTTCCCCGCAGTCGGGCTGGATCAAATGACACTCGAACTGTGCTTGCTCGCGCTGGTTTCTGCGCTGCGCCGAGCGTGCCCAGGTGCTTCAGATATTCCTGCCTGGTCTGGGAAAGCTCGGACTGCTCTGACGTTAATTTTTTTCGAATGACCTGGAGCTCGGGTAGCTCCTTGTCGGCTTCGCCCCAGAGTTTCTCGGCAATACTAAACTGGTGTAGAGCGACACCAGAGTTGCCGTCATGCTCGGCCACAAGCCCCTTGGCGTAATAGCCGCCCGCGTAGCTCGGGTCTTGTTCAATCATTTCCTCCGCCGTGAGTTCGGCCAAAGCCCACTCTTCGGTTTCGCGCGCACGCCGAGCAATGGAATCCAACTGGATGAGGGCTTGGCTTCGGGCATCAGGGCCAGGCGAAGCTCGAAGCTGCTCTTCGATTTCCTTCATCAGCGCCACGCCTTCCGCTGATTTTCTCTCCGAGAGCAGAATTTCAGCGCGCAAATTGTCGGAATATGGCCGGAGGCGATCCGCGTCAGACGCCGGAATAAGAATCAGCGCCTCTCGAGCCAAGGCCATTTCCTTCTGTGCGTCATCGACGCGATTCATCGCCACCAGTGCGCGGCCTTTCAGCGTATGCCCTGCAAATTGCGCCATCATCGAGGGACTCTGCGCGAGAATCCGCGCTTGCTCGAAGGCTTCCTGCGCACGGCCTCGAGCCAACAGAAACTCCGGCAATTGTTTGCGACCAAACTCCGCGAGTTCACCGTGCCCAGGCAGTAAGAACGACTCTCGCAGGAGTTGTTCCGCGACTTTCATTTGTCCTAACAATTGATGGCACATCGCAAGAAGGTTCAGGTTATGAGCGCGGTGCCAATCGTACTGAGCGGGAATGTGCTCGGCACGATAGTACGCATTCTCCAGGTTATTCGCCGTGCGGAACTCTTCGATTGCATCCTCGATGCGGCCGGCTCGACGGAGTTCATGCCCGCGCATGTGATGTGCGTGCGGAATGGA
>Ga0137403_10002845_pt1 | contig 20962 bp, 20 predicted proteins | sample CZOMad2_1_16fung_FD_122057 | JGI IMG/M metagenome (GOLD analysis project Ga0137403, IMG submission 122057) | Vadose zone soil fungal communities from Angelo Coast Range Reserve, California, USA - CZOMad2_1_16fungal (Hybrid Assembly) | ecosystem: Environmental > Terrestrial > Soil > Vadose zone...
CACCTCCGCCTCCATGAATTGGCGGACGGTATCGCGAATCAGTTTTTGGTGGTCGTTAAGCGAAAAATCCATCGTGTCGTCGGCCGCTTCGCGGCCGCACAAAAGACAGCACGCGGGGTACGCACGATGCTAACACGGCATGCCGAGAAGCAGAAAGCAGGAGGGCGCCCGTCTAACGGCTCTCAAAATGAAAGATGTCCACAACAATATTGGTCCGGCGATTGAGTAGAACAAGGTGACCGCCAATCACCACATGAGCGCAGTCGGGAGGGGGAGGCGGTAGCCGTCGTTCGAGTTCTTCAGGACAGGGCTGGAGCCGTTTCTGCAGTCCGGGAGGCAGCGTCCCGCGGCGAACGAGCTGCTTTTCCAGGCCGGGCGGCAAACGATCCTTCTTTGCGAGCCCGGGAGGCAGTTGGTCCCGATGCCCGTCGTACCATCCGCGCAGCTCTTGACGATCGCGATCCTTATAAAACTCGGCGCCCTGGTCGTCATCGCCCTTCTTGTCGTGGCCCTTGCCATGGCCCTTTCCCTGTGCGAGCGCGATGCTGCCGCTGGAAAGAACCATCGTGACGGCGATGGCGGCAATCCATTTTCCTATTCTCATTGGAACTCCTGTTTGGTGGAGGGCTAACCTAAGTCTAGGACGAAAGCAGCGGTGTTGCCAATCCTGATTGCACCCCGTGCCTGCCAAATTACTTTGCTATCAGTCCGATGAACGACACGAGGAACACAAATCCAGAAAGAGGCACGGCAATAAGAAGGAAGGCCGCCAGGACGCCTGGCCGTTGCCTGGTCCACCAGGCGCCAGCGGCTACAAAAGCAAACTGGGCAAGGGCGTGCAAAAAGACAATTCCACTGTTGAGATCAGATTGTTGCTGGCCAGCACTGGGATTGTTGCGGTATTCCTCTACGGATACCGGGCGATTGGCCCAGTCCATCACGGTTAGAAACCCGATGGCCAGCACAAGAGGCCCAATCAGCGCCGTCAGTACTGCCAACCAAGTGCGAGGGCGCGGGGACGGTTCCGGCATAGCGACGATTATAGCCGCATTCACTTTTTGAATTCGTACCGGTGATTGCCGGATCGGGGAAAAAGTAAAGCCCCCACCTTCCAACGGCGCCACAAGTCGCTCTTCTGCACCGCCGAAAGCCCAAACCGTTTCCCTCGGGTCATAAACACCACCTTTGAAATCAGCTTTATACCAGATGGTGTTGCATCGACCTCTTGAGCCCGCAGCGCTTATCGGACATCACTTTTCAATAGACCGACCAGGTGCCCGGCGTGGCGAGTTCGATCAAATGGCGGTCCGGGTCTCGAAAGTAGAGGCTCCAGCCTCCCAATTCCCATTCCCGCTTCTCTTCCACTGCGATTCCTTTCGTTTGGAGCCAGGACTCCCAGTCGACCAATTCGACGGTCGGGATGGCGAACGCAACATGTAATTCGCCGTCCCCGTCGTGAGGCGATTGGATCGTGCGCGAAGCTCCCTTCTTGAACAGCAGCAGCACCTGGCGTGTACCTGCGTGCATTGCGCAACCACGCTCGCCGAACTCGCTGATGACGCGGAACCCAAAAGTATCTTCGTAAAAGCGAATTGAGCGAGGCACATCGCTCACATACAAAGAGGATTCAAGAATGCCATCGGTTTTTGGACGCATCGGTCTCTCCTGGTGAGCCTCCGACCGTAACATAAGCCTTGTAATGCCTGGTTAACGCTGAGGGTTCAACCGGCCGGGGAGTGGAAAGACCTGTCACCGGATTACATGGATGCGCGCGCTGACCTTCAACTTCTTCCATGACTTGTCCGCCGTATACACGGGAGCCTTCAAAGCAAGCCCGAGCGCCAAACAAGCGCGGTCACCCAAAGACAAGCCAAGCGGGCGGGTCTGCGCGACCAGATCACCCACAAGCCTAGCGTGCTCCGAGGTAAACGGAATAGCTTCCCGGATGGGGCTCAGTGCCGCCTCCCACGCATCGTCGGGGCGGAGGCCCCGGCCGACAAGTTTGCCGTGCACTTCCGCCAGATTGACGGTGCTGATGGCCGCGGCGCTCAAGAGTTCCGGCGTCAATTTTTCGGCTCCGGGCTCCTGATTGAGAATGGCGAGCAGGGCGGAAGCGTCCAGCACAACTCTATTCATTGCGCGCGGCCTCGCGGCGTTCGGCAATCAATTCGTCCACCAGAGAGGTACCCGGCTTCACATGCTTGCGGACCAGCCGCTGAGCCCGCTCAATGTTGCGTTTCAAGGTGGTGATGCGCAGTTCGTCGCCTTGAATCCGCAGAACGACCTCGTCACCAACACGGATGCCCAGCCGCTTGCGAAACGAAGCAGGAATCACCACGCGCCCGTTCTCGTTGACGCGCATGCGTGTTTTTAACTTCATGCCATTTCTCCCTGTATGACATTACTGTAACAGATGTCACGGATGATTAGAAATGACAATGTTACAGAGCTGTAGGCTGAAGTGGCGGGAAACCTTTGCGGGGGAGCGGGCTGACAGTGGTGGCGAGAGGAGGGGGAAGCTTGCCGGAGGCGAGGGCGTCAAGGGCGCGGAGGCGGCCAGCGAGTTCGGCGTCGGTCAAGCGGCGCTCGCGGTAGAGCCAGCGGAGGAAGTCGGCGGCAAGGCGATCGCATTTCTGGGAGTTGCATTGGAGACAGCAGGAGACAAGGTTGCGGTAGGAATTGCTTCCCAAGAGGATGCGCGGGACAACATGGTCGATACAGCGACCCGCAGACGTAATTCGGCGCAGGCAATAAAAGCAACGGCCGCGTTCGCGAGCATGGATGGCTCGGCGCAGAGACTTATTTTTCATGAAATCCACTTCGCGGGTGTAAACAGGGCGCGGCAGGCTCAGTTGGTCGCGAGTTCTGCGCGGGTCGAGTCCCGTGGAGTGAATCTCGTCGGGGAGAAGCACCTCGACGAGGTGGCCGGCTTTGCTGCATTCGACGAGGCGCAAAGCACCTCGGGCGATGAGGCGGCGCACAGCGGGGCGCGCCGCGCCATCGCAAAGGCGAGTGCCGCGGGCGAGCCAGGCCATGGAGAAACGGAGTCGGAGCTTGCCTTCCAAGCGAGTGTGGCGCAAGAGATGCGCGTAGACGGCGCGGTCGGTGCTGGAGAGGCGCAGCCGCGGGACGAGCAGGTCTTCGATTTGTTTGTACACGAGTTCGGCGTTGGGTTTTTTGATTTTCATAACGTCAGTCCTTTATCGAGCGAGTGTGGGTGCGGCGCCGGAACAGTCCAGTCCCTAATAACGGTTGTGCAGATCAAGTTTTCGAGAGGAAACCCTCGAAGGAACGGCGGAAAGGCGCCGCAAAAAGAAAAAGGGCAAATTGCGTGAGGCGCAATTTACCCTACAGAATTGGAAGCTTGGTTTCCTATTTTGGTTGCTTCGGGCCGATGGCAGCCGCTGGCTCGGCGGACTCAGTAAAGCACAGGAGCCATCCCGCGAGGGCGCCGAAGACCAAGTTGAAGCCCAGCGTCTCCCAAAAATGGCTGCGCGCAACACTGGCGGGCATCAACGGATTCGGCAACAGCAAGACGGTTGTCCAGCAAGTCAAAAAGAGCGCCGCGGCCAAAGCCGACTCCCGCCGGGAAGCGTGGAGCATCCGAACGAGTGGGTACAGACACCCCACGTGGAGCAGAGCTCGGAACACGGCAAGGGCGTAGATCCAAGGAGAACTTGTCCAGTTGTGCTGCCATGCCGCCCAGAAGGTTGCCTCTTCCGGCCCCCCGTAAAAGCGCCGCAGTTCAGGGTTTCTCCAAGCGACGTAGTAGCCGAAGAACATGTACAGGAAGACGAATGCGGCGGCGAGGATGGCGACTCGCAAGAGGAGCGAAGCCGGCTTTGGCGGGACAGCAGGCGACATCGGTGGACGAATGGAGGTAGCGCGCCACTTGCCGAGCGCCAAGACAGCCAGAGGCGCGAACAAGGCCGCAGCAATCGCGCCTTGCACGAAAATGGACCGAATCATTCCTTGCGGCAATTTGTTTGAGAGGAAGGCAACGGATTCCACCTGGCTGGCGACGGTCGAGATGCCATACATGCTCACGAAGATGGCGGCGACTAGCGTCCAGCCGTGCCAGCGAGACCTGAGGATGACGTAGGAGAGAGTGCCCCCGGCACAGAGAGTAAAAATTAGAAAGCTGCGAAGAAAATCTTCAGGCATCTGTGGAACCTGCTGGTCGGCAGGCGGGGCAGGCTGGGACGCGACCGTTTGCTGAGCGGCCTTGTCGATTCCGGAAAGGGCACCGCCGACAATAAAGCAGACCGCAAACAGAAGACACACCGCCAAGATTCTCAGACTGGTGAGGAGAATTGTGCGCGTGGCCATGGTGTCTCCTGGATACTAGGTGAGCAGCGAGTGACCTTCGCCGCAATCTTTTAATCGGGCGGGCTCCAAGTAGAGCCCGCACGTTTTTTATGGCGGGCTCCAAGTAGAGCCCGTACCCGGCATCGACTTTCCGTTGTACGCATTTGTGAAGCGGACTCGCACTAGCCAGAAAATCAGCAAAATCAGCGGCAGCACGGTGAGAATTAGATACAAGGTGGTGCTGAATAAAGCCGGGGGCATATATTTTCCGATCCCCACTGTAGAGAGCAATCTCAGCGGGCGGTTTGAGGGTCCCAGGAAAAAAGATCCTGATGCGATGAACAACCCAAAGCACATGCGCCAGAGATGCCGCGCGATGCGCTTTGCGCCAGAGACACCGCCGCGCACCAGCATGCGGACGTCCCCCGCGGCTGCCAGCAGCATCACGGAACCCATGAAAAAGCTCATTCCGACCGGAACGCCGTCCTGCGAACTCGCTCCGCTGCGCACGACTTTAATGCCATTCATCCAGGTAAGGATGCCGAGCGTCAAGGGAACCAGGAACAAGACCCAATCAATACGGCTCGTTTCCCCGTCTCTGCGCCGCGAAGTCAACCAGGCCGTTCCGATCAGATAGACGGTTAGAATCCCGCCGCCGATATTATTTGGCTGATGCCGCGTGAAGGCGAGGTATACCGCGAAGACGCCCATAGTGAGCATGGACGCGACAAACACCTTTCCCGCCAGTACATGGCGAGGTGAACCTTTGCGGAAAGTCATTGCCGCGGTCCCGGACAGCAACCCCAAGCTCCCAGCGCAAATATGGACAATCAGTGTGGGCGAATATGACATCGGCTCTTCTTGGAGATATATACGCTGACCGGTGCCCCCGTGTTTCACTCCATCGCTATCACGCTAGGTGCTGTAGTTCGCCACCACTCGCGTCACTTTTCCAGTCGCCGATAGCTCCATGAATTCTGCGGTGCGTGTCCCCTTGTGATTTGTATAGAGGAGCACCACGCTGTTGATGCCCCAGAACACGTCCTCAAGGCGAAAGTGGAGTTGCGGGTAGGCTTCCAGCCCTCGCTGAAAGTAAGCGCGCAAGTTTGCTTTTCCGGCTACCTTGCCATCGGGCTTTCCCAACAGCTGAGCGGCAACGGGCGAAGTCAACTCGATAGCATCCTCATAGTGCGTCATGATCAAGTCGAGATCATGAGCGTTCCAGGCTGCAAGCCAATGGTTGGCCAGTTTCCAAGCCTCGTCTCTGGTCACTGCAACAGGCTCCAGCCCTTCAAAGTTTAAACAGTTCTCGCATGCGCTTGACTTGCGAGCGGCCAACGGGAATTTCGGTGTGCTTTTTGTCGTTCATTTTCAGCATGAAGGTGGAATTGAACCACGGCACAACTTCCTTGATGTAGTGAATATTCACCAGGAAGGAGCGGTGCGGCTTCCAGAAGGATTCGGAATCGAGGGCATCGCCCAACTCTTCGAGGGTCCGGTAATTCGAACTGCCTTCGACATCGCGAGCCATGACGGAAATCGCGCCGCGGTCAATGGAAGCCCAGATCAAATCCTCGCCGTCCACCAGAAGCAATTTCTGCTGTGAACGCACGAGTATTTTCACCGGCGGCGCGGAATTCTGTTTCGAGGAGCCGAGCTGGCTGACCAGTTGCTCCAATCGCTCGGTGGTGGAGGTGTGCGTCTCCACGATTTTGCGCGCCCTGGCAATGGCTTTGGCGATACGCGCCTTATCGAACGGCTTCAAAACATAGTCGACAGCATTCACGTCGAAGGCCTGGACCGCGTACTGGTCAAAAGCAGTGGCAAAAACCACGTGCGGCATTCGCATTTTGGCCGCGACGATTTTTTTCAGGACGCCGAAGCCATCGAGGCCGGGCATTTTTACGTCCAGGAACACCAGGTCCGGGGAGTGTTCCTTGATCAGCGAAACGGCTTCTACCCCGTTCTTTCCCTGGCCGATGAGATTGATCTCCGGGAAGCCTTTCAGAAGGAACGCCAGTTCGTCTCGCGCTGGCTTTTCATCGTCCACAATGATGGTATTAATCGACATTTTGCTGGGTCCAGCCGGATGCGTTTGGTCCTGCGCAGCGCCGTGCTTCAGCGCGGCCGTTCGAAAGCACCGTTCACGCTGAAGCCGAGTATAGGCGCACCGCGTCTCCGCAAGCAAACAGGTCTGGAATCTGGTGGGAGTGGCGAATCTTCCGTTTCCCGGTATCATGGGCGTCGAGAAGCAGAACTTGGCAGGAAGAAAAGCGGGAGCGAGCTCCCGCACTCGAAGGACGAGGAAAATGAAAAAATCTTCAGGTACGCCGCGCGCGAAGACCGCAAAAATCCTAAACAGCACCTCAATTTACGAGGGACCGGTCTTTGGGCTGCGGCGGGACGAGGTGATTGAGCCGAGCGGAGTCCGAGCTATCCGGGAGGTTATCACGCATCCCGGCTCCGTCGTGGTGTTACCCGTTCTGCCAGACGGGCGAATTCTGCTGATCCAGCAGTACCGCCACGCTACGCGACAGTATTTATGGGAGTTAGTGGCGGGCCGGATCGATGACGGCGAGAATCCGAAAGCGGCAGCGGCCCGCGAATTGATCGAGGAAACTGGTTATCGAGCGAAGCGCTTTCAAATTTTCCTGGAGATGTTCCCGACGCCAGGATTCCTAGAGGAAAAAATGTTCCTACTGCTCGCCGAAGGGCTGACGGGGGGAGAAGCGGAACCCGAAGAAGACGAGAAAATAATTTCCCGTGGCTATAAACGCAAGGAACTAGAGGAGATGATTCGAAAGGGAAAGCTTCGAGACGCCAAATCCATAGCCGGAATTCTGTATTATTTCAGATACCTTGCCCCGCCAAAGCGGTCAAAAGCGTAGAGCGCTTAAATCGATTTTTACAAACGACATAACCCTACTTTTTTTTAGCAAAGGAAGCGATTGTTCTATTGACTCGGCAATCGATTCTGGTACACTCCGCGCGATTCGTATCTTTAACAGCGTTAGGGTAATGCGCCTGGTGCTGTGGAGCGAAATCTCAAAGTCCCTGTCAGGAGGGAAGGCGAAGTGCAAGGAACCGTGAAATGGTTTAACAATTCCAAAGGATATGGCTTCATCGGGCGCGATGACGGCCCAGACGTTTTCGTACATTATTCCGCCATCGCTGGTGATGGTTATCGCACCTTGCAAGAAGGAGACCCGGTCGAATTTGAAATTGTGCAGGGACCGAAAGGTCCCCAAGCGGCCAACGTCTCAAAGGCCGGTGGCTGAGGGAGCAAGCAATCATTTGGCCGGCAGGGTCGCGCCCCCTGCCGGCCTTTTTTTTTGGAGTGGCCTAGGGTAACCGGAAGGCCGCGCGCTTGTTCACCAGCATTGACATTGCCCTGCCATCTGTCACGATGAAGTCCCCTTCCAGAAATCTATCTGGCGCGAACAGGTGTGCTTCACTTGCCTGATCCTTCTCCACATGCGCACGTCAGCTAGGCTCCACGCCCGCAAAGCCGGTAAAGCTTTCTCCATGGAGCCCAAGGAGACCACTTATGAGCAAGTGGCCAGGACGTCGCATGCTTACGTCATTTCAAAAATCCAGATGGCGGAGCAGGGTCTCAACCATTTCTGCCACCTTGTTCCTGCTCGCGAGCTTCAGCCCCACCTGGGCCGATGCTCTCTCCGAGGACAGTCAGACCACCGGGAATCTCAAACAACTCAGCCTGGAGGCGCTCGGTAATCTTGCCGTCACGACAGCCACCAAGGAACCCGAGCCACTCCGGAAAGTTCCGGCAGCGATCTATGTCATCACCCAGGAAGACATTCGCAGGTCCGGTGCCACTACCCTTCCCGATGTATTGCGCCTCGCGCCCGGTGTTGAAATAGCTCAAGTTGACAGCGATCACTGGTCCATCGCCATTCGCGGTTTTGGAGCGGTGCTGGCCAGCAAACTTCTTGTGCTGATCGACGGAAGGAGCGTCTACACACCTCTGTTCGCTGGCGTGTATTGGGAGGCACAAGACACGCCGCTGGAGGACATTGACCGTATTGAAGTGATCCGAGGTCCTGGCGGCACCATTTGGGGAGCGAACGCGGTCAACGGCATCATCAACATCATAACCAAAAGCGCCAAAGACACTCACGGATCCATGGTTTCCATGAGTGGCGGCAACGTGGATCAGGGCACTGCCACGTATCGGCACGGGGGCGGAGACGGCCGTGGCCTCGACTACCGTTTTTACGCCAAAGGTTTCAGCCGCAGTCCGCAATTCCATGCGGACGCCCGCAATTTCGATGCTTGGCAAATGGGCCAAGCGGGATTCCGAGTCGATTGGGATAAGAACCTACGCGACAGTCTCACCCTTCAAGGCGATGTCTACACGGAGAGCGCAGGCGAAACCACAACGTTCGCGCTCTATACGCCGCCCTCCCAGGTTACCGTGGATGGCAACGCTAAATTGTCGGGAGGAAATCTTCAGGCTCGCTGGAAACGCGTCTTGAACGAAGGCTCTGATTTTCAGATCCAGGCCTACTACGACCACACGCGCCATTTCGAACCAGAAATTGGAGAAACGCGCGACACCTTCGACATCGATTTCCTGCACCATCTGACGCTCCCAGGCCAACAAGACTTCCTTTGGGGACTTGGCATGCGCGTGAGCCCGGGCAGTTTTGACCAACTCGTTCCTACGATCGACTTTCTGCCGCACCAGCTTACAGATCAGATCTACAGTGGATTCGCGCAGGACGAACTTCCCCTTCTCGAGCACCGGCTCTTGCTGACCGCAGGTTCAAAATTCGAGCACAATAACTACACGGGGTTCGAGATCCAGCCGCGCGGAAGTGTGCTGTGGAACATCACCGACCGGCAAGCCTTGTGGGCCTCCGTTACGAGAGCCGTTCGAACTCCATCACGCCTCGATGAGGACATTCAACTCACGGACTTCGCCACGGTGATTCCGCTGCCTATTTATCTGCGCGTGAACACGAATGGACAATTCCGCTCCGAAGAATTGATTGGCTATGAGGCTGGGTATCGCGCGTTGCTGGCGGCAGATTTCTACCTGGATGTCGCGGTGTTTCACAATAATTACAGCAACCTCTCCAGTTTTCAGGTCGGCGCGCCATTTCTAGAGCTATTACCCGCTCCGGCACACGCAATAATTCCGTTGCTCACGGAAAACGGCATCAAAGGCGCCACCAATGGATTCGAAATCTCACCCCATTGGAAGCCGGCGAAATGGTGGGAACTGAAGGCCTCTTATTCCTACCTCGATATGGATTTGCAATTGAAAACCGGGAGCAATGACCCAACGACCATTGCCAATAATGAAGGATCGAGCCCGCACCACCAGGTTGTCCTTCAATCTTTCTTAAATCTGCCAAAGAAACTGGAATTTGACCAAACTTATCGTTACGTGAGTTCCCTGCCGATCCAGACGGTTGCGGCCTATTCAACCATGGACGCGCGATTTGGCTGGCACCTCACCCGTCAACTGGAACTGTCGGTTGTCGGGCATAACCTGCTGCAGCCCCATCACCCGGAGTTTGGCGGCGACCCCGGCGGACTCGTTGGGATCAAGCGAAGCGTTTACGCAAAAGTGGTCTGGCACCCTGAGATGAACTGATGTGCACAAAGGACATTTCCGGCTCGCGTTCCTTTTCGCTCTCGAAACGAGGGCGCGCCATTCGCAGGGCCATGGGATTGGCGTCCCGGCTCACGACTCTGGCGGTCGCCTGCGCGCTACTCACTTCATTCCTAAACGGCCAGCAATCCAGGCCAAGCGAATATCAAGTCAAAGCTGTGTATCTCTTCAACTTTGGGAGATTTGTCGACTGGTCCGCGATTCTCCCGACGGCTGGGGATCATGCATTCGCGGTCTGCGTAATTGGCGCGGACCCCTTTGGGCGAACCCTGGATTCCACGCTCGCCGGTGAACTCATCGACAAAAGGAAAGTAGTAGCCAGGCGGATCTCAAGGCCCCAGGACGCGGCAACTTGCCAAGTCTTGTTCATCAGTTCGTCTGAGGATTCCCGCCTCAAAGACATTCTTCCGCAGATCGATAAAATGAAATTGCTCACAGTTAGTGACATGCCACGATTCTCGGTGCGCGGCGGAATGATTCAGTTCGTTTTCGATAAAGATAAGATTCGATTCGAGGTCAACCTGACGAATGCCGAACGCGCTGGACTGAATTTAAGCTCGGAACTGCTCAAAGTGGCAATTGCGGTGAAACGGAATTCTTAGCCCGGCGATTGTCAGGCGATGGCCAAAACCAAAGACTACTCAATCACCAAGAAGCTCACCCGCATGAACATGCTGGTCAGTGGTGCGGCATTGTTGATGGCCTGCCTATCCTTTGTTATCTACGACCTGTTCACATTTCGCGAAGCCATCGCTCGAAACCTGTCCATTCAAGCCCGGGTTGCTGGTTCGAACAGCGTGACCGCATTGGTTTTCAGCGACCCTCACTCAGCGGAAATCACCCTGTCCGCTCTGAAGGCCGCACCCAACGTCATATCCGCGGGAATTTACTCGCTTAATGGCCAGCTCTTCGCTTCCTACCGGCGCGACGCCCAGGCGCAATTGCCGCCAACCATTTCGCCGGACAAGGCGCGCAGCCGCGTATTCGAGGATAGCGACGTGATCGTCACAGATCCCATCGTGTTTCAGGGCAAGCCGACCGGCATCGTATATATCCGATCGGATCTGCAGATGTTGTATATCCAACTGCGGCGCTACGCCTCCATCGCGGCTTGTGTGCTGGCTGTTTCGCTTTGGACCGCCCTCATGCTCTCTTCCATGTTCGGGCGATCGATCACCGACCCCATCGTGCATCTGGCCGACGTTGCGTTCATAGTCTCTCGCGACAAGAACTACACCGTCCGGGCAACACCGCCAAGCGGTCGTGACGAGATATCCACGTTGATTGCATCATTCAACGGGATGTTAGGTCAGATTGAGGTGCGGGACGCCGCTCTTCAGAGCGCCCAGAATCAGCTGGAGCAGCGCGTGGACGAACGCACGTTCCAGCTTGCGGCAGCTAACGAGGAACTGGAGTCGTTCAGTTATTCGGTCTCGCACGACTTGCGATCTCCGCTGAGGACCATCGACGGCTTCAGCCATGCCTTGCTCGAAGATTGCGCGGACCGGCTTGATGACACGGGTCGTACTCACCTGAACCGGATCCGCGCGGCGACACAAAGAATGGGTTTGCTGATTGACGACCTTTTGAATCTTTCGCGCTTATCACGAACGGAGATGCATACCCAAAGCGTCGATATCAGCGCTCTGGCCTCCGCGATCGCTAATGGCCTTCAGGAGGGACTGCCCAGACGGGGCGTCGAACTGCGCATAAGAAATGGTCTTAGAACCTTGGGGGACCCCGGTTTGTTGCGGGTGGTGTTGGAGAACCTGCTGGGAAATGCGTGGAAATTCACTTCGACGCACGAGTCCGCGCTTATCGAATTTGGAGCGGCAGTTAGCAACGGAAAAGCGGCCTTTTTCGTGCGGGACGACGGTGCAGGTTTCGATCCGGCTTACGCCGACAGGCTATTTGGTGCTTTCCAGCGGCTTCACTCCATGACCGAGTTTGCCGGCACCGGCATCGGCTTGGCCACTGTGCAACGCATCGTCCGCCGTCATGGCGGCGAAATCTGGGCGGAAAGCGCCGTCGGCCGCGGGGCCACTTTCTATTTCACGCTGGGTGAACCGGCTTTCGAAGGAGCGCTACCATGAACACCAAGGTGATCCTGCTAGTCGAGGACAATCCGGACGACGAAGCACTGACCGTGCGAGCTTTGCGGAAGAGCAAGATTGTGAATGAAGTGGTGGTCGCACGCGACGGAGTGGAGGCCTTGGAATACCTGTTCGGCGAAGGGCCTCATGCGGGCCGCAACGTCTCGGAAATGCCCCAGGTCGTTCTGCTGGATTTGAAGCTGCCCAAGTTGGACGGACTGGGGGTGCTACGCCGACTACGCGCCGATGCTCGGACTAAATTGCTCCCAGTGGTCATTCTCACGTCGTCGAACGAGGAGCAGGATCGCATGACCAGTTATGGCTTGGGCGCGAATAGCTACGTGCGCAAGCCGGTGGACTTCGAGCAGTTCGTGGACGCCGCTCTGCAACTCGGATTGTATTGGCTGGTTCTGAACGAGCCGCCGCGAAGGAGCATCTAAATGGAAAACGCAATTCGACTGCTGATCGTTGAGGATTCCGAAGACGATGCGGCGCTGCTGCTCCTGCTGCTGCGGCAGGCCGGCCACGCCATCACCTCGGAACGGGTGGACTCGGCTAGGGGCCTGGCAAATGCTCTCAATAAGAACTGGGACATCGTCATCTCGGACCATTCGATGCCGCAGTTTACAGGTACCGAGGCCCTGAAAATGGTTAGGGCGAGTGATCCCGACGTTCCATTCATCTTCGTTTCCGGCACGATTGGAGAAGATGTGGCCACCGAGTCCATGCGTGTGGGAGCCCAGGACTACGTCATGAAGACGAATCTAAAACGCCTGGTTCCGGCAGTTCAACGCGAACTCCGGGATGCCGGAGAACGCAAAGAGCGAAAACGGCTGGAAGGTCGCGTACAGCAGTTGCAGAAATATGAAGCCATTGGAAGGCTGGTAGGCGGGATAGCGCATGACTTCAACAATATGATCGGCGCGATATTGGGCTGGGCGGAAATGGGCTCTGGAGAAACAGAACCAGCGACTCGCTTGCATGGTCGATTTCAGAAAATTCGTGAACAATCCCTGCGCGCCGGGAAATTGACGGCACAACTGCTCGCCTTTGCTGGCGGCCAAATCCTGCAACCGCGAAAAGTCAATCTGAACGCCCTGGTCCAGGAAGAGATGAGCCTGCTGAGCCGAATAATCGGAGCGGATATCGAGGTTCAGATTCTTGTCGCGCCGGACCTGAGAGTTACGCTGGCGGATCCTTCGCAACTCGAGCAAGTATTGATGAATTTGTGCCTGAATGCGCGCGATGCCATGGCAGGAGGAGGACAACTCACTATCGAAACTCAAAACGTCGAACTCGGAACGGAGTTTTGCCGCGAACATGCATTAGACCGCCCGGGAAGCTACGTCTTGCTCTCGGTATCCGACACCGGCATGGGAATGGACACAGCGACGATTGAGCACATCTTTGAACCCTTCTTTACGACCAAGGAGATGGGCAAGGGCACCGGACTTGGCTTGGCAACCGTGTACGGCATCGTCAAACAACACGGTGGCTTCATCCAGGCGAGCAGTGAAGCCGGAAAGGGCGCTTCGTTTCGGGTCTATCTCCCCGCCGCCAATGGCGACCACGAACCCCGCGCGATCGAGCGCGAGGATCAACCTTTGCGGGGCAGGGAAACAATCCTGTTGGCGGAAGATCATGACGGGCTTCGCGAGACGGCACAGGAAATGCTTCAGGCGCTGGGCTATCGCGTGCTGGTCGCGCCGGATGGCGGAATCGCTTTGGAACTCTTCAAGGCCAATTCCAAGCAGATCGATTTAATTGTCATGGATGTAGTGATGCCCTCAATGAGCGGCCCAGAAGCTTATCTGGAAATGGTTGCCCTGCGACCCGGGGTCCGAGTGATCTTTACGACCGGCTACACTCCGAAAGCCAGGGCTCTGGTTTCGATGATTGAAAAAGGCGCAGTAATCCTGCAAAAACCGTACAGCCTTACAAGTCTCAGTCAAATGGTCCGGGGCGCATTGGAAGTGCAGCTCCAGGTTTGAATCCTTGATGCGGTTCCGAACCCGCGGAATGAACCGCTTTTCGTCGAATGCACCTGCCTCACTGGCGGTCCGGACGCGGTACTAGGTTCTGGCCCTGGTGATCCTGGCTTTGCGGTGCTGGTAGCTCACCGGGAATTCATCGAACTCGGCGCCCGTGGCCGGGAGCGCCAGCCGCCGCCACCATGCAGGCATATTCCGATCCTTTACCTCTCCTACTTCCTTTACTTCATTTACCTCCCGCACCTGGGTTTATAATCTTTCCGCCATGGACAACAAACAGATTGCACGCGTACTGCGCGAAACCGCGCAACTCCTCGAAATCGACGGCGCCATTATCGGCCGATATCGCAGCTACGAGAAGGCTGCGGAACTGATCGACGGCTTGCCGGAATCGATCGAGCAGCTGGTGAAGGAGCCGGAAAAGCTCAAGGAACTGCCGGGAATCGGCGACCGCATGGTCGAGCATCTCGAGGAGATTGTGAAGACCGGCGACTACGCGCTGCGCAAGAAGCTGCTGAAGAAATATCCGGCGACAATTCTGGATTTGCTGCAACTGCAGTCGCTCGGCCCGAAGAAAGTCGCCTTTCTGTGGTCCAACTTTAAGGCCGGCACGGTAGCCGACGTGGAGCGCATCGCAAAAGAAGGGAAACTCCGCGACCTCGCTGGTTTTGGCGAGAAAAGCGAACAAAACATTTTGAAAGCGGTGGAAGTTTTCAAGAAATCGAGTGGGCGGTTTCTCATTAACACCGCCGAGGACGCGGCCGCGGCGATCAGCGCGCATATTGAGAAGGCGGGAAAGGCTGCGGAGTCTGTGACGCCTGCCGGATCGCTGCGCCGGGGAAAAGAGACGGTTGGCGACCTCGATCTGCTGGTCACGCTGGCCGACGGCCATACCTCCCAGAAACACGTCGACGCGCTGGCCAAGCACATACTGGCCTTTCCCGGGATCGATCAGACGCTGGCGCACGGGGAAAACAAAGTCAGCTTCACGCTGGAGAATGGCTTACAGGTCGACGTCCGGCTGCTCGAAAAAGAGAATTTCGGCGCTGCCCTGCTCTATTTTACCGGTTCGAAAGAGCACAACGTGGCGCTGCGCGGGCGGGCTAACGACATGGGGCTCACCCTCAATGAATATGCCCTAGCGACATTGAAGGGTGAGAAACGCGTCGCCGGGCGTACCGAGGAAGAGATTTATTCGAAATTGAAGCTGGATTTCATCCCGCCGGAGTTGCGCGAGAATACCGGCGAGATTGCCGCCGCCGAGCACCACAAGCTGCCGCATCTAATCACCCTGAAGGACATGAAGGGTGACCTGCAGATGCATTCCACGGCCAGCGATGGAAAGAACTCGATTGAAGAGATGGCGGAAGCGGCGCGGCAGCTCGGCCACCACTACATCGCCATCACCGACCATTCGAAAGCCGTGACCGTCGCCAACGGCCTGGACGAAAAGCGCATGGCGGCGCACATCAAGAAGATTCATGCCGCGAATGACCAAGACCTGGGAATTCGCGTTCTGGCGGGCGCTGAAGTGGACATCCTCAAAGATGGGTCGCTGGATTATTCGGATGAACTTCTGGCGCAACTCGACGTGGTGGTCTGCTCTGTGCACTCCTATTTCAACCTGGAGCGCGCGGCCATGACGGCGCGCATGCTCGACGCCATTGAAAACCCCTACACCCAGATCATCGCCCACCCCACCGGCCGGCTGCTGTTGCGGCGAGATCCCATCGACTACGACATGGAGAAGGTCCTGGAGGCTTGCGCGAAATACGGCGTGGCCATGGAGTGCAACTCCTATCCCGATCGGCTCGACTTGAAAGACGTGTACCTGCGGATGTGCAAGGAGCGAGGAGTGAAAGTGGTCATTTCGACCGACTCCCACAACTCCGCCAACCTGGCGTTCATCCGCTACGGCGTCACCATGGCCCGCCGCGGCTGGCTGGAGAAGAGAGATGTCATCAATACCCTGCCGACGGCTGAGTTCCTGGCCGCCCTCCGGCCCAAACCCGGTGCTACCCAGCCTGGAAGCCAAAAGAAGCGGGCCGCAAAGGGAACTTGATAAGAGACCGTGGTTGCGCAACGGCTTGCAGACAGGGAACCTTTTCTCCCCGGCTATCGTACCTATAGGCAGAACGCCAAATTTCGGAGGGTACTCGATATGAACCCACTTCCCCACCGCTCGACCGCGATCAGGTTCGGGCTTGCTTGCGCAGCCCTTTTAGCCGCTTCCGCGGTTGCGGCTCGCGCTGAAGAGGTCACCAAGCCCTTCACCGTCTCTGGACGCGCCAACGTGCATGTAGAAACCAATGATGGCAGCATCCGCGTCAGCACGGGCGACTCGAAGCAGGTCGAATTTCGCGTGGAATATCAGGGTTACGAACTGGGCAAGAATTTGCACATTGACGCGCATCAAGACGGAGACAAGGTGGAGTTGATTGCCCGGGTCACCGCCCATTGGGGTTTCTCCTGGGGCCACAACTCGCACAGACTACACATCGAAGTGCGCATGCCGCGGGACGCCGACCTCGACGTCCATTCCGGAGACGGATCAGTGCAGGCCGAATCGATTAATGGGACAGTGAAAGTCTACACGGGCGACGGGTCCGTCAAGGCCAATTCGCTCAAAGGCAACATCGATTTGCACACCAACGACGGCAGTATCACCGTCGATTCCCTGAAGGGCGACATCCGCCTCCATACGGGAGACGGCTCGATTGAAGCCCGCGACTTGGATGGCAAAGTCGATGCCGACTCCGGCGATGGCCATATTCGCATCGCAGGGCGATTCGACGCGCTCAACGTCAAAACGGGGGACGGCAGCGTGGACACGCGCGTTCAGCCGGGTTCCAAGATGGCTTCAAGCTGGACCATCAGGACAGGCGATGGAAGCGTGGACCTCGTTCTCCCGTCGGATTTCCAAACCAATATTGACGCCAGCACGGGGGATGGCCACATCAGCCTGGGCATCCCTGTCACGGTGGAAGGCACCTTCAGCAACTCACAGATTCACGGCAAGATGAACGGTGGCGGCCAGCCACTGACGATCCACACCGGCGATGGCTCGATCCGGCTAAGCAAGAGCTAGCACATCGACCAAATGGGCGGACAAAACGAGCCAGTTTACGCGCCTAGTCCCAGTACTCGGCTGCCGTGAACTACTGCCCACACCTGTCCTGTTTTGGCAACTTCACTGCACACTGTGCGAAGCGCAACTCATTGAAAACATGGGATGTACCTTTGGCCTCCGGCATGCGCTTCTACTTGCCGAACGTCAGGAGAATGTTGTGATCATCTATGCCTTAATCGCCGCCTTGATTCTATTGGTAGCGGTGACCTCTATTAGCTCCATCGATTTCTCGAAAACCCGCCGCCACTGATCTTCATTCCCTGGCAAGCGTCACGATTTCCCGTAGTCTGGGAGCCGACAAGAACTCTTCCCGCCAACGGCTCCGGTAAAGCATAATCACAGCCTGAATATGGAAGGAACGGCTACAAACGAAACGGTGGCGCGTCCAACGCTGTCAAGGCGCGGGCGTTTGTGGATTGGTCTCCTTTTCGTGTACACGCTGATCGCCGTGCTGATGACTGGTTACCGCTATTTGGACGATCTCACGCGGCAGATTCCCGGAACTTTTCCGAGGCGCGCTCTGGAAGAAGGGACCGGAGTGTACTCGGTTTTTCTTCTTTTGCCGTTCGTCTTTCTCTTCTCACAACGGTATCTCTTTGAGCGCAAGGGGTGGCTCCGTCTTGGTCTTTTGCATGTGGCCGGAGCCATTCTTTTCTCCGCGGCGCACACCACGATGATGGCCATCAGCCGACACTTTCTGGCGCCTTTACTAGGGATGGGGCCGTACGACTACGGCATCATGACGTACCGCTATCCCATGGAATTCTCGAATGACCTGATCGGGTTCACTGTCATCGTGGGCGCGTATTCTTTCTACCAACGCTTGCGCATCGCCCAAGCTCAGCAATTGGCCTCGGCGGAATTGCAGACCAAGCTGGTGCAAGCCCAGCTGGAAAATCTGCGCCTTCAGCTGCAGCCCCACTTCCTATTCAACACATTGAATACGATTTCTTCGGTGATGTACGAAGACGTCCGCTCCGCCGATGCAATGATCGCGCAACTCAGCGACCTGCTGCGGCTCACGCTGCGGGCTTCGCGAGCGCATGAGATTCCCCTTGCCGAGGAACTGGAAATCACGCGGCTCTATCTCGACTTGATGCAAAAGCGCTTCGAAAACAAATTGCGCGTGTCCTACGAGATTGACCCCAGCTTAAATAGTTCTCTGGTACCGCAGCTCATCCTGCAGCCGCTGCTGGAAAATTCGTTGCGGCATGGAATGAAAGCGGGGAGCAGCGCGATGGATCTCACCATTGCGGCGCATCGCGAAAACGGCAGCTTGATCCTGCAGGTCTGCGACACTGGCCGCGGTCTCGGAGAAATTGTGCCTTCGGGTGTGTTCGGCCGCGGACTAGGGCTTTCGAATATCCGTGACCGGCTGGCGCACCTCTATGGCGATCGCCAACAATTCTCGATTGCCAACCGGGCCAGCGGAGGAGCGCAAGTCACGCTCCGTGTACCTCTGCACAGTTCCCCGCACCTTTCCCAAGCCTCCGAATGAGTTCGCGGTCTCCACTCCGGGTCCTCGTTGTCGACGACGAAGCGCCGGCGCGGCGGAAAATACTGCGCCTGCTGCGCGATGAGCCCGCTGTGGAGATCGCCGGAGAAGCTGACAGCGGCGAAGCCGCTGTTGCGGCAATTAAGAAGCAGCGTCCCGACCTGGCTTTTCTTGATGTGCAGATGCCTGGGCTGGATGGATTCGGGGTCATTCAATCGCTCAATGCCGCGAATATTCCGTTGCCGCGTGTGGTCTTCATAACCGCCCACGACAGGTTCGCGCTCCGCGCTTTTGAGGTGCACGCTTTCGACTATTTGCTCAAGCCCGTCGTTGAAGAGCGGTTTCGCGAAGCGCTTCGCCGCGCGAGAACAGCCCACGAGCAATCGGCCGATGGCTACGCGTCCCGCCTGGGGGCGATGCTGGACCAACTGCAGCGCGAAAGGTCGCTTCCCGAGCGCCTGCTGATTCAGGAAGACTCACGGTCGATATTCGTGGCCGTGAAGGATATTTCCTGGGTGGAAGCTGACCGGAACTACGTGCTGCTGCATTGCGACAAGAAAACACACACGCTGCGCAGCACGCTGGACGCGGTGCAAAACATGCTTGATCCGAAACTGTTCGTGCGCATCAACCGGGGAACGCTGGTGAAACTGGACGCCGTTCGGGAGCTGCTGCCGTGGTTCCACGGCGAGTACAAAGTGATGCTGCACGACAATACGGAACTGCGCTGGTCGCGCCGCTACGTTTCGCAGCGGCCCGAACTCTTGAAACTTTCCTGAGAGCCACTTGCATGCCTAGGACAGCCCACTCGTCCCTTCTTTGGGCCCGTTTGTCCCGGATGTGTTGCGCGTCACAGTCCATTCAGGTATTTCTTCCCGCCATGAAAGACATGGCGCTTTTCAGTGTATTCCGCAGCTTGGTGATCAGTTCACTTTCACTAGGCCTGGTATCACATGCTTCTGCGCAGGCCAAGCCGGAAGCCGGCTGGCCGAACTATGGTAACGATGGCGGCGGCACCCGCTATTCGCCAGCCGCGCAGATTGACCGCACCAACGTGACGCAACTTAAGGTCGCGTGGACTCATCGCACCGGCGCGCTGCCTCATGACGAAGAACTCGACAAGAAAGCCGCGTTTGAGGCCACGCCTATCCTGGTTGACGGAAAGCTCTTTCTCAGCACTCCTTACGATCATGTGATCGCTCTGAATCCCGAGACTGGCGCGAAGCTCTGGGAGTTTGATCCGAAGCTGGAGCTGCCCTACGGATCCTCGGAAGTCACCTCGCGGGGTGTTTCCGCTTGGCGCGAACCCCATGCCAAATCGGGGAAACTGTGCGCGTTGCGGATCTTTATCGGGACGCTCGACGCGCGGCTGATTGCCTTGGACGGAGCGACCGGGAAGCCGTGCGCCGATTTCGGGATGGATGGAGAAGTCGATCTCACGAACGGAGTAAAGCTGCGCGACCCCGGGGACTATCAAGTTACTTCTGCGCCGGCGATCTTCAACGATTTGGTAATCACCGGGTCCTCGCTAGGTGACAATCGCGCCGTCACCGTCGAGCGCGGCATTGTTCGCGCTTTTGATGTGCGCACCGGCAAGTTGCGCTGGACTTGGGACCCCATCGCTCCATGGGCTTATCAGACTACGCCTCGAACGGGCGCGGGCAACGCATGGTCAACCATCTCGGTAGACGCCGAACGCAATCTCATTTTTATTCCAACGGGCAGCGCCAGCCCCGATTATTACGGCGGCTTCCGCAAGGGCGACAACAAATGGGCCAACTCGGTCGTGGCTTTGCGTGCTAGCACCGGTGAATTCGTCTGGGGCTTCCAAGTCGTTCACCACGACATTTGGGATTACGACGTCGCTTCGCAGCCTACGCTTTTCACTTGGAAAGACGGCTCGCCCGCGATCGCGATTACAACAAAAATGGGCCGCGTGTTTGTGCTCAATCGCATGACAGGCGCGCCGCTTCTTCCGGTTGAGGAGCGCCCCGTGCCCAAGAGCGACATTGCCGGCGAGGAGTCCTGGCCCACGCAGCCGGTTTCGACGATTTCGCTCGTTCCGGAAAAGTTATCGCCGGAAGACGCCTGGGGGAAAGACGCACAGGAGAAACAATGGTGCACGGACAAAATCAAAGCCGCGAGATTTGGAGAAATATTCACTCCGCCGAGTTTGCAGGGGACGCTGGTCTACCCGAGCAACGTCGGAGGAGTGAACTGGGGCAGCGCGGCATTCGACCCGCAGCGGCACCTGCTCTTCGTGGACACCAACCGCTTGCCGATATTCGTGAAACTGATTCCGAG
>Ga0137403_10002846_pt1 | contig 20958 bp, 10 predicted proteins | sample CZOMad2_1_16fung_FD_122057 | JGI IMG/M metagenome (GOLD analysis project Ga0137403, IMG submission 122057) | Vadose zone soil fungal communities from Angelo Coast Range Reserve, California, USA - CZOMad2_1_16fungal (Hybrid Assembly) | ecosystem: Environmental > Terrestrial > Soil > Vadose zone...
AAGGTGGTCCGGCAGATCGACGCCGACGTACCGGTCAATGACGTCCGCTCGATGGATACTCGCATTGCGGATAGCCTTGTCGCACGTCGTTCCCCGGCGCTTCTGGCAGGTCTCTTCTCTGGCATCGCCTTGTTGCTCACTGCCATCGGAACGTATGGCGTCCTGAGTTATGCGGTAGCGCAGCGTCGTCGCGAGATCGGCCTGCGCATGGCCCTCGGGGCCCAGTCGGGCCAGATTCGCAGCCAGTTTTTTTATCTCTCCTTGCGCTTACTCGCCTGCGGAACGCTATTGGGATTGGTCGGAGCATGGCAGGCGGGCCGAGCCATGCAAGCAGTGCTCTTCCATGTGCCGCCTATCAACTTAGCAATTCTCGCGGGTGCTGGGTGCGTGATGGGACTAGTGTCTCTAGTAGCTTGCGTGCTGCCATCTCAACGCGCCGCGCGAATATCTCCGATGGAGGCTCTCGCCGAAGAGTAGAGAATCGGTTCGACCTTCCGATTTGCATTTGCCAAATGAGGCGCTCTCGGAGCGAATCTACACAAGTATTTCGGGCAACACATGTGGTTCAATGTCACATCAGCTGCCATCTCGACCGATAAGTCTCGCGGCACTTTATCCATTAAGAATCAGTAGTTTGCGGCGATATAGAAAAGATAGGCAAACTGTATCCGCTCTTCATTGGAATGGTTCTGTGCACGAGACATGATTCCGCCGTTCGATAACCGAGCGACGGAGGCTCAATCATGAAACGAAACATGTTCCTTGCACTGGCAGTGGCTTCAATGTTCTCTTGCGCGGGGCTGGCATTTACGGTAGCCGCGCACGATAAAGCGCACGAACGGCACGAATTCACACCGGATACGATTCCCTGGGGTCCGGCACCGCCCGTGGTGCGTCCCGAGGCGCAGTTTGCGGTGCTTGAAGGCGACCCGACCGCGTCGACCGGCGACTTCACGATTCGCTTGAAGATGCCGGATGGGTTTCGCATCGCGCCGCATTTTCATCCGGAACGTGAAAACGTGACCGTTATTTCAGGGACTTTCAAACTCGGAATGGGCGATGAGTTTGAGACCAACAAAATGAAAGCGTTCACGGCCGGCAGCTTTGCCTTTCTTGACCCCAATATGCACCACTTCGCCATGGCCTGCGGAGAAACCATCGTGCAGGTCCACGGGCAATCCCCGCTGCAGTTCAACTACATCAATCCCAGCGACGACCCGAGCAGGAAATAGGCCGCCTGGCCCTCGACGGCGGCACGTGCAAGAGCATCGGCGAGCAGGTGGTCTCAGGCGGTGCCGATGTTCGGACTCTTGTAGATCGAAGGCTTGTGAAGTGAAAGGTTTGTCGAGGCGATGAATGGACCGGGAAGCAGCGGTAAGCTCTTCCCGGGCCTTGTTTTGTCCGGCATTCGCTGGCGTGAACCGCGACAGGCCGGATTCCTGAAGCACCGGGGCGCCGCTGAAATACCTCGTTTACCTGATGGCGGGCTATCGATCCGGCGTTGTAGCGTACCTACCGATGAGTCTCTCAACCACTTGCCCAAGTTGCAGCCACCTGCAAGACCTGTCTCGTGCCTACTGGCGGGGCATCTCATATGAAACTGAATGCGAGAGTTGCGGCTTCGAAATCGTAGGCTTTCTAGTGCAGCAAACTGTCAACTGGCCCTCCCTGAGAGAGCACACCTATCGGCCGCGAGTGTATCCGATCGAGACCGCCGCTCAACACCCTTCGTATACAAATCGGGCTTCGTATGCAAACCGGGCGGTCCAGTTCGTGGACGCGGCGATGGTATGGCTCAAGGCTCCGATGTCGCAGGACCTATCTCGATTGTCGTGGTGGCTCCGATCCGCGTGGTAATTGGGCAAATCCCATAGAATTTTAAAAAGTTGGCGGAAGCGTGTGGGAGTCGAACCCACCATTCGACCCGCGAAGGGCCGAATCGCCGGCTTTGAAGGCCGGGAAGATCACCGGATCCCTTTCGCCTCCACTCTCGTAAACGCAGGCTTGTTCTGGCCTTTGATAGTTAGCCGCACCATCTGGGGCAAGTCAATCGACGAGATTTTGGCGAGCGTGTGGGAAGGATGTGCGACACCGGCGGTGCCCAGCCATGGGCCCGCAGCGAGTTAGGCATAGCTAGCCGTTGCGTTGCGGTTCTTCTCGCTGCGTTCGCCGGTGATGCGCTCGAGATATCCGCCAGCGCGGAATGCTTGCAGCGGGTCCGCAGGCAGATTGCGCGATTTTCTCCACTCCTGGATGGCGGGCCGCACATCCTGCCAAAACGCTCCGCGCAGAGTTTCCTCGGCATCCACCAGCGAGCACTCCTGCTGAAGTTTGGCGAGGCGGCCGTAATCTACCAGAGCTGCGCGCGCGTAGAGTTCCTGCGCGGTGCACACGGTTTGAATCATGGCTTCGATTTTTCCCTTGAGATTGTGACTCTGATCGATCATATAGGCGATGTCCGCCGTGGTTTGCGTCTCCCATTCGAACATTCGGATTTCGTGAAAAATTCTAAAAATCTGATAGGGATCGATCGAACCGAGCGTCAGGTCGTCGTCGGCATATCGCCGATCGTTGAAATGAAATCCGCCCATCATGTTCTGGTGGAGGAGCCACGCAACAATCTGCTCGATGTTTTGTGCCTGGTAGTGATGACCGGTATCGACCAGAACCCGGGCCTGCGGGCCGGCTCTTCTTGCCAGGAGCAGCGCCATACCCCAATCGGCTATGTCCGTGTGATAGAACGCAGGCTCGAAAGGCTTGTATTCGAGGAGGAGTCGCTGGCCCGGTTTCAAGACAGCGTGAATTTCCCGGAGGCCTTCTTCAAAATAACCGATGCGCTTGCGAATGTTCTGAGTACCGGGGTAGTTGGAGCCGTCTGCAAACCATGGCGAAATGTCCGGCGCGCCAAGAGCTTCGGAGATCTCGACGCAGTCGAGAATGTGTCGAATCGCCATTTGACGAATCGCGGGATCCGGATTGCCGATGGAGCCATACTTGTATTCCTGGTTTTGGAATATGTTGGGGTTGATCGATCCCGGGCGAATGGAAAACTGGCTGGAGAGTTCTTCCACTTTGGGAACGTCTTTCAAACCGTTGGGCAGATCCCACTGAACGTGGAGCGCCAAAGTTGGACAAGCGCCAGTGAGGGCATGCACCTGAGCGGCGTCGCTGAATTTTTCTTCGATCGTCGTGGCGGCAGCAGGCTGGATGAACTTGCCGAAACGCGTGCCAGTATTGGCAAATCCCCACGAAGGCAACTCAACGTTGAGTTTGTCGAGAGCTTTCCAAACGAGTTCGACCGCTCTATCTTTCATGATACGTCTCCATTCCACCGCGCGCAGAGCTATCGAAGAAACGCCTCCGCTAAACCTCCGTCCACTGGGATCAGATGGCCCGTCGTACAGCGGGACTGTGGGCCGGCAAGAAAGAGGATAGCCGCGGCGCAATCCTGCGGATCGATTGGTTGATGCGTCAGAGTTCGTTTGGCGTAGAATTCCGCCAACAGAGTGCATAGTTGTTCGTCCGAAGCTCCCTGGTCGAAGGGAATGGAGTACTTGTTCAGCGATGCGACAACGCGGTCTCGTGGAAACATCGTCGAGCCTTTCACAACCGTCGCAGGACTGATCCCGTTAACGCGTATCTTTGGAGCCAGCGAGATTGCCAGTTCGCGAACGAGATGATTCACTGCTGCCTTGCTGACGTCATAGGCTTCGCTTCCTCGCTTCGGAACAACAGCATTTGCCGAACTAACCAGAACTACGCTGGCGGTCAAGTCCTGGTCAACGAGTATTTTTGAGGCTTCCTCGATCAATCGATGATTGGCGGTGACGTTGATGTCTAATGTGAGGCCCCACTGTCCATCACTAATCTGACCGTCCGGAGACGAAGGAAAAATGGCGGCCGTGTTGACGATAACGTCCAGGCCACCGTACGCACAGACGACTTCCCGAAGTGCCTTGCGAATAGAATCTCGATCGCGAATGTCGATGGCGATTGCGATGGCAGTCTCTTTGCCGGCAATTTTCTGGGCTTCAGCTGCAACCAACTTGGCGGCTTCAAGATCCTTGTCGGCCACAGCAACGTGGGCGCCCCGTTGACTTGCGAGAAGTGCGCTTTCGCGGCCAACACCGTTCCCGCCACCCACCACGAGGCAAATCTGCCGGCTCAACTCTTCTTCCGGAGGCTGGCGGCGAATCTTCGCCTCTTCCAACTGCCAATACTCGATGCGAAAGGCTTCGGAAGGGGGCAGAGCTACGTAGTTCGAATGAACACGGAACGCGTCCGTTTTGGCCGCAGGCCCCGCCTGAGGCAGCACACTTGGCGCGGCATTGGAACCTAGAGCGCTCGCACCTTCCATGACATGAATTGCATTGGTGTAAAATTCCCCGGTTATACGAGCTTCCGCTTTGTTCTTGCCGAAGCTGAACATCCCGATGCCGGTCACGAGCACCACGGTGGGATTGGCGTCCCGAATCGCAGGAGAGTCCGGCTGTGCAAAAGAGGAATAGTAGGCGGCATACTCCTCCCGATACGTCTTGAGGGCGCTATCCAGCGCCTCGCGAAATCCGGACAAACTTGCTTTTGGAGTCCAGTTCACGAAAAGGGGCCGGATTTTCGTTCGAATGAAATGATCGGGGCAACTTGTTCCTAGATGCGCCAGGGCCTGAGCGTCATTGGAGTTCACAAATCGAAGTACCTCTGGCTGGGCGCTGAAAGCTCCGATCAGCCGCTGCTTGGCCGATACACGGCCCCGAATGACCGGAAAGATATTCTGAGCGACGGTAAGATGGCCTTCCAGAACCTCCGTCACACTTCCACCAAACAGTTTCGCGCCTCGTTGCTCCAGATGATCCGACACGAACTGCCCTAGCTGATCGATGATCGTGATGGTGTTGACGTAGCACTCGCGCTGAGTCTCACCCCAAGTGAACAGCCCGTGTCCGCCAAGGACGATGCCATCACTGGTGGGAGTCTTTTTGATGGCATCCCGTAACATCATTGCGAGTTCGAAGCCAGGACGCTGCCAAGGGAGCCAAATCAGCTTGTGTGTATATTTTTGATTGAACTCTTCCATTTTCTCGCGGCCGTTCGCGGCGGCGGCCAAGGCGATGCCCCAATCCGGGTGCAGATGGTCGATATGTCTAGATGGAAGAAATGCGTGGAGCGGAGTGTCGATCGATGCCGCGACGCTGTTGTTGCCAAAAGCACAGAGCGGATACATGCCGACCATTTCGTCTTCGGCGCTGACGCCTCGGTACTTGCGGTCCAGCGCCAGCACTTTATCCAGATAGAGCGTCGCAAAGCCGGATCGCTGAATGCTGCCGATGTCGCCGCCGCTGCCTTTTATCGAGAGGACATTCGTTGTGGAGCCGTCAAGCGGATCGGAATCGGTGATTTTCGAGCTGGTATTGCCGCCGCCAAAGTTGGTGACGCGAAGGTCGGACCCTAAAAGGTTGGATCGATAGCGCAGGAGTTCGGCGGCATCGAGGGAGTTCGCCACACGGTCATCCCAGCGATTTTCCAAAAAACGCAATCTTTCTTGAATCTTCATCACCAGCAACCCCTAGGTAACAAGCAGAAAGGCATAGCCATCATATTGCTTCGGTGCGGTTCTTCGCATGTCGTGTCAGAAACACACATGTCCCAGCTCACGCGATAATTATCCAGATGGCTGACCCTACATAAATTGAGTATATCTCACAGGCAACCCTGGGCCGCCGTTCCAATAGGCAGGTACCTTTTGTATTGACCATCTGGCACGTGCCAACTAGAGTCGCTCCTCGTGTCCGGCTTCCTCCTGGTTGTTCCGGTCCGGCGTTCAGCAGCACCAGAAGCTTCATGATAGGAAGGATCTTTGCTTGGGGCCAAATCCTCTGCTCGGCGTTTTCTTTCACTGGTTGGGGGGTCTAGCTTCCGGTAGTTTTTACGTTCCATATCGTCGAGTGAGAGTATGGGCTTGGGAAACGTATTGGCTCGTCGGCGGTTTTTTCAGTTGGATTCTCGCACCCTGGATCCTCGCGCTATGGATGACCAGCGACCTCCTGCAGGTGCTTCGAGAGGCACCGAGTCAAAGCCTGTTCTGGGCCTACACGTTTGGCGTGCTATGGGGCTTGGGCGGGCTGACCTTCGGCTTGACCATGCGTTATCTCGGCATGTCGCTGGGCATGGCCGTGGCGCTCGGCTACACCGCCGCATTCGGCACATTGATGCCCCCCATTTTTCGCGGGGAGTTCGCATCGGAAGTGCTGGGCACAAACTCGGGGCTGACCATTCTCGCCGGTGTCGGAATATGCATGCTGGGAATTGTCTTCGCTGGCTTGGCGGGAATGTCGAAAGAAAAGGAGATGTCCGAGGCGCAAAAACGCGCCTCCATCAAAGAGTTCAACCTGAAAAAGGGGTTGCTGGTCGCTACGTTTTCTGGAGTGATGAGCGCGTGCTTCGCCTACGGACTGGCCGCCGGCGATCCCATCAAAGAAATTACTGTCCGCTATGGAACGCCAGCGCTTTGGCAGGGCCTGCCTGTTCTGGTGGTTGTGCTGCTGGGAGGATTCACCACCAATGTGATTTGGTGCGTGATCTTAAACGTTCGGAACGGGACCGGATATCAATACTTTACGTCCGAAATTCGACGCCTACGGGCATCGCAAAATCAAATCCGAGGCTTGGAAAACATAACCGACGGCCCCGCAGAAGAGATGGCTGCGCTTGGGATCGATGACAGCCCAATGCCTTCGAAGGCGCCCATGCTTTCGAACTATCTTTTCTCCGCTCTTGCGGGAACTACGTGGTATTTCCAGTTTTTTTTCTACTCCATGGGTGAAACCCAGATGGGACGGTACAAATTTTCCAGCTGGACCCTGCACATGGCCAGCATCATGATCTTCAGCACGCTCTGGGGCATTGCTCTGAAAGAATGGAAAGGGGCCGGCACACGCACCAAGCTCTTAGTCGGATTGAGCCTCCTGGTTTTGGTGATGTCGACAATCGTCGTCGGATATGGAAACTACTTGGGCGTTTCCAGGCCTGCGACGAGGTGACGCATTGTATGGCATGCGCCTGTAACCGCGTAGCATTTTGGTAGCGGACTGCGCCGAACGTGACCTCTAACCTCCGCCACGAATTTCCGCAATTCACGGCAACGCAACTTCGAATTGGTAGCTTCCCGAAGACAGTTCATATCCGACGCCGTCACCACTATCGGGCAGACCGCGAACGCGAGTGCTCTGGGTCAAAGGCTGGCCGTCTAATTTGAACGTCTGTGCTTGTTGTTGTGACAGATGCCCGGTCGCATTCGGGGGGATCTTCAGATTCCACGTCACATGATTTCCGGAAACGGTCCATGCCGAGTGAATCATTCCGTACGACGACTCATACGACAAATCCAGACGACCCAGTCGCTTGTCGAAATTCGGATGTAGGCGGATGACGTGAAATCCCGGTTCCGTCGCCAAGGTATCGACGCCCGCCGCGTACCGATAGATCCAGTCGGCGACAGCGCCGTACGCATAATGATTGTAGGAATTCATGCTCGGATCGTTCCGCATTTGATCGCCATTCCAGCGTTCCCACATGGTGGTCGCGCCATGTTCGACCAAATAACCCCATGACGGATAGTCCTTACTCAGAAGCAGCCGATATGCAATATCAGAATGCCCAGTATCGGATAGCACTCCCAACAAATAAGGAGTTCCCAAAAAGCCTGTACCGAGGCGCCAATGATTCGCTTCCAAGCGATCCACCAATCGCTTTGCGGCGACACTACGCAGCGAATCAGGCAGGAGATTCATATGCAGCGCGATAACGTAGCCCGCCTGCGTCTCCACGGGCTTGTCGCTCAGCTTTCTCTCGACCCCAGATGCAAATACGGGCGGTGGCGGAACTCCGCCGACGAATCCATCAGCTCGAACATATGCGCGATTGAAAGCAGCTTTGATGTTTTCAAAGAGTTCACTGTATTTTTGCTCGTCAGCTGTTTTGCCGAGAGCGTGCGCCATCTGTCGCATGAGCGTTGCGTCATAGGCCCAGTAAGCTGTCGCAATCAGGTCCACGGGCGTTACGCCCTCTGGGGCGAGCCAGTCGGCAAACGGAATTCCATAATTCTTTCTCCACAAATAATCCGAGTTCGCCGCGTGAATCGCGGCGAGGTACTTCTCCATTCCTGTCCAGTTTTCGTCAATTACCTGCTTATCGCCCGTCTGAACCCAGGAAGTCCACGGGATGATCACTCCCGCGTCGCTCCATCCAGTGCCGTAACCTGGATTCGGGCTGGATGTGCCCGGAGCGAAAATTCCGTACATATCCGTTCCCACTTGCGTCCCCCGAAGGTCCGCGCCGAATTTCCTGGAGAACGCTGTCAAATCCATATTGTATGTAGCGGTGCGCCAGAACACCTGAGCGTCCGCTGCCCATCCAAGACGCTCGTCGCGTTGCGGGCAATCGGACGGAACGCCAATGAAGTTCGATCGCTGGCCCCACAGAATATTGCTCCAGAGCTGATTGACCATGGCGCTGCCCGTCTTGAGCGTCGCAGTGAAGGGAGCATCGGTGTGAAACACCACCGCCTTCACATCCTTAAGTTGTGACTTCTCTTTCAAACCCGACACCTCCACATAACGAAACCCGTGGTAGGTGAAGGTCGGTTGGTATTCTTCGCTGCCTCGGCCGGCAAGAATGAAGTGGTCGGTCACCTTCGCGGTCCGCAGATTGTCGACGTAAAGCGAACCATCCGGATTTAGAACCTCCGCGAACCTCAATTTGACGTCCGTGCCTGCGGGTCCTTCCGCGCGAATTCGCGCGACACCGGAAAGATTTTGTCCGAAATCAAAAATGTGAACGCCGTTAGCGGGGCTGTTCAATTCTTTTGCTTCTAGAGTCTTTTCGACGCGAATCGGCTGGAAATATTGCCAGACGATCTCTGGCTCGTACGGCTGAACTAGATCGACTGGCTTCCATTGCGCGTCGTTAAACGCGGCCATGTCCCAATTCGCTTGCGCCCTGCGTGCGTCATAGGTTTCGCCGTCGTAGATTTCCGCGCTTAGGATCGGCGAAATATCCGCTTTCCAATGTTCATCGGTCACGATCGAATCGACAGAACCGTCCTTCAACTCGATTCTAAGTTGCGCCCGCAGCGCCGGCGGAGTTTGGCCGTAGTTGTAGCCTTCGCGATACCACTGCAGCGGAGTTGTGTACCAACCCGGCGCAAGCAGCGCGCCTATGGCGTTCTTCCCTGCTGTGATATCCGCGGTCACGTCGTACGTCTGATAAACCGCGCGCTCCCGAAAATCCGTCCATCCCGGCGCGAGAATTTCATCGCCGATGCTTCGTCCGTTGATCGACAGCTTGTATGCACCCAGCGCGGTCGCATAGATACGCGCCGAAGCGACCTGTTTTTGCACGTCAAACTCGCGACGCAGAGATTTCACAGGTTCCGTGGGCCAGGGATTTCCCAATTTCGAGGTTTCGAATCCCGACGTGGGCGGTACGAAACGAATCGCTTCTTTCCAAGATGCATCGTCGAATTCAGGGGCTTGCCAGTTCCCGCTCGAGTTCAACGCGGCACGCCAACGATCCGGCCCGCTCTTGAACAACTGCACCGAGCCGTCTTCTGCCTCGAGGTAAACCACCGCGCTCATGGGTGTTTGACTGGGATTCCCACCGCGACGCTCTGCGTAGCGCACAACTTCAACCGCCAAAACATTTCCGCCGATTTTTACATCTTTCGAAATATCATGGATCGTATACGTCTTCCACGGCATTTGTTTCCACGGGGGTAGTGGGGTTGCTGCGAGCACCTGCTTACCGTTGACCCATGCGCCCGCCGAGTCTTGTCCCGTTACGTACAATGTCGCGCGACGAACCGGCTTCGCCAAATCGAACCGGAACCGGAAATCATGCCCAGCTTTATCTCCGGTCTTCGGCTCCTGAGTGTCGGCATTCGTTATCCATTCAGCGCCTGATTCTCGCACGTGCCGGTGTTCGGATTCTTCGTAACCGATCCACTTTGCCTTCCAGTTTTCTTTTCGAAACAATCCTGTTTCCCACCAGCTGACATCGCTCACCGGGTACGGCTTGCCATCGCGGCCCCAGACCATAACCCGCCAGAAATACCGCGTGCTCGGCGCTAGATTGGGCCCTCCATAGGCGGCGCCAATCGAATCACTCGATTCCACGCGGCCGCTGTCCCACACGTTGGGTTTATCTGCCGCCAACGCCGTGCTGCTGGAAGCAACCTGAATTTCGTATGCCGTTTGCCGGGCACCCGCACTGGCATCTTGCAATTTCCAGGACAGCGCGGGTTTATTGGCGTCCATCCCAAGCGGCGTGGTCAACGATTCGCATTCCAGTTGTACTGGTTTCGCCAACTGTGCCAATGCACTACCGGCGACAAACGTACAAGCCATCGCCACGACTAGGCCTTTCTTCGCCAGTCTTGGAGGGTTGTCATGAGTTCTCATGCGGATCTCCTGTCGGGTCAGTTCGAAGTCGGCCAGGCACTCTCGAGGTGTATTTTTCGGTGCGCCGCGCACTGTAGCGGCTACGGGTTCAGGTGTCAATCAAGCATGGATCTGGCTACAAGGTACTAGGGAGAATTGGGTATTCCCCGAAGGCTGGAACTGCGGGTATACCAATAGCGTGACGTTCGGGACGCCCGATTTGCGGATATTAATCGTTGATGACTCGGAAACCACGCGGCGTATCTTGCGCGCCATCGTGCATTCCCGCGACTGGAAGGTGTGCGGAGAAGCAGAGACCGGCCGCTCCGGCATTACAAAGTTTCAAGAACTGAAGCCCGATCTGGTGCTGATTGATCTGGCCATGCCCGACATCAACGGAATTGAGGCGGCAAAACGCATGTCTACGCTGAACCCGCGTGTGCCACTGATCCTTTTCACCGTGCTGGACCTGCAGGGTTTGGAAAAGGCAGCGCTGGAAGCGGGAATTTGGGCCATCGTTTCTAAAGCTCAAGCGTGGAATTTAATCAAGACCATCGAGACCGCTGTGGGTACTTTCGGCGGCGCGAGCGCCTCCTAGTCAATTCGACTCACTAACCAGAGTAACTACTGCGCGGCGGAATGCGCCGGTTGCGATAAACCAGCAACAGAATTCGTTGGGATGGAAACTTCCACCAGCGTCCCTGGATTAGCATTGCGCAAGCGAACTTCGCCGCCAAATTCCTTTACTCGTTGTCGCATTCCACCGATTCCGATTCCCAGACTGCCGGGTCGAAACTCTACGATGTTCTGCGCAATTCCCTTCCCGTCGTCGCGGACGGTAACGGCGATCTGTTCCTCTAATTTCGCAATGGTCACCCATGCTTTACGTGCTCCCGAGTGGCGGAACACGTTCGTAAGAGCTTCCTGAATGATCCGGAAAATGGCGGTCTCCAGTTCGGGCTTGAATCGCGGAAACTCCCCCGGAGGCGCCTCAATTTGAGTGTCGATGCCGCTGCGTTTCGTGAACCCTTCCAGATACTGTTCGAGAGCGGAGCTCAGGCCGACTTCATCGAGCAACGGCGGGTGCAGAAGGTGAGACATGCTACGAACTTGTTGAATCGCCCGGTCGATCAGAACGCTGCTCTCGGCAGCCGCTTTTTCCTTCCACTGTACGGATAAGTCGGGTCGGACAATCCCATCCAACATCATTTTCGCGCCGCTGAGTTCCTGCCCCAAACCGTCGTGTAGTTCGCGGGCGATGCGGCGGCGTTCTTCGTCCTGGGACGTAAGCAGCGCGCTAGACAACCGGCGCAGCTCGTTGTTCAACGTCTCCAATTGCCGCGTCTTGCGGTGCAATTCCGCAAAGACGCTGACCTTCGCGCGCAGCAGCTCGGGAATGACCGGAACGGAAATATAGTCAACGGCGCCGCGCTGATACCCCTGAACCCGGTCCAGGTCCGTGAGGTGTACCGCGGATATAAAGATGATGGCGGTCTGTTGAAACCGAGGGTGCTGGCGGATCATGCCGGCGAGTTCGAACCCATCCAGATCGGGCATGCTGACGTCCATGAGAACCACGGCAACGTCATTCTTCAACAGACAATCGAGGGCCTCCTTGCCGGAATTAGCCTTGATCAAATTCTCGCCTAGTTCCCCGAGGATCACTTCGTAGCTCAGCAGTTTTGCCGGCTGGTCGTCGACCATCAGGATGTTCACTCTATCGTGTGGACTCATCGGCTCTTTCTCATGGTATCCCACCTTAAGCTAGCGATGCAGCCACATACGCAACGTGGAAAGAAGCTGTTCGGTATTGACCGGCTTGGCGAGATATTCCGAAGCGCCCGCCTCCAAGCACTTTTCGCGATCACCCTTCATGGCTTTGGCGGTCAACGCGACGATTGGCAAGCGGCGGAAATCGGGGTTTTGCCGCATGACCTGCATGGTTTCGTAGCCGTCCATCTCCGGCATCATGATGTCCATCAAAACGATGGCGATGCCGGGCGTGGACTCGAGGGTCGTGATCGCTTCGCGGCCAGTTCCGGCGGTGAGCACGGCCATCCCCCGTCGTTCGAGGACACTGCTGAGAGCGAAAATGTTGCGCACGTCGTCATCGACGACCAACACTTTTTTCCCGACCAGGGCATCGTCTGAGCGATGCAAGCGATCAAGCATCTTTTGCTTCTCGGGCGGTAAGTCCGCCACGACTCGATGAAGGAAGAGCGCCGTTTCATCAAGCAGCCGCTCGGGAGACTCCACACCTTTGACAACGACGCTGCGAGCCAGGGAGTGCAAGCGCGCGTCTTCCTCCGACGAAAGATCTTTGCCGGTGAAAACGACGACCGGCAAATCGTTGAGCGACGGAGTGTCGCGGAGGCGTTCGAGTACCTCAAAACCAGACATGTCGGGTAAGCGCAGGTCCAGCACCATGCAATCAAACGGCTCCTCCGTGATGGCCGCGAGGGCCTCCGCTCCGGTGGCCGCGACGGAAACTTGGATGTCGTGGTAACCCAGCAATTCGCGAATGCTCAGCTGCTCCGCCGGATTGTCTTCGACAACCAGCAAGCGTTTGAGCCGCGGCGAGGAATATTCCTTGATGCGAGAAAAGGCAGTATTGAGGCCTTCGCGCGTGGTCGGCTTGGTGACGAACGAAAAAGCTCCACGCGACAATCCGTGCTGGCGATCCTCGTCCATAGTAAGAATCTGGACCGGGATGTGCCGCGTGGCGGGGTCCTGTTTGAGGTGGTTGAGAACGGTCCAGCCGAGCATGTCGGGCAAAAAGACGTCCAGCGAGACCGCCGTCGGATGGAATTCGCGAACCAAGGTGAGTGCGTCGCTTCCGCGGCCGGCAACCAGCACTTTGAAACCTTTATCGTGCGCCAAATCACACAACACGCGCGCGTAGTGCGGATCGTCTTCGACGATCAGCAAGATGGGATCGTCGACCTGAAGATTGTCGCGGTCATCGGCAACCTGCTCCGGTGCGCGTTCGACTACGCTGGCGGACGCTAGCTGCGTCGAAGACGGCTGCAAAGCTCTGCGATCGGAAACATTGACGCCGGTGGATGGACCGACGTAGGTCTGCGGCAAAAATAGTGTGAACGTGCTACCGGCACCCGGGGTGCTACGCAATTGAATTTCCCCACCCAGCAAATTGGCCAATTCGCGGCTGATGGCAAGTCCGAGACCCGTGCCGCCGTATTTGCGGCTGGTGCCCGCGTCGGCTTGCTGGAAGGCTTCGAAGATGATGCGTTGCTTCTCGGAGGGAATGCCGATGCCGGTGTCTGAAACCTCAAAGGTGATTACTGAAGCGGTACGAGAAAGTACCGGATGACCTTCGCTCCAACCGCTGGCAGCAACAGACACCGAGAGACGCACGCTGCCATGCTCGGTGAACTTAAACGCGTTGGAAAGAAGATTCTTGAGCACCTGCTGGAGACGTTTGGAATCCGTGATGATGCTGCGCATCAACGCCGGGTCGGTTTCGATCTCGAAATCCAACCGGCGATGCTCGGCTTCGTGACGGAAGGGACGAGCGATCATTTCAATCAGGCTCGCGAAGAAGACTTCCTCGGCTTCCACCGACACCGTGCCCGATTCGATCTTGGAAAGATCAAGAATGTCGCTGATCAGATTCAGCAGGTCGGTGCCGGCGCCGTGAATGGTCCGCGCAAACTCCACTTGCTTAACGGTCAGGTTGCCATCGGGGTTGTCGGTGAGTTGCTGGCCCAGGACCAAGATGCTATTGAGTGGCGTCCGCAGCTCGTGGGACATGTTGGCGAGGAACTCGGATTTGTATTTCGACGTGAGCGCAAGTTCCTTGGCTTTCTCTTCGACGGCCCGCCGCGCTTGCTCGATTTCCTGGTTCTTGCGTTCCACTTCGACGTTCTGCTCGGCAAGCTGTTGTGCTTTCTGTGCCAGCTGCTCATTGGTCTGCTGCAATTCGGTTTGCTGGGTCTGGAGTTCGGCAGCCAATTGTTGGGATTGCTTCAGCAGGCCTTCGGTCTGCATGGTGGCCTCGATGCTGTTCAGCACGATGCCAATGCTGGCCGTGAGTTGCTCAAGGAACGCCAGGTGCGACGCCGTGAAGACGCTCAATGAAGCCAGCTCGATGACCGCCTTGACGCGATCCTCAAATAGAATCGGGAGAACGATGATGTTACGGGGCACCGCTTGGAATAAACCCGAGCGGATCGGGACGGCATTGGCGGGTAAATCGTCGATCAGCATGCGGCGCTTTTCAGCGGCACACTGGCCCACTAAGCCTTCTCCGACGTGTAGCTGATCACGATGTCCGTTATCTCCGCCATCCGCAAATGCAGAGAGCAGCACCATTTCCGAGGAGTCTTCGGAAGCCATCTGATAGATCACACCCTGCTGGGCGGCGACCAGCGGCGCAAGTTCGGAAAGCAACATTCGGCCCACGGTCGTAAGATCGCGTTGACCCTGGAGCATGCCCGTGAAGCGAGCGAGGTTGGTCTTGAGCCAGTCCTGCTCATTGTTGCGGTCGGTCGTGAGCCGCAAGTTGTTGATCATGGTGTTGATATAGTCTTTGAGCTCGGCAACTTCGCCGCTGGCTTCCACTTGAATCGATCGCGTAAGATCGCCCTTGGTAACGGCGGTAGTGACTTCGGCAATCGCACGTACCTGGTTAGTCAAGTTGTCGGCCAGCAGGTTGACGTTGCCGGTGAGATCCTTCCAAGTTCCGGCGGCGCCTGGGACGTTTGCTTGTCCGCCGAGGCGGCCTTCCACCCCAACTTCGCGCGCGACAGTGGTGACCTGATCGGCGAACGTCGCCAGCGTATCGGTCATGTTGTTGATGGTTTCGGCGAGCGCCGCGACTTCGCCCTTCGCGTTTACCGTGAGTTTTTGCGTCAGTTCGCCATTCGCCACCGCGGTAACAACTTTCACGATGCCGCGAACTTGCTCGGTCAGATTGGCAGCCATCACGTTGACGTTGTCGGTGAGGTCCTTCCACGTGCCCGCGACGCCAGGGACTTTGGCCTGCCCGCCAAGCTTGCCGTCCGTACCCACTTCGCGGGCGACGCGCGTGACTTCGGCGGCGAAGGCATTAAGCTGGTCCACCATAGTGTTGATGGTGTTCTTCAGCTCGAGAATTTCACCCTTCACATCGACTGTGATTTTGCGCGAGAGGTCACCGCGGGCCACGGCCGTCGTAACTTCGGCGATGTTGCGGACCTGCGCCGTAAGGTTTCCAGCCATGGCGTTGACCGAGTCGGTAAGGTCCTTCCAGGTTCCGGCAACACCGGGCACGTTAGCCTGACCGCCAAGGCGCCCTTCGCTGCCAACCTCGCGAGCCACGCGCGTTACTTCGGCGGCGAACGAACGCAACTGCTCGACCATCGTGTTCAGTGTTTCTTTCAGCTGCAAGATTTCGCCGCGCACGTCCACGGTGATCTTGCGTGAAAGATCGCCGCTGGCAATCGCCGTGGCGACTTCGGCGATGTTGCGAACCTGACCAGTCAAGTTGCTGGCCATGAAGTTCACGTTGTCGGTGAGGTCTTTCCACGTGCCGCCGACACCGGGCACCTGCGCCTGTCCTCCGAGTTTCCCTTCCGTTCCGACTTCGCGAGCCACACGCGTGACTTCTCCAGCGAAGGCATTGAGTTGGTCCACCATCGTGTTGATGGTGTTCTTTAGCTCCAGAATTTCACCCTTCACATCGACGGTGATCTTGCGTGATAGGTCACCGCGTGCCACGGCAGTTGTGACTTCGGCAATATTCCGGACTTGCGCGGTCAAGTTCCCGGCCATCGAGTTAACCGAGTCGGTGAGGTCCTTCCAAGTGCCAGCCACTCCAGGCACGTTGGCCTGACCGCCCAGGCGACCTTCGCTGCCGACCTCGCGCGCCACGCGCGTAACTTCGCCAGCGAATGCGTTCAACTGGTCGACGGTGGTGTTGATCGTTTCCTTCAGTAGCAAGATTTCACCGCTGACGTTGACCGTAATTTTCTTGGAAAGATCGCCGCTGGCGATGGCCGTCGAAACCTCGGCGATGTTGCGAACCTGGCCAGTGAGGTTGCTAGCCATCGAGTTGACTGAGTCGGTGAGATCTTTCCACGTTCCCGCCACGCCGGGGACTACTGCCTGGCCGCCGAGTTTGCCGTCCGTACCAACCTCGCGCGCCACGCGGGTAACTTCCGACGCGAACGACCGCAACTGATCGACCATCGTGTTGAGCGTATCCTTCAACTCCAGAATTTCGCCTTTCACATCGACGGTGATCTTCTTCGAAAGGTCGCCGCGTGCCACGGCGGTAGCAACTTCGGCGATGTTACGCACCTGACCAGTCAGGTTGCTGGCCATGAAGTTCACGTTGTCGGTCAAATCTTTCCAGGTGCCCGCACCAGGCACCTGCGCCTGTCCTCCAAGCTTCCCTTCCGTTCCGACTTCGCGCGCCACACGCGTTACTTCTCCGGCGAACGCGTTCAGTTGGTCCACCATCGTGTTAATGGTGTTCTTCAGTTCCAGAATTTCGCCCTTCACGTCCACGGTGATCTTGCGGGAGAGGTCACCGCGGGCCACCGCCGTTGTGACTTCCGCGATGTTGCGCACTTGGCCGGTAAGGTTACCGGCCATCGCGTTGACCGAGTCGGTAAGGTCCTTCCACGTCCCAGCGACGCCGGGCACGTTGGCTTGACCGCCCAGCCGGCCTTCGCTGCCCACTTCGCGCGCCACGCGGGTAACTTCGCCAGCGAACCGGTTGAGCTGGTCCACCATCGTGTTCAGCGTTTCTTTCAGCTGCAAAATTTCCCCGCGTACGTCCACAGTGATCTTGCGTGAAAGGTCGCCACTGGCAATGGCGGTCGCCACTTCAGCGATGTTGCGCACCTGGCCAGTCAAGTTGCTGGCCATAAAGTTCACGTTGTCGGTCAGGTCCTTCCAAGTACCTCCGACGCCAGGCACCTGCGCCTGGCCACCGAGCTTCCCTTCCGTTCCGACTTCGCGCGCCACACGCGTAACTTCTCCAGCGAACGCGTTGAGCTGGTCCACCATTGTATTGATGGTGTCTTTCAACTCCAGAATCTCGCCTTTCACGTCCACGGTAATCTTGCGCGACAGGTCGCCGCGAGCCACCGCCGTTGTGACTTCAGCAATGTTGCGTACCTGCGCGGTCAGGTTTCCAGCCATCGAGTTGACCGAGTCGGTGAGGTCCTTCCACGTGCCCGCGACTCCGGGAACGACCGCCTGTCCGCCAAGTTTTCCATCCGTTCCGACTTCGCGCGCCACGCGGGTAACTTCCGACGCAAACGACCGCAGCTGATCCACCATCGTATTGATGGCTTCTTTCAACTGCAGAATTTCTCCGCGCACATCCACGGTGATCTTGCGAGAAAGGTCGCCGCTCGCCACCGCGGTCGCCACCTCGGCGATGTTACGAACCTGGCCAGTAAGGTTACTGGCCATGGAATTCACCGAATCGGTCAAATCTTTCCAAGTCCCTGCAACGCCGGGAACCTGTGCCTGGCCTCCGAGCTTCCCGTCCGTGCCAACCTCCCGGGCCACGCGCGTAACCTCCGCCGTGAACACGCCAAGCTGCTGAATCATGGTGTTTACGATGGTTGCGGAACGCAGAAACTCACCTTCCAGGGGCCGCCCATCCACGTCCAGCCGGACGGTTTGGGTCAGATTGCCCTGCGCGACCGCCGCGATAGCACGGGTCACCTCGGTTGTTGGGCGCAGGAGGTCGTCCACCAGAGTGTTGACGGATACCTCCATCTCCCCCCAGGCACCCTTGGACTGATGAAACCGCGTGCGTTCACGGGTCCGCCCCTGCTTGCCAACGACTTGCCCGACTCGCCTTAACTCCTGTGCAATCTGTTGGTTAGAGGACGCAATATCATTAAATGTGTCGGCCAACTTGCCAGCCATGCCGGTCCACGAACCAGGCAGCCGAACAGAGAAGTCGCCATCCCTCATCGTCTGCAGACTGGCTAGGATGACGCTCAGATCGGCCTGTGAGACCTCTAGCGACGCCGTGGCGAGACCTGCGCCGCCCGAGTCGCTCTTTGTTCGGGCGGCTCCGCCCTCGGCGTTAGGTGTGTTTCGGCCGTTTCTCTTCATCGAAGTCTCCCAATTGCTTGTTACACAGCCAATTGCGTGTCACAGACCGCATACTAAATAGTCGCAGATCGACAAACCTTAGCAACGGAGACACCTGTTCGTTGCCAACAGCATTCGAAGACCGCTTGGCCTCCGACGCCGCAATGCCCGCAGAGAAAACCACTTAGCGACCTCGGCGTTAGCGAGAGAATCTTGGAAGCAATACCACGATCGGGGTATGCATAGCGCTACAGTGTTTTCTGTATAGATGCTTCTAAGGCAACTCCCGCCTGTCGTACCAGAATCGTGCCAACCGCGGTAGGTCGTGCACGATCGGGTATCTTCCAGCCGCAGTTTGGCTTTCCGCGAACGATGTTCGATGCCGGGCGGGCGCGCGAAGCGCCATCTTATTTCGTGTCAATAACCTCTATGTGATTTAGAATATTCGACCTATGGACAAGTTAACCCGTCGCCGATTCACCCAGACCATCGCCGCCGCCGCTTTTGCCAGCGCCGGACTGCCCCGATTCGCGCTCGCCCAGATGCCCAAAGCGAATTTACTCCGATTTCCTGTCGGCTTTAAATGGGGTTGCGCCACCGCCTCCTATCAGATCGAAGGCGCCGCGAACGAAGACGGGCGGAAGCCGTCCGTGTGGGACACCTTTTCGCATACACCGGGGAAAACGTTCCAGGGAGACACCGGCGATGTCGCCGATGATTCCTACCATCTCTACAAAGACGACGTGCAGCTTCTCAAGAACATGGGCGCTACAGTCTACCGGTTCTCCATTTCGTGGTCCCGTATTTTCCCCGACGGCACGGGCCAGCCTAACGAAAAGGGCCTCGCGTATTACCAGCGCGTAGTTGACGAACTCTTGGCGAACAACATTACCCCCTATATCACGCTCTTTCACTGGGATCTCCCGCAAGCATTGCCCAACGGATGGCAGTCACGCGACACTCCGAAGGCCTTCGCCGACTATGCAGCCTACGTCTCGAAGCATTTCTCAGATCGCGTCAGCCATTTTTTCACCACCAATGAATTCGTTTGCTTCACAGACCTGAGCTATAAGAGCGGCCAATTTGCACCGGGTTTGAAATTACCTCCTGCACAGGTAAACCAGGTTCGTCATCACGCCATCCTGGCCCACGGTCTCGGTGTGCAAGCCATACGCGCAAACGCCAAGGCCGGAACCCTGGTGGGCCTCGCGGAAAATGCGAACGTCTATATCCCAATCATCGAGAGCGGCGAGCACATTGAGGCCACGCGCAAGGCGACGCGCGAAGGCAACGCTCCATTCCTTACCGCGCTGATGGAAGGCAAGTACACCGACGGCTACCTCCAGCGCGAAGGGGCGAACGCTCCGAAAGTCGAACCCGGCGACATGAAGGCAATCAGCAGTCCTCTCGACTTCCTGGGCCTCAACGTATACACGGCAGATTATGTCAGGGCCGACTCGTCGCCCGCCGGATACGCGATTGAGAAGCGGCCAACTTCATACCCGCACATGGCCTCGCCGTGGATCAACATCGATCCTGAAGCACTGTATTGGGCCATTCGGAATCCCAGCGATCTTTGGAAGCCGAAGGAACTGTACATCACGGAAAATGGATGTTCCTCCGACGATGTGATCAATGCCAGCGGACACATCGAGGACACCGACCGCGTCATGTATCTCCGCAATCACATCATGCACATGCAACGCGCGGCGGCCCAGGGCTATCCGATCAAGGGTTACTTCCTCTGGAGCCTGCTCGACAACTTTGAATGGGCCGATGGCTACAGCAAACGATTCGGCCTTCACTACGTGGACTTCAAAACCCAAAAGCGGACGCCCAAACTCAGTGCGGATTGGTACCGCGAAGTCATTCAACGCAACGCGGTGGTCTAACGCTTGGCCGCGTTATAGCTCACGAAATGAGAGCGATATAGTACGCTATCGACCCCGTTTACGGGACGCTGAACCCCGTCATCCTGAGGCTACCCGACAAGGGTAGCCGAGGGATCTCAATCGATCACTGTCACAGGGACCACGAGTGGCGCCGCGTGTGCCCCAACGACGCCAGATTTCCGCCGCCAACTTCATGTGACGCTAAGGCTTCGATTGCGCATCCAATGCCTGTAACGTTGCTAGCCATCGCAACGGGAGTCCTACAGATGCAGATCGGTATTGACAGTTTCGCCGCAGCAATCTCGGATCCTGCCGCCGGCACTACGCTGAGTCCCGCCGAGCGCCTGCGCGGCCTGCTCGACGAAATCGAGCTTGCCGATCAGGTAGGCCTGGATGTCTTCGGCATTGGCGAGCATCACCGGCCGGAGTTTCTCGATTCCGCGCCAGCGGTCATCCTCGCTGCCGCTGCCTCTCGCACCAAAAATATTCGTTTGACCAGCGCCGTCACAGTGCTTAGCGCCGCCGACCCCGTACGCGTCTTTCAGGAATTCGCAACCCTGGACCTGATCTCG
>Ga0137403_10002847_pt1 | contig 20957 bp, 18 predicted proteins | sample CZOMad2_1_16fung_FD_122057 | JGI IMG/M metagenome (GOLD analysis project Ga0137403, IMG submission 122057) | Vadose zone soil fungal communities from Angelo Coast Range Reserve, California, USA - CZOMad2_1_16fungal (Hybrid Assembly) | ecosystem: Environmental > Terrestrial > Soil > Vadose zone...
ACCACGGAGCGCAACGGGAGAGCATAGATCTCGTTTCCTACTTCCACCAGCAAAACGGGAAGAATGGCTAATGTGAGAGGCAGGCGCAAAAAAACTGTGGTGCCAGCGCCAAGTTTGCTTTCCAGCTCGATGGTTCCATTGAGCTTGGTGAGATTGGAACGAACTACATCCATGCCCACACCGCGCCCTGAGAGATCGCTGATCTTTTCCGCGGTGCTGAAGCCGGGAAGAAATACGAAGTCGAGAATCTCGCGCGTGGTCATGGTTCGTAAACGATCTGCCGTAACCAGCCCCTTTTCCATGGCTTTTTTGGCGATGCGAGCGGGATCAATACCGGCGCCGTCGTCCGCCACGCTTATGATGATTTGGTCGCCCTCTTGACGCGCTTCCAGCCGGATGGTTCCTTTGCGCGGCTTGCCCGCCGATTCGCGAACATCCGGTAACTCCAGGCCGTGATCGAGGGAATTGCGCACGAGGTGAACTAGAGGATCGCCGATCATCTCAACCATGGTTTTGTCCAGTTCGGTATCCTCGCCGCTTACTAGTAGATCGACCTCTTTCTTCAGGTTGTGAGCGACATCACGAACCAGGCGGGGGAATTTCCGGAATACCGTATCAATCGGCACCATCCGCGCACGCAGGCCGGCAGCCTGCAATTCTTCCGTAATAAAGCTGAGACGCGCTGTGGATTGGCTGAACGCCTCCGTCAGATGTTGCATCTCCAGGCGCCCCATGCTGAGCTCCCGGCTGAGCTGGAACAAGCGGTTGCGTTCCAACACAAGCTCGCCAACAAGATCGATGAGTTCGTCCAGCTTGCGCACATCCACGCGCATAGTCTGAGCGGCAATCACACTGTCTGCCTGCCGCTTCTGCCGGGCTAGGGCATTGCTGACGTCAGTTTTAGAGGCCAGGCCTTTTTCGACCAGCAGCTCGCCAATTTTGCGTATTTCTCCTGACTGGGCCTGCTGCTGAAGAACATCTTGCAGTGCGCCCGGCGCGATTACGCCTTCCGCAACCAAAATGTCCCCAAGACGGCTGGGAGCAGGGGCGGGCTTTTGTACTGCTTCCAGTTCGGCGATCAATCCATCCAGTGCGTAATCCTTCAGGCCGCCTTCGCGAATGTCTTGCAGCATGATACTGAGCTGATCGCGAGCAGCCAGAAGCGCATCCATAATCCGCCGGGAAAACTCGACCTCGGAGCGGCGTAGCGTGTTGAGCACGTCTTCAGCGCGATGGCTCAGTCGCACCACGGGATCGAAATTCAAAAATCCAGAAGTACCTTTGATCGTATGGAGGGCACGAAAAATGCGATTGAGCAGCTCGGTATCATCTGGCGCCTGCTCTAGCGCGACCAGATCCTGGTTCATCCCTTCGAGCAGCTCCTCGGACTCTATGAGGAACTCTTGCAGCAGCGCCGGATCTTGAGAGAACTCGTTGCTCACGACGTCAGTCCTAAACCGCACTGAAAATTGAACTCAGGCGCTTGCGACTTGCGTCTCCTCAGAGTCGCCCAGTAGCCGATCCACATCGAGCAGAATCAGCAGTCGATTGTCCAGCTTTCCGACTCCCATCACGTATTCCCGCTCCACCTTCCCCAAACGAGGTGGCTGCTCCACGGTCTCGGCAGGAATGCGCAAAACCTCTGACACCGAATCCACGATGAAGCCCAGCACCGTACCTTTAACCTCAACCACCACGATGCGAGTTTGGTTGCCCTGCTCCGTGCAGTCGATGCCGAAGCGTTTCCGCAGGTCGATAACCGGAATCACCCTGCCACGCAAGTTGATAACGCCGTCCACGAACTTAGGTGAGTTCGGTACACGAGTAAGACGCTGGACGCGAATGATTTCCTGCACGCGCAAGATGTCGAGACCAAACTCTTCTTCCCCAACGTGAAAACTTACTACCTGCAGCATTTCACCATGTGCTGGCCCATGCTCAGTTAGTTTGTCTTGCGCCACCGTCGTGTTGGTTCGGGCTCCCATCCTGCGTTCCCTCACGAGCTTTACACATTCGTAACTTGGCACCTCAGTGCACCGAAGCTGCTAACGCCCGGGCAGTTACAGCAGAATGCCGAGTTGTGCCAGGGGGATCGGACTCGCCGGAGCCGAGCTTGAAAGTGCCAACCATGTTCTGCAGATCGAAAGCGAGGCTGGAGAGGTCCTGGCAGGCTTTGGCCGACTGCTGCGCGCCATCGGCCGATTCCTTCACCAATTTGGCGATCTTCTCCATATTCTGATTCACTTCTTCGGAAGCGCTCGATTGCTCCATCGCCGCAGTAGCAATCTGCATGACCATCTCGCCCACTTGCTCGGCCATGTGGATGATCTCCTTCAGCGAGCCTCCCGCTTGGATGGTCGACTTCACTCCCTCTTCGACCTGCTTGGTGCCGGTTTCCATGGCGGTAACTGCGGTCTTGGTCTCCTGCTGGATGTTTTTGATCATGCCAGCGATTTCTTTGGTGGCCGTAGTGGTACGCTCCGCCAGCTTGCGCACTTCATCGGCAACCACAGCAAAGCCGCGGCCCTGCTCGCCAGCGCGGGCGGCTTCGATGGCGGCATTGAGCGCCAGCAGATTGGTTTGATCGGCAATATCGTTAATGACGCCTACGATCTGGCCGATCTGATCTGAACTTTTGCCCAGCTCGTCCATCTTCTTGGCAGTGCCACTGACTGAATCCGCGATGGCGCGCATCCTGCTCAGGGTCTCTTCCACGATGGCACCGCCGCGGCGGGCGGTTTCCGCGGCTTGGCGGGAAGCCTCGGCGGCTTTGTTGGAATTTTCCGAGACTTGCAGCACGGTGGAGGACATCTCCTGCATGGCAGTAGCCACCTGCGCGGTCTGATCTTTCTGTGTCTCGGCGCTCTGTGCTTGCTGGGTAGCGGAAGAAGACAGTTCCTCGCTCGCGCTCGCCACGTGCTGCGCGGTTCCGGCAATGGACTGAATCATTTCGCGCAGACTGTTTTTCATGCGGTTGAAAGCGGTCCCAGCCTGGCCGATTTCGTCCTCCGTCGTAATCTCCGCATCATCTGTGGCAAGATCATTGGCTGCCACTCGCTGCATCGTGGCAACTAAGCGGAACATGATGCTCCGGATAGACCGGATGGTCATGCCCGAGACTGCCGCCCCGAGCAGAAAACCCAATGCCGCTAAGGTAAGAATCAGAACGCGGCACCGAGAGACTGTGGCATCTTGTCTTTTGTCGGCCTCTTCCAAGCCTTTATCCAAATAGCTGGTGAAGGCCTTCACATTTTCATGGAGTTGCTTGAATGCAGGATCCGACTCGCGGGTTAGTGTCTGAATTGCATCTTTCGTTTTCCCGGACCGGCGGAGCTGAACCTCTTTATCGCTGACAGCACGCAAATTGTCGTACGAATGTTGGACTTCAGAAAAGAGCCTCTTGCCCTCATCCGAGTGGACGAGCGGCGTGAGTTCCTCAATGCTATCTTTGTAGTCGCGTTTGCCCTCCTCATCAACTTCCAATGCTTCATTTCGGTCCAGAAGCAGGTAACTTGCGCTTCCGGAGCGCCCCTTAGCAACCGCGAGTTCGATTTTCACCAGCATCTCTTTTTCGCTTGCTTTGCGGCCAACCTCTTTGGCAGCCTCGGCGAGACTGCCTACTGCGGTGTACGCCACGGTGGCAATGACTACCAGGATGATCAGTAATGTGCCGAAGCCCACCGCCAGCTTCATTTTCAGGCTCAATTTGCTCATCATTTGTTCCTTAACTCGGTGATTGGCTTTTGGTCGGCAGTTGTAGCCGCTCGGTGTTCTCTCTCTCTTTGCTGGGGCTTGCGGTTCCAGCCGCCCGGTCTGCGCGGCAAGCACCGTACTTGCGTCACGCAAGATTTTCATCGGCATGGAACTGCCGGGGCTTTAAAGAGAGAATCTATGGATGTAGGCGAAACCCAGGGGATTTAGGCGAAAGCCAGGCTCGAATGGTCAAATAGCCTGCGCCTGATGGCTGATTTATGGTTACTTCCGAATTTTGCCGGGGCATCGTACCAAGAACTTTGAAGACCGGCTAACTCGGGTTGGGCGAAGGCTCCATCGGTTGTCCCTGGCCCGAAGAAGAACTCTGGGGCAACGCGAGTTTTCTCAGGATTACTATATCCAAGCGGCGATTTTGGGCTCTCCCAGCGGCCGTCGTATTGCTGGCGACTGGATAATATTCAGCGTAGCCGGCAGCCGAGAGCCTCTCCGGGGCGAACTGATACTGCGTAATCAATACGCGAACCAGCTCTGTGGCGCGTCCAGTGGACAACTCCCAATTTGATGCGAACCGGGAATTGTGGATAGGAACATTGTCTGTATGTCCCTCAATCCTCAGCCGGTACGGCTGAGGGGCAAGTAGAGAAACGATGCGGCTCAGCGCCGGCACGGAACTCGACTTGATATCGGCCGACCCGCTATCAAAGAATCCCACCTCCTCTAAGCTAATGACCAAGCCATCTGGCACGGTGCGCAGCGCAATTTCGTGCCGCGTGATCTCCTGTGCCAAAGTTTGTTGCAGTTCCCGCTGAAGAGCAGTCAGATCTCCGTTGTGTTCGGCGCTGCTCGGATCGCTCCCAGATGGTGAAACGATGCGGCCCAACGGCGCCCTGCGCTGCGCATTTTCCACTGCTTGCACCGCACTGAAGGGCATTGGTTCTCCTGAATCTACTGGGACCTGGGTCGTAGAGGCAGGAAACACACCCAATTTTTGGAAGGCAACCTGAATTGCCATCGCAAGCTGCCCAACCTTGCGTTTGTCTACCTGCGACGTGGAGTAGTTCACATAAACGTCAACCACGTTGGTGCAGGTATCAAAAGAAAGATTCCAGACGTGTTCGATAATCATCGCGCGGGTAATGCGCCGGCCGGCATTGCGCATAAGATATTCGAGGAGCGCAAACTCTTTGGAAGTTAGCTCGATTCGCCTGCCTGCCCGCTCCACCCGGCGCTCCACGCGATCGAGCTTCAGATCATCGACGGTCAAAACTGACTCCGCGGGCAAGTGGCTTCTCCGCATCAGCGCCCGAATGCGAGCGGAGAGCTCGGTAAAAGAGAAAGGTTTGCCTAAATAATCGTCGGCGCCCAGATCGAGACACTGCACGCGGTCTTCGACCCGAGTCCTCCCCGTCAACACCAAGATCGGCATGCTGGGCTTGCGCGTCCGCAAGAAGCGCAGAATCGACACGCCGTCCAGGCGAGGGAGATTGAGATCCAAGACGACCAGATCAAAATCCAGTTCGCCCGCCATGGCGCGGGCTTGCTCTCCATCCGCCGAAACATCGACCGCGTAGTGTTCGGCTTCCAAACCTTTTCTGACAAAACTGCCGAGCGCTGGATCGTCTTCCGCCACCAGAATGCGCATAAGATTGCTCTAATGGGATTCTTATTGATGGCCCGCTGAGGAACAAGAGATTCAGCCTCACCCAAAGGTCTCTGAGTCCAAAAACGGGACGATGGCCAGAAATGGGAGCCAGAATCCTAGAAGGGGTCGAGAGCCCGTTTCATCGGACTCGAAAACACTAGCCTTCCGTGCAAAGTGCTATGATTCCCTCTTCCATACCTCTAGATGCGCATACGACGCAGCTTCCCCATCTTCGTCGGCGTGCTGCTGGTCGCGGCCGCGCTGACTATCATCGTCCAGTTACGGAAGCACGCGCCGCCGGAACCGGCACGGCTGCTTCCGGGCGCTGACGGCTTCCTTTATGTAAACCTGAAATGGATGCGCCGGATCAACACTGGAGCCCAATTGCCGCCCGTGTCTCACGATCCCGAATACGAGCAATTCATCCAGGCCACCGGCTTCCAGTTTGAGCGCGACCTTGACCAGGCAGCTTTCGCCATTCACTATCCCACGCGCGCCGGCCCTTCTGAACCACCGCGCTTTACAGAAATTTTCACTGGCAAAATTAACGGAGAGAAATTGCGGCCCTACTTGCGTAAGCTCTCCGGCCCTACAGAAGATTATGGTTCGATCGACATTTACAATATTCCGCTGAATGGCCACACTTTGCGGGTCGCGATTCTCGGTGTCGACACAGTTGCCGCTTCCAATCACAACGACCCGCTGGTGATTCGCGGAGTGATCGACCGCTCTCGCAAGGTGGCGTCGCCCTTTGGCGGTCCGGCGCTCTTACGGCAGTATTACCGGCACGTTCCTTTTGCCAGCCTGGGATGGCCTTTCGCGAGCTTCGCTTGGGTCATCTTCCATATCGATCCCGAGAACCGCGCCTTCCCTGGGCCGGGACTATCATTTCTATTCACCAAACCCGCGACCATGGTGGCCTCTGTCCGTTACCTTGGCAGCTTGCACTTTAAGGCTGAAGCCTTCACTGGCAGCGAACAAGACGCGCAGCACCTGGCGGAGCAGATCACCACCTTCCTGAACATTTTCCATACTGCCGAAAGCAGCGTGACGGCTCAAGGGACGGATCCTGACGTTAAGGCTTTTTTCGATGGCTTAAAGGTGCAACAAAATAAAGATCGCACCGTGCTGAGCGCGAATGTCCCTCCCGGAATCATCCGCAAGCTGCTGGCTGAGTCTCCGCAGAGCGCGCTGCCTCACACACCCCAGCCAGGCACCCCAGACAAAGCTCCCGGCGAAAAAACATCACAAAAGTGACGTGTATATGCACTTGTCCAAGCGCCCACGCGAATGCCTGTAACCTTCACGGATACTGGGCATCTTCTCTATCGTTGGAAGTTTCCGCGCCCGAATCTGTTACCAAAGACAACGAACCTTCCGGCCTGCACTGGTTCGCGAACCATTGCAGTACGCAGGTACAATATTTCTGAATGTCGACTCTTCCACTTCCGATCGCGGCTTTCGTAGCAGGATTGGTGTCATTCCTCTCGCCCTGCGTGCTGCCGCTTGTGCCCGGATATGTCTCGCTGATCTCTGGCGCTGGCGTGGAAGAACTCAAATCGCAGGAAGCACAACTGCTGCGTAAAGTCATGCTGAATTCTGTGGGTTTCATACTCGGATTCAGCGTCGTCTTCATCACTCTTGGCGCAATCTCAACTGAAGTTGGCCAGTTGCTCGCGCGCTACAAGTCTCTGTTCGCGCAGATCGCCGGTGTGGTCATCATTCTTTTTGGCCTTCACCTCACAGGCATATTTAAGATCAAGGCTCTCTACACCGATGCTCGTCTCCACAACTTGAAAGGGGGCAGCACGCCCTTTGGCGCCTTCCTAATCGGATTTGCTTTCGCTTTCGGGTGGACTCCGTGCGTGGGTCCAATTCTGGCGGTGATCCTGGGATTCGCTGCGGCGCAGGATTCCGTGCTGAAGGGCATCATTCTTCTCGGCGTATATTCGCTTGGCCTCGCCGTTCCCTTTCTGCTGACGTCGCTGGGAATTGAAAGGTTCTTGAAGTTTTACGGCCGCTTCCGCGCCCACATGCACGCGCTGGAAGTCGCGAGCGGCGCGCTACTGATTGCCCTGGGAATATTGCTGGTGTTGGGGCGTTTTACGATCATTTCGAATTATTTATCGTTCTTGAACCGATTTGCTTTGTAGGAGCTCTTGTGAAGCGCGATCCTTTTATCATCATCGTTGCGGCAATGGCGCTGACCATCATGCTGGTGTTCGGGTTCCACATGGCTCGCCGCAACTCGAACCCCATCGACAAAGCCGGCGCCCAGATGAAAGGCCAGCCCGCGCCCGAGTTCACGCTGCAGTCGCTTGATGGCAAAACCGTTCGTCTCGCCGACTTTCGTGGCAAAGGCGTTCTGCTGAATTTTTGGGCGACGTGGTGCCAGCCGTGCAAAATCGAAATGCCCTGGTTTGTGGAGCTGCAGAAACAATACGGGCCGCAGGGTTTGCAAGTGGTCGGAGTCGCGATGGATGACGCCAGTCCCGAAGATATCGGCAAGTTCGCGAAAGACTTGGGTGTCAATTACCCTGTGCTCATCGGAAAGGAAGCGGTTGGCGACGCCTACGGCGGCATCCCGTTTATGCCTGAAACGTTCTACATTGGCCGCGATGGCAAGGTGGTCGATAAAGTCGTCGGACTCATAGGCAAAAGCGAGATTGCAGAGAATGTCAAGAAAGCCTTAGCTCAGGGCCAGGCGGTAGAAGCGCAGAAGTGATTAATGAATGTACGCTGGCGGCGCTCAACTATGCTCACGTAGGGGCGGTCGCCCAGTCGAGCGAAGCTCGACATCAAGATTACCGGCTTTCCTGAAAGTCATGTCTTCTAGCCGAGTCATAGCTGTGCTGTTGATGTTCACGTCGCAAGCAATCTCTCAGGACATCCCCGGCCGAAAAATTCCATCCGTCACCATGTCACCCGCGCCGATCACCACCGTAACCCGCGGCAAGCCTTCCGATATCGGCCTCCGCTTTCACATCAGCCCCGGCTTTCACGTCAACTCCAACAAACCTAACTCCGAATTTCTTATTCCCACGGCGCTCAAAATCAACGCGCCAACGGATATTGTGATCGGAAAAATCACCTACCCTCCGGGCCAGGAGGCCAGTTTTCCGTTTGCTCCGGATGAGAAGCTGAGCGTTTACAGCACAGAGTTCTCGGTAGGCGTAATTGTGCGCCCGCTTGCAGGTGTTGTGCCGGGCAAGTACATGCTGCACGGAGAATTGAAGTATCAGGCCTGCGATAACGCCGCTTGCTATCCGCCGAAGAAATTGCCGGTTGAGTTCGAAGTGAAGGTCGTCAAAGGCCCGCCGCCACACCGCAGGAACCCGGCGCAAAGCCCGCACGTACACGGGTAATTCGAGCCATTCCCGGGCTGAGAGAGATAGGAATCAGGGTCGAACCCCACGCCCCGTCCCTGTCGGATGGGAGCGAGGCGTGGGCCAACTTTAATCCAGCTTTTTCTGGATTGCCTCGGGAGCAGCTCCCGCATCAATTGCTTGAGCTGCCCTAAAGCGCGGGGTGGCGGGTTCTCCGCGTGCCGGTCCGGCATCCTGAGCAGCCGCGGCCACCGCCAGTCCAGAGCCTGAGGTCGTGATCCGAGGCTGGCTCGCTTGATCGTCCATTTCAATTGTGATTCGCATTGCTCCTCCTAGTTCAGGAAGTTGTACCGCGCTTCGAAATCAAAAGAATCTGAGGTCAGGTTCTGGACGGTTAGCCAGTACGTGAACGTGTTGTTCGCGGCCCTTTCCAGCGCGACGTCGCAGGTAACATGCGCCCCGCCGGGCTGAGCGTCAGTGGGAACTACCATCCACGCTACGTCATAGTTTGAGGGCCAGTTGTAGGTGAACCAGCGCTGCGTCTGGTTCGGCTGCAGCCTGCCACGGAATTGCACTCCATAGGCCATAAATTTTCTCCTCTCTTGGTCTGTTTAGCGGTCGAGAATGACGTAACGTCCTTCGATATCGACCTGGCGATTTGTGAGATTTGTAACTTCGATCCAGTAAGTGATGTAAGCGCCGGAAGCGCGTTCCACCTTCACTCGTGATTTAACTTCAGGGCCACCCGGCCCAAGCGTCGTGGGCACCACATCCCACAAAACGAAGTAGTACTCGGGCCAGTTATAGGTGAACCAGGTGATGGTCGCGCTGGGTGGCAGAGTTCCCCGCCACTGCACGCCAGAAATGGGGAAATTCAGTGCCGGCCAAACTGGCGCGATGCAGCCCGAATCGTTGTTCGAATAATACTTCTGCACCGTCGTCCCATCGACGACGCTGTTGATGTAGCAGACATCGCCGATCTCGCACCATCCACCTTGCGTGCATGTCCCGGCGACTCCCGTGATCGCGCTGCCTTCCGGATCGGTTACGGACTCGACTAGTTCATGACTGAGAATGCTAGTGACGCCGTTGAGCGTGCCGCCGTTGGTGATCCATCCAAAATGGACATGCTTCCCGGCGGGATCAACATAGTAGGTGTGCTCGCCAATGAAGCCGGAGTTCTGATTGTTCACACCTTGCGGCATGATCACCAGATACAAATTCTGATTGTCCGCATCGAGCGATGGAAGCGTCCCATCGGCGATCCGCGCTTTCAGAAAGTTGCTGACATCGCTGTCGGTGAAGTTGTTAGGCGGATTGGAAGCGCCGTATACAGTGGCACCCAGCAGGTATCCACGGCCAATCTGCCGGTATTGCGCGAGACCGGTCATGTAAGAACCCGAAAGCATGTTTTCTACTGCTCCTGTGACCTGATTGGCGGATGGCGTCGGGGGTGGATTTGACGCCCATGCGCTTCCCCAATACACCAGTTGAACGCGAGCGATCTCGATCACGGGACCGCCGTTATCAGCGAACTTCGCGGCGCCACCGGCCGCCAGAGTGGGTCCGACTGTCGGTTTCGCGAGCACCACGCCTGATTTTCTTGCCGGTGCATATGCCGGAGCTTCCACCGGTTCCATCGCGGGTACCGCGCTTGCGGTTGCGGTTGATCGCATAATAATTGACTCCTTCCTTGAGAATTCCGAGCGAACATCAATAGAGAGTTAACTGAACGCGAGTGGTTCAACGGTCGTTCGTGGTCTGTCGGGCCCGATCTCCTTTAAGACGACGACCAATCGCTGACAACCGATTCGTGTGAGGGAAACGCAAGCTTCCGAAGTGGCGCTTCAAAGATATAGGAGCAATCGGGATTCCATGCGACGGCAGTTGGATCGTAAGGCAAGCATTGTGAGAATAAAGAAGATAGCCTTTAATGCCTATTACGAGCACTAAATCAACCCTATCCGATTGGATAGCCCCGTAACAAACCGGATAGTGACTGCGAAGACGGCAAGTTAACGCCGGCTGGGGCTGCTCTTTTCGATCTTGGCCCAGGTGTCCTTCAAAGCAACCGTCCTGTTGAACACTGGTTTCCGGGGACCCGAATCGGGATCTACACAGAAGTATCCCAGCCGTTCGAACTGATATCGTCCCCCCACCGCGGCATTCGCTAATGAAGGCTCGAGCTTGGCATCCCGGACCACTTCCAGCGATCGCGGGTTTAGGCTCGCGGTGAAATCCTGTCCTTCTTCGGTTTGGTTCGGATCTTCCCGCGTAAAGAGCGTTTCATAGAGCCGAACTTCGGCGTTTATGGCGTGTGCCGCGGAAACCCAATGAATGGTCGATTTGACCTTGCGCCCATCGGGAGGAGAATTTCCACCTCGCGTTGCGGGGTCATAAGTGCAATGAACCTCGATCACTTCGCCCTTCTCATTCTTCACTACATCCGTGCAGGTGACGAAGTAGCCATACCGCAACCGGACCTCGCGCCCTGGCGACAGGCGGTAATACTGCTTGGGCGGGTTTTCGCGGAAATCGTCCTGCTCGATGTACAGCGTGCGCGAGAACGGCACTTTCCGCGTGCCCGCGCTCGGATCTTCAGGATTGTTCACTGCGTCCATTTCTTCGACTTGATTCTCCGGGTAATTGTCGATAACAACCTTCAATGGGCGCAGCACTGCCATAACTCGCGGCGCGCGCTTGTTCAGGTCTTCGCGAACGAAGTGCTCGATCATCGCGAGCTCAATCACGCCGTTGGTTTTTGAAACGCCAATCGAATTACAGAAATTCCGAATCGCCTCAGGCGTATACCCGCGCCGGCGAATGCCTACAAGCGTCGGCATGCGAGGATCGTCCCAGCCGCTCACATGTCGTTCCTGCACCAACTGCAGTAGCTTTCGCTTGCTCAGCAACGTATAGGTTAAATTCAGGCGGTCGAACTCGATCTGCTGCGACGGAAAAATACCGAGCTGCTGAATGAACCAGTTATAGAGCGGCCGATGATCTTCGAACTCGAGCGTACACATCGAGTGCGTGACCTTTTCGAGCGAATCGGACTGCCCGTGCGCATAGTCGTACATCGGGTAGATGCACCACTTGTCACCCGTCCGATGATGCTCGGCGTGCAGGATGCGGTACATCACGGGATCGCGCATGTTCAAATTTGGCGAAGCCATATCAATCTTCGCCCGCAGAACTCGCGAGCCATCAGGGAACTCGCCCGCCCGCATGCGCTCGAAGAGATTCATGTTCTCTTCTACCGAGCGGTTGCGGTAAGGGCTATCTTTGCCGGGCTGGGTGAGCGTGCCGCGGTACTCGCGAATCCCATCCGCGCTTAGATCATCCACATACGCTTTCCCGGCTTTGATGAGCTGCACCGCCCATTCATACAACTGGCCGAAGTAGTCGGAGGCGTAAAACAGTCCATCCCAGTGAAAACCCAGCCACTTCACATCTTCCATAATCGAGTCGACGTACTCCGTCTCTTCTTTTTGTGGATTCGTGTCGTCGAAACGCAGGTTAGTGTGTCCGCCAAATTCGTCAGCCAGCCCAAAGTCCAGGCAGATTGCCTTGGCGTGTCCAATGTGCAGATATCCGTTTGGCTCAGGAGGGAAACGTGTTTGCACCCGGCCGCCGTACTTATTCGTCTTCAAATCTTCGATAATGATGTCGCGAATGAAGTTCGAAGGACGCGTTTCAGGTACGGTCACGCCAGCATCGACCACGGAATTCGACTTCTCTATTACTCTCTTATCGCTAGCCATTGAGCTTTAAGAATATCAAGGAGCAGGTTTTCAGGATATTCGGCCCACGGGGTTTGGGCGTCGGCTCCGTCGCTGCGGCGGTTTCGACTAGACGAGGTCATTGCTGAAGGGCTTGCACGGACCTTCTCTAGCGCCATCTCAAACTGTATCCCAACTCAGCCAGAATCTGGTTTTCGAACTCATACTTGAGAATGCTGGAGAAATTGTCGCCCTGGAATTCCCAGGACGCTGCGTATTTAGTAACCTGGCGCGGGTACAAGGAGTAGGCCGCAGCAAAGCGCACGTTGCAAGGCTGGGGACAGGCAATCATTCCGGTGGGATCGGAGCGGCCTACTCCCGTGGCCGCAAATAACACGCTGGAAGCCACATCCGGCTCGCGCGCAACCACCAGTTGATGCGGCACAGCGCTTAGAGCCCGCGCGTCGCCCGGGCGAATATTCGCGGGCGCGTCATAAAGAGACTGCTGAAGCGGGTTCAGGTCTACTTCCTGCGCCAGCTCCTGCTGCGCCGTTTTCCAGATCGCCCATAATTCTGTATCCGAGTGCTGCGTCTGGTTTATAAAGCCGGTCGGAAGTCCGCTGGGAAAGCCTCCACCGCAACCAGCCAGCCAGAGACAGGCCAGAACTACTAGCAGCCGTCGCCGTCTGGCGCTCCTCAATCTCATGATTGAGATATCGGCAGGAGTGCCTGATTTCTGCACCTACTCAGGCCCGGCGAATCGTTTGTCATCCTCCCGACATCTAACTCAAGCGAGTTAGTCGTTATAACAAGGAGTTTTTATGATCACGATTCGCCGCAGCGACGAACGGGGTGGAGGCGACCACGGCTGGCTAAACACCCGCCACAGTTTTTCATTCGATCAGTATTACGATCCGCACTACATGGGATTCCGCTCCCTTCGAGTCATCAACGAAGATTGGGTGCAGCCCGGCCATGGTTTTCCCACGCATCCTCATCGCGATATGGAGATCATCACCTATCTGCTTGAAGGCTCTCTCGAACACAAGGACAGCATGGGAAACGGCTCGATAATTCGTCCCGGTGATGGACAGCGTATGAGCGCGGGCACCGGGGTTCGCCACAGTGAGGCGAATCCCTCCAAGTCTGATCCGGCCCATCTGCTCCAGATTTGGATTCTGCCCGAGCACCGCGGCATCGAGCCTGGCTATGAGCAGAAGGAGTTTCCTGCAGAAGAGAAGCGGGGCAAGCTGCGATTGATCGCCAGCCCGGATGGAAAAGACGACTCGGTCACCATCCATCAAGATGCCAAGCTTTACGTCTCTCTGCTTAAGCCTGGGGAGCACGTGCAGCATGAACTACCGAATGATCGCTACGGCTGGCTGCAAGTTGCTAAGGGCACGGTCGAACTGAACGGCAAGCCCTTACAACAGGGCGACGGTGCCGCGATCAGCGAAGAGCTTAAAGTCGAAATCAACGGCAAGGAAGACTCAGAAATTTTGCTTTTTGATCTGGCGTGACATCGCTCACACTTGGGACGGCGGCTCGCAGGCTCCAACCTCTGTGCCGTTGCTGCGGTACTTTTTTCGTGGTACCGTCCTCTGCACTGTGATGCACGCACTATTCCAGCGGAAGCGCGCGGCCGTTTCGGTACCTACTCAGCTGCTGCAATCGAACGTTCCCGTAATCGACGGAGCCGAGCTTGCCGCTCTGTATTACAGCCAGCGGCAGGGCGGCGACTTTCATGATTTCTTTCGCATCAGTCCGAGCCGGATCATCTTCGGTTTGCTGGATGTTGCCGGCCGCGTTGACCAGGCGCGCGGCGTGATTTCTGCGGCCCAACAGGTCTTCCGCACTCTGTCCTCTGAACTTTTCGCAGTCGAGGAGGTTAATGAGGCCGAAGCTATGACTCAAATCGCGGTCCACCTGAATCGTTCCATTCTGGGCGCGGAAGCGGCCATTCATGCCTGCCCCGCCTTCGCCGCCTGCTACAACGAAGCGGTCGGAACGATCTGCTACTTCAACGCCGGCCACACACCTGGACTGTTACGGGATGGGAATGGCATCACCGAATTGCCAGCCACCGGCCTGCCACTGGGACTGTTTTCTCATGCTACGCATGATGCTCCAACCGTTGCGTTGCCGTCCGATGCCGCCCTGCTGCTGATCTCGCGAGGAGTAGTTGAAGGAAAGTGCAATAACGAGGAATTCGGACTGGAGCGCGCCAAACAGATCCTCTTAGCTCCGGGCAGAAGCGCGCAAGAGGTCTGCGCAGCTATTCTCGATCAGGTGCAGCAATTCATGTGTGCGCGGCCCATTCATAATGACGTAAGCGCGCTCGCTCTGGTACGGGCTGCCGCGGCCAAGGTCGCCACTGCAAGCTAGGGCCAGGCTTAACCGTCATAACGACTTGGGGATGCGCCTGCACATCTACCTCCGCTTTCTTCTTGATTTCCGGGCAACAGCCGGCTGCTCCTGATGCGCTGGGACGAGTTCATCCGCTGTCACAAAAATCGGCTCGATATCCGTCGGAATTCCTTGCAAATTATCCAGCGCGCTCCGCAGCACAGGCCTCACGACGCCGAGTTCGTCCTGCAATTTCTTAGCGCCGGCATAGTCGCCTTCGGCTTCGATCGTGAGCAGATCATGATCAAGCTCGCGCACCCCCTGCTTGAACTTCTCCACATTCACCGCAAATGTTCCATCCGGATTTTGGGTAAACGCGTCTTTATCCAGCAGATAATTGAACTGAATCGCCATTCCCTTGCCATGGGCATCGGTAAGACCGAATCGCAGGCTGCGGAACATTGAAGCCAAATAGGTCGTGTAGAGCTGTCGCTGCGCCGCTTCATCTGACGGCAACACTCTGGTGAGACCCATCTCTTTGGCATGTTCCATCATGTAGTCGAGCGCAAACAGTCCAGTGACGTCAGCCTTCGCCTCCTCGATCCCACTGTAGAGTTCCTTCAGTTCCTCGCGTGGCGTTGTGTCGCGCCCCTGCACTTTGATCTGATGCGGCCCCAGCCCATGCATCAGCTCGTGCGCCACGATGTGGGTAAAGAACGATTCGAAGTTAACATCCACCATCGCATGCTTCGAAAGTGTCCTCCGCGCAATCGGGAGCAGAACGGTACGGAACTTCGCTTCCTGAATGTTGCGCAGCATCACGCGTTTGCTTCCCTTTTGCTGCACCACCCGATCATCGTTCGGCAGATTGTAGGCAGCCGTGGCGACTCCGTGATCGCCATCGCCCGAACTGAAAATCTCGTCTACTACCACCGTCGGTGCGGCCGCTCCCAGCTTGGGATTGCGGTACTGTGGATCGATCGGCAAATTGTTTTCGATCTCCTGCAAATGATTAGCAAGCACGGAGAATTTCTTGGTTTCGGCATCGTCACGCAGGTTGATGAATGCTTCAAAGGCTGCCTTATAGTTGAACAGTTCGTCGTTATAGACTTCGTACGGTCCAATAGTGACATCCAGCGGCGCGTCCAGATCCATCCAAGCGATATCGCTGTCGTAGTAATCGTTGGAGAGGAATGCATCGGCGCGTGAGCTAAGGAATTTCTTCAGCGATGCATTCTCCGTGAGGTCAGCCGCCTCTTTCAGCAGCCCCGCAGCGCGCGTGAGATCATCCTTGTACTCCTGGCTGTAGGGGATCGCTGTGAGTTCGCGCTGCGCCGAAGAACCATTCCCCGAGTTCCAGCGGATGACCGTGAAGAAGCCTTTGGCGGCCGCCTGCTGCTCGGGCGTCAGCGATGCCAGCCAGCTCTCAAATTGTTGTTTTGTCATATCCACCGGATAGAAATTCGCCCCTTCCGGTTTCCTCGCCGGAACACCAGGCACAAATGCCTTGAATTCGTCCAGCGCCGACCAGGGGCCTTTGTTGATCCAGAAATAATGCAGCCGCGCCTTGCCCAGCGCTGAACTATCCTTTTGCAGACGCGCGTACAGCGCGGTGTCGCCACTCCAATATTGCTTCATGAAGATGTCATTCAAAATCCGCGTCGCCTCAATGATTTTTGCCAGCGCCTGCCGGTCCCCGGCAGAGAGCCTCGAGATGTCAACCCGCAACTGCGTCGGCGCAAAGCGGGTAGTCATCTTTTCGAGCTCTGCCTGCCCTGGCGCCGCTGCTCGGCTTTTCCGCGCCTTAGACCTTTGTGCTGTAACCGGAATGCTCACGAGTACCCCTATAAGTACGACAACAAAGTATCCGCACAATCTCATCCGATCCACCCCCAATTGTAGGATTTCATCCCCAAGCTGAATAAAAATCGAATCATAACAGGAGCGCTTGCGTAGGGGCGGACGCCTCGTCCGCCCTGGGATTGATCCGTGGCCACGCCAACCACCGCCCATCACACCGCTTCAAGAGTTACAATCTATGCAAGTTATCCTTTTGGAATTTTGACTCTAAACCTATGCGAAAACTCATCCCCTGCTTCCTTCTTCTGTGCCTCGCGATCCTGCCCACTTCGGCAGACACGGTCATCGAGGAGATTATCGCCCGCGTCAACAACCAGATCGTCACGCGCACGGAGTTCCAGCGCAGCAAGGAGCAGTTGCGCCAGGAAGCGCAGCAACAGGATCCTACTCACGCCGACAAGATTGTCGCTGAAAAGGATAAAGACGTGTTGCGCGACCTGATCGATCAGCAACTTTTGATCGAGAAAGGCAAGGATCTGGGCATCACCGGCGACACCGAACTCGTTAAGAAGCTCGACGAGATGCGCAAAGAGATGAACCTGGACACAATGGAGGATCTGGAAAAGGCCGCGACCGGCCAGGGAGTCTCATTTGAGGATTTCAAGCAGAACATGCGCAACCAGATCATCACCCAGCAGGTGATTGGCAAGGAAGTCGGATCAAAGATGTCCATCAGCAAAGAAGAAGAACAGCAATTTTATGATCAGCACAAAAGCGACATGGAGCAGCCGGAACGGATTAAGTTAAGCGAAATTCTTGTTTCTACAGAGAAAAAGAACGCCAACGATACCTCCACTGAAGAGCAGCGGATTGCCGCAGCGCAGACCAAAGCCGACGACCTGCTCGCACAGATTCGCAAAGGCGCCAAGTTTGAGGACATTGCCAAGAAATATTCTGACGGCCCCAGCGCCGCTCAAGGCGGCGATCTCGGATACTTCAATCGCGGCGCGCTGGCCAAAGAACTTGAAGATAAGACTTTTGCCATGAAAGCCGGCGATGTTTCCGACGTCATCCGCACCAAGCAGGGTTTCGTAATTCTGAAAGTGGCCGAGCACCAGCAGGCCGGCATACCTCCGTTCAGCCAGATCGAACCACGCGTGCAGGATGCCATCTACATGCAGAAGCTGCAACCAGCCCTGCGCGCCTATCTGACCAAGCTGCGCGAGGAAGCCTTTATCGACATCAAGCCTGGCTACGTCGATACCGGCGCCAGTGCCAACCAGACCAAGCCAATTGAAACCGCCGCCAAAGCTCCGAATGCGAAGGAACTCAAAAAAAAGAAGAAAAAGTTGGGCGTGATCTAGTTTAAGCTGGGCGTGGTCACGCTAACCGGCGGATCAATCACGGGTAGACCCCTGTGATCCTCTGTGCCCTCTGTGGTTGAATAGCACCGCCAAACTGTCATGAAAGATTTCTTCATCTGCGATTGCGCCCAGCACGAAAACAAAGTAATCATCTCCAGCTTCGTTGTCGTCTCCAAGCAGGTAAAGCCCAAGAAAACGGGAGAGCCCTATCTCGCGCTGACGCTCGGCGATCGCAGCGGGCACGTCGAAGCCAAAATGTGGGATAACGTCGAAGATGCCATTGACGTTTTCGATCAAGATGACTTCATCAAGATCAAGGGCCTGCTTAATAAATACAAGAATCGCTTCCAGATAACCATTCACAAAGTCCGCCTGCTGGGCGATTCAGAAGTCGATTTCGCGGATTATCTTCCAAAAACCACCAAGGACATCGGCGAACTCTGGAAGACGCTTACAGGCTTTGTGGCAACTTTCCAGAACCAACATCTCAGGGCGCTGATCGAGCTATTCATGGCCGATCCCGAAATTGCCGAGGCCTACCGCAATGCCCCTGCTGCCAAGAGTCTGCATCATGCTTACATCGGCGGACTCCTCGACCACGTTGTCTCTCTCTTCCGCTCCTGTGATGTCGTCTGCCGCAATTATCCCCAAGTCAACCGCGACCTGCTGCTCACCGGGGCCTTTCTGCACGATATTGGCAAAATTCACGAGCTTGCGTATCACCGCTCTTTTTCTTACACCACGCGCGGCCAATTGCTCGGGCACATGATCATTGAGCTGGAAATGCTGCAAGCCAAGCTTGCCCGGCTTCCTGATTTTCCTGATGACCTCAAGACATTAGTTGAGCACCTGATCATCAGCCATCACGGCCAGTACGAATTCGGTTCTCCCAAGCTACCAATGTTTCCCGAGGCGCTCATGCTGCATTACCTCGACGACCTCGACTCCAAAATGGAAGCCATGCGAGCCCAGTTCGAACGCGACGCGGAGTCCGATGGCGGCTGGACTGGATATAACTCTTCCCTGGGCCGTCCACTATTGAACGCAGCGAGGTTCTTGGAAAAGAAATCCGTAGATGTGCCTGCGGCAGCCGCTACTTCCGAGGCTTCCAACCAGACCGCCGCCCCAGCCCAGCCGGGACTCGAGGCATCCGAGAAAAAACCAGAAGCTGCCGCCGCGGCCGCTCCGGATGAAAAAATGTGAGTTCAGAGGGGATAAGGTTCACGTGCTGCAGAAGACTCTGATTTTCGGTAGCGCAGCGCCTCACGTGCTGCATTCGGCGGGCATTTCCTACAGATTTGCGCCTTCCCCTGCTTTCTGATACACCTTCCCAAACGGAGGAAATCATGCGCTCGCGTTTGGTGACACTCACCCTGATTCTCTATTTGTCATTTGCCTTGACCGGCTGCAATAAATCGCCGGAATCTGCTTCGAATACAACCGGCGATAACGCCGCCCCCGAGAACGCAGAGAAGAACGCAAAAACAAAACCTGAGCCAGCGAAGTCTGTGGTCATCCCGGCCGGCACGATAATCACGGTGCGACTGGGGCAGTCCGTAGGATCGAAAATCAGCGAGCCCGGGCAAAGCTTCTCCGCAACCGTAGCCACTCCTGTCGAGATTGCGGGCAAAACCGTTATTCCCTCAGGCGCAACCGCGACCGGAACCGTCGTTGATGCGAAACCGCTCGGCCGCTTCAAGGGCGGTGCCTCGCTTCAACTGAAGCTCACCTCGATCAACATAAATGGCAAAGATGAGCCCGTGGAAACTTCCTCGCTCGTCCGCACCGAAAAAGGGAAAGGAAAACGCACGGCAGTGATAACGGGAGGCGGCGCAGGCGTGGGTGCGCTGATCGGAGGTTTGGCGGGAGGCGGCAAAGGTGCAGCTATCGGCGCAATCGCAGGCGCAGGCGCCGGTGGCGCCGGATCAGCCTTCACCGGCAATAAGAATATCGTGCTGCCCGCCGAGTCCGCGCTGAGTTTTAAGCTGGAGCAGCCGCTGGAAATTAAGTGATCGCGTCACTCGCGGGAGGGCGCGACTCTGAAAGCTGCAGGTCATGTTTATTTTCGAATTTCTGCTGGAACTGTTTGGCGAGTTCTTGCTCGAATTCTCATGCCACTTAATCTGCCGTTGCATCCAAGAATTTCTGCAATGGACGCATGGTGTGATTTAGGTTCGCCAGCATAGCGCATCGGCGCCAGCTGCTTCTTTGCCTCGCGCTCGTTTCGACCCCGCCCTTGTAGTATTAGACTAGTCAGTTTCCAATCTGCGTTCTTCCGCGTTGATCCGCGGCGGTGAATCTCCGAGGTTAGCGTATGATCACAGCAACGACCCGCACCAATCCTCTTTCCTACCTCACCGATCAGTTGAATGACCTTAAGGCCAAAGGAACTCACTTTCACCTGCGCGTGCTTGAGGACGAGCAGGCACCCGTCTGCACCTTCGATGGCAAGAAAGTAATCAATCTCGCCTCGAACAATTACCTCGGCCTGACCACGCATCCAAAACTGCGCGAGGCGGCACTTGAGGCAACACGCAAATACGGCGTCGGATCAGGAGCAGTGCGCACCATCGCGGGCACGATGAAAATTCATATGGAGCTGGAAGAGAAGATCGCGCGTTTCAAGAACGTCGAGGCGTGCGTGGTGTTTCAGTCTGGATTCGCCGCCAACGCTGGCACGGTCTCAGCCGTGTTAGGCAAAGATGATTTCATCATCTCCGACCAGCTCAATCACGCGTCGATCATCGACGGTGCGCGCCTGTCGCGCGCTAAGATTCTCGTTTTCGAGCACAAAGATATCGCGCAGGCCGAGGAAAAACTTGCCAGCGTCAAAAACGAGCCCGGCAAAAAGCTGCTGATCAGTGACGGCGTGTTCTCCATGGACGGCGACATCGGCCCACTGCCCGCTCTATGCGATCTGGCCGAAAAATATGGCGCAATCATGATGGTAGATGACGCCCACGCCTCCGGCGTCCTTGGCCGCAACGGACGCGGCACCATTGACCACTTCAAAGTTCACGGCCGCGTAGATATTCAGGTAGGA
>Ga0137403_10002849_pt1 | contig 20950 bp, 15 predicted proteins | sample CZOMad2_1_16fung_FD_122057 | JGI IMG/M metagenome (GOLD analysis project Ga0137403, IMG submission 122057) | Vadose zone soil fungal communities from Angelo Coast Range Reserve, California, USA - CZOMad2_1_16fungal (Hybrid Assembly) | ecosystem: Environmental > Terrestrial > Soil > Vadose zone...
GTTGCCAAACGGCGCGCCCTTCGCACTGATCTCTGATTGCCCACTCATCGGCTCGGCCCCGGTTTGGATAATCTTCCAATAAAGCCATTTCGCAACACGTATCGAGGACATTGGGTTTGGTTCCTGAGTTGAAGCATAAAAGGAGAATATTATATGTGGACAACAATGAAAAAGAGAAAGTGACCAGATAACAGGTAAGCGCTATATGCCTCAGGCTGGACAAGAGGGTTCACTGCTTCGATTGACCAATCCGAATGAACTCAGCGGGTAAACAAACTCAGACTTCAGTTTTAGTCCTCGAATTTTGGCGGATCAGTTAGTATCTGCCATCCATTTTGGTTAGGGGTGCTCAAGATCGGTCTTTAGCCAATCGAGAAAAGCGCCAGAAAAGACAGGCGCAGTCCAAAGGCTTCGCCAGTCAAAATCCTTTATTCCTCATTCGCGGCGTGGTTCATCCGTAATCGGGCACGGGAGCGGAACGGGCCGATTAAGATTAAGATCGAGATTTAAGATTACGAGGCGGCGGTGATTCATTCTTCGCCGTCGAAGTAATCCAGCGGCTCGGAACGCATAATTCTTCGCTCGGGTGAGCGCACAACCCATTTCTTGCTGTCGGGATAGTAGCCTGACTCGCCAATCGGATTATCTGCTACGACATAAAGGACCAGATCCTGTCCAGTCTCGAACTCCGAATTGGTGATTTGGTGAGGTTCATTGGGCTTAAAGAGGAACGCGTCACCGGGCTCGATGGGCGTAGTTCCGTCCTTGTGCCGGACAACGCCCTTGCCCGAAATGACGTGGTAAAACTCCCACTGAGCACTATGCGAGTGATAGGGATACGGAGTCTTGCCCGGAGGGATTCGGCAGATCTCGATATCAAAAGGATGCCGCTCATTGAGATCAGTCGAGAGTGGCTTACGCCCCAATGCTTCGGAGACTTGTTTGCCTGCGCCGACGAACTTGCCTTTTGGTGAAGACCAGATCAGCTCGTCCATGTTGTTAGTGTTCACTTTTAGCATAGTGCGGTTCCTGTACGGCGGGCGTCTGGGGTCAGTCCTCATTTTTTTCGCCAACACCGACTCGAAAAAAGTGAGGACTGACCCCAGACACCCGAGTTATTGTTTGGCCGACACATCCAGAATCGCTCGGGCGATTTGTTCGCGATGGTGGGAGGCATTTCCAAAGAGGAATTCACAGATGGTAACGCGCTTGAAATGAAGATGAAGGTCGTGCTCCCAGGTGAAGCCAATGCCACCATGAACTTGCACGCCGTGATTGCAGACCTCGCGCCCCTTGTCGGAGCAAAAGGCTTTGGCCACTGAGACAGCCGTGCCGGCTTCGGGCGCGCCGGCGGTCAGCGCCCATGCGGCAAACAGAGTCGCGGCACGGGCGCTCTCCGTGTGGAGCAGCATGTCGGCGCACTGATGTTGCACGGCCTGAAAGGCGCCGATGGCTTGTCCAAATTGTTGCCGTGTTTTGGCGTATTCCACCGTTGCTTCGAGGACCCATTGCATCGCCCCAACGGTTTCCGCGCAGACCGCGATGGTGGCAACTTGCGCCGAGTATTCGAGCGCGGAGCGGGCCGTGTCGCCGACAGCCAGGACCTGGGAATCCGCGATCAGGACATTTTTGACCGCTACGTCGTAGAGTTTGCGCGTGGCATCGAGCGCCGGCGTGGCAGTGATAGTCATGCCCGGTGTCCCTCGCGGAACAGCCACCACCGCCAACTCCTTCCCCTGGCGAACGACGAAGAGGATCACGTCAGCTATCCCGGCATCCAGCACGAAAGTTTTGCGACCTGTGAGTTGCCAGCCGCCGTTGGTTTTTTCGAGATGGACTTGAACATCTTCCTGATTCCATCCCGTTTCAGGCTCCAGGAGAGCCACAGTGGCTTTGAATTTTCCTTCGGCGATTGGGTTCAGGTAGGGAGACGTCAGCGCAGGATTGCCAAGATGCGACAGAAACGTGGCGGCCCACACGGTCGGCAGGAACGGCCCGGGCAGAGAGGCGCGACTTGTTTCCTCGGCCACTACCGCCAATTCCACAAGGCCCAACCCCAAACCTCCGCATTGTTCTGGCAGGTGAAGGGTCACCCATCCCTGGTCGTTCACGGTTTGCCACAACTCTGCGTCGAATGCGGTATCGGTGAGCATCAGCTCGCGGACACGTTTTTTGGGGCAGGCTTTGGAGAGGCTTGCTCGCGTCGTTTCACGCAGCAGTTGCTGCGGCTTTGAAAGTTCAAAATTCATGATCGGTGTTGTTGAGTTTGATAAAGGATCAATTTCAGTACGGAAAGGGGCGGCTTCTTTTAGTGAATCCTGGGCTGGTTCGCACGGCATAGACAATTTTCGATGCGCCCTTCCCCCTCACCCCTACCCTCTCCCTTGGGGAGAGGGAGGCTACGAAACCCGGAGTGTTACAACACATTAGTAACTCCGGGGTAAACCGAGGACGCGTTGCGCGACGATGTTGCGTTGGATCTCGCTGGTGCCGCCTTCGATGCTGTTGCCGCGCGCGCGCAGATAGTTGAAGGCCCAACGGCCTTCGTCGCAGTCCCATAGCTGCGCAGGCAGTCCGAGCACTTCGAGCGCGCAATGGACGACTCGCTGATTAGTCTCGCTCCAACATATTTTCAGGAGCGAACCCTCGGGACCGGGCGCACCACCTTTGAAAGGCGCGGTCACGGCACGCAGCGTATTCAGGCGAAACACTTCCAGTTCCACGTGCGCCTGCGCCAGCTTCTGCCGGATCAACGGATCCCTGGTCAATGGCCCGCCGTTACGCCGCGTCTCACGGGACCGTTCCAGCAACTGGTCCAATTCACGTTTCAAGACCATGTACCGTCCGGTCGAGATACTAACGCGCTCGTTGCCCAGGGCGGTAAGGGCTACTCCCCATCCTTCATTTACCTTGCCCAGAACGTTGGCGACGGGAACGCGCAGATTGGTAAAAAACATTTCGTTGAAGCTGGCATCCCCGGACATCATGCGCAGGGGGCGCACCGAGAGGCCGGGACTCTTCATATCCACGAGCAGACAAGTCAGGCCTTTGTGTTTGGCCACCGTCGAATCGGTACGAACGACCAATAGGCATTGATCGGCAATATGAGCGAAACTGGTCCAGATCTTTTGGCCGTTGACGACGTAATAATCGCCGTCGAGGACAGCCTTGGTGTTCAATGCCGCAAGATCGCTGCCGGCGTTCGGTTCGGAAAATCCCTGACACCAAATCTCCTCGCCGGTGAGCATGGGCCGCAGATATCTCTGCTTCTGGGCTTCCGTGCCCAGCGCGATAATCGTCGGCCCCACCAATCCTTCGCCGATCACGCCCAGGCGCTCGGGCGCACCCGCGAGCGCCAGTTCTTCCTGAAAAATCGCCTGCTCAATTGGTGCGGCGCCCCTGCCACCATATTGGGCTGGCCAGGCGATGCCAGCCCAGCCACCGTCAAATAGTTTGCGCTGCCAAGCGCTCAGGTACTGTAGATAAGCCTTTTTGTCGGCGGGTTCATTTGTTCCACGGGTCCATGGCGGAGCCACATTTGCTTTCAGCCAGGCTCGCAACGAATCGCGAAATTTCAGTTCTTCAGGTGTTAATGTCAGGTCCATAAGTTATTCTTTCACTGAATCCCAAAGCAGTTCGGCCACGTCCATGACTTTGGTTGCACGACTTGTCTTCCCATTTTGGCAGGCTTTCACGCCGTCCTCCATCATCGTCATGCAAAAGGGACAGCCGACGGCCACAATGTCAGCGCCCGCGTCCACAGCCTGCTGAGCGCGGGCCCGGTTCACTCGCTGGCTGGGCGCTTCATCCACAAAGCTCAGGCCCCCGCCGCCGCCGCAGCAAAAACTTTTTTCTCGGCTCTGAACCATCTCGATAGGCGCGGAGTTCACCGACATCGCGGTCAACGCGCGCGGCGCATCGTAGATGTCATTGTGCCGGCCAAGATAACAAGGATCGTGAAAGGTAACTTTCGCGCTGGACTGCGAGCGAGGCGTCAGTTTGCCCTCGCTGATCAGCCTTTGAAGATATTCGGTGTGGTGGAACACTTTATACTTGCCGCCAAGTTGGGGGTATTCGTTCTTGAAGGTATTGAAGCAATGCGGGCACGCGGTGATGACGGTCTTGACCTGATACCGATCGAGCGTCGCGATATTTTCCTTCGCCAGATTCTGGAACAGGAACTCATGTCCGAGTCGCCGAGCCACGTCACCTGTGCATTTTTCCTCGCGGCCAAGAACGGCAAACCTCACGCCCGCTTTCTGCAGCAATTGTGTAAGAGACCTCATGACCCTTTGGTTGCGTTCAACCAATGCCGCGCCGCAGCCCACCCACAATAGCACATCGCAGTCCTGGACCTCCGAACGCTGCGAAACCTTCAGTCCCTTTGCCCAATCCATGCGGGAGAATTGCGCGCCGGCGAAAGGATGGCCGCGGGCTTCCATGGATGCAACGGCAGCCTGCATGGTTGCGGGAAGTTCGGCCAGCTCCATCGTGAGGTAACGACGCATGTCCACAATTTTTGGCATCTGCGTAATGCCCACCGGGCAGGCTTCCATACACGCGGCGCAAGTCGTGCAGGCCCACAGAGAATCCGCCGAAAGAGAGGACGCAACGCCAATTATCGGCTGGTTGAAATCTTCCCGCGTATGAGATAGCCGCTGAAGATCCAAAATGATGTCGCGCGGCGAAAGTGACTTACCTACGGCATTGGCGGGACAGGCGCTGGTGCAGCGTCCGCATTCAGTGCAGGCATCGAAATCAAGCAGGTCTTTCCAGGTAAAGCCGGCGAGAGAATTCACACCGAGAGCAGCGTCGGGGTTGTCAAAATTGAGCGTCTTGAGGGCCGCTCCTCGCGGAGTCAGCGGGGCGGCGTAAAGATTGAGCACGGCGGTGAAGGCGTGCGCCATTTTCGTGTAGGGCGCCCAGGCCAGCAGACCGAAAACCAGCAATAGATGAAACCACCATCCCGCCAGATGAGCGCTCCGCATAACGGAGTCGTTCATGACTGACCTTGAAGCCAGCGCGACCGCGTAACCGCCCGGCGACCAGCCGCCCCACGGATCGTTCGTGGCGGCGATGCGCCAGCCCTCCAGCAGGAATCCGGTGAGCAGAATGGTAAACAGCAAAACCAGCAGCAGCGTCGCCTCTCTGGTATAGACCAGTTGTTTTGGCTTCAGGAACAAGCGGCGGAAGGCTGCCAACCCGACGCCGATCATCGTTGCCACGCCGAACAAGTCCACCGTCAGAGATTGAAACCACAGGTAAAACTGTCCGCGCATGATCCGAATGGACAAATCTTCGTCAATGAAAACCACAATAGTCGCGAGCGTAAGGATGATCATTCCCCAAAATATCAAGGTGTGAAAAAAGCCGGCGTAGCGTTCGCGGCGGGTTGCCTGCTGCAACAAAGCGTGACGAAAAACCATTCTCAACCTGGCCCACGGTTGGTCGAAGCAATCCGCGGGCTGGCCGCGGCGCCATAACCGCACGCGCCGATACAAGCCGTAACCAGCGATCAGAATTGTCGGTACTAAGAGCGCGTACATCACCCAGATGTGGGTGATGTTCCAATAGACGGTGCGGGTTGCTTCCGCTGGGTTCATTTGCGCATTTCCAAAAGCTTCTTCTGCAATAGACCTACAACGTTCCGGTAATCTTCGACCATGCCGAACCGGCAATGCCCGAAAATCGGCGCGTCCGGATCAGTGTTGATCGCAGCGATAACTTTGGCGTCGGCGATTCCCATCAGGTGCTGGCTGGCCCCGGACAGAGCGATGGCGAGATAAAGCTCGGGAGCAACTTTTTTTCCTGTCTGGCCGACTTGCCAGGTGGCGGGCACCCAACCGGCATCACAGGCCGCGCGCGAGGCAGCCATCTCGGCGCCCATTGCTTTGGCCAAATCCTGCAGTTGCTTGAAAGGCTCCGGTCCGCCCAGGCCACGCCCTCCGGAGACAATGAACCGGGCATCCTCCAACCGAACCGCGCCATTCCTTGCCTCCGTTTGCTGGGAAACAATCCTGATTCGCTCATCTGCCTGCAATGAAAGGGCAACGGGGCTGACTTCCGCACGCTGGTCTTGACGTTGTGCCGGCTCCTGCGCCCGCGCGCGAATCCAAATCACCGCAGGCGCGCGACGCAAAGCCACCGTGGCCTGCGCCTTACCCCCATAGACCGGGCGGGTGATCAAGACTATTCCGCCTTCAATCCTCAAACTCAGCGCATCCCCGGCTGCACTGCCACCCAATCGATGGGCAAGACGCGGGGCCAGTTCCTGGCTGTAGGTATCGTTTCCCAGCAGTACGATGTGAGGGTTAATCGAACGGCATGCCTGGACCAAACCAGCCAGCGTCGTTTCGCTGTGGTATTTCCCGAGCAATGGGTGATCGGCAACATGGACAGAGTCTGCAAGGTAACTCAGCTCATCGAGGACCGTAGCGGGCGCCATTCCCACCAGCAGCACACAGTGTTTCCCGTTAAGATCTTTTGCCAGTCGTTGGCCCGCCCCGAGGATACCAACGGCGGCGCGATCCAACTCGTTCCAACCGAAGATGCAACTAATCACGTTGGGCATATGCCTTTTTGTCCGATCACGCAGACCGCATCACCGCGATAATTCGCTCGGCAAAGACAGTGACGCGTTCCTCGAGCGTCTCCCCGGCAACAAATTCGCAATGACTTTCTTTCTGCGGGACCGTCAAAGCGACAACCTCGGCTGCGACACTTGCCGATGCCGATGCTTCGAGAGCCAGCTCGGCCAGACTGCAGCGCGTGAGGGGTTGGCGATACGCCATCATCACGTCTCGTGTTTTGGGTATGCGCGGCACGTTATGTTCATGATTGGTCACGGTGACGACCAGGGGAGAGGCCGCCTCAAGTACCTCGACTCCGTTCTCGGTTTGCCTACGAACCTGTAAGATTTTGGGATCTGAAACGCTCTGCTCGAGCTGTTCTGCAAAGGAAACGCAAGGCCAGCCAAGTTCCTCCGCCAGTAAACCTCCCGTCTGTCCTTCACCCCAGTCCCCGGCCTCCCGCCCGACCAGGATCAGATCAAAATCGCCCAGCCTCCGAGCCGCGGCAGCCAGTACGCGCGACACCAACATTGGCTCGGCCCGGCGAGACTTCTTCTCCGTGTCTGACGGGAAATCCTGGGTCACGAGCACTGCGTTATCCACCCGCAGCGCGAGTGCCTTCCGCAGCACTTCCTCGGCAGTTTCGTCTCCGAAAGAAAGCGCAGTAATTTTGCCCCCCACCCGCTCACGGAACTGAAGCGCGGTTTCCAGGGCATTGGCGCAGAAGATGTTCATTACCAGCCCGGCCGCGCCACGCTGGGCTTCCAGCTTCTCCGCATCCACGCGAAAATCCCTTGGCGGAATTTCCGGATCGAGTATTTGCTTAAGACAAACGAGTATGTTCATCGGTTAATGACCCTGGTCACTTTGCCTTCGAGTAAAACTGATCCGGGGGCCGTCGGAGTCGTGCCAAACCGGAGAAATTCAAACCGTTTTCGATAGCCGCCCGGGTCAACTCGTCGCGGAACTGCGGGTGGGCAATCTCGATCAACGACCGAGCTCGCCACTCCAGGTTCATGAGTTTCAGGCGAACCGCGCCATACTCTGTCGCCACCCAATCAACGCAATGTTCCGGCAACGTGATCCTCGTCCCAGCCTCGTGACGGGGGAGGATATTGGAAACCTCGCGGCCATCCTTGAGCCGGGTCTTGGACGCCAGGCAAACGATGCTTTTGCCGCCGGGCGATTGTTGCGCGCCAAAGGCAAATTCAAACGCGCCACCCACTCCGCTATACGTTTGGGTTCCAAGACAGTGGGCGCAAGCCTGGCCGCTCAGATCGATGTTCAGGATGCCGTTGATGCTCGTCATCTTACGTAGCCGAGCCAGCACCGGGACTGGGTTGACCTCTTCAACCGGAAGCATTGCAAACGCCCGATTGTTCTCCAGCCACCGGTAAAGCCTTTCTTCCCCCAGAGCGAAGGTGGCCACGGAAACACCATCGTACAATCCCTTATATGCATTGGTAACCGAGCCTGCTTCGATCAGATCGACATGTGATTGGCAGAACAATTCGCTATGGATACCGAGATTCTTGCGCGCGCTCAAAAGCCTTCCGATCCCCATCGGAATGCTGCCAATGCCAAGTTGGATGGTGGCCCCGTCCTCCACCAGGCCGGCGACGTTTGCGGCGATGCCGCGCTCCACCTCGTTGGGCTCAGGCAGGCTGTAAGCGATCAATGGGGTGCTGTCTTCCACCACAAAATGCACCTGGGAAATGTGAATTTCGTTATTGCCGAACTGTTCCAGGCCGCAAACGCGCGGCGTGTGCGAGTTGACCTCGAGCACAATTTTCGTTTCGGGTGAGTTGAGAAACCACCAGCGCAGCGCGTCGTTCGTCCAGCTCGAGGCCAGCGACAGGTTAAGGAAGCCGCGCTCGTCCATCGTCGCTGCGCGGACAATGAGAAAATCAGGCGGTGGATTGGCCCGAATGGTCTGGTACGCGTCACTGTAATGCGTGGGCGTGTAGAAAACGTTTCGCTGATCGCGCCGGGCGGCGCGCTCGAACGGGCCGAGGAATCCGCTGAAACAGACGATGTTTGGCTGGCTGAGAAATTCGCCAGCGGCCGACGCCGGGGCGGTGGTGACATAGAGAGGGTCGATCTTCCCGCCGAATTTTGCCAGCGCACGCATTGCGCCGTGGGGTTGTCCCATCCAGGTGCCGAAGGCTATCGAGTTGCCCGACTTGATTTTTGAGACCAACTCCTCATAAGAAACAAGCCGGGAGCGGTAGAGATCGGTCGCGGTGCTCATGTCAACCGCGGGAGTTCGGGGAGCAACCACAGATGGACGCAGACTGGCCGAATTCCGAAGCCCGAATTCCGAAGCCCGAATTCCGAGGCTCGAAAGAAGCCCGGACTCGGAATTCGAGATTCGCCATTTCGAGCTTCGGATTCTTTCGGATTTCGGCCTTCGGATTTCGGAATTCGGCCATATCTTCGTTCATCGGTGGTTAACTCTGCTTAGATGGCGAGCACGACTTTGCCTTTGGCTTTTCGCTCCATCAAGTCGTTAAGCGCGCGTGAGGCTTGCGCCAGCGGATACACGGCGCTGATTAACGGTTTCAATTTGCCGCTAGTCAGCCAGGTCATGAGTTGCGCATGATTTTTGGCAGCGATCCCGGGTTCCTTGCGCATGAACGATCCCCAAAACACCCCGACGATCGAACAACCCTTGAGCAGGGTCAGGTTAAGTGGGATCTTCGGGATTTCACCCGCGGCGAAACCGACCACCAGGAAACGGCCGTTCCAGTTCAGGCTGCGGAGCGCCGACTCGGAGTATTTGCCGCCGACAGCATCATAGACCACATCCACACCCTTTTCATTGGTCAGTAGCTTCACGCGCTCGCGCAAGTCTTCGGTTTCATAATTGATCACTTCGTCGGCCCCGAGATGGGTGCAGGCAGCGAGTTTCTCGTTGGATGAAGCGCAGGCAATCACGCGCGCGCCCAGGATCTTCCCTAATTCGATTGCTGCGGTGCCGACCCCGCCGGCAGCCCCAAGGATCAGGAGCGTTTCACTCGGCTTCAACTGAGCGCGATCTTTGAGGGCGTAATAGGAGGTGCCGTAAGTTAGCGTGAACCCGGCGGCCTGTGTGGAGTCCACACCTTTCGGCAACGGGATGCACTCGGTTTCCTTGACCGTGATCTCTTCGGCAAAACTGCCAAAAGTCGTCAAAGCCATTACCGAGTCGCCCGGCTTTACGGCGGTCACTCCTTCGCCAACCTCCTTCACGACTCCCGCACACTCGCTCCCCGGAGAAAAAGGCAACTCGGGTTTGAACTGGTATTTATTCTGGATGATCAACGTATCCGGAAAGTTGACGCCCGCCGCCTTGATGCTAATGACCACCTGGCCTTTGCCGGCTTTGAGAGGAGGTAAATTTTCCAACACCAGGGTGTCGGGTAACCCATATTCTTTGCAGAGTATTGCTTTCATGGAGTTGCTTACTGATGCGGGCCGGTGAATCTTTTCCTATTTGCTGTAGAAGCTCTTGCCCTCCTTGGCCAACCTTTCCAGAAGGGGCGCGGGTTTCCAATATTCCTCGCCAACCTGTTGCTGGTACCTGAGCACCGAGTCGTAAACGGCTTTCAAACCAATCTGGTCGGCGTAAAACATCGGGCCGCCGCGATAGACAGGAAAGCCGTAGCCATAGATCCAGACAATATCAATATCCAGCGGGCGCGCCACGATCCCTTCTTCCAGGATTTTCGCGCCTTCGTTGATCATCGAACAGATCGAGCGTTCGAGAATTTCCTGGTCGCTGATTGGGCGGCGCTTGAAACCATGCTCTTGGGAATGTTGGATAATCAGATCCTCAATCAAGGGATCGGGCGAGGCGTTGCGCTTCTCATCATATTTGTAAAAACCCGCGCCGGTCTTTTGACCGTAACGCCCCAATTCGCAAATCTTGTCCAGAATGTTGTTGGCCTTTTCACGAGGTGTCAGCCGGTCGAGCCGTGACTTGCGATTTCGCCAGCCGACATCCAGCCCCGCCAGGTCGCCCACCGCGAACGGTCCCATCGGAAAGCCGAAATCGTAGAGTACCTTGTCGATCTGTTGAGGTAGCGCGCCTTCTTCAAGCATGAAGGCGTGTTCGCGAGATCGCGGTCCCAACATTCGATTGCCGACAAATCCGTCGCACACACCCACGAGCACCGGCACTTTGCCTATCGACTTGCCCAATTTCATCGCGGTGGCGTAAACCTCGGGTGCGGTCTTCTTGCCTCGCACGTTTTCGAGCAATTTCATTACATTCGCCGGACTGAAAAAATGCATGCCCATCACGTCCTGCGGCCGTTTCGTGGACTGGGAAATCTCGTCGATGCTCAAATACGAAGTATTGGAAGCGAGGATGGCCCCCGGTTTGGAAACGCTGTCCAGCTTTGCGAATACTTCCTTCTTGATCGGCATCTCCTCGAACACCGCCTCGATTATCAAATCCGCGTTGCGTAAATCATCGTAGGAAAGTGTCGGCTTGATGAGCGCCAGGCGCTGGTCCATGTCAGCCTGCTTAAGGCTGCCCTTGGAGACCGAGTTCGCGTAGTTCTTTCGGATGGTGTTGAGGCCGCGCTCCAAGTTTTCCTGGTTCATCTCCAACAGGGTTACGGGAATGCCGACATTGACGAAGCACATCGTGATGCCGCCGCCCATGGTCCCGGCGCCGGCAATGGCAACAGACTTGATGTTTCTGGTCGGCTGATCTTCGGGCAGGCCCGGGATTTTTGCGACTTCTCGCTCCGCAAAGAACACGTGCCGCTGGGCCTTGGATTGTGACGACTCCATCAATTGCATGAAGAGTTCGCGTTCACGTTTGAGGCCTTCGGCAAACGGGAGCTCGCACGCGGCCTGGATCGCCTTGATACAATGAAACGGAGCCAGAAACCCACGCTGCTTTTTGGCGATGCTTTTCTCGAAGTCCGCGAACAGGTTCGGGTTGTCCAACTGAACATTTAGCGCGCTGATCTTGCGCAGCGGCTTTTTCTCGGCAACGACCTTTCTGGCAAAAGCAACCGCGCCCGCTCTGAGGTCGCCGTCAATAATCTCATCAATCACGCCCATGGCCGCCGCCTTGGGTGCGGCGACCGGATTGCCGTCCACGATGAAAGGAAGCGCCGCTGCCGGCCCAATCAGCCTCGGCAAACGCTGAGTGCCGCCCGCGCCCGGCAAAAGCCCGAGTTTCACTTCCGGAAGCCCCACCTTCGCGGATGGCACCGCTACGCGATAATGACACCCCAGCGCCACTTCAAACCCGCCGCCGAGGGCGGTGCCGTGAATTGCAACAATCACGGGTTTGGATGAATTCTCAATGGCGTCGATGACCGCATCGAGACCCGGCGGCTGCAGCGGCTTGCCGAATTCTCGGATGTCCGCCCCGGCGATGAACGTCCGGCCTTCGCAATGAATGATCAGAGCGGTGATGCCGCTGTCCGTGTTTCCCTCGGCGATGGCAGCCTTGAGGCCGGCGCGCACTGACTGGCTAAGCGCATTCACGGGCGGGTTGTTAACGCTGATGACGCCAATGTCGCCGAGCCGGGAAAGAGTTACAGGTTGAGTCATGTTTCTGATATGATCTTTGATCTATCCCCTCGGGATCTGCAAGCTTTCACGCCCGTTCGCAGCAGGAATTTACGCGTCGCCCGAACCTGGATTCCGAAATCCGAAGGCCGAAATCCGAAAGAAATCCGAAGGCCGAATGTGACAAATTCGAAGTTCAGGCTTGTTTCGGGCTTCGGAATTCGCGCTTCGGGTTTTCAGTAAGCGGAGGATCTCATCTCATTTGCTCGACCAACGCCAGGTGCCCACGCTCTTCGCCGGCAGGACCACGGAGCAGGACTGACCGCGCCAGTGGATCTCGAATCGGAGTTCCTCCTTCGCAGGATTCGCTGCGACCAAGACCAGATTGCCGTCCGGCGACCGAAATGCAACCTGGCTCGGAACGCGCGTGTTGGCTCGGCTTTCCACTCGGACACTGCCCCTGGGAATGAATTTCATGAACTGCCCATAAATGTAGTAGTCAATTAGATACTCGGGTTTCAGGGTCTTCGTGTTCAACGCAACAGTGGCATATTTCGCTGCGAATGGTCCGTTGTTGGGCTTGCCCTGATCATCAAGCATCAGCACCCAAGCGTTGTAGCTCGCAGCCCAATTGCGCAGCCGTTCAATCAGCTCCTGCGCGCCCTCGATCCCGAAGACGGAACCCTCGCTGAAGTGGATTGGCACTTTCGGGAACTCTTCGTGAAACACGCTCATCCCTGAAGGCTGCCCCGCGTAACCGTGGAACGCCACACCGTCCACGAAGACTGCCGCCTTGGCATCTCGTAAAATCGTTCGCGGATAATCCAGACCGGGATCGCCGTAGGCAGGCTTCAGATTATAATTATGGTCGTAGCACCAAATCCTGGTTTTCAAGCCGGCGTTTCTTAATGCCGGTCCCAGGTGGTCGCGGATGAAATCCCGCTCCTGCTCGGCAGCCCATCGACAAGACGGGTAGTGGAACCTGGGATCTTTTTCGATCGCGCGATCAACGCCAGGTTCATTCTGCACCGTGATCGCGTAAATGGGGATGCCTTCAGCTTCATAAGCGCGAATGAAGCGCACGAGGTATTGTGCATAAACAGAATACCACTGCCGTAGAAGCTGCCCGCCGATCATGCTGCCGTTGCTCTTCATCCAGCCGGGCGGGCTCCAGGGCGATGCGATGAACAACAAAGTGGGGCTTTTGCGGCGAGCCAATTGAATTACGGGCAGGATGTAGGCCCGATCACGATCAATCGAAAATCTTTTCAGATCCGGATCAGTCTCGCCGGACGGCAGATCGCAATAAGAATACCATGGATCACCGGTAAAATCCGGTGTGCCGATGCAGAGCCGCATCAGGTTCATACCGATTCCTTTCTCCGGGTCCACTACCCGTTCCATCAACGTTTCACGGTCGGCCGCTGCCATTCGCCAGAAATTCGAGCAGGTCGTCGGTTCGAGCGAAGATCCCAGGCCGAGCATTTTTTGAAAAGTGACCTTGTCCTCGACCTCAACACGATCCTCCAAGCGCCCAGTAGTCACGTTAAAGGCCAGCGATGGTTGTGGAGATAGACGTTGGCTCAGATCGCCGGTCGTCAGCCAGAACTTGACTGGTGCGGCGGCGTGCAGGCTGAACGCTCCAAAGGCTGCAAAGAACCCTGCCAGGGAGAGGAGACGCTTGAGCCATTGTGGAGCCATGGCCCGAAGGTAGCGTTTCAGCCCGCTCAGGCAACAGTCAGATGAAGGGTGAATTCAATGATCCCAACGCTCAATGAATTGAATTTGCGAAATTTTCCATCAAAAGCTATCTTTAATAAATCGAAGGTTGACTTACATATTCTTAAGTATAGAATGAAAGTAGGCTTCAATATTGTTTATGATCGATCTGGAAGAGAAACATTGGATGCATTTCCTCGAAGAGGAGGACTTGGCATTTATTAAGCGCTTTATGCTTTGCTCCGGTTCGCTCAAGGATTTGGCCAGCGCATACAACGTCTCCTACCCCACGCTTCGTCTCCGGTTGGATCGGTTGATTGAGAAGATCAAAATCCTGGACAATCAGAAAATCGAAGATCCCTACGAACGGCTTCTGCGGGCCCAATTTGCCGATGGCAAACTCGATGCCTCCATCTTCAAACAACTCTTGAGTGCCTACCAACAACAAACGAAAGGTCCAAAATGAAAGCAACACTGCGTCTTGGCTTATATGTGGGTTTCGTTCTCGTTTCGACTTGCTCGGCCCAGCAGGTCCTGGGTGAATACGATTGGAGGCAATTGGCAGAAAGCGGCCAGTTGCTCAGTGGTGTGCCCATCAGTGTGGATGGGCGATCAGCCCTGAAGATCGCGAACACCAATGACACGCCGCTCCAACTCCAACTGCTGAAAATTCCGAAGCCGTCGATCTCAAAGAAGCTCTATGCCATCACGGGTGAGGTTAAATACGAAGGCGTTCATGGTGACGGCTATCTTGAAATGTGGAATTTTTTCCCGCCGCTTAGGCCCGGAATGCCCGAAGGCCAGTACTTCAGCCGCACGTTGGGTGTCGGAGGAGAGATGGGCAAGCTCAGTGGCACTGCCAACTGGCGGACCTTTACGCTTCCCTTTGACAGCACTGGTGGAAGCGGCTCGCCGACCCGGCTGGAGATCAACATCTTTCTTCCCGCCAAAGGGACTGTCTATCTGGGGCCCGTGAGCCTTGTAGAATACACAGGAAGCCTTTTCGGCGCAGGCGTGACACATCCGAATGCGTGGTGGTCGGATCGAGCTGCTGGCCTCATCGGAGGAATCGGCGGAAGTACCCTAGGCTGCCTGGGGAGTTTGCTGGGGTGGCTGGCCTGGAAGGGTTTGGCTCGCAGGTTCGTGGTCGTGGCTGCCTGGTTGCTGATCGGTTTGGGTGTGGTATCGGGCCTTGCGGGCGTCGTTGCGCTCACTCTCAACCAGCCCTACGGGGTTTGGTTTCCGTTGCTACTGGGAGCGGCTCTCTTGTTGGGCATCATTCCATTCCGCCTCCGCAATTTTTTGAAACACTACGAAGATCTGGAACTTCGGCGGATGACGGCCATTGATGCGTTGAAGGGCTAGCTCGCGGGCAGAATTTGATGCTTGACCCTCCCTCACTGCTTGACACGCTGCTTCCGGAATGAGAGCGACTCACTGCGGATTCTCTCCTCACGTGTGTGTCGCAGGGCTTTCCCGGGCTTTTCCCGGTGTTTGTTGCAGCAAATGACGCGTGGGCTCTAGCAGCACCACCGCTGAACTCACGATTGGAGAAGCTGATCCAATGCGGCTTGGACAGCCAGACGCCCCCTGATCGCCAAAAGCGTGGACCTAATTCTATGGACCCTTTAAGGTTTGGGAGCGGCCGGAATCGGGAAGAGTGATGTTGAAGACCGTGTCGAACGACGAGTTAGTGCAGAGCCTGCCGTGGTCATCTGTCAAATCCCAGTGCACTTTAATGATTCCGTTGGTGGCGGTGCCTGTGATTGTCTTGAGGCGCTCGCCCGACGGTGAGTTAATTTCAATCAGATAGGTGCCGTTCGGTTCCGGCAATCGGGCGTGAAGGGTGGCCCCATGTTCTGGATCAAAAGTAGCAGATGAGAGGCTAAACTGGCAGAGGTTGCTCACCGTGAATCGCGCCAAAGGACCAACGATGGGGTCATTCAGCCTGGGTTCATCCACAACTAACCCGGCCTGCAGCGCATGCTTGCCGGGAGATTCATAGATCGTGTTCCAAACCAGGACGCAATTTCCGTTGGTGGCACGGTTGCATTCCAGTTGGCCGACATTGCAGCCCTCGTCGGAGTCTTCATCGGTGCACGGGTCAATGTACAACTGAAGCGTGACGAAGTTGGTGAGCACATCGTAATTGATCGGCAGTTCAAATGCGACGATTTCCGGTTCCGCGCCGGTGATGACTTGCTTGAGCGTCAGTATATCGGCGAGCGCCAACCTGTTCGTGCCGGAAACGCTTTCGTTGTGCAGAACCTGACTGAGCGGGCGACCTTGATAGGCTGGTTCGTTTGCCGCTCGGCCTGGCAGCGCCGCAAGAATTGACTCGACCTTGGCCTGACGTCTGGCCGTGCGGCTCCACTGAGCCGCTGCCTGGGCTTCTTCGAGGCGATCTATCTGTTCTTCTTCAACTCTCTTTTCTTCCTGTCGCAGAAGTTCGGACTCGGCCTCGGAGGCCGGGCGTGGCCAGACCAGATCGGTTCCCAGCCCGAAGCCGAAGCCAGCGGTAACCTCAGGCGGAACCCCTCGATCTTTGGGACGCCGCATTTCTCCACCATTATCAACACAATCCAACCCGACGGAATAAAGCACGAAATGATTGTCCTCAGCGAGACGATAACGAAGAGGCTTGCCGTCCATGAAATCGATGGGCAGTGCTTTGAACAACTCCGGCACAAGGTCGTCCAGATTTTTGGGGTATGCGCCGTGACGGAGACGGTACCGCTCCAGCCCGAAAGCAGTAATAATGAGCCGGCGGCGGGCTTCCGCGCCTGCGGCGCGGCCCAGTAACCCTTGGCCTTGCGCCTGCCAGTGCAAGCTCATTTGTCGCGAATTCATCATCGCGACAGTGGTCGAGTGATGCTTCGATGTGAACGGCAGGAAATTTGTGACACCTGGAAGTTCGCGCATTTTCGACCAGCTTGGGCATTGCACGGCACGGCGCAACTCGAGTTCACGGTCTCGATAGTAGAGCAACAAAGCCCTTTCGTCGTCATAGGTTCCGTGATGCCGGTATTGGATGCGACGCCAATGCTCCCTCAGCCCTGACCAGGCAAATTTGGGAGAACGGAGCGCCTCTTTTAACGTTATGACTGGAGAGAAGGGTTGCTGGCGTTCAAGCTGGCACATGGCCACAGTATCCGCGCGGGAGTATGCAGCGGTTGCGGGCAAGCCGCTCCAAAAATCGACCGCTTCCCATCGGCGCTGCAGCTCAGCAAGCTGAGCGTCGGTCCAGTCACGTGATTGAAGGGCATTCCAAATGGCGTCACAGACAATCCCCGCGCAAGCGAATCGAACCAGGTGCGAAACTTCAATGGGCTCCGGCGTGTATTCGGTGACAAGACAAGTCGAAGCAAGCAGGTTCGTCCACGCCGAAGCCTGATCTGCGTCGTGCAGAGCCAGAACCATCTGCACTCCGAAAGTATTGGCCAGGTTCTTCAGATCAGCGAGGTACGGGAGCAGCGGCCACGGTCTTTGACTGCCGATGGGTTCGAAACGGATCGGGCCGGAGATAGCGGCCTGACGCGCGGCATCCAAGCTGGCGCGATTTGTGCCAAATACTTCGCGCAGTCCCGGCCAGAGATTGGGACTGTTGTAACCTCTCAGTTTTTCGAGCTTCCAGACAACGAGGGCGGCTTCCTTTCCAGCAGGAGTCAGCAAACCGCGAAGGTCACCAAGGAACGTTGGGCGCGGCCCCGCTCGGTTAGCGAGGGCTGCTCGAGTGGTCGTGCCGAGCATCGCTGCGCGCTGGCTCAACTCAGGTGAGATCGACAAGTTGAACTCCGACAGATCAATCTTAAACCCTTGTTGCTGCAATGAGCGGCGCGTTTGCTCAACGTCGCGTCGGGTGCCAGTGCTCGACAGCAGGAGTGCGCAAACCATGGCCAACGCCACGAACCCCAAAGTGATTTTCCAGCGCAGTTTCATAATTCGGACACCGCCTGGTTACACGCGCATCATATCGAGTGGGATTCGGGCGACAATGAAAGAAAGCAGAGAACCAGTTTGTTCCTTAGGCTGGTCAATGCGTTTTCCAAATGATGAGGTTTGGAGGCACCAAGAACATAGGGAGATCAGCATTGCACTTTGTGAGGTGTGCTCAAACACAGCCGCGGGAGCCTTTTCGAGCGTCACTGTAATTCGCGGGCCGAAACAGTTCTGAAATTGTTTCGGGATTCTGCGCTTTGCGCAGCATTATCCGCACCTCTCGAACAACCCCGCCGCTCCCTGACCTCCGCCAACGCACATCGTCACCACTCCGTACCGTGCTCTTCGGCGGATCATCTCATTGGCAATCGTTCCCACCAGGCGTGCACCGGTCATGCCGAAGGGATGGCCGATGGAGATGGATCCGCCGTTGACGTTGAGTTTGTTCGGGTCGATGCCCAGCCGGTCGCGGCAATAAATGACTTGCACAGCGAATGCCTCGTTCAATTCCCACAGGTCGATGTCATCCACCTTCAGGCCCTGACGCTTCAGAAGTTTTGGAACCGCATACACGGGACCGATCCCCATTTCGTCGGGTTCGCAACCCGCCACCGCAAATCCGCGAAACACAATCTTTGGTTTGAGACCGAGCGCTTCCGCGCGTTTGCGTTCCATGAGCAAGGCAGCCGAGGCGCCGTCCGACAATTGCGAAGAATTGCCGGCCGTCACCGTCCCTTGACCGCTGCCCGGATCGAAATGCGGTTTGAGCGACAACAGTCCCTCGAGTGTTGTGTCGGGCCGGTTGCACTCGTCCTTTTCGACGAAAACTTCTTCCTTACCGCTGACTTCCCCAGTTTTCTTATCCAGCAGCGCGCGAGTCACTTTCAGGGGAGCCAGCTCTTCGGCAAAGAACCCGGCGTGCTGGGCCTTCGCCGTCCGCTGTTGGCTCATGAGGGAGTATTCATCCTGCGCTTCCCGGCTAATTTTGTAGCGCTTGGCCACGATCTCGGCCGTGCTTCCCATAACCATGTAAATCCCAGGTTTGTCTTCATTGACCCTGGGGTTCACGATCACCTTCGGATCGATGCCAAACTTAACATTGGCCGTGATGCTCTCCACGCCGCCGCCGATGGCCACGTCCAATCCTTCATTGACGATTTCATGCGCCGCTACAGAAATCGCCTGCAGGCCGGAGGAGCAGTGCCGGCTCACGGTCAAACCGGGAACGGTGGCAGGAAGACCAGCCCGGATGAGCGCCACGCGAGCGACGTTGTTGCCCTGTTGGCCGAAGGGTTGGCCGCAACCGATGACCACTTCTTCGATTTCCGCGGGGTCCAACTGCTGCGCTTTGCGCAGGAGGTCCTGTATGCAATGTGCCGCCAAATCGTCTGGCCGGGTCAGGTTAAACGAACCGCGAAATGATTTTGCCAGGGGGGTGCGCGAGCTTGCAACGATTACGGCTTCTCTCATAATGATCTGTCGGACGTCCGGGCCGCAACGCGAGCGACCGTCGGTAAAATTCTTTTGCGCTTAGCGAAAGTCAACCACCAAAACGAAAGCCTGCGCGCGGCCACCGCCGCCGGGAAATGATTTCATTCCTTGCCTTTCACAATCGCCGGAGAAACAACTTGCCACTCTGCCGCTTTTGGCTTTATGCTGATAATGAGTTCTCAAAATGGTACGCGAACGCGCGCAACGCAGGGCGCGCGAGCAAGATATGACTGGACAAAGCAGCGCGGGCCATTATTTGCATCTCACCAGGCGCGGTGTATTCCCGGGAGGTTTCCTTTTACCCTTCCTGGCAGCCCTTGGGTTCTTGTGCTTTGAGTGGAATCTGGCGGTCGCGGCCCACCCACCCGGGCCGGATTCGTTTGGCTACACGGTCCAAGCCACCATCCAATACGCTTTTCTCCAGATTACCAACCGGTCGGGCGCCACCAACGTGGGCACAAAGGTGTTGTCGCTCGACGATGACACTCCGTACACCGCCAATATCGGCTTCACCTTCAATTTCTACGGAACCAATTATACCAATATTTCATTCACGCCGAACGGGTTTATGACCTTTACCGCGCAAAGTTCCAACTACGTCAATGTGGACCTCACCAGTGCTTCACCCAGCAACGACCTGCCGGCCATTGCGGTATTGTGGGACGACTGGGACACACAGCAGCCTTACACCGATGCCGTTTATTACAAAACGATCGGCACCACGCCCAGCCGCCAGTTCGTTGTCCAGTGGAACAAACTCGATTCGGTCAACAGCGATGGAACCAACACCGTGACCTTCGAAGCCCGGCTGTTTGAGAGCAGCAACCGAATTCTCTTTTCCTACTTCAACACGGTCATTTCCGATGAAGCAACGCCCATCGCCGGCCTGGGCGTCGGCGCCACCGTCGGCATCCGGGACACCAGCGGTCAAACCAACGGCAGAAATCTCGAATGGTCTTACAATCAGGGTGTTATCACCAATGGAGTGAACCTGCTGTTCAGCCTGGCAAACCATCCTCCCGTCGCCTCCAATGACATCGCGACCACTCTCGAGGACACGCCGGTCACGATCAATGTTCTGGCCAACGACAGCGACCCCGACGCCGATCCGCTTGCCATTGTGTCGGTCGTTCAACCCGCCAACGGCGTGGCGACAACCAACGCGAACGGCACCTTGAATTACCTGCCGGCCACGAACTTTTTTGGAACAGACCAGTTCAAATACACGATCAACGACGGCCAGGGCGGCAGTGCCACTGGCCTGGTCACTGTAACGGTCATGGCCGTCAACGACCGGCCCACGCTTGATCCCTTGAGCGGCCTCGCGAGCCTCGAAGATGCCGGCCTCCAAACCGTCAGTCTGACCGGCATCAGCACCGGCGCAGCCAATGAGAACGACACCCTCACGGTGACTGTCGACACTACCAACACGGCTCTGGTCACAAATCTGGTCGTGAATTACACCAGTCCCGACTCCGCTGCCAGCTTGAGTTTCAACCTGGTTACCAACGTCTTTGGCACGGCCACCATCACCGTGACGGTCAATGATGGGCAGCCTTCCAACAACATTGTGAGCCGGTCCTTTACCCTCACTGTGACACCGGTCAACGACCCGCCCACGTTGGATCCGTTGAACAACCTGAATATCCTCGAGAATGTCGGCATGCAGGTGGTCAGCCTCACAGGCATCAGATCCGGGCCAGGCAACGAGAAAACGC
>Ga0137403_10002850_pt1 | contig 20943 bp, 12 predicted proteins | sample CZOMad2_1_16fung_FD_122057 | JGI IMG/M metagenome (GOLD analysis project Ga0137403, IMG submission 122057) | Vadose zone soil fungal communities from Angelo Coast Range Reserve, California, USA - CZOMad2_1_16fungal (Hybrid Assembly) | ecosystem: Environmental > Terrestrial > Soil > Vadose zone...
AACGGTAACATTCAAATTATTCATCCCGGACGGCGAGCGGACGCCATTTCAGTACGAGGGTGGCGGCCTTCCGCGCGTTAAAGAAATTCTCGCGGTTGGCGGGTTTCAGGATCCCGTGAACAAACGTTGGGACCTCGCTAACCCAGTTCCATTGGTCCCTACAGACTACATCGACCCCGTCGACAATCTCCTAAAGGGGACGGTCTACTCGCTTACAACTGCACCGCTCCCGGACGGCTTCTATGAATACAAGTACCTGGTGCGCTTTGATAGTGCACCCGAGAGGTTTATCACCGACCCGTGCTCGCGCTATGGCGGATTTGAGAATCAGAACGCAGGCTTTGTCATTGGCGGTAACATTGACGTAGTGCGACCGCTTAAGTCGCCGCGGTTACATCTTTCTGATCTGGTCATTTATGAGCTAATGATCGACGACTTTACTTCGGTTATTCGCCAACCAAACGAAGCCCCCCTCGAAACCATTGTCAGGAGACTGGATGTACTGGTCAAACTCGGAGTCAATGCCATCGAATTCATGCCGTGGACTGCCTGGGCTTACCCGGATGATCCGAACACGGATTTCAGTTGGGGCTATAATCCGGTCCAGTATTTTTCCGTAGCGCACAAGTACACTCTGAACCCCACTGTTGAAACAGAAAAGATCGTCTACCTGAAACGGCTTATCAGCGAATGCCATGACCGTAACCTGCACGTGATAATGGATGGCGTCTTCAACCATGCCGATGCGTCGGCTACGGATCGGGGATTTCCTTATTACTGGCTTTACGAAGATCCGGCCGACAGTCCTTACGTCGGCAATTTCGCTGAACATGAATTCTTTCAGGATCTGGATTACAGCAACCGGTGTACCCTGGAATACATCCGCGATGCCTGCATTTACTGGATCGATATGTTCAAAATTGACGGTATCCGCTTTGACAACACGCTTGGGATGTACCGCCCCGGAGATCGTGGTCATGGAATTCCCAAATTGCTTTCGGAGTTGCGCTCGCATCTGTCGCGCACTGGTAACGGGAACTTTTCGCTAATTCTCGAACACAGTTGGGACTACGCGGCGATCGCCGCAACTAACAATGTTGGAGCCACGAGTTGCTGGCTCGATCCATATCGAAGCCTTAGCATGGGTTACCTTGGAGACAGACCCAACGGTGTTCTTCAGATTGAACCTTCGATCATGCGCATGCTGGATTCCGGCCGGGATTTTGATCCGGGCCGAGTCCCCACCATTTACATCGAAAACCACGACCACCGGCGATTCATGCTCAAGGCTGGCGGACGCGAATTCTGGTTTTTAACCCAGCCTTACATAATTGCATTGTTTACATCAGCAGGTGCGCCGCTCATTTACAATGGTCAGGAGTTCGGCGCGGACAATGATATGCCGGAATATGGTCCGGGACGCGTTGTTGCGCGCCCACTCGATTGGGATGCGCTGCAGCACGGGCCGGGCGAAGCGGTCTTCTCCGTCTACGCAAAGATGATTGATATTCGAAAGAATCACGCTGGGTTGCGGTCGCCAAATTTCTATCCAAGGGGCTGGGATGAATCGCAAACAGAGCTAAACGCTCAGGGCTTTGGCATTGATCGGGCCAGAAATATCGTGGTGTACCATCGCTGGGGAAACGCGGGGGACGGAAGTCTCGAACGATTCTATATCGCATTGAACTTCTCACAGCACATGCAGCATGTCTCGTTTGAGGTTGCCGAGATGGAACCGTGGACCGAGCTTCTTGGCGGGGGGACGTTGACCCCGAGCGACGGCAGGCTGCATGCGGATATTGGGTCGAATTGGGGGGCAATCTATTATCGAAGGTCTTAGTACGGGCTATAGTCAATGGCTAACACTCATTCGTTTGATCAACTTGCCGTCGAGTAACTCATTCTTTCTTATCCTGAGTCAGCGTGTATGCGAACTCGTACGAGTGCTTTCCATCGTCGATCTTGATCAAAAATGTACCCTCTAAGCCGGCCAACTCCCCCGTGCCGGAATCCGGCACGACAGTTACAATCAAATGCGGTGTACCGCGTGTCATGGTTCCACTGTGCTGCAGAAGGAACGTGCCGCTCCGGCCATTGAGCTTTCCGCTGACCTTTTCGATGATCACTCCGGCGATCACGTAATTTGTGTTGCTGTATTGCCATTTTGTCCCGGGCTCGAAATCCAGAGGCTTGCGCGCCCACAGGTCCATGATTTTTTCCGCGGTCACCGGTTGCAGCATCATCGGCATCACGTAATCCTGCGGCCAATAGTCCTGATAGCCCGAAGTGTGCGAAAGCAATTGGCGGATTGTTACTTCTTTGGCGCGGGTCAGAGTGGGAAGGAACTTGGCGACCTTATCGTCGAGAGAAAGTTTTCCCTGTTCCTGCAAAAGCAGGATGGCGGTCGCGGTGAACTGCTTGCTAATCGATCCGATGCTGTAGCGCATTTTGGGCGTTGCCGGAGTACGTGGCTCCAGGCGCGCATCGCCATAAGCTTTGACGTAAACGATCTGACTATCTTTCACAATCGCCACGGAAGCACTGGGGACTCCGGTCCGCGTCAGGACTTCAGTTGCGAGCTTGTCAATCTTCTCGCGAATCTCGGGAGAGAGCTGGCCCTGCGCACTCGCCGACAGAGTTAAGGGGACCAGAAAGAGAATGAGAACCAGGCAGTGAAGCAGCAAATGACGTCGAGACACGGAAATTTTCCTCGATGACCGGGATTGGAACGAACGGCATCATTATATAAACCGTTACTGAGCCTTTGGCAAAGAATGTTGAGGATAGAACGAGGCGGGCCTTGCGGGTCCAGGCCGCGTTTGCCTAAAAGCAGCGCCACTGATAACAAAGAATCGCGGAGTTCGACTCCGAAAGATGAAAAGGACAGTGAACAGGAGACTCGTTTTCAAATTACCAGTTCGTAAAAATCCTGGTCCGACAAAGCCTCGAAACTCACACCATCTTGCGGTGGTGCGGCGGGCGCCGGTTCTGTTCCCTGCGTCGCGAGCTCACTAATTTCATTTAGCCGGGCGCGCAGTCGGTGGTTCTCCATTCCCAGCAGGTGACGAGATTTCATCATCTCATAGTGCTCCAGACCGCGGGTGACCGCGAGGCGCAGGTCTTCGTTATTCCAGGGTTTAGTCAGGTAGCGATAGACCAGTCCGCAATTGATCGCTTCAATCAGGGCGCTGACATCCGTGTAACCGGTTAGCAGAAGTTTCACCATCTGCGGCCGCAACGTAACAGTATTCTTCATCAACTCGATGCCCGTCATTTCCGGCATCCGCTGATCTGAGATTAGCAGCGCGACGTCGTGGTCTTGCAGGAGTGTCAGCGCCTCAGCGCCGGATTGCGCGGTCACCACCTGGTAATCCCGGCGGAACAATCGTTCCAGGGTCCTCAGGTTTACCGGCTCGTCGTCAACGATCATGATTTTGTATTGCATAGTTTTCGCCCTTTACTGAGTTTCATTTATTTGCCGATCAATTAGTGGCTTGGGGTCAACCGGAATAGAGATCGTGAAGGTTGTGCCTTTGCCGAAAACGCTCTTTACCTCGATCTTGCCGCCGTGTCGTTGAATGATGCTGTGCGAGATGGACAAGCCCAAACCTGTTCCTTCGCCGACTGGTTTCGTAGTGAAGAACGGATCGAAAACTCGCTTCAAGTTATCCGGGGCGATTCCACCGCCGTTGTCGCTAAAAGTAGCAACAACATGATCGCCCTCGGACCGCGTGCTGATGCGCACCTCGCCATCAGCTTCTCCGATAGCCTGAGCGGCGTTCATCAGCAGGTTCATCCATACCTGATTGAGGAGCGCGGCGTAACAATTCACCTGCGGTAGGTCGCCGAAGTCCGGTAGCAGAGTTATCCGTCCGTCCCGGTAATACAGAGACAGCAGTCGGAGGGTAGATTCGATTCCTTCATTCAAATCGACCCGCTTAAAGTCGGCTTCATCCAGCCGGGAAAACAAGCGCAGGTTTTGAACCACGTCGCGGATGCGTTCGGCGCCGATATAACAATCGGTGAGAATCGAACTTAGATCGGCGACGATGTTGTCATAGTCGATCTGCTCTCGCAGTTCATTAAGTCGAGTGGCCGCCTCAGGTGGAAAAGTGGTTTGGTCGACGGCGGAAAGGTAACGCTCTAATCGGGCCACATAGTTCTTCAGCAGGTCGATGTTGCTATAGATAAAGCCGGCGGGATTATTCAGCTCATGGGCGATGCCGGCGGCCATTTGCCCCAGCGAGGCCATTTTTTCCGCCTGGGTGATCTGAGCCTGGAGCCGTTCAAGTTCGGCCTTGCGGCGTGCCAGTTCAGCGTTCCGAAGTTCGAGGTCCTGTTTGTACTTGCCCGCGTTGCGCAACAGAGTGCGTGTTTCCAATGCTCGTTCAACGCGCAGCGCCAGCACATCCAGCTCGCACGGCTTGACTATGTAATCAGAGGCGCCAACTCGAATGGCATCGATCACGCGTTGTATGCGATCGATGCCTGAGACGATAATCACCGCCGTGTCTGCATAGAGTTCGGCGATCTTGCGCAGCAGTTCGATCCCGCCGAGTCCAGGCATTTGTATGTCGGTCAGCACCAGCGCGAAGGGTTCGCGCGCGAGCAACTCCAGCGCTTCCTGGGCGTCCGCTGCCTGAGCGCACGAATAGTTCCGGCTCAGATACTCTGCGAATAGTCCTCGCACCGACTCTTCGTCATCGACGATGAGGATCCGACGATCGTGTGCTTCAGCATAGGCCGGATCGAATACGGTGGGCTTAGCGCTTTTCATTACGGGCGCGGCTCGCATCTGATTCTCCGTTACTTCTGTGGGGGCAATGTTCATGCGCTGCTTTTCAGAGTAGGTTGGCGTGTCCGTTGCGGTTCAGGCTCAGGCGGTCAGATTTCTTACCGCGCGTCCTTCGCATTGACGAAAATTGTAGAGGATCGATTCGCAGACGCGGCCGGACTGCTAGCGGAGGAAGTCCGGTATCGCCGCGATAAAATTCTATGTGCGTGTGTTTGTAGAAGGCCGAAGCACCTCCCGGCCCTCCCAGGTTACCGATCCTGACGCCGCCATCTTCCTGACTAATCTGAAAATCATCTACGTGAAATACGGCGAGTGTGATATCGCTCAGATTTCCCAGATGGGAATAATAGAAGGTCACCACCGCGTCGGTTGGCGAAGGCGGGCCGCTGTGTGAAACGAATCCCGCCGGCACGTACAATGGTGAGTCTCCTGTGCCGTCATAATTGCCATAGAGGTGCATCGCGAAGGAAAGATGTCCGCGTCGTAGCCTGCCATCATCACCCATGATGTCGCCACGATAAAGTGGATATGCCGCAGCCAATCCGGCCGGCTCGAATCCGTTGCCGGCGGCGACAGCGCTTGGTCCTCCGAATATTTGCGCGAGCATCTTGTCTGTAGCTTCCATCCCGAGGGTGTAGGTTCGGACCATGGCGTTGTTGGGCAGAGCCTTTGTGGAAGTGAGTGAAACTGTATGAGCGTACCTGACCGGCTGGACCGCGGGTGATTCCGTCTGATTGCCAACCACCCATGTTTTCGACAAGCCTTCCGAGTTGGCCATCCAGTTTTGGGTGACCGACGTGATTCCGTCGCGGGCATAGTTGAAGGTGACAGTGCGCCCGGAAGAATCCACCAGGCCGTGAAGAGTCAGACCATTCGCCGTATTGATAAGACTGAGATAAGAGCCCTTTGAGTCCTTGATGCCGGCGCAGCGGAACTCGCCATCAGGATAGCGAACGAAGCTGTACTTTGTTCTATCGGCGGCGCGAATGGTTTTCAAGTTGTCGTTGTCGACGAGTTTGATATTCGTGCCATCGGTAGACGTTAAGGTGTTTTTGATTTCGCTGGGACCGAACTCTATGAAGTGTACGCCTTTGCCTTCCTGCGAGATCGTAGGGAGCAGATACCGGCCATGCTCATCGTCATAAGTCAACGGCTGGAATATCGGGAAGTTGAGTTGATCCAGCCGAAAACTGAGCGACTGATCAAAGCCCGGCTTCAAACGATCGCCCGGCAGATTAAGTAGCGGTAGTTGTTTGTCGGCGAGGTTCCATTTGGAAGGAGTAGCCGCGCTCGAAGATTCGGATGCGTTCTCAATTGACCTGGACACAAACCGGATGCGATTCCGGGCGCCATCGATACTTGACGTTAATGGCAGCGTCGCTCCGGCGGCCATGCTCACCAGACAGGCAATAAAGGAGGTGAGGCGAAACGCTACTGGTATCAATCGAATCAGGTCAGGCATGTAGTTTCTCCGTGTAGATTTTGTTTGGCGGCGGCCCGGCCTCAGGCCCTCTCGAGACTGATCGGAATCCTGGTAGCAGGTTTCACTGCCTACCTGCGCAGGTAAGAATCAAGCTCGGTAGAAAGTTTTTCGTCTTACGATCGTGAGGTTCCGCAAGGCCATTAGCGATGACGCCATGGCTGCGAGCTCTTCAGGGAATCGGGGGCTGACCCTGGCTGCGAGCATCCTTTGGTGACCAACTGCTGCGAAGAAAAAGCGTGGAGCAGCATTTACCGCTGAGTTACCTGTGCAAGCTTGGTGCCGCCTGTTAAGTCGAGGTCCCGATCGTTTCCGCGTCGAATTTTCCCTGCATTCTGTGGCATAGACGGTGCTGACGATCAGCGAGTCATCGGCCTCGGCCGACCTTACAGTTGCCCATCGCGGCGACTGTCCCAGGCCAAACGACCTGCTTGTCCCTTTTCACCCTAGACTTCAGCGCAGGACATCATGGATAGACAGACTAATCACGAGCGACATTATCGGGAGCTATTCCAGGGCGGGAACAAGATTGTCTATGCGCACGACCTGGGCGGGAACTTCACCTTCCTGAATCACACCGGCGAAGAGATCTCGGGATATAGCCGTGAAGAAGTATGTCGCATGAATATCGCGGAACTGGTGCCGGCGGAAATTGCCGAGCACGCCCGCGAACAGACTATTGGCAACGTTACCCGGCCGGTAGGAACGGTCTATGAAATCGATTTGATCGCGAAGGATGGCCGACGCGTATAGTTGGAAGTCAGCACCGCCCTGGTGCTACGCAACGGTCAGCCATTTGAGATTCAGGGAATTGCAGTGCCTTCGGTGATGCACAGCGATTCGCTGTTAGGCGGAGAAACGGGTTGCGTTGATGCGGACTTTCTCCGTGTCAGTTAGGCGGCCCGTAGTTTCAAGTTGAGTGGCACAATCTCGGAAAGGTTCGTCACATCAAGCAATGCGAGAACTTTGCCTGGTCGGGCTACTGCCTGAAGAGAACGCTAACTAAGCAACGCGGATTATTTCCTTGGAAGATTTCCGTTGAGGCTGGCTGGTAAAGACGGTTTGCAGAGAGCGTTGCAATTGATCCGCAGTAAAAGGCTTCGGAAGGAACATCGTCGCGCCCGCCGCAAAGCTTTCAGCGATTAAGCTTCATCCCGGTCTCACCGCTCACCACGACAACCGGAATTCGCATCAGCCTCTTTTCGGTTTTCATATAACGAATTATGTCGGCTCCTTTAAGTTTAGGCATAGACATATTGAAGATCGCCGCCTTAAAATCGGCAACAGATTTCAGCAAGCGATATGCGCCGGATCGATCACCTTTTCATTCAACCCGGCCAGACCGGTAACTAATTTGATGGTCGAGCAGGGTTTGAATCCTTCTCGCAGCGCCCACTGCTGATTGACGATGGAATAGTTGCGTCCGGTCTGTGGATCCATGACCACAACCGTGCCGGCATGATTGCCGAGTGCGTTGACGGCGATACGACGAATCTCCGCGTCCTCGCCGGTGGTGTCATCAAGGGCTATCATCGCCTGCACGCGATCGCGCATGGCTTCCTCGAGGGCGCGTTCGCGCGCCGCCGCGGCCTGGCGTGCAGCTTCGGCACGGCGCCGAGCTTCGGCTCGCCGTCGTTCCACGCGACTGCCGCGGCCGGATGTCGGACGCTTGTCCGTACGGCCAGCTTTTCTGGGATGGTTCGGATGCCTGTCCCTGGCAAAAGTCGCTGAAGAAAGCGGAACAGATATCAGTAAAGCTAAAGCGACGATTGACGAGATAGAGCTCGAAGTGCGGTGGATTGAATTCATTTTGGGGGCCTTTCTTTTTTATTTCGCTATTCGCTGGATTTGCGAACGTCGGTCATTGAATAGGCGAAGTGTGTGTTCGTGGCGGAAACGAACAGTTGGTTCGGAAGACCGGGGTGTTTTGCTTCAACGGGATCGCCTATACGGCGTTTTTATAACCCCGATAACCCTTAGGGCATGTTACGTGCCAGCGTGGTTGTCATTTTATTACTTATGATGAAACAGGTTGCACTTGCCCGCCTTCCGCATTTAGAATCCGTCTCAGACTTGAGGGTCCTCCACGCGTCGATGTGAACTGGCAGACACCATCGCCCCATATCCTGTCTGTCGGACGCTGATTGAACCTCCTGTGTTAATTGATCGTTTGCATCCAATGGGCTTGCCGGGGTTTTCTACTGGATGTGGACTGACCTTCAGCAGTTTTTCTGGAGCGAATTCCTTGACGCACCAAACCGCCCGGATCTTCAATGCACGAACGCTGGCGTTGTGACGTTATAGTCAGTCAAGTCTGTCCCTTCGTGGGCCACGCTCGGTAACACCGTCATAGTGTGCCGGAGCCAGAATAAACGGAGAACAGGCGGCGAGGATGATCGTGTAAGAGAGTGCAGGAGATTCTGCAAAGATATCGCCAAGATGATAAGACCATCACTTAAGCCGTATGCCATCGCAATTCTTGGTGTGGGATTGGCTACGTTGTTGAGTTGGTTACTCAACCGTTTCGTGTCTCAGGAATATCTTATGCTCTTTCTTGCCGCTGCGATTGTCGTGGCGATGTACGGTAGTATGCGAGCGGCGTTGCTAACAATTCTGCTTTCCGTCTTCCTCCAGGACTTCTTATTTGATCGGACACCATTTCGCTTTGACTTGAACCTGGTGGACATCGAGCGGGCCATCATTTTTATGCTCGTAGCGATACTGGTGAGCCGGCTTGCCTCAACTCGGAGGCAAATGGTGGCAAGACTCAGCAGGACAAATGCTGAACTGCAGGCGATATTCGATCATATTCCCGTGATGTTAGCGTTTGTTGACGAGGAGAGTCGATTCAAGCTTGTCAACCGCGAATGGGAGCGCATCTTGGGTTGGTCCCTGGAAGAAACTCAGAACCCGGATCTGGACGTATTGGCGGAGTGTTATCCCGACCTCGCATATAGATATCATGTTCTCGATTTCGTTTCGACGGCAGAAGCCAAGTGGGCCGATTTCGAAACTAAAACCAGAGATGGACGAACGATAGATACGTTGTGGGCCAACGTGAAGCTCTCAGATGGCACGAGCATCGGAATCGGTCAAGATGTCACCGAGCGCAAGCACGCGGAGGCGGTCCTGCGTGAAGCCGAACGAAAGTACCGCGACATCTTTGAAAACGCCGGCGAAGGAATCTTTCAGTCCACTCCCGAAGGAAAATACATCGCGGCCAATCCCGCGCTGGCTCGGATGCACGGCTTTGATTCTCCGGAGGATTTGATTCGAGAACGAAGGGACATCTCCACTCAGATATATGCCGATCCCGGCAAGCGTGTGGAATTTCAGCGACTGCTTGAACAGCATGGGACTGTGCGAGGGTTTGAGCACCAGATCAATCGCAAAGACGGAAGTAAGATTTGGATCTCAGTGAATGCTCGCGCCGTGCGTGACGAGCAGGGACAGGTTGGTTACTACGAAGGCACGGCACAGGACATCAGCGAACGAAAACGCGCTGAAGAAGCGTTGCGCGAGAGCGAGGAACTCTTCTCCAAAGCCTTCCACTCGAGTCCGGCGCCCTTGATTCTTACTCGTCTGGTCGACGGGTGTTTTCTGAATGCGAACGATGCGTTCCTGCGCGCATTTGAATATGAGCGCGATGAAGTCATTGGGAAAACGGTGCGCGACCTGAACATTTACGTTGACCGCCAGGACCGAAAAAATCTCATTGACCAGCTGAAGGAACAGGGATCGTTACGCGAATATGAAAGTCAGGCGCGCACCAAGTCCGGGCGCATCCTGAACCTGCTGGTCTTTGTTGAGCCTATCAAACTGAAGGGCGAGGAGTGCATCCTCTCGACCGCCTATGACATCACTGAGCGAAAAAGTATTGAAGAAGCCTTGCGTGAGAGTGAAGAGCGCTATCGCGAGCTGTTTGAAAATGCCAAAGACGCACTCTATGTCCACGATCTCGGCGGACGCTACACGTCATTCAACCGCGCGGCTGAGCAGCTTTCAGGCTTTTCTCGTGAAGAGATCCTCGGTAAGCACTTTTCCAACTTTGTGGCTCCGGGAAGCCTGCGGTATGTGCGCGAGAACTTCTGTAAGAAGCTGGACGAAGAGGGCGTGACTGTCTACGAGATTGACCTCGTTACAAAGGATCGCCGGCGCGTGCCGGTGGAAGTCAGCAGCCGGCTGATCTACGAAAAAGGCAAACCGGTCGGAGTGCAGGGCGTGGCGCGCGATATGACCGAGCGCAAGCGGGCTCAGGAAGCGTTGCGAACGTACTCGCAGCGATTGATTGAAGCGCAGGAAGCTGAGCGGCAAGTTATAGCGCGCGAGTTGCACGACGAGATTGGCCAGGTGCTGACGGTCGTACGCATCAACCTGCAATCTCTCCAGCATTCAGCGCAGAGCGGTTCGCAGCCGTCGTCTATTGATGACAGTCTGATAATTGTTGATGAAGCCCTGGATCGCGTGCGTGAACTGTCCCTCAACCTGCGGCCGTCGGTGCTGGATAACCTGGGACTTAGCTCCGCGCTGCGCTGGTACGTCGATCGCTACGCTCGGCGTAGCGGCATCGTGGCCGACCTGCAGAGTGACCTCGAAGATGGCCGCCGCCTGGGCGTGGAACTTGAAACGGCTTGCTTCCGAATTGTCCAGGAAGCACTGACGAATGTAGTGCGCCATGCCCGGGCGACCCGCGTTCTGGTGCGCCTCACGCGCTCAAACGGAAATCTGGATTTAGAGATCAAGGATAACGGTGTCGGCTTTAATGTCGACGCGTTGCTGAAAGCGTCGCCGCCGGTATGGGCTCTTGGATTGCGTGGAATGGAAGAACGCGCCATCGCGGTTCAGGGTCACTTGGAAATTGAATCTACGCCGATGCGGGGAACTGAAGTGCGCGCTTCTTTTTCACTTAAGGACGGGAGCTAAGACCCTTGGACCAAATCCGCGTCCTCATAGCCGACGACCATATGCTCGTCCGCGCTGGTATCAGATCGCTGCTGGAAAAATTACCCGGTATCCTCGTAGAAGCAGAAGCCAGCGACGGGCGGGAAGTTTTGCGTCTGGTAGCTGAGTATCAACCGCAGATCGTTCTGATGGATATTGCGATGCCGAACATGAATGGATTGGACGCCACCAGGGCGCTGAAAGAATCACATCCCAATGTCCGAGTGATCATTCTCTCGATCTATTCGGACGAAGAACACGTCTATCAGGCCTTGCGCGCGGGCGCTTCAGGCTATTTACTCAAGGGAGCCGCCACCGAAGAACTTGAACTGGCGCTACGATCCGTGGCCCAGGGAGAGACATATTTGGCCCCTAAAGTATCCCGGCCGGTCATCGACGAATATGTTAGGCGCACTAACGCTTCGCGTCCGGGAGAGAATCTCTCAAGCCGGCAGCGACAAGTGCTGCAATTGATCGCCGAAGGCAAGAACACGAAACAAGTGGCGCTGGAATTAGGCATCAGCGTAAAAACGGTCGAGACGCATCGGGCCCAGCTAATGGATCGCCTCAACATCCACGACGTGGCCGGCCTGGTTCGTTACGCGATCAAAACGGGTCTGGTCAATATTGGTTAGGCATTTCTGCCGCATTCCACGCCAACCCTGGATCGAGTTAGTCCTATTATGCCCGGGGTCGGTGAATTTTGGCACTGGCAGACGTCAACCGAAAAAAGAAAGCGGCAGCGCCTCACTCGCTGCCGCTTTCAGGTGCAACCAATGAAGGCTGCACAGCGGGGAAGACATTCAGCCTTCACCCTTGTTGCAGTGATTCTTAACCGAATCCGTCGAGTCGTCAAGTCCCCTTCTGTTTGCTATGCCGAATTACGCATGAAAGAGCGATCTGCTGGTCGGGAATGGTGCGGGCCGGCTCGTCAGCCTCAGCTAATCGCCGCCGGTTGACCCGAATGATCAAGCGTAGCGAGCTGCTGAATCTCCTGGATGCGCGACATCAGACGTTCATTCGACAACGCAAGTTCGTAACTCTTCTTGTTTGTTTCGAAGTGTTCCAACGCCCGTTTGACCGTCATCCGTAGATCCTCATTGTTCCAGGGCTTCGTTACATACCTGTACACCTGTCCGCAGTTTATCGCCTCGACCAGGGCATCTACGTCCGTGTAGCCGGTAAGGATCATTCGAACCATCCGAGGCCGAATCGGTACTGTCCTCTTGAGCAACTCAATGCCCTCCATCCCCGGCATCCGCTGATCGGTAATTAACAGCGCAACATCATGTAGCCCGAGCAGCTCCAGCGCTTGCTGGCCTGACTCAGCTGTCAGGACTTCGTACTCTTCGCGGAACAATCTTGCGAGCGAACGAAGATTCGCGGGCTCGTCATCAACGACTAAAATCTTGTGAGACATGGTATTCCTCCTGGAAATAATCTTTTTGGTCAATTCGGTTATTGCACTGTGAGTCGCCCCATGTTCAGCGGCAACAACGTGGTAAATGTAGTTCCTTTATCGGGCTCGCCCTCTACAGTGATGGTGCCGCCGTGTTTCTCGATGATGCCATAGGTAACTGACAAGCCTAGTCCGGTTCCCTCGCCGACTGGTTTGGTCGTGAAGAACGGATCGAAGACCCGCTTCAAATTCTCCGGAGTAATCCCTTTTCCGGTATCGCTAATCTTCACAAACACCATTTCATCGCTGATTCCTGTTTGAATCCTAACCTCGCCTGAATCGTGACCAATTGCCTGGGCGGCGTTCGTGAGCAGATTCATCCATACTTGATTCAGTTGGCCGGCGAAGCAATTGACGAGCGGCAAATCGGCATAATCGCGTTTTAGAGTAATGCGGCCAGAATTGTAGTACTGAGACAACAGACGGATCGTTGCGTCGATTCCAGCATGGACATCGACTTGTTTGAGGTCGGCCTCATCCAGCCTGGAGAACGTGCGCAGGTTTAGCACAATGTCGCGAATGCGCTCAGCACCTTCTCGACAATCGGCAATGATCGAAGGCATGTCACCACGAAGTCTTTCGTAGCGAAGCTCTTGTCTGACGGCATCTATTTCGGCGGCCGTTTCCCGCGAGAGTGGCACACGCTCATAAATATCCAGGAGACGTTCGAGGCCTGAGGCGCACTCATCTAAGCCTTCCATGTTGCTGTAGATGAAACCGGCAGGATTGTTAAGCTCATGGGCTACGCCACCCGCCAATTGCCCCAGAGATGCCATCTTTTCACTGTGAACAAGCTGAGCCTGCAAGCGTTCGAGTTCCTCTTTTTGCGATGCCAGTTCTACGTTGCGTCTCTCCAGGGCTTGCTTATAGCGCTTGCCATCTCGCAGCAACGCACGGCGCTCCAGGGCCCGTTCGACGCTCAATTCCAGTACGTCCACATCACAAGGCTTAATCAGGTAATCGGAAGCCCCGATTCGCAAAGCGTCGATCACGCGCTGGCTGCGGCCAACGCCCGACACAATAATCACCGCGACATCGGGAAAATCGCTCACGATCTTGCGTAACAATTCAATGCCGCTCAGTCCCGGCATCTGCACGTCTACCAGGGCAAGGGCAAACTGCTCTTTGGCAAGCCATGCAAGAGCTTCCTGAGCATCTGCCGCCGGCACACATTGGTAGCGTTCCTCAAGACGCGCGGCAAAGACTTTGACTATCGCCTCTTCATCGTCAACGATGAGAATCCGACGGTCGGTTTCTTCGGAAAGTTGATCGTGTAACTGCGCTTCAGACATCTCTTCAGTGTCCTTTGGGAGAGGAAACGGGAAAAGACCGCGGTGCTAACGGTTATGCGCGAGACATTACCGGCGCTACTTCCTCTTTCTTCTCGCGCGCCTTGTTGAGCGTTTCTCTTACCTTAGAGGTGAGCACCGCAACTGTGAACGGCTTTTCCACGAAATTGGTGCCGGCATCGAGCACGCCATGATGGACTATGGCATCATCGGTGTAACCGGACATGTAGAGCACCTCTATTTCTGGACGCAATGCCTTAACTGCTTCAGCGACTTTCTTACCATTCATTCGTGGCATTACTACGTCAGTCAACAAGAGATCAATTTGTCCGTCGTATTCTTCACAGATTCCTATTGCTTCCTCGCCGCTCTTTGCCACCAGGACCTGATATCCGCTCGCTTCGAGCAGGCTACAAGCCAGCGTCCTGACGATCTCTTCGTCCTCAACCAAGAGAATGGTCTCGGTTGCTGCGTTAAATGTTGCGACTGCGTAGGGAGTCTTAAGAGTGCCCGCCCCTCGGTCGGCCTTAACCCGCGGCAGGTAGATCTTGAAGGTCGTGCCCTTCCCGATTTCGCTGTAGACCCAGATGTTCCCGCCCGACTGTTTCACGATTCCATAAATCGTGGACAATCCCAGACCTGTCCCTCTGCCGAGTTCCTTGGTGGTAAAAAAGGGCTCGAATAGGTGCTTGCGAGTTTCGGCATCCATGCCCGTCCCGGTGTCGGAAACGGCCAGCATTACATAAGGACCGGCCTTGACCGCGATATGCATGTCTGAGTAAGCCTGATCCAATTCGACGTTCGCTGTTTCAATCGTAATCTTGCCTCCACCCGGCATCGCGTCGCGAGCATTGACCACCAGGTTAATTATGACCTGCTCGATCTGACCCGGATCGGCATTGATCTTATCCACTTCAGGCCGTAGAGAAGTCATTATCTCAACGTCTTCTCCAATCAGACGCCGCAGCATCTTTCCCAGACCGTCGACCAGGGAGTTAAGATCCAATACTTCTGGCTTCAGAACTTGTTTCCGGCTAAAAGCCAACAACTGGCGGGTTAGCGATGCGGCGCGCTCAGCCGCCTTTTTTACCTCGACCATTTTCTCGCGCGCTGATTCATCCAACTCCGAAGCCCGCAGCAACAGATCGCTGTAACCCCCAATGACTGTCAGCAGATTATTGAAATCATGAGCAATGCCCCCGGCCAGTTGGCCGACACCTTCAAGTTTCTGCGACTGGCGCAATCGTTCTTCCGTCTCGCGCAAGGCCTCTTCGGCTCGTTTGCGCTCAGTAATATCGTTGGCTAAAACGAGTTTGGCGTTTCTTCCAGCGAACTCCAGATGATGCGAGAGTATTCCCACATCGATAATGCTTCCATCTTTCTTCCGGTGTCTCCAAGTACCCGCGGCCTTAACTCCCATCTTCCCGTTTGTTGCGTTATCAAGAAGCGCGGGTACGTCTTCGGGCGAACGTATGTCCTTGATCGTCATTGACAGAAACTCGTCGCGCGAATACCCGTAGTGAAAAACCGCGGCTTCGTTCACTGCCAAAAACGCGAAACTTTCGCGATCGTAGACCCACATCGGTTGCGGGTTGCTTTCGAACAAGAGCCGGTATCGAGCCTCAGAATCGCGCAGGGCCTCCTCAGCCCGTTTCCGATCGGTAATGTCAGTCGCCACTCCCAGGATGTGCACAGTTTCATTGCCCGGCAATTTGAGCGGTACTTTCATCGTCTGAAAGGAACGCGTCTCACCCGTTTTGGGATTAGTGAGTTGCTCCTCGGGAATGAACTTTGGTCTTAGGGTCTGGACTACTTCGGCGTCGTCCTGAACGAAGGTTTGTATCTCGTCGTGATAGCCATTCAGATCGGCTTCGGTCATGCCAAGAATATCTTCGGCCGGTCTGCCATAGGCGGCCTCAACAGCTTTATTGACCAGCGTGAAGTGACCTTTCGAATCTTTGACAAAGATCGCGTTAGGGCTGGTGTCCACAATTGCGCGAAGAAACTCCTGCTGCGCGCGCAGTTCGGCAGTTCTTTCCTTAACGCGCTCCTCCAGCTCGTCATGGGCTTGTTGCAGCGCCGCCTTCGCCTGGCGGCGTTCACTGACATCGCGGATAGAAGCCTTGACCAGTAGTCCGGTCCCGCAGAGGAAGAAGCAAATCGCCGTATTCAGCGCCATCGGTATCGAGCGCCCGCCGTACATCAACGGGGCGCCGTACAAATATCCGAGTGAAAACGTCAGCCCGATAAACGCGACTACAACCGAAAACCCCTGACCGGCATTGTTCGCCCACCGGTGCTTCGAAAACGTCAGCAGCAGAAAAGCCGCTCCGAGCAGCAGGAAGGTCATGGCGGTGAAAAACGCCATCTTCCCCACCGGAGCCAGGCCAACCTGCTCTGCGGGAAAACGAAAGATCCAATGGTCCACACTGAGTTCAATCGCGGTAAAGTACTCGCTCACTCGGGCGACGACCATCGCCATCGCCAGAGCAACTGCCAGCCTTGGCCAGTACTGAAATCCTGCCGATCCGGAGCTGAAGATCGCGAGGGTCGCGCCCAGTAGAAGGAACACGAGCGCGGTGTTTGGGGCCATCGGAATGTAACCGGCGCCGATGCCTTTAAGGGTCACGGACCTTGTGAACCAGCCAACCAGGGCGGCGCCGCTAATCAATACGACCAGGACTCCGGAGGCTTGTGAGATACGTTCGTAACGAATTATCGGCCAGGGATTGAATTTCATCGCTTGCCTCCGGCGTAGGAGATGTGGGGTCAGGGTCATAATGGGGGCGTCTTGGGGGGTAAACCTTCAAATTCCGTCTGAGTTAGTTGGTTCGCAGTTTGATGTCTTTACGACTAACACACAGAAGCCTGGCTTAGACGTATTGGCGCGCAAGAGGATTTTTCGGAAGCGCAACGCGTTCTGAGGGGCAAGGACTGGTTACTGTCTCGTGACCAGCCTTAAACAGTTTCGGTTATCGCACGAGTCCCGGTCAAGGACAATTTTTCTGCGAATTCTGACAATTCGATTGCGAGGGAGTAACCGCGAGAATGAACTACCGGAAAATGTCAGCGCGTTGTGGAAAGCGAGGCATTTCGACCGCCTGACTTCGCCTTACGTAAGCCTGCCAGTTCACGTTCTTGCTTGCCGTGGGGTGTTTTGGAACATAGGGCTTACCCTTAATTGCCACGTCAGGGTTTTCCCCTATTGTGCGATTAGGAGAACGCCGATACCTTACGCTTGCATTGGACTCTTGGTCGCGCTGGTTACTCAGACCGTCCTTTCAGCTGATTTGGAGAGCCGGCCAGGATACTCATTGTTGAACAAAGAATAGCCTAGAAATAGAGGTTTTGTTGAGTAAACAACTCTGCTCCTGACAGTCTCAGCACGCCCCCTCGACGGAGCTAGAAATGCAAATAGGACCCGTTACCCGGCTCACTTCTCTTGCGCGCCTTACTGACATCGAAGAAAGATGCGCCGGAAGAGCGAATCCACCCCTCGAAGCGCAAGAAACTTTGTCAAACAGCCATGCTTTATACCAAGCCGGACAGGGATTGACCTGAACATGATTGATAAGCTTGATCCTAAACTCACCAGCCAGCCCTTCAGTACACCGGCTGCGCAGCGTGACTTGGTAAACATCCCTACCAATAGTATTGCAGTCATTCCAGATAGAACACGAGATTACCAATTTTTGAATCTGCTTCGAGGTTCCCATTGACGACCGTGCGCAACGATCGTTGCCGGGGTATGGGTGCCGAGGTGGGAAGAAAAGGCTACTTGGCCTGAAAGACGCGGCCTGCCCCGGTGGGGGGGGCGAGGCCGTGCACAAAAAAGGACGCTGTTTTCGGGGGCGAGCCCGGCGTCCTTCTTTGATTCTGAAGATGAGGGCCTCTCATTGGCGATCACGTCGAGGCCGGTCTCGCACATGGACATCGCTGTCTGAGAATCACAAACGCCGCGAGTGGCAACTGGAGAGAACCTCTGGTTGGCTCAAACAGGAACCTGAACCACAGGGCATTGGGTAACTCGCATGGCGGAAAAAGGATTGTCGTCGGAGAGCTAACGCTTGGATCAAGTTGCAACCAAGAAGGACGCCGCGTCGGAGGAGGATCGCGGCGTCCTTTCTTCATTCTGGCCTAAGGCGATTGGACGAGTGGAGATGCGGGCACAGTGCTTGCTACGTATGTGCGCGGAAAGCCCCGGCGCTCCGCCGAGTCTTCACTCACTTTGCACGAAAAGTTCAAGAAATTCAGTGAGACTTCAGGATCTTTTTGAGGTTTGCGGATAGAGGCTCGGCGGTCAGTGAAGGCGGTTTGTGGCGATACACCCGCCCTTTTTACCTCGACCGTTTCAGTTTTCACGACAAGTGGCCGCCTGTGCGCGGTGGAAGGAAAGAAAATGTCTTACAAGATTTTTCGACAACGCAATCCTCGGTGGCATGAGAAATTCACCACCAATATCTCCTGGCCGCTCATGATACCGCTCTGCTTGATCCTGGTTGCCTCGCCGATGAGCCTGACTGCGCAGACGACGTCCATCGTCGAAGGGACCGTTCTCGATACGCAGAGCCGGGCGATTGTTGCTGCTGAGATTACTCTGAGTGGGCCCGTCCTTGCTCGCGAGATCAAGATCTTGAGCAACATGACCGGCTCGTATCGCCTTGCCGGCGTGCAACCCGGCGTCTACCAAATGCGCGCGACCAGTGCCGGATTTGCGGTCCAGGTTTACCAGGGACTGACAGTGACTGTGAACCAGGTTCTGACGTTCGATATCGTGCTCGCTGTCAATGATCTGCAAGCCGAGGTCACCGTTTTGGCGAATGGGCCGCTGCTGGAAACTGCGAGTTCTTCTTCCGGCGCTACCATCCTGCCGCAACAGATCGAGCAGATGCCAATCAATGGGCGTAACTACCTCGACTTGCTGCAATTGGTCCCTGGCGTTGCGATCAATCGGCGTGTTGACGAGAGGTCCGACAGCGCGGTGCCCATTCTGGGGGAGCGAGGCGGAAACGCCATTTTCCTCATTGACGGTATGCCAAACAGCAACGCAGTCGATGGCGGACCCGCGGCCCCATTTGATCAGGATTCCATCCTGGAGTTTCAGGTGCTGACCGCGGGTTACAAAGCAGAGTTCGGACATGGTTCCGGCGGAGTAGTAAACGTCGTTACCCGGAGCGGGACAGATCACTGGCATGGACGATTCTCATTGTTCCATCGAAATAGTGTGCTCGATTCCTCGGATGTCCCGGGAAAGACAGCTCCCTTCTTGCGGCGATGGGATCCGAGCGCGAACCTGGGTGGGTCACTTTTGAAGGAACGAGTCTTCTTTTTTGGATCGGTGGAGCGCATCCGAGAGACCAGGCAACTGAACTTCAGTTTTCCTCCGGGTACTCCGGATTTTCTGCAAGCGCGAGAAGCGGCGTTCGACAAACATAGTGAACTCTTTCAGACCCGAAGCTTTTTCAAACTCGATGAGCACCTGGGCCGGCATCGCATTACCGAGCAGATGAGCCTGAGCAACAGTCACGTGAGGGGCTTCCTGCCACTCTCACAGGCCACCAGTTTGCCCTCGACCAGGACCGATTCCGACTCGCGGCAACTTATGCTCGGTGTCCAGGATACGGCGACTCTCGGTAATCGAGCCAATCCTTTTGTCTTTCATGCGTACGCACAGTATCGTGGCGAGCCCGCTCTTCAGCGACCTACTAACGCCGAATCCAATGCCACCACATTATTTAATTTGTTCAGTAGTTTAAACACTAACCGCCTGACCGGGGATCTGGGGCAGGTACGATTCGGAGCAGGATTCACTCCGTTACTCATCAAGCAGAAATACGTCTCTACTGGCGCTTCCTTCGAAAAACTTTTCGGAGCACACGACAGCAAGTTTGGATGGGACTTTCAGCACACTCGCCTGGATGGTGTCGAAGCCACGAACCAGTTGAATCAACTGTTCGCTACAGTGTCGGACTTTGCACAATTTGGACCGGTCAACTCAGGAGTCTATGTGCTTTCCATGGTGGGTGGCCAAACCCCGTCGGACAACGTTATTCGACTCCGCAATTTTTACAACGGGGTCTTTGCACAGGATGATTGGAAGATCGCGCGAAGCCTAACCCTGAATCTGGGCCTCCGATGGGATTACGACTCCCGCTTTCCCAACGGCGGCAATTTGTCTCCACGACTCGGCCTGGCTTGGTCACCAACGCCGAAGACCGTAATCACTGCCAGTTGGGGAATGTTCTACGACAGATTCCGACTGGGGCTGGCTCGCGACATACCCGGCCTTGGCGGCGCAAATCTCTTTCGGAATCAGACCATCTCATACCCGCGTCTGTTCTATGGCAATCCCAGTACGCTCGCGCGCCTTTTTGGATTGTGTCCTTCAACCAACTTGACTGACGCACAGATCCAGGCGTCCGGGGCGATCTGTTCGGTTGCTGGTCTGTCTCTTTTCGGAATTGATCATCTGAATTCGGCAGTAGCTCCGGGTCATGCCGCAATTCCATCGAACAGTGTGGTGACTCTGGATAACGTGCAATCCTTGACGGGATTGACTCCGCAAGAGTTCGCAGACGCCACCAGCGCATCCGTCGGTCGTGGACCTGGGTTTTTCTTTTGGGGAGGCTTCACCTTCTTTACGACCTTTTTCCAGATTCTATTGATGCAAAAGCTTGGTTTTAGCCAAGCAAATGTCGGGGATTTCTTTGCCTATATCGGTATTTGTATTGCACTTTCGCAGGTCATTATTGTGCCGATTGTAGCCAAGAGGTTTAAGAGCCACACTATTATCAAATTCAGCCTGATTGGTAATAGCATCGCTTTGTTTGCGCAGTTGTGGCCGCACAATACTACGCAGTTACTGATGGTTGCGCCGCTTATCGCTATATTTAATGGCATGACTATGGCGAATGCTTCGGCGCTCGTAAGCTTGTCTGCTAGCCAGGAAGAGCAGGGCGAAGTGTTGGGCATCGAGGCT
>Ga0137403_10002851_pt1 | contig 20938 bp, 18 predicted proteins | sample CZOMad2_1_16fung_FD_122057 | JGI IMG/M metagenome (GOLD analysis project Ga0137403, IMG submission 122057) | Vadose zone soil fungal communities from Angelo Coast Range Reserve, California, USA - CZOMad2_1_16fungal (Hybrid Assembly) | ecosystem: Environmental > Terrestrial > Soil > Vadose zone...
CCGTTTCAGCGTTCTCAGGATCATCATCTCCAATGCCCCAGGGAAGAGGTCGCGCTGTTCAGGCTTTTTCATAAGGGCCAATTTTCTCCTTGCCTCAGAGAAGAGAAGCTATTTTTGTCTATGCCTAGACGAACATAGGGTCGGACTGATCTTGAGTCAAGCGATTTCGCAGAGGGAGGCCGCGAAGCTAATCACATAAGACGGCGAAGCATCGATAAACTCCGCATAGCGTTCACCCAATCCCATGTTGACCGGCATCGCCTTAGCGCACCGCACTTCGGACATGCTTACGGCGAATGTATTGCCGAAACCCGCTGTTCGCGTGATTGATCCAGGCTTCACGCCGCTCTTCGACGGAACGGCCAGTTCGTTCAACTCCTGGAAGAGCGCAGACGCAAAAAATGGACAGGGCTTCGCTCTCATCGACGGAGAGATTGCAACGTACGGATCTGCGGACTTCGCGTTGCTGTATCTGGCAACCAAAGCGTTCGCAGATTTTCACCTGCGGCTGCAATTCAAATGCTTCGATCCCAACAATAACAATAGTGGCGTGTTCGTGCGCTTCCGCGATCCGCGCCTGCGCCTTCCCGCGGGCCTCGCATCACGAGCCGACGCAGATAAAGTCGGCGGAAATCCAGCGTGGAGCGCCGTCATCTCCGGCTTTGAAGTTCAAATCGACGACAATGCGCGCGGGGATGCGAATAAGGACTTCTATGGCCGGCGACCGGAACGGGATGGTCTTTGGAAGAACCGAACCGGAGCGATCTACAAGATCCCGGCCGGAGATTTTATTTACCATCTCGGCCGATATGACGATCGCCTGCAACAGTACACGCCAGGGCCGCCTTTGGTTCCGGGCGTGTGGTTTCAATATGACATCGTTGCTACGGGGAACCATTATGAAGTGACCTTGACGAACACGCAGTCCGGTGCGACACAAGTCACCACAATCTTCGACAACCCGGATACCGCGCGTGGCATAGCAACGTTAGGAGGTCAGCCGGCGGGGTTCATAGGTATTCAGTCTTATCCCAGTTCGCCGATGGCGTTTCGCGATATCTGGATTAAGTGAGGGCCGCGTTTCACCGGGCGAACGAATACGTCCATTTGATCGCAAAGCGATTCTGCGTGAATTGGGTAGGGTTCGCGGCTACAAGGCTGGCGAATTGCTGCCCGACAGTGTAGATAACAAACAAATCGCTGTCCGGGCGGTAGTTCCAACGAAGACGAATGTTGGCACTTGCAGCTTGGGTGTTCGACGTGTTCATTTGCAAAACCGTCGATAACGTGAGGAAGCGCGAGAAAGCATAGTTCGTCTGGAAGCTGCCAAACGCGACTGAGAAATCCCCTCCAGTCACTGGCAAGCGAAACCGGTCCCACTGCTGAGAGAAATCGAAGGAAAGCCTCTCGCTGAGCCGGTAAGAGGCTCGAATCCGAGCCTCGTTCAGATGGCCGTTATAGTAGGTGCCAAAGCGCTCAAAGAAACGCAGGACCCAGCGGCGATCTTGAGCCGTGCCATACGTCAGTTGGTGCCTCGTCCAATGATAGAGGCCATTGGGAATAACGATGTTTTTGTAGATGTTGAACGGCGTCATGATTCGCTGGGTGAACACGTCGACGATGTCGTCATCGGTATAGGCACCATTGTGGAATTCGGCGCGGAACGTGCCTTGCCATTCTTGGGTCTGCAGGACGCCATGAGTATCAGGGGCATGAAAAACGAAGCCCTCGAAATTGAGCTCCCGGACGCCACGAATCTTCGGCCGCGGCTTCAGAGTGAGATCAGCGTAGTCACAGACACAATCGGTACGTTCAAGAAAACCGACCTCGGGATTGAAATTCGGACCGATCTTGCGCCGTTCGGCGAGAAATTCGAGCCAACTATTCTTGTAGTGTAGGCCAGCACCTAGATTGGTCTGGCCGCCGGAGACAAGGGGCGAGCGAGTTTGAGCCGCGTAACCCGTCAACACAAGGTCTTTCATCAGCACAATCCGCGTGTCCACTCCTCCGCTCTGGTTGAAAGGAGGGGCCGTGTTTCCGGCGCGTTTATCGATCCCGATGAAGCCAACATAAGACCCTCCCGGAAGTGAGCGCTTCAGCCGGAAAACGGCGTAATTGGCATAGGGGTTAGGCCCACTCGACCGGGTACTTGCTTCCATAACACCTACGTCGAAACCGGCAAGCGAACCGGTGACCTTTCCTCCGCCATTCATCGGTACTTGCTGTCCCGTAACGGGATCGATGCCGATCTGGCGGCTGAAAAACAGCAAGTCGCCGGACCCTCCCATAGCGAAGTTGAAGATTCCCGCATTCTCGAGGAAGAACTGGCGCTTTTCTGGAAAGAAGAGCTTGTAGGGCGTCAAGTTGAACTGCTGCGTGTCTACGTCCGCGTCTGCAAAATCGGTATTTGCAGTCAAATTGGCAACCAAGTTCGAACGGAGGCCGACTTTCACGTCCAAGCCTCCCGTGTAAAGGGCTTCTGTACCAGGCGTCAGGCCTGCTGAGGGCCCGGCTGGCGGCAAATGACTAAATCCGGTTAGGCCGTAGGGCTTCACGATGAACAAACGGCCACTGCCAATTTCAGAGATTCCATGCAACTCGCCGGCCTGGCTGATCTTGTTCATGCCAAAAGACCTGCGCCACGCTGACCACAGGTCTTGTTCGTTCTTTCGACGAATGAAACGCTTGAAGTTGATGCCCCAGACGACTTCATTGGTCTGCATGAAGTTCAACGTCGAAAAAGGAATTGCGACGGTGGCGGTCCAGCCCTGCGAAGTGATGCGCGCCTCAGACATCCACACGCCATCCCATCCGGAGTCACCGTCGCTGCCGTCATCTTGCGGAGACTGTTCGTCAGTAATCAAAGCGTCACGCTGCGTGCCGAGCGGATTGAACTGAAACACGTAGGCGTTTCGTCGGTTGCGGGAAGAATCAACCACAATTTCAAAATAATCATCGAGTTCTTGGCTCACATCTCGGCGTAATTGCGTGGCGACAACTTTCCCCGGTTCGGAATCGCGGCAGGAGATTCCGAAGTAGATCTCGCCTTTCGTATAGAGGACGCGCACTTCGGTGCGCTCCGTGGGTGGCTGTCCTTCGTAGGGTTCTCGCTGCGCGAAGTTAGTGATTGGCTCAGCAAGTCTCCACAGCGGATCATCAATCGTGCCATCCATTCTTGGCGAATGATCTACTCGCACCGCATTCGCGATGCGAAGTGGCTGCGAGGTCGCGGGTGTCTGGGATTGACCCGAAAGAGTTCCTGCTGACAATAAGCCGAGCAGCAACAAGCGCGAAGTGCCATACGCCAATCGTATTGGGCTGGGCGCCGGCTTCAACTATCGGCTCGCTTCGAAAACCTGAATCATCGCTGGCGAGGAGCCTTGCCGCCGGACGGCGAGATATAACCGGCCAAGGTCGGGCGAGAAGAAGCTCGTACGTGCCCCTTTCACGGTGGCGATTCGAGCCACCTCTTTGTAGTGGTCGGCGTCTTGTTGCTCAAAAACGGAAATCGCGCCTTCTCCTCCTGAAGCGTAAATGCGTTTGCGTGATTGATCGTAGAAAACATCGTCGCAATCGCCTACGGCCGCGAGGGTTTGAACGATTTTTCCGCTGCTCGTATCCATTACCAGCAGTCGCGCCGGGAGGCGTGTGACCACGAACAGGCGGTGGTTTTGTTCGTCTAGCGCCATCGGATAGTTATTGAATGACATTCCGGTGCCCCAAGTCGTTAGGACGGTGCCTTTTTCTCGATCCAACACAGCAATTTTTCTCGATTTCGGCAAGTTCACATAAATTCGAGCGGTGTTCTTTTCGAGCTGGAAGGACTCCGGGTGTGAATCGAGCTTAATTTCGCCGATCTTTTTCCCGTCGCTGTCTAGTTCTCCCAAGGCACCGTCTCCAAATCCGACATAGATTCGCATTGGCTCTCTTGGGGTTGGCACTGGCGCTGCGGCTCATATGGACTCCCGTTTTGATTTACGTAGCTGATGTACGAATCGAAATCCATCGAAGTCCCTTAGCATTAGCAGCGCTGCTTGCGGCCTTCGGTACCTGGCTCTCCTTTCGTAGGTACTTGAGATTCAGCAAACACAAGAACGCGACCTGCCTCGCTCGATTTCTCGCCTCTGCAATGGGGTCGGCAAGCGAGAAAGAGAAAAAGACGCCATGAATCAATTGGCGTTTCGGGTGGTATCGCAGTCATCTTTACATCCCGCGTAGTTGACGTGCCCTACGTGCGAACGCGGCCGCCAGAAGGATTGCGGAGATACTCAGATACATCCAAGCAAACTGACCTGCCTGCGGACCACTTCCTCCGCCGGTGAAGTCTAGTCCCCGCACGCGATTTAGCGGGCCGATGTACCAGAGCGTTGTGTAAAGGCCCTCAAAGAATCTGCTCGTGCCGGTCCAGACTCCAAGAGCAAGCGCGAGTGAGGGAATGAACAGCGCGCCAGCGGCCCAGGCAAAAAGCGCCGCCGCTTGACCGGCGACGCCGAGGCGCAGAGCGGTTCCGGTTCCTAGCAACGCGGCCAGGGTAACGCCAGCAAGCCAAGCCGCCGGAAGTTGTCGGGGCAAAATACGAGGGCACGAAAAGAGGAGCTGCTGCGTACCGAAGCGAGCCTCTCGCGTGCCGAGTGCAGACCAAATCAAGATGGGCCAAATCCATGCTGCGCTGAGAAGCAGCCCCCTTGATATCTCAAGCGGCGCTGCGGCTTGCGCGATGACCAAACCAACAGTAACTGCGTACCACCACCAGGGATAGCCTTTTAGCGCCAGGCGCAGCTCTGCGACGAAAATACTCATAAAGTTTGAAGCACGCCCACCGTCTGCCAACGGCTTTAGAGAAACTGAAACGGTCGCTAGCGTTTCCATGGAAGAGCGCACTTTGGATGCCTCCGCCTCGGCAGCTTCGCCTTTTTGCTTCGGTTTTGCGTGGGCCTTTGAGCCCGTCCGCGCCGGATCGAATCGGTCAAAGAATAGTGCACTTAACAGGATAAGGCCGAACGCCACTGCCAACCAGGTAACCCGCAACAGGACTTCGTCGGTTGTCCAAGAAATACCCTCGTAATGGAAGCCCGGGAAAACACGAACAGTCGGATCTGCGACGGTAAGAGAAAAGGCGTCTTTGTAACCCGGAATCGCGGATTGAGCTGCTGGCACGACGCTCCGAAAGACCGTCCAAAGACCGGAGGGGTCGAATCGAGGAGTATTAATAGCGCCTGGCAGGCCAATGATAAGGCTCCAGAGAAAAATCCACGCGACATTGCCGAAACCGCCGCGGAGAAGGCGCACCGTCTCAAACAAGAGAGCCAGAGCGGCCGTGAGCGCCAACGCTGGCAGTGACAGCAACAGGAAGGGTGAAAGGAGCGCCCAGGGGTGAAAGGAACGGTCCTCGGCGACGAGGAACTGCATAGCGATTGCAGCCAAAGCTAGCACGCCGAGCATCGAAGCGAGAACCGCAAAATTGCTAAGGAATTTTCCCAAGAGATAGGCAGTTCGGGAAAGAGGTGTCGAAGCAAGAATCTCCCCGACACCCGTTTGGCGGTCGCGATCCACGGCATTCTTGACTATGTAGAAGCCTACAAGAGAAAGAAATGTCGTCGTGATGAGCGACACCATCACCCCGATCCACGCCGATGTGTACACACTGCGGTATTGGCCCAGCCGCAACGAAATTTGTCCGGTTGCCGCAGCATAGCCAAGGTAAACCGCGAAGAGAAGTGTCACCAGAAAACTGTGGCGCCGGACCCGCTCAAGAAAATCCGCGCGACCAATTGCGTATATCGCGTAGGATGTGCTCACGCCACGACCTCGCGCAGTTCTGCGCCAGTGCGATGAGCGGCAAGCGCAGCGAGATAGGCGTCCTCAAGAGATGGCTCCAGCGTCCGTGCACCTGCACTCGGAGGGGCATCGGCGATCACGCGAACGTGGACGCCATCGCTTCGGTGTGCCGCGTTGCTAACGAGATGCTTTTGCCGAAGCGCCGGAAGCGCGTCGCTTGACATCACGACCTCCCACACCTTTCCATTGACGGCCGCGAGAAGATTTTCAGGGGCACCATAAGTGATGAGCTGTCCTTGGGCGATCAAAGCAATCTCGGTAGCCACGGCTTCCACATCCGAGACAATGTGCGTGGAAAGAATCACAATGCGCTCGCCGGAGAGCTCGGAGAGAAGATTGCGGAAGCGGACACGTTCTTCAGGGTCAAGCCCCGCTGTAGGTTCATCTACAATCAGTAGCTTCGGATCATTTAGGAGGGCCTGGACAATACCGACGCGCTGGCGCATGCCGCCTGAATATCCGCCGAGCGGGCGCCGCGCCGCGTCGCTGAGATTTACTAGCTCGAGCAGAGCACTGATGCGCTCGCGTGCACCCGCTGTCCGAATGCCTTTCACTGCCGCCACGTATTCGAGGAATTCGACAGCGGTGAGGTTCGGATAGATTCCGAAGTCTTGAGGCAAATATCCAAGTACGCTGCGAAGCGCATCCGGCTCTTCGGCGATATCGGCACCGTTCCAAAGAACCCGCCCGGACGTCGGTCGGGTGATCGTCGCGAGAATTCGCATTAGTGTGGACTTGCCTGCGCCATTTGGGCCGAGTAAGCCCAGGACGCCAGGCCCGAGGGTCAGCCCGAAGCTGCGCAGAGCTTGCAGGTTCCCGCGATACGTCTTGCTTACTCTTTCGACGATGAGTTGCATAACGTGCGCCTCCGACCGCAATACAACCGACCGCACACAGAGCATACGCGCGACGCTGGTAAAAAGTTTGCTGCATTCTGTTGTACGAGATCGTCTTCTCACTCTAGTACGCGCAGGTGCTTCTGAACATAGGTTTGGCGCGAGCGCGGCTGAGAATCCATGTGCCTCTCTAACTTAAAGCGGTATCCGTGACCACACGGTAGATTTTCGCGATTCCACGATGTGCCGTCGTTTCTTGTTGGGTCCACTTTTTCATGACAATTCCATCCCTAAATTGAGGGTCCTCCTACAAACTCTTGGAACGATCCGAAATCCCTCTTGAAGCGGTTTTTCGAACTCGGACTTGATCGCGTCCGCTTCATTGACGCTTAGCACGCCGTTCTGGATCGCTTTCAAAAGCAGCCCAGGTGTGTTGACGATACGGACTTTCGAAGCTTCGATCTCCTTCTTGAGCCGCTTATCCTTGCTTTCGTCGGTTGCAAATACCCATCCACGACACGCAGCTATTGCGAGACACGCACTCTCACCTCTTCCAAACCTCTGCGAGTACTCCGCAAAGCGCGCCAACTCAGAAACCTCGTGTACTTTGGTTTTCTTCAAATCACCGCTCGCAAGCACCTGATCAAGGAGTTGTCGTTGTGCTGCTACGGTGACTTCATCAACGACCTCTTGGGGCACGTGAAATGAGAACCCCGATATCTGAACGATCAGATCGACTCGCCCGACGATCGCGAAATTGACAAAGACGCAGGTGTCCATGCATACGTCCGTCGGGCTGGAAGGAGTCGTCATCGTTGCTAATTTGGAAGACGAACTCCTTCCTTGGCCGACTCCGAACTCGTATCAATTCCCGTCAAAAGCTGTTTCAACTCATCGTCGGCGATGCCGATTTCCTCCGCTATCTCTCGCAGTTTCGTCTTGCTGATTTCTCCGAGTCGAAAGGCTTCTAAGGCAACGCTCAAGAGCTTGTGCTGAAAAGTACCGTCCCGACGATTAAATCGCTGCCTGTGTGCCGCGAATCGCTTGCCAAGAACCCTACGGAATGCATTCGCCGCATCCTGTTTCTGAGCTAATCTCTCGCGTTCATCCTCGGAGATTACCTGCACCGACTTCAGCCTCCAGAGTGCTGCTTCGTAGCTGACACCGAAGAAAAAAGCCAAGTGCGCAATGTCGTAGAACTCGAGACCAGTCACCTGCGCGGCTCCACGCCGTTGTGCGCGCACGGTGCTACCCCCTTCGTCATATACCTCCTGCAGCGTCGGCACATCGCTCCCCTTACCCACACCGGAAAGAAATTCTCGAATGCCGCCCTCAGGCATTAAGAACGTCGCGGCAAACGAGTTTGCGCGGGCTTCGATGGTCTCTTCGCGGTTTTCCACTCGACTAATGTTGGCTCGCTTCGCGCGGTCAAAGAGTAGATGACTGTACTCATGCGCGAACGAAAACAGTTGTCGTTGCTCGGAATGCGTTGAATTTACAAGGATGCTTAAACCTATATTCTCGTCGGTCAAAAACAAACCCGACACAGACTCATCCAGAGGAACCGAGCCCACCCTTACCCCCTGACCTTCAATTATCTCGGGCAGTTCCGGAACCGGTCCGGTGCCAAGTCGGAGCCTCCCGCGTTCTTGGTCGGCGACCAATGCTCCCTGCTGAATCGCTTCCCACCTGTTTCGCGGCTCTTGAAATTCGTAACGGACCGGCCCCACGAAGCTACGATCAGCCCCGACGAGCCGCTCCAAGAAGGTGAATTGCCGGCAAAGAGCAGACCATTGCGAAATGGTCTCACGTAACTTCTTGTCATTAGCCACTCTAGGCTCTGCCCTAAACAGAACGGTTACAGAGTCCTGCAGTTCATTGAATTCGGTCGCGAACAAATCGTTCGGATTGAACCCCAATTCTCTAGAGAGCTTAATCAGCTCAAGGCTATCGAGAGACCGCTTTCCCGCCTCTAATTGGACCACGCTCGATCTGGGAATACCCAGAGTCTCGGCGATCTCCTCTTGCGTGTGACCTCGACGCTCCCGGAGTTTCTTCAGCCGTTCTCCTAGTTCCTTTTGATCGATTGCCATTCCCGGTTCTCCTTCCTCTCTAGCGTTGATCAAAATCCCTCTTTTAAATGGTCAAGAGACTCAAAATGAGATCAGCCTCTGGCTCCGAGTATGTCGTGTTTTCAGACTATAGTCAATGCTTTTTCTTCTCATAATGTTCACATATTTATTCGCTCTTTGTTCGCGTCCTTGGTCTTCTTTGCGCCTGGCTAATTTCTCTCCGGATGGCTTCCCATCCACCACTGACCTTCGATACTGTGCTTCCACCGGAGGCGTCCCATGTCCTACGAGCGAGAAGAGCTGGAGGCTCAGATTTACAGTATTTTCCACCCCGAACCCGTCAACGGAAACGAGGGTCCAGAGTTTTATGAAATGCCTCCGTTACCAAGACTGAAAGACGAATACGGTATCAGCGCCTCCTATTGGAAACCCCACGAATACGGCTCCAGTTCGCGGCTAATGCGACGCGCCGCGGCAAAGCACGATGAGGAAATCGCCGAGGTTGTGAGGGCGCAACAGGTCCCTCGCGAGCTCTTCTTTGGCACGCTTCGATTGTTCGCCGACGCAATACTTGCCTATCAAGGGCAAGAAGAGCGCTCAGGCCCGTACCGTTTTTATCCCGCTATTTTGGTTTCTGCTTGGGCGAGTTTCGGTGACTCGGTGACTACAGTTAGCTGCAAAAGAGAATGCCGACAGCGTAGGCCATCGGCGCTCGAATGATTTAGTTTTATTTTCTCTGGGCCGACTAAGCGAAAACCTTTTTGGCCTTGTGTTTCTTCGCTTTCGCGGGCCGAGACTGGATGGCCGACGGCACGAGAAAAGCCGATCTCGTTAGGCCTGCAGACTGCGCCAAACGGTCAATCTTCTCAATCTGGCTCTCTGGAGCAGTTATGTTGATGCGGATTGTCCGTTCTGAATAGGCATGGACAAGAAACGCCACTCCGTGTTGCGAGCCACAGGAAGCAAGGAGCGGGAAAAAGGCGAGAAAAACAATTCTTCTTGTGGCGAGGGGAATCACCAGCGCTCTCCTAGGAAGTTTTCGCCGGAGCCAAGTTTGGACTCGGCTCCGGCGATGTCCGCAGCTTGTAGGGTTGACTGTTTACTCGTTCAGATAGAAGCGAAGCTGCACGAGCTTGTTACCGTTGTTGTCGTAGTCCCAGAAGAAATTCTGAAACCCGCCTTGAAAGAGGGCAACCGTCTGCAGAGTGTTGGTGTCCACGAGCGACGTCAACGCATCGGTTACGTTCGTAAATTTGTTCGGTTTCATTCGAACGAACATGGCCTTGTTCGTTGAGCAAACCAAACCGCCCGTGGGGTCAGTCGCACAAGTGGTGAGCGTAGAGGATCCGCCGGGGGTTCCAACAACGCGCGCCCAGACATCGTAAGACGCCGTAGCGCCGGTGGTGCAAGGTACCAGCGTGGTGCCGGTGGCCGTCGAAATGTTGGTATTGCACGGGAGCTGAAATACCGCGCCTTGTTTTGCGATCTGGGTCCCATTGCAATCGTAAGCTGGATCGAAGGCGTTTCCGTCACATACCGCGAAAGGACCTTGGGTCAGCCAAATATCCGTTCCCGGAACCGGATCCACGTCGGGGCCGTCTTTGCCGTTTGTAAAGAGGGGGACGAAAATCGTGTGGCGGTCCGACCCTGTGAGCGGCGGCTTCTTGCCATTTGTCACTCCAATGAGGTTCAGGTTGTAATGAGGCCCGTTGGATGTAATGCCATTCCCGTTCTGCGCCATCATGGGGATTGACAGTATTGCCGCACCCGCAACCACTGCGGAAGCGACTAAAAGCAGCAGCACTTTCTTCATTTTTCCTCCCTAATCATTCGGTACGGAGTTCACCTTATCGGAATGGCGATCCGCAATTTGCGGGTAGCTGTAAAGATGGACTACCGGAGGCTTGGCACGAGGATGCTAGCTCCGCGGAGTTGGTGAGAATACTGTCCTGAATGCCAGTTTTGGGGCAGCGGGCTCGATGTGTCCCCTGGAAATTAGTTCGACGGGAACACAAGCGCCTTGCGGCTCCAAATGACTGAGCCGCAAGCACTTCCGCTCGGCATCAGGAATCCGCTTTCAAATCGTGCAACGCGTTTTCAATCACTTGCGACGGCCAAGGAGGCACTCCATAGGGCGTTTACCTGGTCTCGCATTAGGCATATCACTTGATTGTGTTGGCAGACCCCGCCCGCTAGCCTGAAACAGCCCGCCAAGTAATGTTTTCGCGCGGTTGTCGGTCTCACTGTCTCCTGAGGCCGACTTTTTCCAGCTAAGCCAAGGTCGTTGCAAGTCAAATTTGGGACCCGCAAGTAGCTTCTGTGGAGTGCGGCATGAACAAGTTCGTGGCGGCCCTAAAATTGGCAGAGACTGCTTTCGTCTTATTGCTGACATGCCTCGGGGCATGTTCTGTTGCTCTCGCGCAAGATTCTTCCAATTCTCCAGGAGAAAAGCCATCCGAAGAAAACTTAAAAATTGTTGAAATCTCATTCGACACCGGCTGCGCCTCGTCAACTTTCAACACGGCATATGACCGTTTGGGCTCTTCTCGAACAAATCCTGATTCGTCGAACCCGCCACGGCGACGTCGTAAGGAGTGACGACCATGCCGTCGGCTCTTCTCGAACAGGTCACGGCTTCGCGTCTCGCCACGCGTTTGGAACTGCTCCGAAATACCCTACGACCCACGCCACATGTGCAGTTAGCCATGAAAGGAATGGATCTCTTTGCAAAACTCGAGTATGTCAACCCGGTTGGGAGCATAAAGGACCGCCCCGCCTACTGGATTCTCAAGCGGGCAGCCGAACGAGGTCAGATTTGCGAAGAGACAACGGTGATCGAGTCCTCTTCTGGGAACTTCGCCGCCGCTCTCGCAGCCTTCACGCACCTGGTCGGCCTGCGGTTCATTCCGGTGATCGACCCCAATATCTCTGGTACCTACGAGTCGTTCCTCCGGCGGATCTGTCCCACGGTGGTGAAAGTCGAGGATCGCGACGACACCGGCGGTTTCCTAAAGACCCGGCTGCAGAAGGTGAAGGAACTATGTGCCACCATTCCGAACGCCTACTGGACGAACCAGTATGGAAATCCGGATGCCATAGAGGCGCACTACGAGCTCACGGGAACTGAGATCTGCACCGATTTCGCCTCGCTTGATTATGTCTTCATCGCCGTCAGCACAGCGGGAACGATCGCCGGAGTGTCCCGTCGGCTCAAAGAGCACTATCCCAACATTCGGGTCATCGCCGTCGACACTGAAGGCTCGGTTATCTTCGGCGGTACACCGAGCAAGCGCCATATTCCCGGCGTTGGCTCGAGCATCGTCCCGCCTTTGCTGTCGCATGCCAAGATTGACGACGTTGTCTTGATATCCGAGCGCGAGACCGTTGAAGCGTGCCAGGAACTCCTCGCGACACACGGACTGTTTGTGGGCGGCTCCAGTGGCACGGCGTTCGCGGCCATCAAGCGGTTTGCGGCGAGGATGCCGGGGCTCAAGCACCCCACCGTACTGTTCCTGTGCCCGGACCGCGGTACGCCCTACCTCGACACTGTCTTCGATCCCACCTGGGCGGCCAGGCTTGACTAGCGGAGCGTCCTAACGATGCAATTCGAGCTCTCGATCATCAATGGAAAGACCGTCTTCGACATCATTCGGGCTCATCGGGCCGATTGCGTCGAGATCGTCCGGCACGCGTATCTCGCGCACGCAGACGGTCAGTCCGTCAACCCCGACAGCTACTTTTTGAAGTTCCCAGACAAGCCCGATTGCCGGATCATTGCGCTTCCGGCCTATTTGGGAGACGGCTTCCATGTCGCGGGACTCAAATGGATCGCGAGTTATCCCGGCAATGTTCAGCGAGGCTTTCCGCGCGCATCGGCCGTGCTCGTGCTCAATGACTACGAAAACGGGTACCCCTTTGCCATCGTCGAAAGCTCGATCATCTCAGCGGCCCGAACGGCCGCGTCAGCTACTCTTGCGGCGTACTGGCTGACCGGGCAGTCACGACGCGCGCATTCGCTAGGCATCGTGGGCACCGGGTTCATCGCCCGGTACGTGTACGACTTCCTGCTCGACACAGGATGGGAGATCGAGGAAGTTCGCTTATACGACAAGTCGCCTGCCGAGAGCGAGAAATTCAAAAACACGGCGTGCCGCCCCGAGCACCAAAACACCGTCACAGTCGTCCCCGAGCTGACTCAACTGATGAGGGCCTCTGACCTGATCCTTTTCACTACCGTCGCGTCCACGCCATACGTCGGCGACGCTTCCCTCTTCGAGCACAACCCAGTAGTGCTGCATATTTCCCTTCGCGATCTCACACCCGAGATACTCCTGAGATCGCAGAACGTCGTTGACGACGTCGACCACGTCATGAAGGCGAACACCTCACCTCACCTCGCCGAGCAGAAGACGGGAAATCGAAGCTTCGTCACGGGCACTCTCGCCGAGATCATGCTGGGACGCAGATCGGTGGATCACAGCCGTCCGATCATTTTCTCGCCTTTCGGGATGGGGATACTAGACCTGGCGGTCGGCAAATGGGTGTACGACAAGGCGCTGGCCGTCGGTCAGGACCAACGCTTAACGGACTTCTTTTACGAGACCGTGCGATGAGGGCGCGCTCGTCCCATTGAGGTGACCAGAATGTCCAAGTTGACGTTGGTAATCGACGATCCGCGTGGCTTCGCACCAAAGGGCGTCGAAGCCGTCTTCGCCGAACTTCTCGCCGAGGTCTTGCGCACAGAACGTGTGTCAGTGGACAGCCATTTCTTTGACGATCTCGGCGCTGACTCCTTGGTGATGGCCAAGTTCTGCGCGCGAGTGAGGAAGCGAGGGGACCTGCCGCCGGTATCCATGCAGGACATCTACCGACATCCGACGATCCGAAGCCTCGCAGCGGCGCTCGCACTCGTGGCGCCCAGACCCGCCCAGCCCCCTGCCTCAGCGGCGGTCGAGGCGGCGACCCCGACGATCGCACGGGAATACATCCTCTGCGGAGCCCTGCAGGCCCTGTCGCTCCTCGCTTATTCGTATTTCGCCGTCGGTGCCATCGAGGCGGCCTATGCGTGGGTCTCCGCGGCATCGGGGGCCCTCGCGATATACCTGCGTTTGGTTCTGGCGAGCACCGCGGCATTCCTCGCGGTGTGTGCCGTTCCAATCGCGGCGAAGTGGGTGCTCGTCGGACGGTGGAGTGCCCAGCAGATCCGCCTGTGGAGCCTCGCATACGTCCGCTTCTGGACCGTAAAGACGCTCATCCGGTCGAGCCCGGCTGCCCGTTTGTTCATCGGCACGCCCCTGTACTCGTTTTATCTTCGGGCGCTGGGCGCGAAGATCGGGCCCGGCGTGGTGATTTTCTCCCGGCGCGTGCCGGTCTGCACCGATCTCCTGACTATCGGCGCGGGAACTGTTATCCGAAAAGAGGCGATCTTCAACGGCTACCGGGCGCAGTCCGGGCAGATCGAGACCGGGCCGGTGACGCTCGGCCGGGACGTGTTCGTCGGCGAGCGGAGCGTGCTCGACATCCACACGTCTATGGGCGATGGGGCACAGCTCGGTCACGCCTCCGCGCTGCACAGCGGCCAGGCGGTGCCGACCGGCGAGCGGTGGCACGGATGTCCGGCACGGCGCACGGACGTGAACTATGTGCCGGTCGCCCCGGGGCGGTGCGGCACGCTGCGTCGGGCCGCCTATGGCGTAGCCGCCGTGCTCGTCGTGCTCCTCTTCTACTTACCGCTCTTGGAGGGGGGCGCGAGCCTGGCGATCGGCGCGGCGTCGTCGCTGACTCAGATGCTGCAGCCGACCGCACATGCCGACGTGCTGGGCGAGCTCATCGTCGAGGCGGCGATCCTCTCACTGGTCCTTTTCGTCGGTCTCGCGCTCATTGGCCTCATGCTCGCCGTCGCCGTTTCTCGCGTGTTGAACCCGTTCATCAAGCCGGACACGGTCTATCCGCTCTACGGCCTCCATGACGCGGTGCACCGCGCGATCGCGCGGATCGGGAGGATGAGGTTCTTCACTTTCCTTTTCGGAGACAGCTCCTACATCGTCCACTACCTGCAGTGGCTCGGTTACCACCTTCGTCCTGTCGAGCAAACCGGCTCGAATTTCGGCAGCGAGGTGATGCACGCGAACCCATCCCTGAGCGCCGTCGGCACCGGAACGATGGTCGCCGACGGGTTGATCCTGGTGAATGACGAGGTCTCAAGCAGCTCGTTCCGCGTATCGCGAGCGGCGATCGGGCCGCGCAACTTCGTGGGGAACGACGTTGTGTATCCCGCAGGCGGCAAGACGCACGACAACGTCCTCCTCGGGACGAAAGTGATGGTTCCCCTCGACGGCAAGATTCGCGAAGGGGTCGGCCTGCTGGGCGCCCCGTGTTTCGAGATTCCGCGCACTGTCGAGCGCGACACGCAGTTCGACCATTTACGGACGGGGGAAGCGCTTCGCCACGGCCTTGTGGCCAAGAATCGGTATAACCTTCGAACCATCGGCCTGTTTCTCTTCACACGGTGGATGGGCGTTTTCCTGTTCGCCCTGTTCTACCTCGCTGGCATCGAGCTGTACGACGTGCTCCCGCATGTCGTCAGCGCCGTGCTCTTCGCGCTCAGCATCGTGATCACCGCGGTCTACTTCTCCCTGGTACACCGTTGCGTCGAAGCGCTGCGCCCGTTGCAGCCGACGATCTGCTCCATCTACCACCCGGATTTCTGGTTGGCCGAGCGCCTGTGGAAGGTACATCCGATTCACTATCTCCACGCGTTCGATGGAACGCCGTTCAAGAACGTACTCTGGCGGCTGATGGGCGTGCGGATCGGCAAGAGGGTCTTCGACGACGGCGCCCATATCTCCGACCCGTCGCTCACCGCGATCGGGGACGAGTCTGTCCTCAACTACCGGAGCAAGATCCAGTGCCATTCGCAGGAGGACGGCACGTTCAAATGCGACCGAACCACGATTGGTGCCGGTTGCACGTTCGGGGTCGGTGCATTCGCCCTCTACGGCGTGACCATGGGTGATGGCTCAGCCCTCGCCGCCGATTCTTTCCTCATGAAGGGAGAAGAGGTCCCAGCCCACGCGCGCTGGGGCGGGAACCCGGCGAAGGAGATTTGACATGGGAAATCTCACTCTGCGTTCGACGTTGACTACGGCGGAGGACGGCCGAGAGTTTTGGCGCGATGTACTCCTTGTCGCCGGATTCACTGCGATCCCTCGGTGGACGCTCGATCCAGTGGCAGGCGTCGGCGAACACGAAACCCGAATTCCCGACGAACTCGTGGTGGCGTTGCGCCGACTGGCGAACAAGTTGGCCGTGCCGCTCAACTCGGTGCTGCTGACGGCGCACGCCAAAGTGCTTGGCGCACTCTCGGGCGAGAGCGAGGTGTGCATTGGCTACGCCTCGAAGCCTGGGACGCCATTGCCGCTTCGGATGAAGCTTGAACGCCACTCGTGGCGCGAGGTGTTGCTGGACGCTGCTCGAGCCGAAGCAGAACTCTTGGTGCATAGAGATTTTCCGGTCGAAGATCTGCGACGCGAGTTGGGCCTCACGGAGCCGCTGTTTGAGACGGTGTTCGAGTTGCGTGCTGACGGTGATGAGGAAATCCCCGAGCACATCGTACTGCGTGTCACCTTCGTGGAGCGTGACGGGCTCGTGTTGCGGCTTCGTTATAAGAAGGACGTGCTGGACGCGGAGTGTGCCGCCCGCATCGCCGGCTACCACCTCGCCGCGCTAGCGTTGACCGCGGCCGACCCAAACGCCGAACACACGCGGCAGCCCCTGCTCTCCGCGGAAGAGCTACATTTCCAGGTGCATGGCTTCGCTGGAAAGTGCAAAGAGGTGCCAGACCGTCGCGTGCACGAGTTGTTCGAGGAACGCGTGCGAGCGCACCCCGACGCGGTCGCTGCCGTGCGCGGCGACAGCCACCTGACTTACGGACAACTCAACGCCCGCGCCAATCGGGTGGCACGAGCGTTGTTGGCGCGAGGACTCTCCCGCGAGGGCGTCGTGGCCGTTGTGACCGAGCGCAATCTCGACTGGATGACCGCGGTGCTCGCGATCTTCAAAGCTGGCGGCGTGTACTTACCCATCGAGCCGCATTTCCCGGCCGACCGCATCGCCAGGACACTCTCCCGGGCCGGTTGCCAGTTCGTGCTAACCGAGCGCGGCAGCACCGCCACGCTCGACCAGGCGCTCGTGTCGTTGCCTGGGGTTCAGACGCTCTTCATCGAATTGGCATACGAGCCGTATCCCGAGCGCAATCTCGGAATTGACGTCGCGCCGGATCAGCTCGCCTACATCTACTTCACCTCCGGCTCCACCGGCGAGCCCAAGGGCGCAATGTGCGAGCACGCGGGCATGCTCAACCACCTCTTCGCCAAGATTGACGATCTCAAAATCGGCGAGGGCGACGTGGTGGCACAGACGGCACCGCAATGCTTCGACATCTCGCTGTGGCAACTGGCTTCTGCGCTACTCGTCGGCGGGCGGACGCTGCTTGTCGAGCAGGAGGCGATCCTGGACGCGAAGCGCTTCATCGACAAGATCGTCAACGCTAGGGCCAACGTCATTCAGGTCGTGCCTTCCTACCTTGAAGTCCTCGTGTCCTTTCTGGAGCAGCACCCCCGCGAGCTGCCGGACTTGCGGTGCGTGTCGGCCACGGGCGAGGCGCTGAAGAAGGAGTTGGTGCAGCGCTGGTTCGCAGTCCAATCTGGAATCGAGCTGGTGAATGCGTACGGGCTGACCGAGACGTCGGACGACACCAACCACGAAGTCATGGACCGCGTGCCCGACCACGAGCGGGTCCCACTCGGTCGGCCGATCAACAATGTTTCGATCTACATCGTGGACGAGCATCTCTTACCCGTGCCGCTCGGCGCGCCGGGAGAGATCGTCTTTTCCGGCGTCTGCGTTGGCCGCGGCTACATCAACGACCCAGAGCGCACGCAACGAGCATTCATGGCGGATCCGCATCGCGCGGGCCAACGACTCTACCGCAGCGGTGACTATGGCCGCTGGCTGCCCGAGGGCAAGTTGGAGTATCTCGGCCGTCGAGATTTCCAGGTCAAGATCAGCGGCTTCCGAATCGAGATCGGCGAGATCGAAAACACATTACTGCGCGTGTCCGATGTCCGCCAGAGCGCGGTCGTCGTCACCGAGGGTCCCGACCGCAGCAAGCACCTGGTGGCCTTCTACACCGGCAAGGAGCCATTGGATGCCACCACGCTTCGGAATCGGCTCGGCGACTCGCTCCCGAAGTACATGGTGCCGACAGCGTTCCATTGGAGGGAGAGCCTACCGTTGACGGGCAGCGGCAAGGTCGACAGGAAGAAGCTGGCTGCGCTGGCCGCGGAGACGAGCATCGCGGAGCAAAACCACGAGGGGCCAACGACGGCGACGGAGCGTCGGGTAGCGGTCGCCTGGGCCCAAGTGCTCGGCATCCCCGAGGAGCAGATCAACGGGCGGAATAACTTCTTCGACCTCGGCGGCACGTCGCTGTCCGTTATAAAGCTGGCGATCGCGTTCAACCGGGCCGTGTCCTTCAAAGACCTCGCAGCTCATCCGATTCTGGCCGATCAAGCGGAGCTAATCGACCGCCGGCTCGGGCGCGGAGTTCCTGCAGATTTAGCGCACGTCGAAAGCGATCGCTCTGCGGCTACCCGCGAGACCGCTACTCGACGAGTCGAAGGGAGGCGCTGAGATGACGAACTCATTCCCGACGTCAGTGCTCAACGTGGACTTGCAACCCGGCAAGCCGCCCGTATTGCGGACCGAAGGAGCTAGCGACGTGGCGCGCTGGGCGGCCGAGCACCGCAACGCGCTGCGTGCCTTCGTCGCCGAACACGGGTCGCTCCTGGTTCGCGGTCTGGGGCTGCGCGACGCGGCCGAGACCGAAGCGGTGTTTCGGCAGCTTGGCAGTCTGATGGCCGAGAGGGAGGCCTTCGCGGCCCGCCGCCGCTACTCTGAGGGCGTGTACTCCGCTTCGAAGTGGCCGCCCAACCAGCATATGTGCATGCACCACGAACTTAGCTATGCGCTCGAACCCCCTGGGCTCATGCTGTTTGCGTGCCTCGTTGCGCCGACGCGCGGGGGCGAGACCCCGGTGGCCGACTCGCCAAAGGTCCTCAACGCGTTGCCAGCCGACCTGGTTGACCGCTTTGAGCGGGTGGGCTGGCTCCTGATCCGCAACTACAACGAGGACATCGGGGCGTCCATCGCTGAAGCATTCGGCGCCGACGACCGTCGTACCGTCGAGAATTACTGCCGTGCGAATGCGATCCAGTTCGAGTGGCAGCCAAACGGTGGGCTGCGTACTTGGCAGCGCCGCAGCGCCGTCGTACGTCACCCGCGCATGGGCCAGCGGTGCTGGTTCAACCAAATCGCATTCCTGAACGAGTGGACGGACCCGGAGCTACGCGAGTACCTCGTCGACATCTATGGCGAGGATGGGCTGCCTTTCAACACGCGCTTTGGCAACGGTGACCCGATCGGCGCGGATGTCATAGAGGTGATCGATAAAGTGTATGAGGAAAACACCGCACGCGAGCGGTGGCAGGCTGGCGACCTGATGCTTGTGGACAACGTCCGCACCGCGCACGGGAGGGAGAGCTTCGAGGGACCGCGCGAAGTGCTCGTGGCGATAGCCGACGCGGTGCACCTGGCCGACTGTTCGCCGACGATCGGGGTGACCGCCAGCTGATGGCCACCGCAATGTCTCTCACCGCGTCACTACCGAGCTCTTTCCAACTGGCGTCCGACGAAGTCCATATTTGGTGCGCTAATCTGGACGTTCCGCCTGAAACATCCGCTTGCCTCTATGCGATCCTCACGCCTGATGAACGTACCCGGAGTGCGCGTTTTCGATTCGAGCGCGATCAGCAGCGTTTTATTGTCGCGCGCGGAGTGCTGCGTTCCCTCTTAGGTCGGTATCTTCAGATCGAGCCTAGCCAAATAAGCTTTGTTTACAACGAATTCGGCAAGCCTGACGTTAGCCATGAATCCCGCGACCGACTCAAATTCAATCTCTCTCACTCGGCTGGTCTTGCCCTCATTGCCATCGCAACTGCCTCCAATGTCGGCGTTGATCTCGAACACATCCGAGCACAATCCGATTACGTCGATATCGCGCGGCATTTCTTCTCACCAGCTGAAAGAGACTATTTGATTAGTCTCCCGAGTCAGCTCTACGCTGAAGCCTTTTTCAGTTGTTGGACAAAGAAGGAGGCTTACGTCAAAGCTTGTGGCGAGGGTCTCGCGATACCGTTGAATAGTTTTTCTGTCCCGCTGACAACCAATCACACGCATACTCCTGTAGATCTCTATGTTGCCACGAAGGAAATCGTTCCAGCCAACCCTTGGTCGCTTTATGCCCTCCGACCTGCTCCGGGCTATGCCGGGGCACTGGCAATTGAGGGAAGTGGCTGGCGGCTAAGTCAATGGCAATGGAGGATGCCTCAAGGCTAGCCACACGGTCAGAGGAGTAGTGGTGAACTACTCTTGGAAACAAGATGCGCGCAATCCTACCGGTTCTTTGGCGTCGCGGTCGGGATTACGGCGTTGATTTGTAGTTAGAACAATCGGCAAGGCTGTGGCAGGCCCTGGGTGTGTCTGGTCACAATTTGCTGCTGACAGTCCAAGGTTGAAATGGGCTCTGCGAGGAGCGCAGGGACGCGTGAGAAATTTATACAAACATCTGCACTGCCTTGCATGCGGCACTCTTCTAGCCTTCGCATTGTCCACGCAGTCTTATGGCGCTGCTCCACACCGTTTGCCTTCGGTTCCTCAATCGGACACCCAGGTGGCAGAAGCTGTGCCTGTGGAGCGGGCCCCCAAACTTGATGGCACTTTGGATGATTCCCTTTGGCAATTGGCGAAACCAATCACGGACTTTCGTCAGCGGGAACCTCTCGAGGGCCAACCGGCGACTGAGAAAACAGCAGTTCGCATTCTCTACACCCGCCACGCGGTCTACTTTGGCATTCACTGCTATGACTCACAACCCTCTCGAATCATTGCCACGGAGTTGCGGCGAGATGTCTCACAGGAGCTTGACGATCACTTCGAAATCTTAATTGATTCCAGCCACGATCGTCGCGATGCTTACGTTTTCGGTGTCAATCCCCTTGGTACTCAGGTGGACGGCCTGATCGTCGAGGAGCAACGCAGCGACGATGAGACGGAATTTGACCCCGGCTGGGA